>Ga0209698_10000039_pt1 | contig 112392 bp, 96 predicted proteins | sample LitLauG_LLR_2012_FD_187203 | JGI IMG/M metagenome (GOLD analysis project Ga0209698, IMG submission 187203) | Freshwater sediment microbial communities from Pennsylvania, USA - Little Laurel Run_MetaG_LLR_2012 (SPAdes) (version 2) | ecosystem: Environmental > Aquatic > Freshwater > Creek >... | reverse complement strand
GTCGACCGCTGCAAATGGCGCGTTGAATTGGTTGACGCGAACGGAAATCGGCATATCGCCGCTATGGACCGGCCTGCGCTGCCCGAAGTTTCAGGTGCGTGCGCTCGCTAGGATAGCGGCCCCGACTGCGCCAAAGCCAGAGCCGGTGAAGGCGCTCATACTTAGCGGCGGCGGTTCGCGCGGCGCCTACGAGGCCGGCGTTCTTTCGGCGCTCGCGCGGGAAGAACGCTTCGAGATCGTTTGCGGAACGTCGGTCGGTGCGATCAACGGCGGAGCCGTCGCGCAAGGCGAAGCCGAACGGCTTCCCGATCTGTGGCGCGGCTTCGTGAAGCGCAAAATGGTGCGCCTGCGACCCGAGATCGACGTTCTCGTTAAACTCTGGAACGAGCTCCGCAGCGCCATGCGCGACCCCGCGCAAGACAAGGCTGCGCACCTGTGGCGCATTATCCAATCGCTGCCGCATTTGCGTCACGCCCACCACCTCTTCGACGTCCACAGCCTCTTCGACGGAGCGAACGTGCGCGCGAGCGTCGAGGAGTACGCGAACTTTGCCGCGCTGCGCACCACGTTTATCGTCGGCGTCACCAACTTGAGCATCGCGCGCGGCAGTTCGTTCGCCTACTTTCCACCGGAACGAGCGGCCGAACGCGAGGCGTTCTTCGCGATCGAGCGCGACGCGAACGCCTTGACCGCGGAAAACTACGCCGACGCCATCTGCGCCTCGGCCGCGCTCTCGCCGATCTTCGAACCCCTGCGCATCCGCTGCGGCGACGGCGTCACCCGCGTGTTCGCCGACGGCGGCTTCACGAACAACGCGCCGATTCGCCAAGCGATCGACGCCGGCGCGACCGAAGTCACGGCGATTTTCGTCGAGCCGCCCAAGTCCGTCGCGAGCGAACACGAGATTTCGACCGTGGCCCACATCGCGCCCCTGGTGCTCGAGGCGAACGCGAGCCGCATGCTCGAGCTCGATCTCAAACTCGCCGAGCGCATCAACGCGGACGTACTGGCAGGCGTGGCGCCCGGCAAGCGCTACGTGAAGCTGCGCATCATCGGGCCCGAGCAGCCGCTCGAACTGCCGTTCCTCAATTTCGAAGACATCGACGCGATCGAAATGCTTTTCGAGCGGGGGCGGATCGACGGCATGCGTGCCCTCGAAGCGGAGGCCGTGTGACCGCGCGCGAGCGGACGGCGACGCCGAGACTCGTTACCGCGCACGTCAAACCGGGATCGCGGACGCCCGAAGTCAGATACGACGGAGAGCTGCTCGTTATCGCCGTGCGAGAAGCGGCGCGCGAAGGCCGCGCGAACGAAGCGGCGCGACGCGCGCTCGCCGAACATCTGGGGATCGGCATTTCCAGGGTGCGATTGGTGCGCGGCGCGACGGCGCGGGTCAAGACATTCTGCATCGAGTCGTGATGACGCCGCTTCGCCGCTAGCCGCGAAGAAGGACCGCAAGCAATCGTTCTCGCAGGCTGAACGAATGCGCCCCTTTCCGTTCGCGTACGCATGTCTGCGCGCCTAATCGACGGTCGCGCTGAGGCGAACACCGTGCACGCACGCGTGCGAGACGGCGTCGACGCTTTACGGCGCGAACACGGTGTCGTACCGGGACTCGCGGTCGTCCTCGTGGGGAACGACCCTGCGAGCTCCATCTACGTGCGAACCAAGACGCGGCGTGCGCTCGAGGCGGGGATTCGTTCCTTGACCTTCGATCTGCCGGCCGACGCGTCCGAGGCGGAACTGCTCGCGCTCTTGGATCAGCTGAACGAACGCGACGATGTCGACGCGATCCTCGTTCAGTTGCCGCTTCCCAAGCACGTCGATACCGAGCGGGTGATACGAGCGATCGATCCCGCCAAAGATGTCGACGGATTTCACCCCGAGAACGTCGGGCTGCTCGGAGCGGGGCACCCGTCGCTCGTACCGTGCACGCCGCTCGGCGCCTTGCACCTCATCAAAACGGTTCGGCCGTCGCTACGCGGGCTCGAGGCCGTGGTCGTCGGGCGGTCGAGCATCGTCGGCCGGCCCATGGCGCAACTGCTGCTTATCGAAGATTGCACCGTGACGCTGGCTCATTCGAGGACGCGGAATCTCGCGGCCGTCTGCCGCCGGGCCGACGTGTTGGTGGTCGCGGTCGGCAAGCCGCGCTTCATCGGCGCCGATGCCGTCGAGCCGGGCGCGACCGTCATCGACGTCGGCATCAACCGCGTCTCGAGTGACGCGGGCGGCGGCATCGTCGGCGACGTCGATTTCGAAGCCGTCTCACAGGTCGCCGGAGCGATCACGCCCGTTCCCGGCGGCGTCGGCCCGATGACGATCGCCATGCTGATTGAAAACACGCTGCGATGCGCGCGCACGCGGCTTCACTTGGGAGAGACTCCGTGGCCGTAACGTTCCCGACCGACCTGCAAATCGCACGCTCCGCAAAGCTCGCGCCGATCGGCGATATCGCGGCGACGATGGGCATTCCGCCGAACTTCCTCGAGCCTCACGGCGAATACGTCGCGAAAATCAAACTGCCGGCGATCGAGTATCTCGCCGATCGGCCGCGCGCGCGCTACGTGGTGGTTTCGGCGATTACGCCGACGCCGCTCGGCGAGGGAAAAACGACGACCACGGTGGGTTTAGGCCAAGCGATGGCGCACATCGGCAAGAAGGCGATCGTCGCGATCCGGCAGCCGTCGATGGGTCCGACGTTCGGCATCAAGGGCGGAGCCGCGGGCGGCGGGTACAGCCAAGTCGCGCCGATGGAACCGCTCAACTTACACTTGACCGGCGACTTCCACGCCGTGACCGCCGCGCACAACCTGCTGGCCGCCATTCTCGATAACCATCTGTACCACCGCAACAAACTCGGCCTCGACCTCAACAACATCACTTGGCGGCGCGTGCTCGACGTCAACGATCGCGCGCTTCGCAACATCGTCATCGGCCTGGGCTCGAAGGACGACGGCGTAACGCGGCAGACGGGGTTCGATATTACGGCCGCGTCCGAGGTCATGGCGATCCTAGCGCTGTCGCGCACGCTCATCGATCTGCGCGACCGCTTGGCGCGCATTGTCGTCGGCTACACCGCGGACGGCGATCCCGTGACGGCCGCCGACCTGCGAGGCGCGGGCGCCATGGCGGCGATCCTCGTCGACGCGCTCAAACCGAACCTGCTGCAGACGCTCGAGAACACGCCGGTCCTCGTGCACGCGGGGCCCTTCGGCAACATCGCGCACGGCAACTCGTCGATCGTGGCGGATTTGATCGGCATCCGCTGCGGCGACTTCCTCATCACCGAGGCCGGTTTCGGCGCGGACATGGGGGCGGAACGCTTCTTCAACATTAAGTGTCGCGCGTCGGGTCTCACGCCCGACGCCGCTGTCGTCGTGGCAACGGTCCGCGCGCTCAAGGTTCATTCGGGGAAGCACCGCGTGGCTGCCGGAAAGCGGCTACCGGAAGCGCTCCTGCTCGAAAATCCCGACGAAGTGCACGAGGGCGGAGCGAATCTGCGCAAGCAAATCGAGAACATTCGGCTGCACGGCGTTTCGCCCGTGGTTGCCATCAACGCGTTTCCCGGCGATTTTCCCTCCGAACATCGTGCAATCGCCGAGATCGCCGAGTCCATGGGCGTGCGCGCGGCGGTCTGCACGAACTTCGCGGACGGCGGCCGCGGCGCGACCGAGCTTGCCGAGGCCGTCGTCGAAGCGAGCGAAGAACCCTCATCGTTCCACTTCCTCTATCCCGACGATGCGTCGCTCCGCGACAAGATCGAAGCGGTCGCGACGAAAGTGTACGGCGCGGCTCGCGTCGAGTACAGCACGGTCGCAGCTCGCCAACTCGAAACCTACGAGCGCAGCGGCTTCGGCCGTCTGCCGGTCTGCATAGCCAAAACGCATCTCTCGATCTCCGCAGATCCGGCGCTCAAGGGCGCGCCGACGGGTTGGACGCTGCCGGTGCGGGAAGTGCGCGCCTCGGTCGGCGCGGGCTTCATCTACCCGATTTGCGGAGACATGCGCACGATGCCCGGCCTCGGTTCGCAATCGGCCGCGTTTTCGATCGGGCTCGACGACGACGGGAACATCGTGGGACTGTCGTGACGACGTAATGTCGAACCGCTCCTAGCGCGGTATGTCGGAGGTTTGACTAGGAGAGAGTGGGATTCGAACCCACGGACGGTTCAGCACCGTCTGCGGTTTTCAAGACCGCTGCATTAAACCGCTCTGCCATCTCTCCACGACCCGCAAGCTTATTTCATACGGCTTTGCGCAGCTAGCCCATTGGCCGGGTTGCGTTTTGCTAACATTTGCTACCGAATGGGCTGTCCCTCGTCAGCCCAGGACCAGTCGTTGAGCGAGCGCGCCTATTGCCTTGCGTCCTGTGCCTTCCATTGACCGGACATAGGTTGAGAGCGTCGAACTAGGTGTTAAATGTTCAAGAAGTGTAGCGACTTCCTTAACGCTAACACCGCCTTCGAGCGTGATGCTCGCGAATGCATGCCGTCGTGAAACGAGAAGTCTTTGATGCCTACTGACCGCATTACTTCTGGAACTGCGTCGACAGAGTATCCGGTGGGCAGGGCGATCCGTCAGGATTGCAGAGAACGAGATCATGATCGTTCCAAGTCGATCCCAACCCGTGGTTGTTCTTCTTCCTGCGCAGCTTTATGCGCGCAACGCCTCGACCAATACAGGTGGAATCCGCAGGACACGTCGAGAAGAGCACTTCGGCTCCTTAACTTGTATCTCTCGGCGATTCTGCTCGAGCGCTTCGCAAACCGCGATTTTACGAGAAGCGCGGAATCAGAGGCGCTATGAAACAACTCTTCCACGGGGGCGGGCGACTCGCGCTCAAAACGCATAGGGACCGGCGCGAAATTATGAAGCTGGCCGCAAGACCCTGGATTGGTACGAACTGGTTCCTGGCTGCGGCATCGCCGCGCTGATGGGGCGAGCACTTCCCGTAGTCAACCACGTTTTCTATACTTGCTCACTCCCTACTGAAGGGGCTTAGAATGGACTCGGACTCTCCAGAAGAAGAGGCGCAGCACGCGCTAATGAGCCTTGAACGATCCGGCTTCCACGATGGATCGCGGTACCTATTCTGTTATGCGCTACCTTCCGTCGCGGTAGCTGCGTTCGTGTTCTACCTTGCCTGTATTTGGGGGCAACTGTGGCTCGCGCTCCTATCAATCATTATCGGCGTGGCTGGAGTATTTGTCAGTGTCGCGTCAGCGAAGGATGCCGAGAAAGAGCGAAAAGCGGTACTGGGAAATTTAAAGGCACGCCGTGAAGTGCGCCATAAAGCGGTATCTACTTATAACGCGCAGTTAAATGATGACTACGATGACGCGCGCCTTCGAATGGCAAAAAGCATACCTCCTATATTTCCGCTGGCAGAAACTGAGCGCATGATCTTTACGGATCGGGCGACCGTGGTATGGGACGGTGGCTTTGAAGACGTCCCAAATTTGTTTAGGCCGGAAAAAACTTCAACGACCTCAGGTGGCGTCAAGGGGGCGCTTATTGGAGGAATCCTGCTGGGCCCTGCAGGGGCGCTGGCGGGATATGCGGCTTCAAAGAAAACGACCGTTACTACTATGGCCGCGGCGACAGAAAAGCGCGCGGTCGTGCAAGCAGCGGCGGGCACTCTGACGATTACGAGTGAGCGAGTCGTCTTCGTTTCGGAAGCCGGAAAGGTCGTCGAGACTCCCCGACATGCCATTCGTCAGGTAACATGGACACAGGCGTATTACGCGGCTTATACCCACGGCAGTTCAGTTGGCGCGCTATCGATCAGGTTTATTCGGGCCGGGGCTTTGCCTGATGAGCGATTTATTGTCAGAAACCCGACCTATCTCGCGATGGCACTAAATTCGGACGGCTACGCGCTGCCGATGCCGGCGCGGCCATCGGGACGGCCGTCTTGAACTAGCGCCTGCCGTGTTATCGAACGCAATGTACCCAAGTCCGCGCGATGAGTTCACTTAACGCGACTAACGCCCCAAAAAGCTCTATCCCGTCATGCCAGCTTATGGAAACGGTGTTACGATGGTCTGCTTTGGCGTGTTTTCTTCCCACTCAAATAAGATAGGTTAGTGTGACGATGCCCGCGAGTTCCGCGTTTAAGCGCCCGCGTTTTACAAAAGCCCCCGGGCCGAAGCGTTCGACACCGGTCCCGGTCAGGCTGACCGAGGATGAGCACGAGAAATTCAGGCGTCTGGTCCGCGGAGGTAATCATAGCGCGCCGGGTAGACTGAGGGCGTGGGCAGAAGCGCTCGAAACGACGCTACTCGCCCCTTACGAGACAATTAATACGGCGAACACCTATACTTGGCTTTGCTACAGACTTCGCGATTGCATCGATGGCGGCCGACCAATGCTTTACAGCGATGCAGCGAAGATTTGGGTCGCGGGTGCGCGATCCCGGAACCCTTGCTTAGACGGACCGGAGCGCTGGCTAGAGCTTACTGCTTTGAACGTACCGAGCATTGCATCGTACCACTTTGGCTATGGCGTTCCAAATCGTGCGGAGGGCACCTACGGTTGCCCGTTCATTCCCGTGATGCTGCCGCCCGGATATTTTGCAACTCTTGCTTGTGAATTAGCGGATATTGCAGTTGAACGTGACCAGCGAGGAACTCGTGGTCGTGTTGGTCGCAAGATAGAAGCTTTTCTTCAAGGAAATCTAGCGAAGTCTTCAGGATCGTGTCAGCCTTGGAATGAATCAGCCGTCTACGCCGTGGAGCAGATTGTGTCGCTCGTGATGTACCGCGCTTACTATATTGGCCGGTTTGGTGAAGCGAGCGCGGCATTGGATAATGCCGTGAACGAGATTGGTGATCGGGTCGGGCGCGAACTACGGTCGATGCTCGTCGACCGCTCCTCGCGGCCCTTCGAGAACCTCATGAAACGGCTTCGCGACGATGTGGAGCGTTTCAGGCCCAAGCCCAAAGCGCAAGTTTAGGTTCGCGTTTAAGCGCATCCAACGGCTCTTGCTTGCCAGAGGCTTCGATCACGGCCGACAGATTACGGCGTGACCGGTTAGATACGATGGATCGGAATGAAGAGAGAGTTGCATGATACAGGGCCAGCACGAACCCGGCCTAGGCGGTATCCGGTCATTTATAATCTACTCCGAAATCTTTAATCAGAGCCCAACACCGAGGTACGTGGAACTCCTGTTCGAAAGGATGAACCAGGCACAAGTGATGAGGCTAATTTCATCGGTCTCGTTGCTGCTTTTCAATGACCCACTCAATGCGCTTTCCAGCGAACAACAGAGGCAACTGACGCGCCCTTACGAGCGCGAACAGCCGTGGATACGTCGGCTCGGACAGTTGATTTCTAACAACCGCGTACTGGTTCATGACATTCAGATCGGAATCATGGCAAGACTTGGCATCTTGCACTCTTTGGATACCGACACAAACGGAAACTTCATTGATCTATTCTTCAGGGCACTTCTGGCGGTCAACGAGCTTCACGGCAAGACGCAACTTAGACCTGGACCGAAGCAAGTTACACCCGACGCTTTCTTGCAGATCGAGCTTCAAAGTGAAATCCTGCCGAACGAGCGCTTAGGAAATGTCTTGCGGCGCTATAATCGATTCATCGAATGGTGCCGCGAGCGGGGCGAGAGCGATCAGGATTACTTACCGATAGACACGGATTTCCCGAGGTTGATCGGCATGCCTTTCGACGACTACGCTGCGGCCTCATATTCGTTCTTCTCAAAATTCCTGACACTAAAATCGGCTTTCGAGATCGAGGACGCCGGGGGCCCATTCTTATCACTCAAAGTGCTGGTCGGTTCACTGAGCGACCCGTCAGCGTTGAAAACATGGCTTAACCGTTTCTCCATGACGCTCGACGCGATGAAAGAGAAACTCGAGGCGGATAGGACAACTTATCGGAGCGCCGATCTCGTTCCATTCATACAGACCCCACTCTTGCTCGCCGAGAAGGACGTTATCATCTGCCCTCTCCCGAGTCTATTGCAAAACACCGCTGGAGCGGGCTTATATTTTTCGTTGTTTGATGCATACAAGCAAGAGGGCGGCGACGATGCGGCCATGCGGTTCTCTAGAGCCTTTGGCCTATTCCTAGAAGACTATTGTTATGAACTCCTCTCATTTGGAACGGCTAAATTGCCAATAACCGTATCGCGAGAGATTAAGTACGATACTCCTCAAGGTCAGAGAAAGTCGACAGACATTGTACTCCGAGATGAGTATAGCGTTGCCGCATTCTTGGAGATTTCGAAGAAGCGCTTCAATCTCCTGAAAACTATTGTGGACGAAGATGCTACCGGGCTTGCGACAGATATAGATCAAATGGTCATCGAGAAGGCTCAGCAAATTGACCGCTCGTACCGTGACCTGCTCACCGGTTATTACACTTACCCGTTCGAGATCGCATTGATCGTGCCGATTGTCGTGACCGCCCAGGACATCCCTGGAATGCTAGCGGTCAAAAAAATTATTCGCGATCGGATTCGAGAACGCGGTTTCTTCGCTGGATTGCCCGCTACGGAGTTAGCCTATCTGAGCATCGACGAACTGGAAAGCTTGGTCGTCGCGTATCCAGGGACCCTCGATCTCGGCGCCTTAGTGCGCGAAAAGCTGGATCACCCCTCGTCGATTGCTCGGGCGGCCGGCGTTAGGAACTATTTATACTTCTTCAAGAACGAAGACGTGACCAGGGATGGCGCGCGGGGTGCCGTTCTTCCCGGGGACGCCGAGTATTTTCGAAACGTCATTATGAAAACATTGGAGCGCTGGGGACTGCAGGTTGATTGGGAGCAAACTGATCGCTTCTTGGCGGAACGTCATCAGGCAGCCCCCACAGGGCTGACGCGACCGTCGTCGTGAGATAAGCGCCGCTAGAGAGCTGCGCGAGTTCGACGAACCAGACTCCGTCCGCGAAGTGTCGACGTGATTCGCTGCAACCTGCAGCGATGTCCGCGTCTTGCCCAGGCCGCCCGGGCCGACGAGCGTTGCGAGGCGATGCTCGGCAATGAGGGCGCCGACCTCCGCGATTTCCCGCTCGCGCCCCACGAACGACTTTACTTGCTGCGGCAAATTGTTCGTGCGCGCGTCGAGCGATCGCAACGGCGGAAACTCTGCCGGAATGTCGGGGGCGACGAGTTGACGCACGCTCTCGGGCCGGGCGAGGTCGCGCAAGCGGTGCTCGCCGAGGTCGCGCAGGCTCGCTCCCGGCGGCAGCGATCCGCCTACGAGCTCCGCCGTGATGCCCGAAAGGAGCACTTGACCGCCATGCGCGATGCCGAGCAGGCGTGACGTGCGGTTGACCGCCGGTCCAAAGTAATCGCCGTCGCGTTCGTCGGCCGTGCCCGTGTGAAGCGCGGCCCGCACCCGAAGTCCGTCGACGGATGAGAAGTCCTCCGCGTGGATCGCGCGTTGGGCCGCAAGCATTGCCGCGACCGCTTCCTCCGGCCGCGGGAAAGCCGCGCAGAAGGCGTCTCCGATCGTCTTGAACACGTACCCGCCGTGCGCCGCGATCGCCGCACGCATCAGCTCGTCGTGGCGCCGGACGGCAACCTCCATCGCGGGCCGGTTGCGATCCCAACGCTGCGTGCTACCTTCGATGTCGGTAAAGGCGAACGTGACCGTCCCGCTCGGCGGAGTGTTTCGCACGCCGCCCCCCTTCGCGCGGGGCGCCGGGCGAACCGCTAGGCCACGAGCCGCGGAACGCCGTTAACGTTACAATAAACGCCCTTTAAGCCCACCTCCGTACCGTGTGGAGGAGCGTGGAGCAGCCGCTCCGCGTCACTTCAATACGGAGGCTACCCCTATGCCCCACATCTTCTCGCGCGCCGCCCTCGCCGCGTCCCTCGGCGCGACGCTCGCCGCTTCGGCGTTCCTTCCCACCGTCGCAGATGCCCGTTCGCACGGCGGCCGCGCACTCCGGCCCGGGTCGGTGCCGACCTTCTCGATTTCGACGTTCGCTCAGGGCAACGCGAACCTGTATAACCCCGACGGCATCGTCGTGACGAGCTCGAACGTCTTCGTCGATTACCAGAACAACTCGGACCACGTCAACGGCGTCCCGTCGATCATCGTCAAGTACGATCGTTCCGGGAACGTTCTGGGCGAAGTCAAGCTCTACGGCCGTTGCGACGGACTTCGTTTAAACCCTTATACGAACCAACTGTGGGCGCTCCTCAATAACGACGGCCTCAACGGCAACCCGCCGCGCCAGCCAAAACTTTACACGATCGATCCCTCGACGCTCCAAGCAACACTCTATACGTTCCCGCCGCGACAGCCGCACGGCGGCGGCTACGACGATCTCGCCTTTTCCGGCGGCCACGCATTTCTCTCGGCCTCCAGCCCGACGCTGAACCACGGCTTCAACGACAAGCCCGTGCTCGTCGAAGCCGCCCTCCGCGGCACGAAGGTCGCGATTCGACCCGTGCTCTACGGCAACGCTTACGGTTACGACATCGAGAAGAAAGCCTTCGAAAAGCTGAACATCACCGATCCCGACTCGCTCTTCGTTTCGCCGGCCGGCGACGTGGTGCTGACGAGTGAGGCCGACAGCCAACTCATCTATATCAAGAACCCGGGCACTGCGAATCAAAGCGTCAGCCGTCTGGGTCTAGGAACCAACCTCGACGACTCGGCCTACACGACCGGAACGAGCGGAACGCTGTTCGTCGCCGACGACGTAGCGGACGTCGTCTACTCGATCGCCGCGACGTACCCCGCCGGCACGCTCTTCAGCATCGCTCCCGCCGGCGCGCCCGTGCAAGGCTTCGTCGCAACGCTCGACCCGACGACGGGACTCTTGTCGCCGCTCCTGACGGCACTCAACGGAATCAGTTCGCCAGCCGCGATGGTGTTCGTGCCGAGCGGGCAGTAAACTCGAGCTTTCGGCAAAAAGGGCGGACGCTCGCGCGTCCGCCCTTTCGTTCGGATGTTCGGAAATCGGCCTACTTTTTCACCTTCGGATACTCCGGGGGAAACACCGCAATACCTGTAACTGCGTGACCCGCTTGAGAGCCAAGGAAAGACGAAACGATGTTGCCGCCGGCGGGGTACGCATACTCGTTCACAACCTGCCCTTGTCCCAGGTAAAAATGCGTCATGTTCGACGTGAACGCGAAATCGTCCGGATTGTCCGCTCCGTTCAATGGCGTCGTGGAAATCGGAGAACCGAGCGAGCCGTTTACCGGCGGGCCGTACGTGTACATCACTGAGTTGACTCCATCGAGGATGGCGATATTCCCCTTTCGCGTCACTTGAATCCCGGACGGGCTTCTCGGCGCGTTGCCCGTCGTCAACTGCGAAAACGTCGTGCCGCCGGACGTCGCGTTTGCAATGACGCCGACGCTGAAAAACCGGTTCGAATCCAAACCTAAGCAATAGAGGTTGCCGACCGCGTCAAATGCGACGAAATACGGAAAAACTAAAGCCGAGCTCATGACCGTCGACTGCAGCGTGCCGTTCTTGAAAATCGTTACGCTACCCTGGCCGTCGTTGGTCGAGAAGACATTAGCCGCGGCGACGTACTGGCCGTTATTGAACGAATCGACGGCGACCGGAAACCAGCCCGAATCGGAGATGATCGTCGGCGGGGATTGAAATCCGCGCGCGAAGACGTCGATCGCAGAGCCCTGCGTATCACCGACAAATAGATCGCCTTTGATATCGCTCGCCAAGCCTTGGGGAAACTTGACACCTAACTGCGCCAATAGGTTCCCGGAAGGATCGTAGACGTGGACGGCGCCTTCTGCCCCAACCGCCACCGCGATCGCGGTCGTCGCCGCAGCGAGGGCCTTCGCGTGAACGATCGTGCGAACGCCGGCATGCGGGACGATACTCAGATCCGGCGCACTAAGGAACAGCGGCTGCACGGGCTGCCGGCGCGACGAAGCGTCAGCGGCGCTTTGTTGGACGGCCGCGCCCGCGCCCGGCGTTGCGATGCCGCTGCCGGAGCAGCCGGAAAGCAGCGCGACGGTCGCTGCAATGCTGAGAAACGACGCAAGAGTCTTCAAAGGGTTCAAAAGGGTAGCCTCCTGTGGCGAAAAACGCCCAGAGATCTGGCGGTGCAAAGGTGTCCCCACGTTAAGAAGGCCGCGATGCCAGTCCTTCAAAAATCACGTCACGAACACAACGCGTGACGGGAACGGAAGCGTGAACGAGAGCCCGCGCAGCATCGCATGCACGTTACGCGACGCCGCTTTCGCGTCGCCTGCCGACGCGCTTGCAGCGCTCCACACGACGGCCGCCGGTCTGAGCGGCGCGGAAGCCGCGCGGCGCCTCGCGGCCGCGGGACCGAACGACGTTCCGCGCGATCGCCGCGGACCGCTCCGCGTCCTCGCTTCGCAACTCGCGAATCCGCTGCTCCTGCTGCTGGCGGCGACGGCGATCGCCTCGGTCGTGCTCGGCGAGTCGACCGACGCGATCATCATTCTGGTCATCGTCGCGCTCAGCGTCGGGCTCGGGTTCTTCAACGAATACCGTTCGGTGCAAATCGTTGCCGAACTGGAGCAGCGCCTGCGGCGCACGTCGCTCGTCTTGCGCGACGGCACGTTGCAACCCGTCGATTCCGCGACGCTCGTCCCCGGCGACGTGATCGCGCTACGGCTCGGCGATATCGTGCCGGCCGACGCGCGCCTCATCGACGCGCACGACCTCGAATGCGACGAGGCGGCGCTCACCGGCGAAGCCTTGCCGGCAGCGAAGCGCGTCGAGCCCGTCAGCGGGACGCCCGGTCCGCTCGAACTTCCCTGCTGCGTCTTTTCCGGGTCGATCGTTCGGGCCGGCACGGCGCGCGCGGTCGTGGTCGCGACCGGTCGCGATACCGAGCTCGGCAAGATCGCCGCGCGCGTCGGAGCGCGGCTTCCCGAAACCGCCTTCCAGCGCGGTTTGCGCGGCGTCGTCACCCTCCTCGTGCGCGTCACGGGCGTCATCGTCGCGCTCGTGATCGTCGTGAACGCGCTGCTGCACCACAACGTCTTCGAAACCGCGCTCTTCGCCCTCGCGATCGCCGTGAGCCTGACGCCGCAACTGCTGCCGGCGATCGTCACCGTGAGCTTAGCCACGGGCGCGCGCCGCATGGCGGCGCGCAAGGTGCTCGTCAAGCGGCTCGTCTCGATCGAAGACTTGGGCAACGTCGAAGTGCTCTTCACCGACAAGACGGGGACCCTGACGCTCGGCGAATTGACGTTCGCCGAATCGATCGACGCCGAAGGCAAGCGGTCCCTAAGCGTCTTGCGCCTCGGTCTGCTCGCCTGCGGCGATACGGCAGCGGGCGCCGGCCTCGGCATGACCGACGCCCTCGATGCGGCGTTGCGAAACGCGCCGCAGACGGCGGCGCTCGACCTTACCGAATTCCGGCGCCTCGCCTACCTGCCGTTCGACCACGAGCGGCGTCTGGTCTCCGTACTCGGCGACGACGGGATCCGCGGGCGAACGCTGATCGTGAAGGGCGCGCCGGAATCCGTCCTCGAGCGTTGCGCCGCCGTACCCGCGGGGCTCGAGGGGGTCTTGCGCGAGCGCTTCGCGAGCGGCTACCGCGTGCTCGCCGTCGCGTCGCGCGCGGCTGCCGGCCTCGAAACGCTCGCGCCCGCCGACGAACGGGACCTCGCCTTCGCAGGGCTGCTCGTCTTCGCCGACCCGCCCAAAGCCGACGCCGGCGCATCGCTCGACCGGCTCGCGAAACTCGGCGTCGCGGTCAAGCTCGTCACCGGCGACAACGACCTCGTCGCGACGCGCGTCTGCGCCGAACTCGGCGTCGCAGTCACCGGCGTTCTCACGGGCGCGCAACTACAGATGATGGACGACGCAACGCTGACGGGCGCGCTCGCAGCGACGACCATCTTCGCGCGCGTCTCGCCCGAACAGAAGGCGCGGCTCGTCCGCCTGCAACGCGCGCGCGACGTCGACGTCGGCTTTCTGGGCGACGGCGTCAACGACGCCCCCGCGCTGCACGATGCGGACGTCGGCATCTCCGTGGAGTCCGCAGCCGACGTGGCGCGCGACGCGGCCGAAGTCGTTTTGGTCACGAAGGATCTCGGCATTCTCGCCGACGGCATCGTCGAAGGCCGCCGCATCTTCACCAACACCGTGAAGTACGTGCTGATGGCCGTCTCGTCCAATTTCGGGAACATGCTCAGTTCGTCGGGCGCGTCGCTCGTGCTGCCGTTCCTGCCGCTCTTGCCGTCGCAAGTGCTGCTCAACAACCTGCTCTACGACTTCAGCGAGATGACGATTCCCACGGACAACGTCGACGACGAACAGTTGCGCCGGCCGGCGCACTGGGATACGCGCCTCATCGGCCGCTTCATGCTCGCCTTCGGCCCGCTCAACGCGCTCGCCGACGGCGCAGTCTTCGCGTACCTGGTGCTCGCGCTGCACGCGGGACCGGATCTCTTTCGCGCGGGCTATTTCGCCGAGTCGTTCGTGACGCAGACGCTGATCGTCTTCGCGATCCGCACGCGCCGCGTTCCGTTCTTTCGCAGCGTGCCGAGCGTGTGGCTTACGGCGTCGACGCTCGGCGTGACGGCCGTCGGATTGACGCTCACGTTTTCGCCGCTCGCGCCGTTCTTCGGCTTCGCGCGCCTCGGTTGGGCGTTCGTGCCGATCCTCGGCGCCATCGTCGCCGGTTACACGCTGCTGGTCGAGACGACGAAAGCGCTCTTCTTCCACCGCGCCGTCGGGCCGGTCGCACCCGATGCGGCCGGCACCGGCGGCGGGACGCGGGTTACGAGCCCGACTTGACCTCGATGCGACGCGGTTGCGCGTCGGGGTGACGCTGCAGCTTCAGCGTGAGCATGCCGTGTTCGACCTTCGCTTCGATCGCGTTCGGGTCGATTTCTTCGGGCAGCCGCAGCGAACGCGTGAACGAACGGCGCTCGTTCTTGCCCGTGATCGTCAGGATATCGTCTTTCACGACGATCTCCATTTGCGACGAGGTGAAGCCGGCAACGGGGATCTCGACCTCGAAACCGCTCTCCGTCCGCAGAACGTCGATCTCCGGGTCGAAATTCGAGAAAAAACGCCGGAACGGATCGTATCCGAGCATCTCGCGCAGCGGGCTGTACGCCACGGCGCCGCCCGAGCTGCCGGAGCCGCCGTTATAGCCGGCGGGGCGAGTTCCGTTTTGCAAAACTTCGTTGGCCATGTCCGTGTCCTGAGTGCTCCTTTCAAGCACGAGTCGGGTGGTGCGGGGCGCATGGCTCCGCTAACGCCCGTATTGTACCGGGCGTTAGCAATCGCGTCAAGAGAGTGCTAGCGGCTGAGGACGAGGTCCGGCTGCTTCTCCAGGTCCTCCGACCACTTGCCCTGGGCGGCCAGGGAGTTCATCCGGGCGCGGTGGTGGATGGCCTTTTGGGCGCCCTCGACGTTGGCTTCGGCGCCCTTCCAATAGTTGAGCGCCGGCTGCTGCAGTGCGCGGCCGTACGAGAACGTCAGCGGCCACGGTGCGTGCCGCTCTTTGGCGAGCACGTTGATGGCGTTGAGGTGCGCGGTCGCTTCTTCGTCGCCCTGACCGCCCGAGAGGAACGCGATGCCCGCGACCGCCGCCGGCACGTAGCGCATCAGCGTCGTCAGCGTGTTGTCGGCGACTTCTTGCACGGACGCCTTCTGCGCCGACTTCTGGCCCGGGATCACCATGCTCGGCTTGAGCACCATCTCCTCAAAGCGGACGTTGAGGCGGTGCAGTTCGTTGAAGACGTGGTGCAGCGTGCGCTCGTGCACGCGCAGGCTCGTTTCGAGCGAGTGGCTCATCGCGCCGTCCATCAGCACTTCGGGCTCGACGATCGGCACGAGGCCGCCGGCCTGGCAAATGGCAGCGTAGCGCGCGAGCGCGTGGGCGTTGGCGTGAATGCACGCGTCCGTCGGCAAGCCCGTCGCTTCGTCGATCGTGATGACGGCGCGCCACTTCGCGAACTTGGCGCCGAGCTTCACGTACTCGTCGACGCGCTTGGCGAGGCCGTCGAGCCCTTCGGTGATCTTCTCGGCGCTCGGCGCGAGGGCGAGGGGATGGGTGCCGGTATCGAGTTTGATGCCGGGATAGGCACCAGCCGCCTGCAGCACTTGCACGAAGGGCTTGCCGCCGAGACCGTCCTGGCGGATCGTCTCGTCGTACAAGATCACGCCGCTGAAGTACGTGCCGAAATCCGGCATCGTGAAGAGCAAGTCGCGGTAGCGCCGGCGGAATTCCTCGGTTTCCGGAATGCCGAGCGGAACGAAACGTTTGTTGGCGGTGCCGGTGCTCTCGTCGGCGGCGAGGATGCCCTTGCCCGGGGCGACCATGCCTTTGGCGACCGATGCGAGTTCGCTGCTCATGAGGTTGCGTGCTCCTTCAGCAGGGTGGATGAGGTGGTTCCGTTGACGTGCGCGAGACTCGAGAACTTTTGGAGATCGTGCTTGCCGTCGACCATGCGCATCGTGTTCGTCAGCGACGAGATGATGATCGACTGCGTGTAGGCGCTGCCGCGCACGTAGCTGACGCCCTGCAACAGTTCGCCGTCCGTGACGCCCGTCGCGCAGAGCATCGCCAGCTCCGAGCGGCACAGGTCGTCGAGCGTCAGCACCTTCGCCGGGTCGATGCCCTCGCTCTTCGCGACGGCGTCTTCGCCCTCGCGCAGCCAGAGGCGGCCCTGCATGTCGCCGCCCAGGCACTTGACGGCGCAGGCCGCAACGACGCCTTCGGTCGCGCCGCCGATGCCCATCAGCATGTCGATGCGGCTGCGCTCTTCGAGCGCGGCGATGACGCCGTTGGCAATGTCGCCGTCGCCGAAGAGGCGGACGCGCGCGCCGATCTCGCGCAACTGGCGCACGAGTTCGTCGTTGCGCGGCCGTTCGAGCACCGCCACCGTGATCTCGTTGACCGGGCGGCCCATCGCTTTGGCGACGGCGCCGACGTTCTGCGCGACCGGCGCGTCGATCGAAATCAAGCCGCGCGCCGCCTTGCCGACGATGATCTTGTCCATGTAGGCGATGTGCGTGTGGAAGAGCGAGCCGCGCTCGGCGGCCGCGACGACCGAGATCGCGCCGTGACCGCCCTTCGAAGCGAGGGTCGTGCCGTCGATCGGGTCGACGGCGACGTCCATTCGCGGCCCGTCGCCGGTACCGACGTGCTCGCCGATGTAGAGCATCGGCGCTTCGTCCTTTTCGCCCTCGCCGATGACGACGACGCCGTCGATATCGACCTCGCCCAGCACCCCGCGCATGGCGTCGACCGCCGCCTGGTCGACGGCGTTCTTGTCGCCGCGGCCGACGAGCTTGCCGGAAACGATCGCCGCCGCCTCGGTCGCGCGAAGGAACTCGAGCTCGACGCGAGCGTCGATCCGCCGATTTTTCATCGCCTTAGCATATCGCACGGTCCTCGGAAAATCATGCCGGCACGTCGAAACGTGGCCCCATGCCCACTTTGACCGCCCCGCGCTTGCGCGACCGCTTTCCGACGCTCGAAAACGCGACCTACCTCGTCTCGCACTCGATGGGGGCTCCGCCGCTCGGCGCCCGCGCCGCGCTCGAGGACTACTGGCAAGCCTGGGCCGCGTCGGGCCCCGAGGCCTGGGAAGCGTGGCTGCCGCAGGTGGCCGCGATCGCCGACAACCTGGGCTCGCTCTTCGGCGCGCCGCCCGGGACGGTCTCGCTCGTGCCCAACGTCTCGCTCGCGCAGGCCGCGATCGGTTCGGCGCTCGCCTTTCCGGCCGAGCGCAACGAAGTCGTCATCGAAGCGTTGATGTTCCCGACGGTCGCCTACGTCTGGAAAGCGTGGGAGAAATTCGGCGCGCGCTTGCGGGTGGTGCCCTCCGACGACGGCCGCACGATGTCGACCGACCGCATTTGCAGCAGCATCACCGAACGCACGGCGGTCGTCGCGCTCTCGCACGCGGCATACGTTTCGGGTGCGCTGATCGACGTCGCCGCCGTCCAGGCGCGCTGCCGCGAAACGGGCGCGCTCTTCGTGCTGGACGCGTACCAGACGACGGGCGTCTACCCGTACGACGTGCGCGAACTCGACCTCGACGTCGTCGTCGGCGGCAGCCACAAGTGGCTGTGCGGCGGTCCGGGCTGCGGATTCATCTATACGAAGCCGGAGGTACGCCGGCGCCTCGCGCCCGCGATCACGGGTTGGATGGCGCACGCGGCGCCGTTCGCCTTCGAGCCCGCGCCGATCCGCTTGGCCGACGACGCCTTCCATTGGAATACCGGCACGCCGACGATTCCGGGCTACGTCGCCGCGCGCGCGGGCCACGATGCGATCTTGGAAATCGGGGTCGAGAACGTGCGCGCGCACAACGTCCGCTTGACCGAACGGCTGCTCGCCGGAGCGCTCGAACGCGGCTTCGACGTGCCGACGCCGCCGCAAGCGCACCGCCGCACCGGGTGGATCGGCATGGACTTCCCCGGCGCGGAGCGCGCGACCGCCGCGCTGATCGCGCGGCGCGTGTTCGTCGATTACCGGCCCGGCTGCGGCATTCGCGTCAGCCCGCACTTCTACACGGCGGATGCCGAAATCGACGCGTTCTTCGCAACGCTCGACGACGTTCGCCGTAGCGCATGATCGGCGCGTTCGTAGCGGCGTTCGCGTTGCTCGCCCTCGGCGACGTGGACGCGCCGCCCTTGCCGCGCTGTCCCGAGGCCGACGCACAACTGATGACGCGACTCGATTCGGCGACGAGCGTTCCGGGCGATTCGTTCGCGTTCAAGCTCGTCGACCGTGTGCCGGCCAAAGGCGGGCTACCCGACATTCCCGCCGGCACGCGCGGCTTCGGCGTCGTCGCGTTCGCCGACCACGCCCACGGCGCGGGCCAGCCGGGGCGGCTCGTGGTCGAGCCGCGCTACCTCAAGCTACCGGACGGCGCGCACGTGCCGGTGATGGCCGCTCCGCAGTTGGCCGAAGGCTTCGTGCAAGGCGAAACGCGGAGTCTCAATAACGCGCTGGCCTTCGTGCCCGGCATCGGCCTCGCCGTCGGCGGGTACAACGCGCTCCACCGCGGCCGCGAGGTCGTCATCGAGAAAGGCACGCGGTTCCGCGTCGTGCTCGGCGACGACTTAGCTTCGGGCGACTGCTTCGTGCCGCCGCCCGATACGCCGGATATTCGCTAGCGGGCGACGACCGCGGCGCGGCTCGGGCGGCCGAAGCCGAAGAACAGCGCGACCGCTCCCGAGAGCAGGTGCAGGATCACGTCGAGGCCGCCGATCGGAATGATCGAGTCGGTCGGCAAACCGCCGGTGACGAACGAGATCGCGCCCACTGCCCCGATGGCGACCAAGGCGATGCCGATGACGCGCGCGTACTGCACGGCGCGCGCCGCGGAACCGAACGCGTACAGCCCCCACGCGCCGATGGCCAGGTGAACGGCGTCGTGGACGAAGTTGACCGGAAACTGGCCGAGCAGGTAGCCGCCGCCCGGACCGAAGTTATCGAAGGAACTTCCTTCGACCAGCGGCGAGCGGTCGACGAAGCCGAGGAGGCCCGCCACCAGATAGATCGCTCCGAAAACGAGCGCGAAACGTCGGACGGCCACGGCTACTCCTTCTGCACGGTCGCTAAGCCGCGCTACGACTTCTGTCGTGCGCTAAACCGGCCGGATTTCCTTGAAATTGCGGCGCATTGGTAAGGAATGAAAGTGCTTCTTTCGTTTTCCTTCGCCGTCGCGCTCGTCGCGCCGGCCCTTTCCGCCCGCGCCGACGAAGGCATGTGGACCTTCGACGCGTTCCCCTCCGCCAAGGTGCAGGCCGAATACGGTTTCGCTCCCTCCCAAAGTTGGCTCGACCACGTTCGCAAGAGTTCGCTGCGCATCGCGGGCGGATGTTCGGCGTCGTTCGTGTCGCCGCAGGGCCTCGTGATGACGAACCATCACTGCGCCGTCGACTGCGTCGCCAACCTCTCCACGCAAGAGAAGAACTACGTCGAAACGGGCTTCTTCGCCAAGCAACCGCAAGACGAAGTCAAATGCCCGGGCTTCGAGCTCGACCGGCTCGACGCCATCGAAAACGTCACCAAGGACGTGCAAAGCGCGATCGCCGGCAAGAGCGGCCGCGCGCTGATCGACGCGCTGCAAGCCAAAGAGGCCGAACTGTCGGCGAGCTGCGGCAAGACCGAAGCGATTCGCTGCGACGTCGTATCGCTCTACCACGGCGGCGTCTACGACCTCTACCACTACAAGCGCTACACCGACGTGCGGCTCGTCTTCGCGCCGGAGTTCGGCGTCGCGCAGTTCGGCGGCGACCCCGATAACTTCAACTTCCCGCGCTACGATTTCGACGTCTCGTTCCTGCGCGCGTACGAAAACGGCGCGGCGGCGAGCACGCCCGAATACCTGCATTGGAGTCCGAACGGCTCGAAAGCGGGCGACGTCGCGTTCGTATCCGGCAACCCGGGATCGACGCAGCGCCTGCTGACGATTTCGCAACTCGAGTATCTGCGCGACAAGTCCTACCCCGATACGCTGCCGTTCCTGGCCGAGTATCGCGGCATTCTCGAGCGCTATCAAACCGAAGGCGCCGAACAGTTGCGCGAAACCAAAGAAACGCGCTTCTTCATCGAAAACAGCTACAAGGCGATTTTCGGTCAGGAAAAGGCGCTGCTCGATCCGGCGTTCTTCGCCACGAAGATCGCCGAAGAGAAAGCGCTGCGCGCCGCGGTCGCCAAGCGTCCCGAGCTGCAGCAACGGTACGGCGGCGCGTGGGCGGCAATGGCCGCCGTGCAAGCGCGTAAGGCAGATCTCGCAACGCGTAACGCCTACATCGCGGGCGGTCCGTTCTTCTCCGAACTGTTCGGCTACGCGCGCACGCTCGTGCGCCTGCCGGTCGAAAAGGCGAAGCCGTCGGGACAACGCTTACCGGAATTCAGCGACGCGCGCCTCGTGACGCTGCCGCAGCAACTCCTGGCGCCGGTCCCTATCTACTTAGGACCCGAAGAGATCGGCCTGGCCTTCTGGGCCAAGAAGATGCGCGAGGAGCTCGGCGCGGACGATCCGTTCGTCAAGACGGTGCTCGGCACGAAATCGCCCGATGCCTGGGCGCACGATCTGGTTGCCGGCAGCAAACTCGCCGACGCGGCAACGCGCAAGGCGCTGTACGACGGCGGCGCGCAAGCGGTCGACGCATCCGACGATACGATGATTCGTTTCGCCGCCGCGATCGACGCGCAAGCGCGCGCCGTGCGCAAAGAGTACGAAGACCAAGTAACCGCGCCCGAAAGCAAACTGGCCGAAGACATCGCGAAGGCGCGCTTCGCGGTCTTGGGGACGAGCGTCTATCCCGACGCCACGTTCACGCTGCGGCTCAGCTACGGCTCGGTGAAAGGCTTCCGCGCCAACGGCCAAGCGGTCGCGCCCTACACGACGGTCGCCGGTCTCTACGCCCGCGCCACGGGGAGCGATCCCTACGCGTTGCCGCAATCGTGGCTCGACGCAAAGTCCTCGATCGACACGACCACGCCGATGAACCTCTGCACGACCAACGACATCATCGGCGGCAATTCGGGCAGCCCGCTCATCGACAAGTCGGGCGACGTCATCGGCTTGATCTTCGACGGCAACATCGACTCGCTCGGCGGCGCGTTCGGCTACGACGGCCGCGTCAACCGCGCGGTTGCCGTCGATAGCCGGGCGCTGCTCGCCGGTTTGCGCGCGGTGTACCACGCCGACCGCATCGTCGACGAGATCGCACCGAAAACGTAACCCCTAGGGGCGGCGAACCGGCTAGGGTTTGCCGTTAAACGTGCGCAGGAACGGCGCCGGCATGTAGGCGTCGTACGCCGGGGCTGCGATGTTGAGCGATTTGCCCAGCATCTTGGCCTCGGCGTTGAGCTCGCCGGGACGCAAATCGCCCCAGTGTCCGTTGTCGAGCCGCCGGACGAGCGCGTGGAGCGACGTGATCTCCTCGGCGGGGGTGAAGGCGCAGTGACCGGCGCGGTGGATGAAGAGCCGCCGCAGGTCCTGCGCGTCGCCCGCGCCGAGCGCCGCCGCTTCGTAAGCGCTCTCGTTCTGGTTGCCGACGAGCCCGTCACCCTCGGTGTGCATGGTCAGCACGGGAATGCCGAGCAGGCCGTCGAGGATGATGTTCTGCTTGAGGTAGTCGAGGGCGGCCGGATCGGCGGCGATGCGCTGCGTCGCGTCGAGCGCCGCGAGATCGGCAGCGAGGTTGAGGTGCGCCTTGGCGTAGAGCGCTTCGACTTCGGCCTTGTCGACCGATTCGTTCAACTGCTGCTTGAAATCCACGCCGTTGTTGAACGAGGGATTGCCGCCCGCGCGCGCTTCCAGTTCCGCACGCAGGTAGAACGCGAAGACGAAGTCGACCCGCGAAAACCACAAATACTGGTTGTGCTCCTGGGCCGTGTAGTCCGTCGGCGGGGGCTCGGGCAGCGAAGAATCGTACCATCCCGGCAAGTCCGTCAGCGCCGCACCGAGCGCGATGCGCGCTCTGCCGGCCGCCGTGTTCTGCGCGTTGCTCAGCAGGACTTCGGCGTTGCTGAAGTTCTGCTGGGGGTTCGTGATGTGAACGACTTGCAGCGCGTTGCCCGCCACCAGCGTGTTGAACTCGAACGCGCCGTCCAGCGCCACGTTCCAGAGCCCGACGCCGCCCCCGACGACGCCGCACATCGGCAGCGCGCCGTCGAACATCTTCGGATATTGCTGCACGAGGCCGGCCGTCACGAGGCCGCCGAGCGAATCGCCCCACGCGAGCGTCCGCCGCGGCATGCCGACGAGGCTCTCGAACGTTTGCACCGTTGCGACTTGATCGGGGAGCGCCTGCTGGATCGCCCAACCGGTCGTCGCGTACGAGGATCCGCCGAGCGCGTAGCCCGCGCCCAAGAGATACTTCTCCGTCAGCGGATTCGACGCGTCGAGGGCCGGATTGCTCGAACCCGGCGCGACGTAGCCGTGGCTGTAGAGCACGAAGGTGCCGTTCCACTTCGACGGCACCTCGATCAAGTACGTGGCCCCGTCGTTGAACGAACCTTGATACGTCTTGACCTTGACGTTCGATCCGGCCAGCGGTTCGCGCGTCAGCGCCGACATGACGGTTGCGAGCGCAAGGGTATGAAGCATCGCGAAGACTCCCTAAGTGCGACGGGCGTAGGACGACGGGGGTGCGTCGCGCGCGCCGCGCGTTCCTGGCGGGCCGCGCGAAACGTGAGGTTCTCGCCTCAGCCGCCGGATCGCGCCTCGCGGACGCCGAGCGCGTCGAGCATCGCCTCGTGCACGCAGCCGTTGCTCGCGAGCGTCGAGCCGGCGTCGACGCGGAACGGCGCGCCGTCGATCGCGCTCACGGTGCCGCCCGCCTCGCGCACGAGCAGCGCGCCCGCCGCGACGTCCCACGCGTGCAGATCGAATTCCCAGAACGCGTCGAAGCGGCCGCACGCGACGAAGGCGAGGTCGAGCGCTGCGCTGCCGTCGCGCCGCACGCCCTGCGCGCGCCGCGAGAGGCGCGCGAAATACTCGCCGTTGCGGTCGTAGTGAGCGGGCTTGAAGCCGGTACACACGAGCGCTTCTTCGAGGCCCGGCGCGCTGCTGACGGCGATCGCCGCGCCGTTGCAGGTCGCGCCCGCGCCGCGCGCGGCCGCGTACATCTCGTCGAGCTCGGGCGCGAAGATCGCGCCGGCGAGAATTTCGCCCGCCCGCTCGTAGGCGATCGAGACGCAATAGAGCGGATAGGCGTGCGCGTAGTTCGTCGTGCCGTCGAGCGGATCGACGATCCAGCGCTCGTCGCCCGACCCGGCGCTGGTGCCGCCCTCCTCGCCGAGGATCGTGGCTTGGGGCGTCGCCGCGCGCAAGCGCGCCACGATCAGCGCTTCGCTCGCGCGGTCGGCGGCCGTTACGAGGTCGCCGCGCGCGCCTTTGACGCGCACGTCGAGCGGCCGGCCCCGCGAACGCAGGAGCATTCCTGCCTCGCGGGCGGTGTCGACGGCAATCCGGAGCGGGTCCAAGAACCTCCCAAGCGAGAAGAGCGTAGCGATATGGTGGAACGCATCGTTACCGCAATCGAAACCGCGGTCCTCGGCCTGTGGGCCGGGGCGATGGCGGGCTTTGCGTTCGTGTTCGCGCCGGCCGCGTTCCGGGCCGTCAGCGCGATGGATACCTTTGCGGCCTTGATCGCGAGCGCGATTCGCGGCGTCGGCTCGCTCGGAACCGTCTGCGGCGGCATCGCGGTCGTCGCGGCGCTCGTTCGCGCCCGCGACCCGCGCGCACGCGGGTTTGCGATCGCGCGCATCGCGCTCGTCGCGGTAGCCTTCGCCGCGAGCACGTACGAAACGACCGCGATCATCCCGCGCATGGAAGCGACGGCGGCGCAGATTCCGGGGCCGATCGATAGCGTGCCCAAAGAGGATCCGCGCCGCGCCGCATACGACGAACAGCACCAGGCCTCGAGCCGCGTCTACGGCGTCGCGTTTCTGTGCGTGCTGGCGGCGCTTTCGCTCGCGGCCTTCGGCCGCAGGGGCGATTGAACTATGCCGTTTCAGGAAGGCTACCTCTCGGAGATCGTCGGCCGCCAAGCGGTGCTCGACGACGACTCGGCGGGATCGCTCGGCAAAGTCGTCGACTTTTTCGTCGGCCAGCCCGACGATACGTTCCCGCGCATCGACGGCATCGTCATCAAGACGCCCTCGGGCGAGCGCATCGTCAACATGCGCGAAGTCGTCGACGTAAACCGCCAAGGGCACCTCGTGCTGCGCACCGCGCCCGTCGATACGCCGCGGCCCGACGAGGACGCGCTCTACCTCGTCAAAGACCTCTTCGATAAGCAGATCGTCGACGTCGACGGCCGCAAGGTCGTGCGCATCAACGACCTCGAGATCGCGAATACCGCGGGCACGCTGCGCGTCGTCGCCGCGGACATCGGCATCTCCGGCCTCCTGCGCCGCCTCGGCGCAGGCCGGTTCGCGCAGCACTGGCTCGAGCGCGTGCCGCGCACGCTGATCGCTTGGGACAACGTCGCGCCGATCATGGACGCGAACCCGTCGCAAGTCCGGCTGTCGATTTCCGGCGCGCGCCTATCGCGCCTGCATCCCTCGGAACTCGCCGAGATCATCGGCGAACTCTCCGCGCGCGACGCCGCGCGCGTGGTCACCTCGCTCGACGACGAGACGGCGGCCGACGCGTTCGAACACCTCGAACCCGATTTGCAGCAATCGCTCATCGAGGACATCGGCACCGATCGCGCCGCCGACATCATCGAGGAGATGGATTCGGACGACGCCGCCGACCTGCTCGGCGAGATGGACGAAGAGCGTCGCACGGCGCTGCTCGCCAAGATCGAAGACCGCGAGTACGCGGACGAACTCGAAGACCTCGTCGAGTACGCGCCCGATACCGCGGGCGGCTTGATGACCACCGACTACGTGTGGATCTACCCGCACCGGACCACGGCCGCGACGATCGCCAAGATTCGCGAGATCGGCCCCGAGACGGAGTTCATCTACTACCTCTACGTCACCGACAACGACCGCAAGCTGCTCGGCACGATTTCGCTGCGCACGCTCTTGCTTTCGCTGCCGACCGCGTTCATTCACAAACTGATGAACACGGATACGGTCAGCGTCTCCGCCGACACGAGCGCCGAAGACGTGGCCGCCACGATCGCGCGCTACGACCTGCTCGCGGTGCCCGTGCTCGACGACGAAGATCGCATTCTCGGCATCGTGACCGTCGACGACGCGATCGACGCGATCATCCCCGAGAAGCTCGCAAACTCGCTGCCGCGCCTCGTGCGCCATAAGGCGCGCACGCCCGCGACGCAATGACTCCGCTCGAATTCACGATCCGGCTCGCCGTCGCGTTCGCGTTCGGCACGACGATCGGCCTCGAGCGGCAGTACCGCCAGCGGATGGCGGGCTTGCGTACGAACGCGCTCGTCGCGACGGGGGCGTGTCTCTTCGTGCTGGTCTCCGGACTCTCGAACGATACCTCGAGCCCGACGCGCATCGCCGCGCAAATCGTTTCCGGCATCGGCTTCCTCGCGGGCGGCGTGATCTTCCGCGAAGGCCTTTCCGTGCGCGGCCTCAACACGGCGGCGACGCTCTGGTGTTCGGCCGCAATCGGGACGCTCGCGGGGTTCGGGTATTTGCTGGAAACGGCGATCGGCACCGCGTTCGTGCTTGCCGCGAACGTCGTGTTGCGACCGATCAGCACGTCGATCAACCGGCGCGCGAGCGAGGCGACGGAGGTGACGGCCGCGTACGAAATCGCGGTCAGCTGTCCGAGCGCTTTCGAAGGCGCGGTGCGCGCGCTGCTCTTCGAATCGGTGCAGCGCTACAAGCTCTCGCTGCTCGAAATCTCAAGCGAAGACGAAGAGGACGACGAAGGCTCGCTCGAGGTATCCGCCACGGTCGCTTCCGCGGGCCGGCAAGATGCGAAACTCGAACGGCTCGTAGCCGCCATCGCCCTCGACCCCGCCGTGACGGCGGCGAGTTGGAAAGTCACGCGGCTCGACGAAGAGTCGGCGGTTGAGGAGATGGCGGAGTAGCGGACGCGAACCGCCGCCGATGCAGCGCGCAGAATGCTACGGAACTAACGGCGGGAATACTGCGAGCCCACCCGGAGCCGTGTTGATCGTGCGAATTGAACCGCCCCCTTGCGGATAGCGGAATAGACGAACGCCCGAAGGGAGGTTCGAAAATCCCCAAAGCGTTGCGCCATCCGAACCAAGTGCCAACATTTGCTCGACCTTATATTTGTCGTTACCGTACATCCTAAGAACGGTCGTGGTCAGCGGATCGCCGAATTGCCCATTTACCGGATGTGCGTAAGTGTAGATCGGCCACGGGGAGTTCGTGTCGTTCCTTGTTGTAGGGCTTCCGAATGACTGCACTACGATGCTATCGTCTTTTGTGACACCGTAGGTGCCATACGGGTAGATCGGATGTTTGAACGAGAGCTCAACAGCTGTTCTCGCCTGACATCCACCAGAGAGTGAATAAATCGTGAGCGTCGTGCCACTTCCGGCGAGGAAGAAAAGCGTGCCTTCGCGATCGAATGTTGCCGAGCTGTTAATCTGGTTTATGTTTGACGGCGCGACGACATTGCACGGCGTTGTCTGATTGCGCCGATAGAAATAAATGCTATCCGGACCGCTATCCGCGCATTGGCAGGCAAGAATCGCAAAAATGCCACTCAACTGGTCGACGGCGATGCCAGCCACTTCTTCTTTTGGCGGGAGGCTCACCGATGCGTAGTGCCCGTCATAGGGAGGCGAATAAATTTGTACAGTATCAGCGGTTAGCTTCGCGTCGTAAAGATTACCCATGCCATCTAGGGCTAAGATGCCACCCGGCGCCGCAATCGAACCAATCTGTTTGTACTCGGCGTTGAAGATTTCAATTTGACGCTTGCCAAAAGGGCTAATAAAAAGCGCTGCGTCATTTTTTGTACGGCTAGAGCCCAGAGCTGATAGCGATGCGGCGTTGCGGTACCCCGGCAACCCCCTTTCGGTGGCCACCGAGGTCCCGTTCAATGCTGCCAGCACCAGAAGAGCTAACGCCGAGAAGCAACTTAACAGCCAAAACGCACCCATTTATCCCTCGATGTTAAACGAAGTTCAAGTGCCGGAGACGCGAGGGCCAAAGACTTGATCTGCCCCGAGCGCCTCCCAAGCTCCGAGGCCATCGGAATTAAAGAACCAGTCGCAGTAATGGTTGTTAATTTGATACTGACCCTGCGCGTCAAAGTAGTTGAGTGCGCGAATGTCGGTCGGGAAATTCGGCGTAACGTTGTTGTCAAAGAGCGACTCGACGTTACTGATATACTCGGCTTGGGTCGTTTGAGGTGGAGCGTAAATGCTGCACGAGCCTGTTTCTCCGACCATAAGCGGTTTGTTGCCGTACGTACTATTGTCGTACTCGCTGTACCATGGCGAAAAGATATCGGTAAAGGTCAGCGGATTTCCTTGTCCGTTTTCCTTAGCGTAACCATCTGCACCGATCCAGTCGACAGTCGCGGCGCCAGGGAAATAGTTCTTGGCGTCCGGATAGCCGTTGAGCGAATTCGCGACGTTTGGATTCCAATCAAAGGTTACAAGAGGCACCGGCTGATTGCCAAGGAGTTGCTCGTAAATGTGATTCCATGCATTAATGAACTGGTCGGTTAGCGGCGGTGCAGTCGAATACGGATACGGATAGTTCGTATTTGTCCCGGGCTGGACGAAGCATCCGCCATTCCCATTCGGGGCCCTGGCATCCTCAAGGCCGGTGTTGATATAATTTGGTGGCCCGGCCGCCACGTTGGCGTTGAACTCCCAGAACCAGCGGAGGATGACCGGATATGTTTGGCCACTGGCGTTCTTGATGGAAGCAAGGGAATTGCGAATTGCAGCGAGATCGGAGTCAGCGGCCCCACCCGCGATTTGAACTAAGTTATAAGGCGTTCCATTCGGATTCCAAGGCGACGGAGTCGCGTTGTCGTCGGCGCAAGTCCAGGCGATCACCGGCGCGCGATGATAAGCAATATCGCCCGCAATCTCAGGATCTGCTGTGCTTAACGTGGTCATCGCCTTCCAGTTGCGATAGAGTAAATGTAATGCCAGGCGGCGATGCATTTGGCCTTCTAAACCCTCCATCTGCTCTTCAAGAACAGACGAGCTCGGACTAGGGATTGCGCTCGGGTTTGCGTCCGCTCCGATGTACACGCCAGATGACGGCGGGCCGATGATATACTTGCGCCGGTGCCCGAGACTCGCGAGACTGGGCCCTTCTACTTTTTGCGCGTCTGCCGATATGCTGGGTGTAGAATGGACCCCGCCGCTGCAGCCGATTACCGCGGAAACCGCAGCAAGGGCAAGTGCTCCGAGCATCATGGGCGCGGGTCGCCGTTTGGTAGGGATGAGCATGCCGCCTTCGTCCTGATTGCTAATAGAGCTCATGGTGCTACCTCTTCAAAGTCGAAAGATGCCGATGCGAATAATCGCTCGGCCGCCGTCATAGCCTTATATAGCTAGCTGCTTGCTTTCGTTTCTAGCCAATCCTGCTAAACGAGAGTTAAGTTGCTACTGAAAAAACTGTCCGTTATTCAGCGTGGACCGCTCGGTAAGAACGGCAAGCGGCATTAACGCACCGTCCCCGCGAGCACGGTGAGCGATTCGGGTCGAATACATCGCGTCGACGCTGGGTTCGAAGAGATCGTCTTGATGACGCCGTTCTGTTGCGAGTCGACGGCTGCACCGATCGTGCGCAGCGGATCGAACGAGTTGACGATCCCCGAATCTCGCGCGTCGACGAGGATGCGGCCGCTCGCAACGGCGGGGGCGGGCGCGCACGCCGCGACGATAACGGCGATAATCGTGAGGCACAGAGCGCGAAATGGTGTCGTCATGCGGGAAACGGCCAACGGTCAGACGCCGGGGCTCTGCGCTCCCACCGCGTGCATCCCGAGGTAGATGACGTACGCGATGACGATCGCCGCCACGGCCGAGACGCCCATCACGACGCCCTGCGGCCGGCCGCGGCGCTCGAAGGCGTTGGCCATCGGCCAAACCCCGCCGACCAGGAGCGCGAGGATCCAGTGCGCCGGCGGCGGGGCGACCTTCGTCGTCCACCAGGTCGCGGCGCCCAGAACGATCTGCAGCAGCAAGATATAGACGACCAGGCGCCGCACGGGCGCGGAGATTATCGCGGCAACCGAGGCCAGAAAGAGCACCAGGCCTACGGAGTAGTGAATCATCAAAAGCATGTCCGGGAGCCCTTCGCGTGATCGATAGCGCCGTCATGTCGAGCGACGAACTCATCGAGTTCGCCGAAGACCTCGCGCGCATCGCGGGCGGCGGCGGCGGTCCCAAGGCGCTGGCGGGCCATCTGGCGGCGGCGCTCGACGCGGCGGTCCTGGTCGAAGACGCCGAATGGCGCCACGTGGCGCTGGCGGGGGCCGGCCGGGCGCGTTCCGTGCCGCCGACCGTCCGCGACTTGGTCGCGACATCTCCGAAGGACGAACATCTCGTTCCGTTGCGCACGCCCGGCCACGCGGCCGGCGGGCTCGCCGTGCGCCTGCGCGGCGGCGACGCGCTCTTCGGCTGGCTCTCCGTCTTCCCGGCTTCCGCGGCGCCGCTCGACGCGCAGTTGGGGCCGATCCGCTTGACGGCGGCCGCGATCGCGGTCGAGATCGCGCGCGACGCGGGCGGCGGCAAGAACCGCCGGAAATCGTTTTGGGACCGTTTGATCTCCCGCGCGTACGACGATCCGATCGAAGCCAAGGACGACGCCGCCGCGCGCGGAATCGCGCTCGCGCCGAATTACGTCGCGATCGCAATTGAAGCGGAAGGCCTCGACGAAGCCGTCGCGACCGCGAAGATGGCCGACTTGCGGCGGATCGCGCTCGAGACGCTGCGCTCGGGCCTGGGCGACGCGATCGTGCTCGAACGCGGCGGCGGATTCGTCTTCTTGTGCCCCGCGCCGCTCGAGATCGACGCGGCCAACGTCCGCACCGCGGCGACGCTGATTCCGCGCGCCGCCGCCAAAGCGCATTTCGGCGCGCGCGTGCTCGGCGGCGTCGGCCGTTCCGCCGAAGCGATCGCCGCGCATCGCACGGTCGACGAAGCGCGCGAAGCGATGTTCATCGCGCGCCGTCTCTTCGACGGCTCGCGCGTCATGCCGTACGAAGACCTCGGCGTCTACCCGTTGCTGCTGCGCGGCGGCGCGACGCCCGCCGAGTTGCGCGCGTTCGCAGACCGCGTCCTCGCGCCGCTGCGCGCGTACGACGACAAGCACCAGACCGAACTCATCCGCACGCTGCGGCTCTACTTCGAAGTCGGTCAGAACGTCAAGACGGCGGCGGGCGAACTCTCGGTGCACCGGCATACCGTCTTCTACCGGCTCCGCCAGATCGCCGACATCAGCGGCCACAGCCTCGACTCGGCGCACGACCAGCTCACCCTCCGCACCGCCATGGCGATCGATGCACTCAACACATCCGAACGGTAAGACCGCGACCAAGCGCGACGTCCTCAAGCTCGCGAAAGAACGCGACGTGCGCTTCGTGCGCCTCTCGTTCGTCGACATCTTGGGCATCAGCAAGAACGTGACCGTTCCGATCTCGGAACTCGAGCGCGCGATCGAAGGCAAGGTGACGTTCGACGGCGGCTCGATCGACGGCTTCGTGCGCGGCGAAGAGGCCGACATGATGCTGCTGCCCGACCTTTCGACGTTCGCCGTCTATCCGTGGACGACGGCAGGCACCGCCGAAGCGCGCCTGATCTGCAACATTGCGACGCCCGACGGCGAACCGTTCGAAGGCTGCCCGCGCACGACGCTGGCGCGCGCGCTCGACGACGCCGCGGACGTCGCCGCCGGTATCGCGTGCGGCCTCGAAGTCGAGTTCTACCTGTTCGACCTCGACTCGGACGGCGCGCCCACGACGTCGTCGAACGATGCCGGCTCGTACTTCGACGTGGACGAAAGCGACCGCGGCGAGAGCGTGCGCCTCGAAATCGTCACGGCGCTCGAAAGCATGGGCATCGGCGTGGCGAGCGCCCATCACGAGCACGGGGCGGGCCAGCACGAAATCGACGTCAAGGATCTGCCGCTGCTGGCGGCCGCCGACGCGCTGATCACGATTCGGACCGTCGCCAAACACGTCGCCGCGCGCCACGGCCTGCACGCCACCTTCATGCCGAAACCCTCCGAAGCGCTGGCCGGCAGCGGCGTGCACGTGTACTTCACGCTGCCGGTGCGCGCGAACGAGACGCCGCTCGAAGCGGACGACCTCGGCGAAGAAACGCTCTTCGCCGTCGCCGGGCTCTTACGCCACGCGCCCGCCTTCACGGCCATCTGCAATCCCACCGTCAACTCCTACAAGCGCCTCGTGGCGGCTTGGGACGCGCCGATCTACACGGTCTGGTCGCATCGAAGCGCCAATTCGCTCGTGCGTATCCCCGCGCGCGAGGACGGCCGCCCGCGCATCGAAATTCGCAGCGCCGATCCGTCGTGCAATCCGTATCTCGCGCAAGCGGTGCTGATCGCAAGCGTCGCCGACGGCATGCGCTCGCGCGCGCTGCCCGGCGATCCGCTGACCGGCTCGACCTACGAGCTCAACGACCGCGAACGCGAGCGCCGCCGCATTCGCACGCTGCCCAAATCGCTGCGCCAGGCGCTCGTCGAACTCGATGAGGATCTCGTCGTCCGCGGCGCGCTCGGCGACCACATCTACCACGCCTTTCGCGACGCGAAGTTCGCCGAGTACGAACGCTACCGCCGCGCGGTGCACCCGTGGGAGCGCGACGCGTACCTGCGCGTCTACTAGGCGGCGACGCCCGCGGCCGCTTCGCGCAGGAGCCGCCAGCCTGCGGCCACGTCGTCGAGCGTCGTGCGCTCGTTGCCGATCGCGATGCGAATCGCCACACGGTCCCGTAATTTCGTCGTCGAGAAGAACGCTTCGCCCGTCGCGTTGACGGCGTCGACGAGCGCGAGGTTGTGCGCGTCGAGCGCGTCGCCCTCGAGGCCCGGCGCCAGGTGGCGGAAGCACACGACCGAGAGCGGATGGGGCGCGAGCACTTCCCAGTGCGGATCGTCCGCGACCCAGCGCGCGAACGTCTGGGCGAGTTCGACGTGCGAGCGCAGCCGCTCGCGCATGCCGCGCACGCCGAGGTGGCGCATCGCGAACCACAGCTTGAGCGCGCGGAAGCGGCGCCCGAGCTGCAGGCCGTAATCCATGTAGTTGCGGACGTCCGTTTCCGGGGTGACGAGGTAGTCCGCTACCAGCGCGAAGGCGCGGCGCAAGTTCTCGAGATCGCGCACGTAGAGCACCGACAGATCGATCGGCACGAAGAGCCACTTGTGCGGGTTCACTACCACGGAATCCGCGAAGCGGCAGCCGGCGAGCAGGTCCGCAAACTCCGGCAGCATCGCCGCGGGGCCGGCGTACGCCGCGTCCACGTGCAGCCACACGCCGTGGCGGCGCGCGACGTTGCCCAGTTCGGCAACGGGATCGGACGACGTGGTCGACGTCGTGCCGACGGTCGCCGCCACGCACAGCGGACGCATTCCGCGCGAACGGTCCTCCGCCAGCGCCCGGTCGAGCGCCTCGGGCCGCATGCCGAACGCGTCGTCGACGGGCACGCGCACCACGTTGTCGCGCCCGACGCCGAGCGCGATCGCCGCTTTCTCGATGTGCGAATGCGTGTGTTCGGTGAGGTAGACGCGCAGCACCGGCAGATCGGCGCGGCCCGCCATGCCGCGCTCGCGAATCCCCAGGCCGAGCGATTCGCGTGCCGCCGCGAGCGCGGTGAAGCCGCCGATCGAGGCGGTGTCGTACACGATGCCGTGCAGGCCTGCGTCGAGCCCGAGCAATTGCCGCAGCCACTCGAGCACGACGTCTTCGAGTTCGGTCGCCGCGGGCGAGGTGCGCCACAACATCGCGTTGACGTCGAGGGCCGCGGCCAGCGCTTCCGCGACGACCGCTACGGGCGTCGCGCTAATCGCGAAGTAGGCGAAAAAGCGCGGGTGGTTCCAGTGCGTGATGCCCGGCATCACGAGCCGCTCGAAGTCCGCGAAAATCGCGTCGAACGGTTCGCCTTCCTCGGGAGCGCGCTCGGGCAGCGCCCGGCGCAGGTCGCCGGGCTTCGCGCGCGAGAGGACGGGGTAGCGGCTCGGCTCGCGGTAGTAGTCGTCGATCCAGCGCGCGGCGCGGTCGAAGGCGGTTAAGAGGTCGGCCAAATGCCGACGATCTCGTCGATATAGATCGTGGCTCCTTCTCCACCGTCGGCCGCCAGAAACACCGAGATCGCATCGGGCGAGAGCAGTTCCGTACGCAACGTCCCGACGTGCTCCGACGCATCCCGCAAACGGATGCGAACCGGGCGATCTCCGAGACGAAGCAATTCCGCGATTTCCGTAACCAACTCCGTCGCACGCAGCATGCTGCATCTTGGGACGACGGCGCCGCCGAGACGGTTCCGATGTTTGTCGAAGGGACGCCCGGCAAAGCCGCGCAAGAGAGGCCGCATGCTGGAAGCCGTCTTAACGAGCGAGGCGCCCGCGCCGATCGGTCCTTACAATCAAGCGATTCGCGCGGGAGGCTTCCTGTTTTGCAGCGGCCAGATTCCGCTCGATCCGGCGACGGGCGAAATCGTCGCGGGCGACGTCGCGGCGCAGACGCGTCAAGTCATGAAAAACGTGGAGGCGGTCTTGCGCGCCGCCGGCGCGTCGTTCGCGGAGGTCGTCAAGACGACGATCTTCCTGACCGACATGAACGATTTCGCGCAGGTCAACGCGATCTACGGTCAGGCCTTCGGCGATACGCCGCCGGCTCGCTCGACGGTCGCGGTAGCCGCGCTGCCCCGCGGGTCGCGCGTGGAGATCGAGGTCGTCGCGCTGCTCGACTAGACGCCGTTACTGCAGCGCGGCGAGGCTGCGCGCCGCCGCCTTGGCCACGTCGGGTTCGTTTCCCGCGGCCGCGCGCCGGTACTCGCTGCGCGCCAGATCTTTCTTGCCCTGATCGGCGTACGTTTCCGCGAGCAGGTAGTGCAGCCGGCCGTCGCTCGGCGAAACGCTCAAGCCCTTGAGAAACGCCGCCTCGGCCAACGCGTAGAGCCGATGTTTCTCGTAATCGTAGCCGAGGTCGACGTACGCCGCCCGCTCGAGCGGATCGGAACCGATCGCGCGGATGTAGTAATTTACCGCGCTCTGCCAGCGGTCGTCGACGTCTTCGATGTAGCCGATATCCACGAGCGCTTCGGAGCCGTCGGGCCGCACGTCGGTGGCGCGAGCCAGCGCCGCCCGCGCGCGATCGTAGTCGGCTTGGGCGATGAACGCGTCGGCGAGGTTCACGAGCGAACCGTAATCGCGCGGATTGGTCGCCAGGCACTGCTGCAACACGTCGACTGCCGAGGCCAAACGGCCGAGGTCGAGGTACGCGCTGCCCAATTCGGCCAGCGGCGGGCAGGCGTGAGGCGCGAGTTGCGAGGCGCGGTCGAGTACCTTGATCGCTTCTTCCGTCTTGCCTTCGTTGCGCAACACCGCGCCGAGCGCGTACTGCGCGCCCGGATCGAACGGCGCGTCTACCGCGGCGCGCCGGAACGTGCCCTCGAACTGATCGACATCGCCGAGTCGCCGGTGCAAGTCCACGAGATGGCCGTACGCGTCGCTATCGGGCAGGCTCTTCTGGAACTCGCCGATCGCCTCGGCGATGCGATCGGTCGCCGCATAGATGCCGCCCAGGCGGTTGTGCGTTTCCTTATCCGACGGGGCGAACGCCAGAATCGACTTGTACGTCCGCTCGGCCGTCGCGACGTCGCCCGACCGGTAGTAGAGGTCGCCCAAATAGCGAGCGGGCGCGAGTTCGTGCGGATGCTCCGAGACGTACGCTGCCAACAGCGCGATGGCGCCGGCGAGGTCGCCGCCGTCCACGCGCTTGCGCACGGCCTCGACCGTGGCGTTGGGGGCCGCTTGCGCCGTTTGACTGCCCGCCGCTGCGGGTGCGTCGGCGCGCGCCGGGACGCAGCCCGCCGCCCAGAGCGCGAGCCCACACGCGGCCGTCCGGAGCAGCGTACGAGCGTGTCGCATCGTCCCTCTTTTCTTCGGCGTCGCGCGCGCCGAACCCGCCGGATCGCTAGGGGTGCGTCATCTCCTTGGGCACCACGAATTTGTCGAAATCCTCGGCGCTAACGTAGCCGAGCGAGAGAGCGGCTTCCTTGAGGGTCGAGCCGTCCTTGTGCGCCTTCTTGGCGATCTCGGCGGCTTTGTCGTACCCGATCTTCGGTGAAAGTGCCGTCACCGTCATCAGCGACTCCGCCAAGTATTTAGCGATCACCGGTTCGTTCGGTTCCAAACCTTCGATGCAGTGGATGCGGAACATCGTCGCCGCGTCGCGCAAGAGCGTCGTCGAGTGCAGGAAATTGTAGATCATCACCGGGTTGAAGACGTTGAGCTCGAAGTTGCCCTGCGACGCGCCGAACGCGATCGCAGCGTCGTTGCCGTACACCTGAACGACGACCATCGTCACGGCTTCGCACTGCGTCGGGTTCACTTTGCCCGGCATGATCGAGCTGCCCGGTTCGTTCTCGGGCAGGATGAGTTCGCCGATGCCGGCGCGCGGACCCGAGCCGAGCCAGCGAATGTCGTTGGCGATCTTCATGAGCGCGGCGCCGAGTTGCTTGAGCGCGCCCGAGGCGAAGACGAAGTCGTCGTGCGACGAAAGCGCGGCAAACTTATTGGGATGCGACCGGAACGGCAGGTTCGTCAGCTCGGCGATCTTCTTAGCCGCCCGCTCCGCGAATTCGGGATGCGCGTTGAGGCCCGTGCCCACGGCGGTGCCGCCGATGGCCAGATCGTAAATATGGTCCGTCGCTTCTACGATCGCGGCCATCGCCCGATCGAGCTGAGCGACGTACGCGGAAAACTCTTGCCCGAGCGTCAGCGGCGTCGCGTCCTGCAGGTGCGTGCGCCCGACTTTGACGATGTTGTCCCAGCGTTTGGCCTTGGCGTCGAGCGCGTCGCGCAATTTCTTGATGGCCGGAAGCATGTCCGCGACGGCCTCGGCCGCGGCCATGTGCATCGCGGTCGGGAACGTGTCGTTGGACGACTGCGACATATTGACGTGGTCGTTGGGGTGCACCGGCTTTTTCGAGCCCATTTCGCCGCCCGCGAGCTCGATCGCGCGATTGGAAAGCACCTCGTTGACGTTCATATTCGTCTGGGTGCCCGAACCCGTTTGCCAGACGCGCAGCGGAAAGTGCCGGTCGAGCTTGCCCGCGATCACTTCGTCGGCCGCCCGGACGATCAAATCGGTCTTCTCCGCATCGAGTTTGCCGAGATCCCGGTTCACCAGCGCCGCGGCTTTCTTCAGCGTCGCCATCGCGCGGATCACTTGGCGCGGCATCACATCGCGCGGCGTCTCGCCGTCGCCGATATCGAAATTATGAAGCGAACGCGCGGCCTGGGCGCCGTAGTACATGTCGCTCGGCACCTGCACGGCGCCCATCGAGTCGGTCTCGGTGCGCGTCGCGGTGCCGTTGGTCGTCGTCATAGCCATAGCGCACGAACCTTCGCCGTACCTGAAGGCAACTCTCCTCGAGAAACGTCGCAAGCGGCGCAAGGCCGCGGTCGCGCGGCGCCGAACCCGGCCGCATGATTCGAACGACGATCGCTGCGCTCGCGATCGCCTTTTTATGGAACGCGGCCCAACCGGCGGCGGCCCAAAGCCGGACCTCGCCCGGCGTCTTCGCGCCGGCATCCGCCGGCTCGCCGACGCCGCGTCCCACGCCCGCCCAAGTTGAGGATCCGGCGGTGCGCCGCCGCGTCATCGCGATCTTTCACGCGTGGCAGAGCGGCAAAATCGTCAGAGCCGCCTACTCGGCGAAGGCGCGGCACGCGCTGACGCCCGCAGTTGCGAAGTCGATGTCGAAAACGCTCAAGGCGTTCGGGCCCCTGTATCAAGCCGCGTATCAGTCCTCCTACCACAAGGACGGCGACGACTTCTACCTGTACGCGATGACCTGCAAAAACGGCGTCGCGAATATGAGCGTCGGTTTCACCCACGACGGCCAGATCGATTACGTCGCTTTCCGCCAAGCGATCGCCGGCACGGGCGCCGCTCGCGTAGCCGACCAGCCCTCGACCGCGCCCTCGGCAACGCCCGCGCCGTCGCCCGTTCCGTCCGCGTCGCCGAGCGCGCAGCCGTCGCCCGCGGCGCGGCCTCTGCCCACGCCGACGCCGGCACCGGCCGCCGCGCCGTCCGATTCGCCCGCTTCGCCGCCGCCCGCCACGCCGAGCGCGCATCCGACGTTCCCGCCGACGCCGCAGCCCCCGACCTTGATCGCCGCGCTCGCCGATCCGGAGACCCGCCCGCTGCTCGGCGGACCGATCCGGCAACTCGCGCATATCCGCTGGATGGCCGGCACCTGGCGCGCGCGCGACATTCGTTCGCACGTCAACGGCAAGCAAACCGCCGGCGCGAACACCTATATCTTCGCGTACACGATGAAAGGCCGCTGGATCTTCGGGGCGGACGGAACGCTGACCGATTTCATCTATCTCACGTACGATCCGCTCGGCGAACGCTGGGTGCTGCTGCAACTCGAAAAATATCCGAGTTACGGCATCTGGACGTCGGCCGAAGGCTGGCAGCACGGCCGCATCGTCTTCGAAGGCGAACCCGCCTCCGCGCTCGGCCGCGCCTTCCGCCGCCGCTTCACGATCATCCATCGCGACCTCACGCACATGGCGATCGTAGCGGAGGAGCAGCGACCCGACGGTTCGTGGATAACGGACGAGCGGATCGAACTCGCCAAGCAGTCGTGACGCTCGCCGCGCGGGCGCGCGCGCTGCCGCCGGGGCCGCGCGGCCTCGAAGCGCTCCGCTTTCTCGGTTTCGGCGCGCCGCGCGCCATCGTCGCGTTCTTGCGCGACACGGCGCGGCGCTACGGACCGATCGCTTCGTTCGCGGTGTTCGGTCAACGGGTCGTCGTGCTCGACGACGCCGACTTGATCGGCGAGGTCTTGCAGCACCAGCAGCATCGTTTCGTGCGCGATACCGGAGCCGTGTTGCTGCGCGAACTGGTCGGCGACGGCGTCTTGACCACCGACGATCCGGCGCACCTGCGCCGGCGGCGCGTGTTGCAGCCGGCGTTTCATCGCGCGCGCGTGGCGGGTTACGCGCGCGCGATGGTCGCCGAAGCGGAGCGTACCGGGGACGCCTGGGCCACGCGCGACGAGATCGATGCCGGCGCCGAGATGACGCGGCTGACGCTCGCCGTCGTCGGCACCTCGCTCTTCGGCGCGAACGTCGGCGACGCCGCGCACGTCGTCGCCCGCGTGATCGCCTCCGTAGCCGAGCGAGGGGGGAAACTCCAGCCGTTTCTCGCCGCGCTCGCACCGCTGCTGCTCGCGCAGCGCGGCGCGTCACCGCGCCCGACCAAACTGATCTTCGCGCGCGAACGGGCCGCGCTCGAGCGCGTCGTCGACCCGATCGTCGCCGCCGGCCGGCGGGCGACGGCGGCCCAACTCGCGGCGCGCGGCGACCTGCTGGCGATGCTGCTCGAAGCGCGCGACGAGGACGGTCTGCCGCTCGCCGACGACGACGTCCGCAACGAATTGATCACGATGGTCCTTGCCGGACACGAAACGACCGCGAGCGCGCTCACTTGGGCCTGGTATCTGCTCGCGCGCGACCCGCGCGCGAGCGAAGCGTTGCGACACGAACTCGACGCAACGCTCAGCGGGCGCGCGCCGCACGTCGACGACGTTGCGAAGCTGCGTTACACCGCGGCCGTGTTCGACGAAGCGCTGCGGCTCTATCCGCCCGCCGCCGCATTCGGGCGGCGTCCGCTCGAAGACGTGGAACTCGGCGGATATCGCATTCCCAAGGGAACGAGCGTCTTCGTCAGCCCGTACGTGACGCATCGCAACCCCAGATATTTTCCGGACCCGGACGCCTTCGTGCCCGAACGCTGGCTCGGTCCGGACGCGCCGCCGCGCTTCGCGTTCTTTCCGTTCGGCGGCGGCTCCAAAATGTGCATCGGCGAACCCTTCGCGCGAACCGAAGGCATTCTGGTGCTGGCCGCGCTCGCGCGGCGCTACCGCCTCGAACTCGTCGATCCGCGACCGCTCGGCGTCAACGGTCAGGGACTGTTGCGTCCCGAACGGCCGGTGCGGATGCGCGTCGTGGCGCGGGCGTCCGCCGCTTAGCCGCCGAGCACGGAATTCGCCGCGCGTTCGCCGCTCTGCAACGCGCCCGCCACGGTTCCGCCCTCACCGCCCGGCGCCGTCGCTTCACCCGCGATGACGAGCGCGCTGCGCGCGAGCGGCGCGCCGAGTTCGCGGCGCGCGCCGTCGCCGCCCGCCAGCACGTAGCTGTACGCGCCGCGCGCGAACGGGTCGCGTTGCCAATCGTAAACGTAGGCCGCTTCGCATTCGTCGGCCGCCGCCTCGGTGCCGAAGAGCGCGCCCGCGCCGTCGAGCGCGAGCGCCGCCAGCGCGTCGCGGTCGAAGTGCGCGAGCGCCGCAGCCGCCGGGCCGCCGGCCCACGCCGTCAAGAGCGGCGCGCGCTGCGGCAGTTGCGTCCACACGGTCGGAAAGGCGCCGGCACTCGAAAAGAACGCGCCGTCGGCGAAGCGCCCTTCGGCGACGCGCTCCCAAAAGCGCGTCCGGAAGCGCAGGATCACTTTGAGCACCGGGCCCATGGCGACGTGCGCGAGCGCGTTCGCCACGGACGGCGGCAACGCCGGTTCGAAAACGATCGCGCCCGACTCGTTCGCGGCCTGTAAGACGCCCGCCGGCACGGTGACGATCGCGCGTTTGGCGCGAAACACGTGCGTCGCACCGCGCAGACGCGCGTTCACTTCCACGCCGCCCACGCTCCACGCGATCGCGTCGACGACGGCACCGAGATGCAAACGCACGCGCTCGCGATCGAGCGTGCGCGCCAGGTGCGCGACGAGCGGTCCGTACCCGCCTGCGGGCCGCGATTGTTCGCCCGTCGCGGCGTCGCTCGCCCACTCTTCTGCGATCTCGCGCGCGCTCGCGCGCGCCGGATCGGCCGCGTCGAAGCCGCCGACCAGCCGCGCCGCGACGGCCGCGTCGCGGCGGCCCGCCGGCGTCGTTTCGCGCGCGAGCAAGGCCGCGACCGTTTCGTTCGCGGCGGCGTTCTTGCCGCGCCGCAACACGGCGGCGGCGCGCTCGAATGGATCGTCTTGCGCCGCGACGAGCGTTCCGTTCGCATCGAGTTCGAACGCCGTGCCGGCGCGGGCGAACGTGGCCGCGCCGTATTCCGCGAGCAGCGCCGCCGTGATGCGCGGCGTGCCGTGCACGAATTCGGGCCCGAGTTCGATCGCAACGGGCGAGCGCGGATCGACGATCGAGTGGATGCGACCCCCTAACCGGTGTCTCGCCTCCAGGAGAACGACGGAGCGCCCGGCCCGGCCGAGCGTGCGCGCGGCCATCAGTCCGGCCGCACCGCCCCCGACGATCGCGACGTCAACATTCACTTCGGCATCGTTCGGCGAACGCGAACCGGGCCGCTGCAAGGAACCGGCCCTGCGTCCGGAAATATAATAGGTGAATGTGAGGTGTTCGTATGCTTAAGCGATTCACCACGTTTCTGCTCGTCGCGGCGCTCGCGGGAGGCGCGGCCCAAGCGGCCGCCAAGACCGCCCCCGCCGAGACCACGACGATTCCCGACGACGACTTGATCAGCGTTCAACTGCAGCAAGAGATCGGGTCGCGCACGTCAGTCGAGGGCGATACCTTCGCGGTCCTCACCGTCGAGGATTACTACGCTCGCGGAAAACTCGTGCTGCCGAAGGGTTCGCCCGGTTACGGCGTGGTCACGCACGTCAAGCGGGCCGGCAACTTCCACTCGGGCGGCGAACTCACGTTCAAGATCAAACACCTCGTCGCGCCGGACGGCACGGATATTCCGGTCGAAACCAACGGCGCCACGGCCGACGCCGACAAGCAGTCGGAAAAAAACGGGAACGAGGTGGGCGCTTACCTGGTTTTCGGCCTCGGCGGGTTGTTCGGCCGGCGCGGCAACGACATCCAAATCAAGAAGGGCACGCTGTTCCACGTCGCGACCGTCCAGCAAAAGGACGTTCCGGTCGTGAAGTACGGCACGGAACCCGCGAAGCTCAACGACGTGCTGGTCACGCCCCAGCGCTAAGCGGCCCGGTCTTGCCGCAACGGACGACGCCGCGACGTCGCCGAAGCGTCCCGCATGACCTCGAACCTCTCCCTCGCGTACTCGCCGTGCCCGAACGACACGTATATCTTCGCCGCCTGGACGCGCGGCATGTTGCCGAGTGCGCCGCCCGTCGACGTGGTGCTCGACGACGTGGAAGCCCTCAACGAAGCGGCCCTGGCGGGCCGCTTCGCGCTGACCAAAGTCAGTTACGGCGCGATCCCCTACCTGATGGACCGCTATCGCATCCTGCGCGCGGGCGGCGCGCTCGGGCGCGGTTGCGGCCCGCTCCTCTTGGCCAAGCCGGACGCCGCCGGAAAGGTGCCCGCGCTCGAAGATTTCAAAACGCACGCGCGCATCGCGATTCCCGGCGCGATGACGACCGCGTACCTGCTCCTGCGGCTCGCGCTGCAGCGCCCGATCGACGCGGTTCCGATGCGCTTCGACCGCATCGTCGACGCGGTCGCCGGCGGTGAGGTCGATGCGGGACTGATCATTCACGAATCGCGTTTCACGTATGCGGCGGCGGGCCTCGCGAGCGTCGCCGATCTCGGCGAATGGTGGGAACGCGAAACGGGTCATCCGATTCCGCTCGGTGCGATCCTCGTGCGCCGCGACCTCGACCAGTCCCGCGCCGAAGACATCGACGCGACGATTCGCGCCAGTCTCGCCTTCGCGCGCGACCGCGAATCCGAGGTGGCGCCCTACGTGCGCGAGCACGCCTTCGAAATGGACGAGCACGTCATGCGCGCCCACATCGAACTCTACGTCAACGAGTATTCGGACGACGTCGGCACGGACGGCATCGCCGCGGTCGAGTCGCTCTTCGATTTCGCGGCGGCGGCGCGACTGGTGCCGGCGGGCGCGAAGCCGGAGTTCGTATGAAGCGCGCGGGCTTGCGGCGAGGCGCGTTCCTGGCGGGGGCCGCGGGCGTCGCGGCCGCCGCGCTCGCGCGATCGAAAGTCTTCGCCGAATCGCTGCCGCAGGCGAACGTCACGCTCGGCGACGAGGCGTTCCTGCGTTCGGCTTGGCACGACTTGCGCGGCCGCACGGTCGGCGTCGTCACCAATCAAAGCGGCGTGACCTCGCAACTCGAGTCGATCGTCGACGCGATCCGGCGCAACCCCGCCATCAAGCTCAAGGCGCTCTATTCGCCCGAACACGGTTTGCGCGGCGATCAGCCCGCGGGCGCGTACGTCAGATCGTACGTCGACGAGCGTTCGGGCCTTCCCGTCTATAGTCTCTACGGTTCGACCCGCCGCCCGACGCGCGAGATGCTCGACGGAATCGACGTGCTCGTGTACGACATCCAGGACGTCGGCGACCGCGCGTACACCTACATCTCGACGCTCGCTTACGTGATGCAGGCGGCGAAGGCGTACGGCAAGACCGTGTGGGTACTCGACCGGCCCAATCCGATCGGCGGCGACGTCGTGGAAGGGCCGGTGCTCGACCCGCGCTTCGCGTCGTTCATCGGTCTGTACGCGCTGCCCGTGCGCCACGGCATGACCGTGGGCGAACTCGCCAAACTTTTCAACGAACACTTTGCCATCGGCTGTACGCTGCGCGTCGTCGCGATGGAAGGATACGCGCGGTCGATGCTGTGGCCCGATACGGGCTTGTCGTGGGTGCAGACGTCGCCGAACATTCCCGAGTGGGACACGACCCTCGTGTATCCCGCAACGGGCCTCATCGACGCCGCCGGCGTCAACAACGGCACGTCGTACACGAAGCCCTTCAAGCTCGCCGGCGCCTACCGCCTCGACGGCCGGCGGCTGGCGGACGAACTCAACGGCCGTTCGCTTCCGGGCGTGTACTTTCGCCCGACGTCGTGGACGCCGTTCGCAGGTTTTTGGGGCGGCAAACTGCTTTCGGGCGTCGAGCTGATCGTCACCGCACCGCACGCCTTCCGCGCCGTGCGCACCGCCGTCGAAATCCTCGTGGCCGTGCGCCGCATTTCGCCCGGCACCCTCACGCTGGGCGCGACGGGCCTCGACAAGGACTGGGGCACGGACACGCTGCGCAAAGGGCTTGAAGACGGGCTCGACGCCGACGCGATCCTCTCGCAGTGGACGCCCGCAACGCGCGCCTTCGAAGCGCTGCGAACCCGCTATTTGCTGTACTGACCGTTTGCACGATCGGTGACCGGGAGAGATTGCCGTTGAAAACAGACGTCGACGTTCTCGTGCTCGGCGCGGGCCCCGTGGGCCTGACGCTCGCGAACGAACTGCTGCGGCGCGGCGCGTCGGTGCGCGTGGCCGAGAAGGCGCCGGCCATTCGCGAGATCAGCAAAGCCCTGATCTGGCACGTCCGGACGCAGGAAGCGTTCGACCGCGTCGGGATTCTCGAGCGCGGTCTGGCCGAGGCGAAGCCGCTACGCGAAGTCGTGATGCGCGCGTACGGCAAGCGGATCGGCTCGTGGTTTTTTCGCGGCATCGACAGCGCCCATCCGCATGCGGCGATCATCGGGCAAAACCGCACGCAGCATCTGCTCCTCGACCTCCTGCGCGAGCGCGGCGGCGACGTGGAGTACGGCACGGAGGCGGTCGCGCTCGACGCTTCCGCCGTCGACTCCGTCGCGGTAACGCTGCGCACGAACGCCGGCGTGGAAGAACGCGTCGTCGCGCGGTACGTGGCCGGATGCGAGGGCTCGGACAGCCTCGTTCGCAAGTCGCTCGGGCTCACGTTCGAAGGCGAGCGCTACGAAGGCGAGCAGTTCGTTCAGGCCGATTGCAAGATCGCGTGGACGCTTCCGTCCGGCCGCTCGTACCTGTTCTTGACCGACGACGGCTACATGATGGTCATCGAGATGCCGGGCGATTTCGTGCGCATCTTCATTTCCTTGCCCGATCGCCCGGGCACGGACCACGGCCCGCCGCCGAACGAGCAAGGCGCCGTCGAGGACATGCACGCCGAGCCGACGCTCGAGGAAATCCGCCGGAATCTGGTGCGGCTCTCGGGCATCGAGGCGGACCTCTCCGAACCCGTTTGGCTCGCGCGGTATCGTACCTCGCATCGCTATGCGAATACGTTTCGCAGCGGGCGCTGCTTCCTTGCGGGCGACGCCGGCCACGTTCACGTCCCCATCGGCGGCCAAGGCATGAACACCGGCGTTCAAGATGCCTTCAACCTCGGCTGGAAGCTCGCCGGCGTCGTGACCGGCCGCTATCGTTCCGAGCTGCTCGACACGTACGACGCCGAACGGCATCCCGTGGCGAAAGCGCTGCTCAAAGGCACCGACCGTTCGTACCGCGGCATCCTGCACCCGAGCGAACTGCAGCAGCGCCTCGTGCGCATGTTCGGGCCGTTCCTCGTCAAGTCGGACCTCGCCCAGCGCGCGTTCGCCACGACGCTCGAGGAATTAAACATCGCCTACGAGCATTCGCCGCTAAACGTCGATCTCGGGTCCGAGGCGGGACCCGCACCGGGCCATCGCGCGCCGACCGGCGCGGCCGTCGTGCGCGGGCCCGATCGGACCACGCTCACGCTCGCCGCCGCGACGCGCGACGCCGAGTGGACGCTGCTGCTCTTCGGCGGCCTCGCGGCGAATCCGGATGCGGCCGCCGGGCTCGCGACGGTGGGCGACCTTCCGCCCCACCTCGCCCCGCTCTGCGCGCGCTTCGTCGTCTCGACGCAGACCAAACCGCTCGAGGTTCCCGGGTACGTCACGCTGGTCGACGCGGAAGAACTCGCGCACCACGCCTACGGCGTGACGGAGCCGGCGTTCTACCTGATCCGGCCCGACGGCGTCGTCGCGCTGCGCGGCCCCGGCTTCAACCTCGGGGCCGTGACCCGCTATTTCGACGAAACGCTCGGCGCGCTCGCGGACGGGGCGCCCTTGGCATGAACGATTTCCCCTCGCTCGACGACGTTCGCGCGGCGCGCGAGCGAATTCGACCGCACGTGCGCGCGACGCCCGTCGTCGGCGACGACGGCCTCACCTACAAGTTCGAATTCTTGCAGCACACGGGCTCGTTCAAGCCGCGCGGCGCTTTCAACGCCGCACTGCAACTCGACGCCGCCGCGCGAGCGCGCGGCCTCGTGACGGTCAGCGGCGGGAACCACGGCATGGCTCTCGCGTACGTCGGCGAGGCGTTGCACGTACCCGTCACCGTCTTCATGCCGAGCACGACGCCGCGCTACGTCACGGATTACGTGCGCGAACGCGGCGCGGAGGTGCGGCTGGCCGAAACGATGGCCGAGGCGTTCGCCGGCTGCCGAGCGGGGGCCGACGCCGGATCGACGCTCCTGCATCCGTTCGACGATGCCGCCGTCATCGCGGGGCAGGCGACGCTCGGCCTCGAGATGCTCGAACAGCATCCCGCCGTGCGGCGCGTGCTGATCTCGATCGGCGGCGGCGGCCTCATCGCCGGCATCGCCTTCGCGATCAAGCAGTTGCGGCCGGAGGTCGAAATCGTCGGCGTCGAGACGCGCGGCGCCGACGCGATGCATCGAGCGCTCGGCGCCGGACGCATCGTCGAGATGCCGGCGATTACGTCGATCGCGCGCACGCTCGCGGCGCCGGCCGTCTGCGAGCGCACGCTCGAGGCGACGCGACGCTACGTGGACGAGGTGGTGGTCGTCGACGATCGCGACGCCGTCGCCGCGATCGGCGAACTGCAAGAGCGGCTCGGCGTCACGGTCGAGCCCGCTGCCGCGTGCACGCTCGCGGCGCTGCGCACGGGCGCCGTGGCCGCGAAACCCGAGACGCTCCTGCTGCTCTGCGGCCGCAACGTGCGCCTCGAGGAGATCGCCGCCTGGAACGTGCGGTTCGCGAACGCGACGACGTGACGAGCTACGGACGTCCGCAGCGCAAAAAAGGCGGCGCGTTTGCGCCGCCTTTTCGCGTTCGCGTTCTCGGAGCGCGGACTACACCGACGCGCGCCGCCCGGAGAGCGCGCGGACGATGAGCAGCAGGATCACGGCGCCCACGAAGGCGACGATGATGCTGTACAAATTGAACCCGTCGACTCCCGCGTGGCCGAACGCGTTGAAGACGAATCCGCCGATGAAAGCGCCGACGATGCCGACGATGATATCGCCGATCACGCCGCCCGGACCGTCACCCGGAACCGCGTATTTCGCGAGAAACCCCGCGATGAGGCCGATGATCAACCAACTCAAAATTCCCATTTCTTCCTCCCGACCGACGCGACGATGCGAACGATTCTCCAACCGTATGCCCGATTTACGGCCGAGCCAAACGTTACGCGCTGACGGTCAGCCCCGCGAAGGCGAAACGAGCTTCGAAAAAGGCTTTCGCTTCCACCAAGAGCGCGCTCGGCTCTAAGCCCATCGAATCGAGCACGTCGGGGATTTCACCGATCGCGCCCTCGACGTAGCTCCACATCTCGCCGTAAAAGTCCGCGACGTCGCGCTCGCGCACGAGGCCGCGCTCGTTCCAGACGCGCAGGCGCCGTTCGCCGAAGCGCACGTGATGGCGCTCGTCCTCGAGCACGAAATCGAGAAACTTCGAAATCTCGTCGGAGTTGGCGCGCAGATCCTTGCAGCCCATTTCGAGCAGGCAGATGGCGAGCCCCTCGACGACGACGTTGTTGCCGACGAGCGCGCCGACGTAGTCGCGCGCCGCCAGCCGCTGCTCGATCGCCTCGCCGAACTTCTTGAAGCTCGGCGCCACGAACCGGTTTAATTTCGCTTCGGCGAGCCCGAACTGATCGAGTTTCGAGCGGAAGTGCCGGAGATGGGTCATCTCCTCGCCGGCTTGAATCAGCAGGTACTGCGACGAGGCGCGATCGGGCGCGAGCGTGGCCAGTTCGGTCGCGCAGGCGTACGAAATCTCTTCGCCCGAGACGAAGTGCGCGAAACAGCGCTGGAAGAGCTCGGCCGAGGCCGGCATCAGTTTGAGGGGCGAAAGCGTCTTGACGAAATCGACGCCCGTCACGTCGTCGATCGCGAAGATGAGCTTGAGCAAACCCGGATTGCGAAACGCCGGATCGATGATCAGCTTGGCCAGCCGGTTCTTGAGCGACACGTTCACACTCCCTCAGCGTCCAGTATGCCACCGCGCCGCCGGGCGGGTGGTGACCTGCGCTACCAAGCCCGCACGATTCCCCACAAAAACGCCGGCAGGCTATCCTTCATGAAAAAGCCGCTCGAGCTGAGGTGATAGGCCAGCGACGGCCGGCCGACCGCGCGGCGCCCCAGCAGGTCGATGACCATATCGAAGCCCAGCCGCAGACGATACGCCTCGCGCGCGTTACGGTCGAAGGGCCGCAGCGCTCCCCGGTAGGCCCGTTCGGCGCGCGCGCCGGGCCCGTGCGCGAGCAGCGCCGCCGCCGCCGCACGCCCCGTCGCCATGGCCTGGAAGATGCCCTCGGCCGAGAACGGATCGGCGACGCCCGCGGCGTCGCCCACGAGGAAGACGCCGTCGCGCACGCGCCGCGCGCGTCCTGTGGGGATGATGCCGCCCGCCAGCCCGTCGAGCGCGGGATCCGGTCCCAAGCGTTCGCGAGCGACGGTGCTGGCGCGCAGCCAAGCGGCGAGCAGCCCCCGCAAATCGCCGCGCGCCCGGCGCACGGCCCGCGGGTCGACGAGGATGCCGACGTTGGCGCTACCTTCGTCGAGCGGGAAAATCCAACCGTAACCGGGCGACACGCCGCGATCGAAGTACAAGCCGAACACCGGGTCGAGCGCGCGCGCGGCCGCGGCGTACCCGCGCAGCGCCACCAGACGCGTGCGATGCCGCCCGAACCCGAGGCGGCCGGCGAGTTTCCCGGTCGCGCCTTCGGCGAGTACCACGGCATCGAAGCGTTCCGGCGTCGCGCCGGCGTTGCCATTGCCGTTGCGGGCGAAACGCGCGACCGGACCACCGGCGCCGAGCGTGAGTTCGTCGACCTTCGTGCCGTCGTCGAAACGCGCGCCCGCGGCCAGCGCCTGCGCGATCAGCCGCGCGTCGAAATCGCGCCGCTCGACGATCGCGCCCCACGGCGTTTCCGGGCGCCAGCCGCTGCGAAAACGCGTGCCGCCGGGCGTCGTGATCTCGCCTTCCGGCAACGGCCTGCGATCGTCGAGCGCGACGCCGAGCGCGCGCGCCTCGCGCACCGCGGGCGGCGAAATACCGTCGCCGCACGTCTTGCCGCGCGGCCAGCGCGCTTGCTCGACGACGCGCACCTCCGCGCCGCCGCGAGCCAACTCGATCGCAGCGGCGGCACCGCCCGGACCACCGCCGACGACGAGAACGCGCATCGGGCGCGCTTTCGCAGCGCGTGCGGCGAACTCCGCGCGGAACTCGCCCGCGCCCCCGGGCGTTGTACCGGCGTACTCATCCGTTCGATTCGAAAGGTTCGGTCCATGAGCGTTCTTCAGTACGCGCGAATCGCCGCATTGGCCGCGTTCGTCGCCGTCCCCGCACTGGCATCGGCCCAGAGTTCTTCGTCCGCGATGCCGTCGTGCAAGCCCGGCGACGCCGTGGTGTGGGAAAATACGAGCAGCCACAGCAAGGCCTATCACGCGAGCGGGGATCCGGATTACGGCAATACCAAGCACGGCAAGTACGCTTGCGAATCCGACGCGAAAGCCGCGGGCTACCACCTTGCGAAGGGCCACTCGAAGGGCGCCTCGCCCGCCCCGAACGCCGCTCCCTCACCGTCGGCGTCGTCGAGCGCGCGCCGGCATCACCACCGCGGATCCGCGTCGCCGTCTCCCGGCGCAATGACCGGACCCTCGCCTGCCGCGTCCGCGAGTTCGCATCACCACCATCACCGCGGCTCCGCCTCTCCCTCGCCCGCGGCGACGTCGACGTAGCGGCCCGCAGGCGCGCACTCCGGCGCCGCGGCAGCGTCTAACGGCGCGATGAACGTAACGATATTAGGCGCCTCCGGCTTCATCGGCCGTCATCTCGCGGGCGCGCTGCGCGCGCGCGGCGACCAGGTGACGACCGCTTCCCTGCGCGATCCGGAGGCGGCCGCACGCGCCTGCCGCGGCGCGGCCGCGGTCGTCAACCTCGCGGGCGAACCCGTGGCCCAGCGCTGGACGGCGGACGCCAAGGCGAAGATTCGCGCGAGCCGCGTCGAGGGACCGCGCGCGCTCTTCGAGGCACTCGCGCGTGACGGCGCGCCGCCGGCCGCCTACGTGTCGTCCTCGGCGATCGGCTACTACGGCACGAGCGAGAGCGCGACGTTCGACGAATCGAGCCCGCCGGGCGACGATTTTCTCGCCGAAACGTGCGTCGCGTGGGAAACCGGCGCCGACCGTTTTTCGGAACTCGGCATGCGCGTCGCAAAAATCCGTACCGGCCTCGTCCTCGGCTCCGACGGCGGAGCGCTCGCGAAACTGCTGCCGATTTTCAAACTCGGCGGCGGCGGGATCGTCGCGAGCGGAAAACAATGGTACTCGTGGATTCACATCGACGACGAGGTCGGCATTTACCTTCACGCCATCGACGGTGCGTCGGGCGCGCTCGACGGGACGGCGCCCAATCCCGTGCGCAACGCGGAGTTCACGCGCGCGCTCGGCGCGGCGCTGCACCGGCCGACGCTCTTTCCCGTTCCGGAATTCGTCTTGACGCTGATGCTCGGCGAAGGCGCGGGCGTGGTCACTAAGGGTCAGCGCGTGCTGCCGAAGCGCACGCTCGAAACCGGTTACCGCTTCAAGTACGAAACGATCGACGCGGCGCTGGCCGCAATCGCGGCGGGCTGATCGCGCTCGCGGCGCATCCGCCCGCACTCGTCACCGAACGGCTGGCCCTCACGCCGCTCGGGCCGGAATTCGCCGCTTCGTTATTCGCGGCGCTTGCCGATGCGGAATTGTATCGTTTCGTCCCGGGCGAAGCGCCCGCGTCGGCGGCCGAACTCGAAGCGCGCTATCGCCGGACGTGGAACGGACCGCAAGCGCAGGGCGAGCGCTGGTACAATTGGGCCGTCGCGCCGCGCGGCGAACCGGCACGCGCCTTCGGGACCGTCGAACTCTCGCTGCTCGGCGGCGGCACGCGAGCGCTGCTCGCCTATTCGCTCGGACGCGAGGCACAGGGTCGCGGCTATGCGACCGAAGCGTGCCGGGCCGCGCTCGCCTACCTGCGCGACGGCACGCCCGTGCGGCTCGTCGAAGCCTTCGTCGATACGCGCAACGCGCGCTCCATCGCGCTGCTCGAACGGCTCGGCTTCGCGCGCACGGCAACCATCTACGGCGCCGACGCCTTCAAGGGAACGACCAGCGACGAATATCAGTATTCCTTGACGCTCGTAAAGGACGATTATGGCGAAGTTGAGCCCCGGTGACCGCGCGCCCGATTTCACGCTCGCGACCGAGACCGGCGCGAGCGTCGAATTGCGGACGGCGCTTGCGGCCGGGCCGGTCGTGCTGATCTTTTACCCGATGGACAATACGCCGGGCTGCACCGCGCAACTCTGTGCGGTCCGCGACGATTCGGCGCGCTACGCGGCCGCAGGGATCACGGTTTACGGCGTCAACGGCGGCGACGCCGCTTCGCACCAAAAGTTCATCGCCAAACATAACTTGACGGCGCCGCTGCTCATCGACAAAGGCTTGGCGGTCGCGAGCGACTACGACGCGGTCCTCGGGCTCGGCCCGCTCAGACTCATCAACCGGACCGTCGTCGGCATCGCGCGCGACGGCACGATCGCGTTTTACAAACGCGGAACGCCGAAGACCGACGAGATCCTCGCCGCGCTCGGCGCGGCGCGCGCCTAGCCCGTCGCAGTCGCGAAGCCGCCCGCGGCGCGTTCGGCTTCGAGTTCCTCGAGATACCGTTCCGCTTCGAGCGAGGCTTTGCAGCCCATGCCCGCCGCCGTGATCGCCTGCTTGTAGCGGATGTCGAACACGTCGCCCGCCACGAACACGCCCGGCACGTTCGTGTGCACGCCGTCGGGCGAGACGATGTAACCCTGCGCGTCGAGTTCGAGCTGGCCCGCGAAGATCGCGGTCAGCGGATCGTGGCCGATCGCGATGAAGAGCGCGTCCGCGTCGAAATCGCGCCGTTCGCCCGTCTTCGTGTCCTCGAGGACGAGGCCGTGCAGGTGATACTCGCCTTTGGCCTCGACGATGCGCGCGTTCCAGACCACCTCGATCTTCGGATGCGCTAGGACGCGATCGGCCATGATCTTGCTCGCGCGAAATGCGTCGCGCCGATGGACGACCGTTACCTTCGAACCGAATCGCGTGAGGAACAGCGCTTCTTCCATGGCGGAGTCGCCGCCGCCGGTCACCACGATGTGCTTGTCCTTGAAGAACGCGCCGTCGCAGGTCGCGCAGGTCGAGACGCCACGGCCGCGCAGGCGTTCCTCGCCCGGAATGCCGAGCCAGCGCGCGGCCGCGCCCGTCGCGGCGATGACGCTGTCGGCCTCGTACTCGTCGTCGCCGGCCCAAACGCGGAAGGGCCGGCGCGAGAAGTCCACGCGCGTCACGTCGACGTTTTCGATCTTCGCGCCGAAACGCTCGGCCTGCGCGCGAAAGCTCTCCATCAATTCGGGCCCGAGGATGCCGTTGGGGAAGCCCGGGTAGTTCTCGACTTCCGTCGTGAACATCAGCTGCCCGCCGTACTGGTAGCCCGCGAAGACGAGCGGCGCGAGACTCGCGCGGGCCGCGTAGATTGCGGCGGTCAGACCGGCGGGGCCCGAGCCGATGATGATGAGGCGTTCCATTCCGAGGCGTTCCATTCCGAACCGTTCGACCGTTCGAACGCGCTCCCCGGTTTCACCGCGGACGAAGGGTGCGGGTGCCGCGAGCGCACATCTGTCGCCCATGCTCGAGGACGAATTCGTCGACATCCTGCGCAAAGCCAAGCGCGGCACCGGCATCGACGACGCGGCGCTGACCGCGGCAACCGGCATCGCGTTCGGCGACGTGAGCGCGTGGAGCCGCGGCGAGCGCGTGCCGGGCGACGCCGAAGCGCGCGCCCTCGCCGCGGTGCTGCGCCTCGACCCCGGCAAATTCGCCGACTCGGCCGCCGCGCGGTGGGAACCGCACGTGGCCTTGCCGCCCGACGTGCGGCACCATCCGCACGATCCGCATCCGTCGAACGGCTACATCTTCTTCCTCGAGGACGGAAAGACGGCGGCGCTCGTCGACCCCGCGGGCGTACCGGCGAACTTGATGCGCGCGATCGACGAAGGACCCTACGCGCTACGCTACATCCTCATCACGCACAAGCACGCCGACCACTGCGACGCGACCGCCGACGTAGCGCGCGCGTTTCCGCAAGCGAAGATCGTGATGCACCGCGCCGACGTCGCGGCGATCGGCGAGTTCGGGAGAAACGCGCTCCCCGTCACGGACGGCGACGAACTCCCTTTCGGCGACGCCGCCGCCATCCGCATGTTGCACACGCCGGGGCACACGGACGGCTCGTCGTGTTTTCTGTTCAAATCGACGCTCTTCACGGGCGACACGCTCTTCGCCGGCAGCGTCGGCGGCGCGTACGGCGACCGCTCGACCTACCGCGACATCTTAGAAAGCGTACGCACCAAAATCTTCAGCCTCGACGATGCGACCGTTCTCATGCCCGGACACGGCCCGCCGTCCACGGTCGCTGAGGAAAAGGCGCACAACCCGTTTTTTTAAGTTCACGAACCTTCAACTCGCCGCTGGCCGATCGCCGTCCCGCTCGCCGACGACAGCATTTGTTTTGGCGCTGAAGGCTTCTCGTGGTGAAGAAAGTTCGCGAGATCGTACGGTGCCTCAGCAAAGAGGGCTGGGAACTCGTGAACGTCGCTGGTTCGCATCATCGATACACGCATCCGAACAAGCCGGGAAAAGTGACCATCGCTTTCGAGCATCAATCGTCAAGCAGGGTGGAAAGAATGACTTTCGGAGTAATCGTTCATCGAGCCGGGGCAAGTTGGAACGCCTACGTTCCCGACCTCGATGGAGTGGTCGCGACGGCCAGTACGCGCGAGCGGGTCATCGAACTCATCACGGAGGCAGTTCCGCTCCACTTGCGCGGTCTGGCGGAGCAGGGGCGCAGCGCTGAATCGAGCGAGGCGTTTACGCTCGCCGTGGCGGCGTCGTGACGCCGGCGCAGCGCAACGCAAAACGCGCGCAACGGGCGCGCGCGCGGGAAGCGGGCCCGTGCCTCGTGTGCTGCGAGCGCAACGCGCGCGCGAATCTCTCAACATGCGCCGAATGTTCCGCCGATGCCTATGAGCGGGTGAAGGCTCGGCGCGCGCGGCTCGCCGCGGCGTCGTGACCGCGCGCGTCGCTTACATCGACATCGAGCCCATCGCCAGGCTGCCGCTGCACGTGTAGTGGCCGGTCGATGCGAATGTGCACGTGCCCTTGCCCGCCATGCCTTTCATCTTACCGGAGCCGCCCGCGGCGTCGTACGTGCCGGTCCCGGCACCCTTCGCGTCCGTCATCAGGTGGTATTTGTTGATCATCGTCGCGCCGGAATCGTAGGTTTCGATGAAGAAGCCGCGTCTGTCGAGGCCGCTTTCGGCGTGATGTCGTCGAGCTCCATGTACGCGGCGGATTTTCCGGTCATGGCGCTCAACGTCTGAATCGACGGGCCTCACTTCGAACCGTTTCCTGAGCGGCGGGGCTTCCTTTTAGTTGACCGTCACCTGGAACTTGACCGTCGCGGTCGCACCGGCGGCGAGCGACCCGCCCGTGAACTGCCACGTGACGACGCCCGCCGCGTAGGACGGCGTGCACGTCAATCCGGTCGGGACGGTCACGCACGCCGCCGTCCCCGCGCTGTAGGTCGTGCTCGCCGGAACGGTATCCGTCAGCTTGAAATTCGGAAGCGCGACGCCCGTCGTGTTCGTAAACGACAAGACGTATTGCAGCACGTCGCCGGGCTTGCCGTTGTCGAAGCTTCCCCCCGTATCGCCCTCGGTCATGTTTTGCACCGTCTTCGTGACGCCGGTCGACGCGACCACGGTCGTCAGCGACGACGTCGTCGGATTGGGATCGATGACGCCGGAAGGCGGCGTGATGGACGCGACGTTCGTATAACTTCCGGCCGACGCCGCGGTGCCGTACATCGTAAAGGTAACGGAAGCGTTCGCAGGCAGCGTGGTGATCGTGCTCGTGACGTTCTGACCCGCGACCGTCACGCTGCCGCAGACGGCGGAGCCCGAAGTGACGGCACACGCCGGCGTGCCGACGATCGTCACGCCCGCCGGCACGGGATCGCTGAACGCCGTGCCGTTCGCGGCCGAGGGGCCGGCGTTGGTGACGAGCACAGAATAGGCGATCAAGCCGCCCGCCGACGACGCCGTCGAGCCCGTCTTCGCGACGGTCAGGGCCGCGGTCGGAGTGGGCTTGAGCGCGAGAGCGACGAGCGACCATTGCTCGGCTTTTTGCATCGTCCAAGAATCCGTTACGCTCGGGAGCGGGCTCGCGCCGACGCTATCGATGCTGCCTGCGCCGATAATCTGTCCGCCGTCGCACGTGCCGCTGCAGATTCTCCACTCCGGCGTCTGCGAGGCACCCGGCGTCGGCAACGAGATGCCGCCGTTGGCCGCCAAGGCGTCGACGACCACTTCGTTGGCGGCGACCGAGATGGTCAGCGTCGGCATGGCCGAGTTATTGTTTTGGTTCGAAGCCGTCGCGTCGATGGGACTGGCCAGATACACGCCGGTGAACGACTCCGCGCCCGCCGCGATCGCGAAATTGTTGCTCGGCATCGTGACGATAACGCTCGCCGATCCGACGGGCAGCGCGCCGTTGGACGAGGGCCAATAGTACAGCGTCGCCGCATTGTTGCCGTCGGAGTCGGTGATCGAGATCGCCTTGGTGAGCGCTTTCCCGCCGTAGGTCACCGAGGATGGCGCCGAACCTTGCCGGGTCGCGACGCCGACGATTAGGATCGCGTTCGACGAAAGGACCGTGTGCGTCCACGTCAGCGTCTGCTGATTTTGATTCGGACCCGCCGCGGAACTCGTGTTATCGACCAGAATCGTCGCGTCCGCCGGCGCCGGGGACAGTGCGGCCGCCGCGCCGAGCATCACCACGAACGCCAGCGCTGCGAGCGGCCCTGAGGATCTTCGGAGCGGTCTCATCTGCGGTCCGATCGGTGGGCTACTGCGATGCACCCTCCTGTAAGTATCGCCCGTGACGCGCGTCGCGATAACGCCGATCCGGGCTCAGGCGATTGATCGGGATCACTTTTTTTACGTCGTCGCGCTCGAAAGATGGTGACCGTCGTTACCGGTGACGCGCACCTTGGGCGCGGGGGCGCGCCCCTCGGGCGGGACGAGTTGGAATTCGACGATCTTGACGCCCGACTCCGGGATGGACACGGTCGTCTTGAACGGCGCGCAGACCTTGTCCGAACAGAACGACGCTACCCAGCCCTTCGGCACGCCCGACGTCGTGAGCGCGACGGTCTTGCCGGCCGCGCCCGCGACCGCGAGCCGGTACTTGATCGTGTTGGGAATGCTTCCCGGAAGATCGCTGCCGGTCCAGGGCGCGAGCGAAACGGAGGCGGCGCCGCTGCGATCGGTGAGCCCGAGCGCGACGAGCGCCTCTTGGCCTTCCTCGAGATACATATCGTGGCGCGCATCGCCGGCCGGCAGCTTCTGCGTCCACGCGAGCATCTGCTCGAACTCGGCACGCGCGCGCGCCGCGTCGCCGTCGGCGGCGTACGCGCGCCCGGCATACAGGTGCGCCCACGCCAGCATCCGGATGGGGAGCGCCTTGCCCGGATGCGCCTCGACGTCGGCCTTGCCCGCCGCGATGGCGCGGTCGAACGTCGCGTAGGCGTCGGCGGTCTTGCCGGCTTTATCTTGCGCGCGGGCCAATGACACGAGCGTGCCGACGTCGGCCGGTTCGAGCGCCGCGAGTTGCATGTCCGTTTCGACTTCGAGGTCGCGCCGGTCGAGATTGTAGGCGGCCGCCGCGATGCCGGAGAGCGCGTCTTCGTTCTTCGGATCGACCGCCAGGACGCTGCGGTATTCGGCGATGGCGTCGTCCCAGAGCTCGCGATCGCGCGCGGCGTCGCCGCGCAGCCGCGGCAGAAGCACCTTGTCTCCGACGGCCGGACCGGCTTGCGCGAGCGCGGCGATCGCCCGATCGCGCAGCACGGCTTCTTCGGCGTGCGTGCGCAGCAAGTCCGTCGAGTTGCCCTTAGCCGAATCGCTCTCGTCGAGCAGTTTCTCGGCGGCGTCGATCGCATCGGCCGCTTTCTTCGCGTTCGCGAGCACCGCGCTCGGATCGCCGTCGAAGACGATCGACGGATCGGCAATCGTCGCGTCGATCTTCGCCTGCAACGGCGAAACGATCTCGGCGTTGCGGCCCGCTTGCGCCGCGGCCACGAGCGCCGCAAGCTGCGCCGTGCCGAGCACGTCGACGTACCGCGCGCGCACGACACCTTGCGGATCGATCACGAACGTCGTCGGAAAGTATTGGATGTCGTAGGCGGTTGCGAACGCTTTGTCCGCAGCGATCGCTTGCGGATAGGGCACGCCTTTCGCCGACGCGTAGGCGCGCACGATCGGCGCTTCTTCGGTCGTGTCGACGCCCAAGAGCGCGACGCCCTCCTTAGCCAGTTTCGGCGCGGACCGGATCAGATCGGGCATCTCCTGGCGGCACGGCGGGCACCACGTCGCCCAGACGTTGAGCACCAGCGTCTTGCCGCGGTACGTATCGAGCGAAACGTGCTTGCCGTCGATGGTCGTCAGGTCGAAGGCGGGCGCGGGCTGACCGACCTGCGGCCCCGTCAATGCCGCCGGTGCCGCCGGCGGGGAGGCGGAATCGGCGTCCGGAGCGCCGAGCAGGGCTAGCGCCAAGAGAGGAATCGCGTGCAGCATGGCCCCCGCTTCGGCGGGCCGGCGCTTTAGACCCGGAGCTTGTAGCCCGTCGCCGTCATCCGCAGCGCCGTGCCCAGGGCCGCCGCGGTCAGGGCGGCGACGATGCCGACCGACAGGGCCAGCGGCACGTCGCTGTGCCCCGTGAACGAGAACCGGAACGCATCGATCATGTAGAACATCGGGTTGAACAGCGACACGCGCTGCACGAGCGGCGGCAGAAACTGCATCGAGGTGAAGACGCCGCCCACGAACACGAGCGGCGTGATCACGAAGGTCGTGAACACCGCGATGTGGTCGAATTTCTCCGCGAGCAGCCCGAAGACGATGCCGATGCCGCCGAAGAGCGCCGAAACGAGCACGGTCATGCCGAAAAAGAGGAACCAGTTTTCGGGCAGCGTGCGCACCATGACGAAGCCGACGCCGAGAATGAGCAGCGCGATCAAGAGCGCCCGCAGGACGGATGCCAGGATGAATCCCGTGACCAGTTCCACCGCGGAGAGCGGCGCCACGAGCAGTTCCTGGATCGACGCCATGAAGCGTCCCTGGAAGAGCGAGCTCGACGACTCGCCGTAGGTTTGGTCGATCACCTGCAGCATGATCAGACCCGGAATCAGGAAGGCGGCGTAGGGCACGCCTTGCACGTTCTGCACGCGGCTGCCGAGGCCGAGTCCGAACACGAGCACGTACAGGATCGTCGTGATGATCGGCGGCCAGATCACCTGGTTGATGACCTTGTAGGTGCGCACCAGTTCGCGTTTGACGAGCGTCGCGAGCCCGACCGGATTGCGAAAGCCCCAGACGTCGGTCATCGGCCGACCAAATCCAAGAAGACGTCCTGCAAGGTCGAACGATTGAAATCGACGTTGACGATCGTGTAGCCGTTCGCTTCGATTTCGGCGAGCGTTCGCGCGATGGCGCCCGGCGCGACGCCGTCGACGTGGATCGCGTGCTCGGAAGCTTCGTAGCGCGCGCCGCGCGCGACGAGCTCGGGCGGCAGCGCCGACGGCCCGCGCTGCACCGTCACCGAGAGCATCGTCGAGCCGCGCCGCGCGAGCAGGTTCGCGGTCGGCTCCATCGCCACGATGCGGCCGCTCTCGATGATCGCGATGTTCTTGCAGAGCGCTTCCGCTTCTTCGAGGTAGTGCGTCGTCAGGATGATCGTGGTGCCCGCCGCGTTGAGGTCGCGTAGCAGGTCCCAGAGCTCGATCCGCAATTCCACGTCGACGCCGGCGGTCGGCTCGTCGAGAATCAGCAGCTCGGGCTCGTGAATCATCGCGCGAGCGAGCGAGAGACGCCGCTTCATGCCGCCCGAGAGCCGCATGAACGTTTCGCTCGCTTTCGAAGTGAGCCCGAAGCGTTCGAGCAGCGCGTCGGCGCGCGCCCGCACCGCGGGTCCGCGCAAGCCGTAGTAGCCCGCCTGATAGATCAGCACGTCTCGAATCGAGAGGTAGCGGTCGAAGTTGTACTCTTGCGGCGCGAGCCCGACCATTCGCCGCGCTTCGCGCCACGCCCGCACGTTGTCGTGACCGAAAATCTCGATCGAACCCGAGGTCAGCGTCGCGAGGCCGACGATGGCGTTGATCGTCGTCGTCTTGCCCGCGCCGTTCGGCCCGAGAAAACCGAAGAAGTCGCCGCGTTCGACCGTCAGCGACACGCCGTCGACCGCCACGAACGAGCCGTAGCGCTTCACGAGACGCTCTACGCGCAGAGCGGGGACGTTACGGGATCCGTTCATCGAGATTCTTGTAGCGGTGGCGGCGCAGCACGTTCGTCCGTTTCTTGGCGTCGGGCATCCCCGCCCGGACGATGTCGCGCTCGACCGCGTCGACGTTGAAGGGGACTCGCCGATGTTTGACTTCCCAACCGCCGCTTCGTTGCGTCAGGATGGCGTAGACGGCGCGCGGATCGCCGTCCTTCGGCAGGCCCGCGGAGGCGACGTTGACGAGCAGCTTGTCGCGCCACAGCCGCACGTACGACAGGTGCAGGTGGCCGAAGGCGATTGTCCGTTCGGGGACGCCGTGGGTCACGCGCTCGAGAAACGCGTCGTCGGCATCCGGCCAGACGTGCTCGTCGTCGGTCTGCGGGTTCGCATGGACGACGAGCAGACCGTCGGGTCCGTCGCCGAAGCGCAGCGCGAAGGGCAGCGCCGCGAGCCACTGCAGCCACGTTTCGCCGAGCTGCTCGCGCTGCCAGCGAAACTGCACGTCCTCGCGCTCGTCGCTCGTCGCCGGAAAACTCTCGCGGTCGGAGAGATAGCGGTCGGTGTTCCCGCGCAGGCAGATCGCGCCGACGCTTTGCAGGCGTTCGAGCACCTTGCGCCCCGTAGGGCCGTCCATGCAGAAGTCGCCCGCGCCGACCAGCGTTTCGGCGCCGCCCTGTTCGCGCAAATCCTCCAGGCACGCGTCGAGGCCGCGCACGTTGCCGTGGATATCCGAGAAGAGCGCGATGCGGGCGGCCGCCACGTCAGTCTCGCTTCAGCGCGAGCGCCATCGAGGACGGCGTCGCGCCGATCTTTCCGAATTCCCACAGGTCGATGGCGTCGACCGTAAACTTAGCCTTGCGCAAGAGCGGAATCGTTTCGCGGAAGCGCAGGTTCGCGATCGCGCGGCGATTGCCGAGCGCGAGCACGCCCGCGCCGTAATCCTCGCCGCGCGGCGCGGCGATGCACTGCAGACCCGCAAACGCATCCGCGTCGACGAGTCCGCGCGCGCACAGCACCGTGCCCGCGTCGAGCAGCGCCGCGACAGAACGCAAGCGGCGCACCTCGGCCGCGATTTTCACCTCGACGACGGCGAGCCCACGCGAACGCGCATAAGCGGCCAGCTGTTCGCGGCCGAGCGCGTTGCCGTGCACGGCCGCGCGGATGCCCGTTTCGGCTTGCCGCGGCGTCGGGACCGCCACGTACAGCGTCGATTCGGAGAGCATCGCGTCGCCGCCGTCGAGGAAGCCCGGCGGCTCGATGCGGCCGACGATCGGAATCTGCGCGCGGCCCAGCACCTCTTCGAGCGCCGCGATTCCGGCGCGGCGGCGTAAGTCGCTCGGCCGCATGACGAACGCGCCGTCGGGAAACATCACCGCGCCGTCGGCGCAGAGCGTGCCTAGCGGCGCCCGTTCGTCGGGCTCGGCGGCGAACGTCTTGACGCCGAGCGCGTGGAGCCGGCTCACGAAGACCGCGTACTGCTCGAGCGCGCGTTCCACGATGGCGTTGGATTCGCCGTGAACGGGCGCGACCGTAGCGAGCGCGGCCGTCGGCGGCACGACGACCACGCCGCGAAGCGGTCCCGCATCGCTGCGAACGAACGGTGCCTGAAAAGTCGGCGGTGCGATGGTCACCGGGCGCTCTTCGCCTTGCCTCGGGGGGTTACCTTAACGCGACGATCGCGCGAGCGCGCTCGAAGAGCGTGCCCTGAAGGCGCGCGTACGCCGCCGCATCGTAAGACGCGCGGTGCGCGGCGAGGCGGTCGGCTTCGCGCGAGAGTTCGACGAGCGCGGCCGCGCGCGGGCCGTCGGCGTCGGGCGCCGACTGGTCGGTTCGCGCCAGCAGCGCCGCGATTCGTTTCCCTTCGAGGCTGCCGGTCTGCACCGCCGCGTCGACGTGCTCGAACGGCGTCGCATCCGCGACGGGCGTGAAGAGGTCGCTCATGTCGGTCGCGAGGGCGTCGCCGAGCGAGAGCGCGGGCAAACCGAGAATCTCTTCTTCGGTCTTGAGCGCGCTCACCGTCGAGAGGTGGCGCGGGCCGACGACGTGCCGCTTCGCGTAGGGCGAAACGACGATCGCGTAACTGCGATGCTCGTCGACGTGATCGCGCGTCGACTGCGCGTCGTCGGGCATGATGAAGATCGCCGTCGAACTCCACTGCGGCACGTGCGTGAGATACTCGACGATGCGCCCGAGCGCGCGATCGCCGTCGGCCACTTCCTCCGGCAGCACCGGAATATCTTTGCCGAAGCCGCCGTGATCGTCGGGCAGCCAGACGTAGGTGAACGCGGGCATCTGGTCGAGCTTGACGAGCGGATCGAAATCGCGCACGAACTCCTGCGCCCGGCGCACGTCGCGCACGCGCAGGTTCCAACCCGGATAGCGCACGTCGACGTGGCCCGCGAGCGCCGCGAGCGCCGGCGCGTCGAGCGCGTACAGACCGCCGAGGCCTTGCGTCGGCGCGGCGGCATCGTCGTCGCCCGCGAAAGCGGGGTCGTCCGTTTTCGGGTCGGGCGCCGCGCCCTCGTCGTAACCGGAGACGCGCACGAAATCGCCGTAATCGCGATACGAGAGCCCGCGATTCGCCAGCGAATTGAAGATGTAACCGGCGCGCGGATAGTCTTCGAGATCCTCGTTCTTGTCGACGAGCGGCCGGCGGCCGTCTTTGACGAGCAGCGTCTTTTCCGTATAAGCGCTGGCGATGCCGGCGGCCGCGAACTGATGCCCCGCGTCCGATTCCTCGGCGTCGGCGTAGAAGTTGCCGGCCAGCGCGAAGGTGCGCGCGAGCGCGTGCAGATTGGGCGTGATCGATTCGTCGAAGGCCACGTAGCCGGGATCGCCCGGGCCGTACGGCATGCCGGCCGGATCTTTGAGGTCGCCGAGCATCGCGTCGTAAGTCTTGTTCTCCTCGAGGATGACGACCACGTGCTTGATGACCGAACTGCCCGCACTCGAAAACTGCTGGGGGACGATGGGATCGGACTTCGCCGGCCGGACGGCCCGCAGGTACGCGAGCGCGAGCGGCGTCGTGCGCCGCACGTCCGTCTGTCTGAGATCGATGCGCTCGAGGGTCGACCAGATCGCGTTGCTGTCGGCGTCGACGGACTCGATGCGGCCGCGCGCGTCGATGTAGGTCGCGCGATCGCCCTTGAACCCCGCGTCGTTGCCGAGCCCCTTGGCGTTGGCGACGTAGAGGTAGCGGCCGTCGGGCGAAAGCGCGAGCGCGCTCGGATACCAGCCCGTGGGAATGAGGCCGATGCGATGCGGCCGCAGCGGATCGCTCGTGTCGAGCACGGCGACGGCGTCGATGCCCGCGAGCGCCACGTACAGCCGCTTCTCGTCGCGCGAGAGCGCCAAGGCGTCGGGCTGCGTGCCGTACGGACCGCGGTCGTACAAGCGCAGCTCCGTCCCGCCGACGGCGTGCGGCGCGGCGCCGGTGAGCAGCACGGTCGCCACGCGATCGACGTTGCTCATGGCGACGAAAGCGTAGGGCCGGCGCTGCATCGCGGCGATCGCCGCCGGATGCGCGCCGCCGACCTGATGCACGCCGTCGGGCGTCCGGTCCAGCGGCAACGGAATCGAGGCCGGCGTCGCAAACGCGCCGTCGACGCCCGTCGGCACGATCGCGAGCGACGACGCGCGCGCGAGATCGGGTTGCGGCAGCGCGAACGGCGGCAACGGCGCGGGCGCAGGCAAGTTCGCGTAGCGCATCAGCCCTTCGTTGGCCACGAGCACGCCCGTCGGCCCGAGCGCGGCGGCGAAGGGGAAAAAGCCCACGGCGACGGGCGCGCCCGCGACCGCTCGCTTCGCAACGTCGATTTGCACGACGTCGTTGCCGAGATCGTCCACGACGTAGGCGTATCGTCCGTCGGGCGAAGCCACCAGGCCGCTCGGAAACGCTTTGCCGGCGTTTGGAAAATTCGCGTCCGTGGGCGCCGGAATGCGAATGACGTGGTGCGCGTCGGGCGTCAGCCGGCCGGCGTCGTCGAGATCGAGCGCGTAGACCGCGTTGCTCGGCCCGCCGGAAGCGAGCACCAGCGCGTTCGCGGGATCGAGCGGGTCCCGCACGACCGCGACGCCCATGTAAAACGTTTCGCCGCTCGCCCGGTAGCGCGAGGTGACGTGCATCGTGCGCGTGTCCACGACCGCGAGCGAGTACCCCCCCGTCGCGCGGGGGTCGAGGAGGCTCGCCGTCGTCGCTTGCCGTTCGTCGTCGTTCGACACGACGGCATAGCGGCCGTCGGGCGAGAGCGCGAGGCCGAGCGCGTTCATGCCCGTCACAACGTCGGCGCCGGTCGGATGCAAGTAGCGGCCGGAGGGCAGCACGCGGCCGAACGTGTCGACCGGCGAGAGCGGGCCCGCGGGCGCGCGGCCGGACGGGGCTTCGAAAACGAGCGGCGCGCTCGCGCGGGGCTGCGCCGCGGCCGCGCCTGGGGCGGCCGCCGCGAGGCACGCGCAAACGTAGGCGGACAGCAGAATCCGGGTCGAAGGCAAAGGAACTCCAAAACTCAAGGGAACGGGCGCCTCTCGCTTACGAGGCGCGCCGAAGCCATCCTGTTATGCGGAGCGGGCCTTGCCGAGGGCGCGCGCCAAGCGCGCGACCGCCTCGCGTGCCGTCTCGGGCGCGAGATCGCCGAAGCCCAGCCGCAGGGCGGCGGGCCCCGCGCGCGTGGGATACCACGGCGCGGAGGGCATCACGAGCACGCCTTCGCGCGCGCACGCTTCGAAGGCGGCCGCGTCGGAGAGGCGCGCGGGCAACGGGAGCCAGAGGGTGGTCCCGGCCGCCGGCGGCGCGAGCGTGGCCCACGGCAGCGCGGTTTGAAGCGCGTCGACGAAGTCGTCGCGGCGCGCCCGGTAGAGAGCGCGGGCCGCGCGCAGGTGCTTGGCGTACGCGGGCGACCGCATGAAGCGCCACAGCGCGCGCTGCACGAGCGTCGAGGTGAACGAGTCGGCACGCATCTTTGCGGCTTCGAGCGGCGCGCGCAGGCCGCCGCGCGCGAACACGTAGCCGACGCGCACGGCGGGAAAGATCGATTTCGAGAGGCTTTCGATGAGAATGACGCGGCCGTCCGTATCGTAGGCGGCGAGCGGCGCCGGCGCGTCGCCGCCGTAGGTGAAAACCCACCCCGTTTGATCTTCCAAGATGACCACGTCGTAGCGGCGCGCGAGCGCCACGATCGCGTTGGCGCGCCGCGCCGGCAAGACGGCGCCCGTCGGATTCTGCGCGAACGGGTTCACGTAAAACACGCGCGGCCGGTATTCGGCGAACACGCGCTCGACGTCGTCGACCCGGATGCCGCCGCTGTCGGCGGCGATCTCCACGTACGTCGCGCCGCGCGCGTCGAAGACGCCGAGCGTCGGCGCGTACGACGGCGATTCCGCAGCCACGACGGCGCGCGATTCGAGCAGCGTCGCGGCGACGATGTCCGCCGCTTGCTGCGCGCCCGAACACACGACGATGTCCTCGGCGCCGGCCGGCACGCCGCGCGCCGCGAGCGCGCTCGCGAGCACGGCGCGCAAGTCCGCGTCGCCGTTGCCCGACGCGTACTGCATCGTTTCAGGCGGATCTTCGGCGAGCGTGCGCTGCAAGCACTTGCCGAATTCGGCGAGCGGAAACGTTTCGGGCGCGGGGTGACCCGTGGCGAGCGAGATCGTCCCCGGCGCGGCGGCTTGAGCGAGCCGGTCGAGCACCCCCTCCATCCGCGCGCGGGTCAGACCGCCGAGATCGGGCTCCCAACGACGCGCGAAGGGCGCGCTCGGCGCCGGAATCGCGGCGACGAAGGTGCCCTTCCCGACGCGCGCGACGGCGCGGCCGCGCGCGACCAGCGAATCGTACGCTTGCGACACGGTGACGAGTCCGACGCCGAGCCGCGCGGCGAGTTCGCGCATGCCCGGCAGCCGGTCGCCCGCGGCGAGCTCGCCGCGTTCGATGCGCGCCGCAAGTTCGTCGGCGAGCTGCACGTAGAGCGGCCGCTTGTCGCGCTGGTCGAGGGCGAGTCCGGCGAGCATCGCCTTACGACGCGTCGAGGCGGTAGCCGATGCCGCGCACGGAAGCGATCTGCAGCCGCGCGCCGACTTCCGCCAGCTTCTTGCGCAGCGCCGCGACGTGCACGTCGACGACGCGCGTCGGCACGCCCGACACGTCGTTCCAGACGCGCTCCAAAATCTGCGCGCGCGTCAGCAGACGGCCGTCGGCTTCGCCCAAGAACCACAACAGCCGGAACTCGAGCGCGGTCAAGGGAATCGAGCGGCCCGCTTTTTCGAGCGTGTGCAAGTCGCGCACGAGCGCGGTGTCGCCGATCTGCAGGCGGCCTTCGGCGTCGCGCGAGCGCGAGCGGTCGCGCCGGCGCAAGAACGAGCCGATGCGCGCCACCAGCTCGTTTCCCGAAAACGGTTTGCAGATGTAGTCGTCGGCGCCGAGTCCGAGCCCCGTCAGCTTCACGCTCTCGGCCGTCTGGCCGCTGACCATCAAGATATACGCGTCCGCGCACTCGGCGATGGCGGTACAGACGTCGAGCCCGGACATATCCGGCAGGCCGATGTCCAAGAGCACGACGTCGGGCTTGAACGAGTCCAGCAGCATCAGTCCGGCGCTGCCCGTGAGCGCGATTTTCGTTTGGTAGCCGGCGCGGTTCAGGAAGAGTTCCTCCGACGCGGCGACGTCCGCGTCGTCTTCGATGATCAACACTCGAGCCCGCACGTCGTTGCCCATAACCGCGGACCGTGAATTACACGGTCGTCGCCAAATCCTCGCCCTCGGCCACCATCAGTTGCCGGCGCGCCACCCCGTCCTCGGCCGCGGCCGCGGCCACGGCCGACGCGACCGCATCGACCACGCGCGTATCGAAGACGCTGGGGACGACGTACTCGGGTCCGCGTTCGGCGTCGGTGATGATCGCCGCGATGGCCTTGGCGGCGGCGAGCTTCATCGAATCCGTGATCCTGCTCGCGCGGCAGTCGAGCGCGCCGCGGAAGATGCCCGGAAAGGCGAGCAGGTTGTTCACTTGGTTGGGGTAGTCGCTGCGTCCCGTGGCCATGACCGTCACGTAAGGCGCGGCCACGTCGGGCATGATTTCGGGCGTCGGATTGGCCATCGCGAACACGATCGGATCGCGCGCCATGCGCTGCAAATCCTCGGGCCGCAGAATGTTTGGCGCCGACACGCCGATGAAGACGTCCGCACCCTTGAGCACGTCGGCGAGCGAGCCGCGGCGGTTTTCGCGATTCGTGTGCTCGGCCAGCCACGCCCAGTGCGAGTTGTCGTAGTGCTCGCCGCGGTTGAGGGCGCCCGCGCGGTCGACGGGGATCACGTCGCGCACGTGCGCCGCGAGCAGCATCTTCATCGTGGCCGTGCCGGCGGCGCCGCTGCCCGCGACCACCACGACGAGATCTTCCATGCGCTTGCCGACGACGCGCGCCGCGTTGATCAGCGCGGCCAGGATGACGACCGCCGTGCCGTGCTGGTCGTCGTGCATCACGGGGATGTCGAGCCGCTCCTGCAGCTTGCGCTCGATGTCGAAGCAGCGCGGCGCCGAGATGTCTTCGAGATTGATGCCGCCGAAGATCGGCGCCAGGCGCACGACGGTCTCGACGATTTCGTCTTCGTCTTTCGTGTCCAGGCAAATCGGAAAGGCGTCGATCTGGGCGAACTGCTTGAAGAGCATGCACTTGCCCTCCATCACCGGCGCCGCGGCGAGCGGCCCGATGTCGCCGAGGCCGAGCACCGCCGTGCCGTCGGTGACCACGGCGACGGTGTTGCGCTTGATCGTCAGTTGAAAGGCCTTGGCCGGGTCGGCCGCGATCGCGAGCGAGACGCGCGCGACGCCCGGCGTGTAGACTTTCGAGAGATCGGTGCGCGTCTTGACCGGGATCGTCGGCTCGACGCGGATCTTGCCGCCCAAGTGCGCGAGGAACGTCGAGTCGGAAACGCTGATCAGCCGCACGCCGTCCAGCCGCGAGATCGCCGCGCGCACCGAGTTCGCCACGGCGTCCGAGGCGACCGTGACGCTGACGTCGCGGGTGATCGCGTTCTTGCCGACCGAACGCAGATCGACAGCGACGATGATGCCGCCGGCGTCGCCGATCGCCGAGGCCAGCGCCCCGAACGCACCCGGCGAGGTCGGTATCTCCAAGCGCATGATGAGCGTGTAACCGATCGCGAGAGAAGCCATGCCGCGTCATTTGCGAAGGCTCGCTCGAAGCCCCCTCGGCGTGCGGACCCTAGGTGCCGGAAACGGTCATTTCCGCAACGCGAAACGACGGCGCGACGATCGGCTGATCGAAGACCAAATCGCTGCCGACCAGGTCGATCGCGGCGAGCATCTCGGCGAGATTGCCGGCGATCGTGAATTCGTCGATGGGATAGGCGAGCGCACCGCCTTCGATCGCGAAGCCGCGCGCCCCGCGGCTGTAGGTGCCCGTGACCGACTCCGTCGAGAAGCCGATCGTTTCGAGCACGAGCACGCCGCGCGGCGTCGCCGCCACCATCTCCTCGAGCGTCCGCGTTCCGGCGCTCAGGTACAAGTTGCTCGGACCGATGCCGCCGCCCGACGCGTTGCCGGTGCTGCGCGCGCCGAGCCGCCGCGCGTAGTACGTATCGTAGAGAAACGTCCGCAGCGTGCCGCGCTCCATCACGACGGTCCGCTGCGTCGCGACGCCCTCGGCGTCGAAGGGCGACGTGCCGAGGCCGCCGGGCAGCCGGCCGTCGTCGACGATGGTCGCCAGATCGCTGCCGACGCGCGCGCCGATCCGTTCGGCGAGGAACGAATTGCCGACCGCGACGTTGGCCGCGTTGATCGCGGCGAAGATGTCGCCGAGCACCTGCGCGGCGACGTCGCGCTCGAAGATGACGGGGCAGCGCGCCGTCGCGGGCTTGCGCGCGCCGATCATCTCGACCGCCCGGCGCGCCGCGACCGCCGCGACCGACGGCACCGGCTCCAAACTCGCGTACGCGCGGGCCGCCGTGCCGTAGGAGGCCGTTCGCAACTTCGCGCCGTCGTGCGCGATCGGGTTCGAGCCGAGCGAGGCCTGCGACTGCCGGTATTCGCCCGCGAACCCGCGCGAATTCGCCAGCGCCAGCGACACGGTCGTATCGGCCACGCGCGAACCGCCCGAGTTGACGATGCGCGGATCGCACTCGCGGGCGAGCCGCTCGAGCGCGAGCGCGTCCTCGATCTTCGCTTCGTCGGCGCGCGCGCGCACGTCGTCGGCAAAGATCCGCAGCGCGGCTGCGTCGACGCCGGCGGCGAAGGCATCGGGCAGCCCGCCGTGCGGATCGTCGCCGACGAAGCGCGCGGCATCGACCGTTTCGGCGACGAGCGCGGCGAGGCCGCCGGGAGAGAAGTCGCTCGTCGCGAGCGTCGCTTTCGCGCCACGGGCGAACGCGCGCAAGGTCAAGGTGCGCGCGGTCGAACGCTCGAGCTTCGCGATCTCGCGATCGCGTGCTTCGGTACTGAAGCGATCGGCCTCGGTGTAGGTGACTTCGGCCGCGTCGGCGCCGCCGGCGGTCGCGAGACGCACCACGTGCCCCGCCAGTTCGAGACCGTCAGGCAACGCCCGATCCTCCCACCGTCACGCTCGAGAGCTTGACGGTCGGCATCCCGACGCCGACCGGCACGTACTGACCGCCCTTGCCGCACGTGTAGTAGCGGCCGGCGAGCCGGCCGTCGTTGCCGACCATCGTCACGCGATTCATGACCTCGGGGCCGTTGCCGACCAGGCTCGCGCCGCGCACGGGCGCCGTGAGCTTACCGTCCTCGATCAGATAGCCTTCGGCCAGCATGAACACGAAGTCGCCCTTGCTGATCTCGACCTGGCCGCCCGCAAACGACGTCGCGAAAATGCCGCGCTTGACCGAACCGACGATTTCGTCGTAGGTCGCTTCGCCCGAAGGCATGTAGGTGTTGCACATCCGCGGCTGCGGCATCACGCGGAACGACTGGCGGCGGCCGCTGCCGGTCGAGGCCGAGCCCATCAGCAGCGCGTTGTGGCGATCGTGCATGTAGCCGCGCAGGATGCCGTTTTCGACGAGCACCTTGTGCGCGCCGGGCGTGCCCTCGTCGTCGACGGCGAGCGATCCGCGCTCGCCCGGCAGATCGCCGTCGTCGTAGATCGTCACCAAGTCGCTCGCCACGCGTTCGCCGATGCGGCCGCTGTAGAGCGACTGACCTTGGCGGTTGAAATCGCCTTCGAGCCCGTGTCCGACCGCTTCGTGCAACAGCACGCCGCCGCTGCCCGCGCCCACCACCACTTCCATTTCGCCCGCGGGCGTCTCGACCGCGTCGCAGTTGACGCACGCGATCCGCGCGGCTTCGCGCGCGATTTCCTCCGGCGCGTGCGTGACGAAATAGTCGACGCTCGTGCGCCCGCCGTCGCCGTAAAACCCCGTGCCGCGCTCGCGACCGGCCGCCACGCACTGCACGCCGAACGTGACCAGCGGCCGCCGGTCGGTGACGTAGCGGCCCTCGCTCGTGGCGATCGCGACCTCTTGCATCTCGGAGGAGAAGAACGCCAAGACGGACCGCACGCGCGGATCGTGCGCGCGCGCCGCGACGTCGGCGCGCGCCAGAAAATCCACGTACGTCGCCGATTCGGCGCGCAGCGTCTCGGGTTCGAGCGGACCGTAGCGGCTCGCCGCGCGCTCCGCGCGCGACGGCAGGGCCGCGACGTCGCAACGCGCCGTCCGGTCCTTGGCGATGAGCGAGGCGACTTTCGCGGTGGCCAGCAGCGCGGCTTCGCTCAAATCGTCGCAGTGCGCGTAGCCCGCGCGCTCGCCCGAGATCACGCGAATGCCGACGCCGCTCGAAACCACGATGCCGGCTTCGTGAACGCGGCCGTCTTGCAGCCGGAACGAACGCGCGATGCGCCGCTCGTAGAACGCGTCGGCGAAGTCGCCCGCGCCGAGCGCGCGCGTGAGAACGCGCTGGAGCGTCGCGGAATCGGGTTGCATGACGGTCCTTTCAGAAATCGGAGAGCGCGTCGAGCGCGCGATCTTCCGACTGATACACGATGTCGGCGTTGGCTCGCGGATCGTTGACGATGAAGGCGAACGCGATGCGTCCGTGCCGCCGCGTGACGATCGTGCCGGCCAGCCCGTTCACGCCCTCGATGTGACCGCTCTTGGCGCGGGTTCGTCCCAGCGCGTCGCGCAAGTCGTGATGCTTGACGGTACCTTCGAGCCCGACGCGCGGCAAGCTGCGCACGAACGTATCGCCGTAGGGACCCTGCGAGACGCGCGCGATCAGCTGCGCGAGGGTCTCGGGCATGATGCGGTCGCTCGGCGCGAGCCCGCTGCCGTCGTAGACTTGCAGCCGTTCGCGCGCCACGGCGAGCCGCGCCAGTTCGCGTTTCTCGAAAGCGATGCCCGACGCGTCGGAGCCGGGCCGCCCGTCGCCTTCGCCCAGAACGCGCAACAGCTGTTCGGCCGTATGGTTGTTCGAATCGACGAGCATCTCGCGCACGAGGTCGTCGAGCGGCGCCGAAGGATGGCTCCACAGCACGTACGCGCCGGCCGGCGCCGCTCCCGTGCCGTAGCCGCCGGCGAGGCCGATCCCGCGCTCCGCGAGCATCGCGGCGACGGCGCCGCCGACGTACGCGGGGACGCCCACCACCGGCTTGAAGTAGCGTTGCGTCTCGCCCTGCGCGATGTGGCCGTCGAGCACGTACTCGGCGCGCGACTCCGACGACGACGGCGCATCGGGCTTGCGGTCGATCGTCAGCTCCGTATCGCCGCCGCCGGAAGCGATCGAGCCGCTGAAGGCGATCGCCTCGTTATCGGGCACCACGCGCACGCGCGCCGCACCGCCGGCGGGATCGGGCGTCACGTCGAACTCGACCGTGTCGTCGTCGAGCGAGATCGCGCTCGTGCCCGCGGCGTAATCGTAGCCCAAATCGTCCGGATCCCAACGCGGATTCTGCTCGGGTCCGGAAAAGGCCGTATCGTCGATCAGCAACGTGCCGTCGATGCGTTTGACGCCCGCGCGCACGAGCGCGCCGACGCCGCGCCGCAAGTCGTCGGACGCCAGCGACGGATCGCCGCCGCCCACGAGCCACAGGTCACCGTGCACCGTCCCGTCGGCGTCGGGCGGCGCGGCCGCGACGAAGCGCGTCAGGAAACGATGCTTGGGGCCGAGCGCGTCGAGCGCGGCCGCGGCCACGACGAGTTTGAGCGTCGAGGCGGGCGCCACGGGCACGCGGCCGCGACGCGAAAACAACGTCGAGCCGGCCCCGTCGACGACGACGACTCCGGTATCGTTGGTCGTGATGTCGTCGCTGAAAATCGAGGCGAGCGTGCGACGCAGCGAGTCGCGTTCGGCCGGCGTCCACGGCGGGCCCGGCGAAGGCGGACGCGGCGGCGGCGACGCGGGTGCGTCCGGAGCGTGCGACGGCCGGCCGCACGACGCGACGACGAGCGCGAGAACGCCGAACAGCGTTCGCAGCGGCGGCGCCTTCAGATTCCCGCGCCCTCGTCGTAGGTCGGGTCGCTCGCGCCCGAGCGCGCGCCCAGCGCCACCGTTTCGAGCAGCGCGATCCACGGCGCGTCGTCGACCTGCGCGCGCAACCGGCGCGCGGGCCTGGTGGCGCGCAGGCAATCTTCCCGCACGATCGTCATGCCGAAGCGGCGCGCGCGGCGCATCCGTTCGAAGGCGGGCGCGCCGTACTCGATGAGCCCGACGTCGCGTTCGAGCTCCCAGCGCATGATCGCGCCCGCGGGCGCGACGAACGCGAAGTGCGTGCAGTAATCGAGGTAGCCGCGCCACTTACCGTCGGCTAGAAAGTCGCCGCGCGACGACTTCACTTCGTAGATGCGCACTTGGCGCGTGTACTTGGCGATGCCGACCACGTCGAAACGCACGCGCGAATTCGCGGGCGAGAATTCCGTCCCGACGAAGGCGTAGTTCAAAGCGCGCATCCGCTCGGCGGCAAGCGAGCGCAGTTCGGCGCTCGCCAGGCGCCGCCCGGCCGAGGGCGAGAGCGGGATGTAATCAAGCATGGAGCGCGACGCGCGCCGACTCTCGTTCCCAGCGCAGGATCGCCAGACCATCGGGCACGAGACCCTCGCACCACGTGAAGTAGTACGAGCGCGGCGTCGTGCCGCCGAAACTGTATGGGTGCGTACCGCCGTCGGCGACGCGGCGACAGGCGCGCCGCAGGTGCGCCGCGATATCGGGTCGCGTCGAGAGCGGCTCCTTGTCGACGAAGAGCGCGCGCTGCGGCCGGCGCGAGTCGGGGTACCAGGCGCGCGACTCGCGGCCTTGCCAATCGTAGCCGATGACGACCGGTGCGATCCCCGCGTCGAAGTCCATCACGCTCGAAAGCCCGTACCCGTCGGTCATCACGATGGCGTCGCGTTCGCGCGCGAGACGGGCGGCGTCCTCCGCCACCATCGAGTACGTCATGATCTCGAACGGACCGCCGTTGCGCAGTTGCGCGCCCGTCTCGCGGTGCACGATCGTGTAGATGGGGATCGGCGCGAAGGTTACCGCCAGAATCGGCAGCACCAAGATCGCCCCCGGCACCACGCAAATCGTCGTCCAGACGATCTTGAGCCGATGCGAGAGTTGCGTGTAGGTGACGCCGAGCATCGCCGAGAGCGACACGAGCGTTCCGAAGATCCAGTGAATCTCGACTTTTTCAAAGAACGCGAGGGCGGTAACGACGACGAGCTGCGGGATGGCGGTCCAGGCGAGGAATGCGTTGCGCGGCCGCACGGCGCACAAGAGCACGGCGAGAAAGATGCCCGGCGAATAGGCGGCGGCCTGCGTCCCGAGCAACTTGACCACGCGCACCGGATCGAACGCGTGCGTTTCCTCGTGCCGGTAGACGAGGCCGAAGAGCAGCGTCACCCAGTGATGCGTCGCGTTCCACGCGAGGAACGGCACGTAGGCGACGGCAAGGACGCCGAGCGCGAGCGGCATGCCGCGCCGCCACACGTGCCGCACGTTCGGCGTTAGCGCGTACGCGCAGATGCCGAAGAGCAGCGCGAAGCCGAGCACGCGCGCCAGCAGTACGCCGGCCAGCGCCGCGCCGAGTAGCGCCCAGTCGGCCGCGCGATCGTGGCGGAAGGCGCGCGCGCCGAACCACAGCGCCAGCGCCCAGAACATCAGGTAGGGCCCGTCCGGCGAAGCGGACCCGAAGGCCAGCGACGCGAGCGGGGTCAGCGCGAGCGCGAGCGCCGCGACTGCGCCGGCACGGCGATCCCCCGTCAGTTCCGTCGCGCAGCCCGCCACCGCGGCGGACGCCACGAGCCCGCACAGCACGAAGCCCAACCGCACGAGTCCCGGCGACTGGCCGAGCGGCGCGAACAGCGCGATCGTCCAGGCGACCAGCGGCGGATGATCGACGTAGCCCCACGCGAGGTGGCGGCTCCATTCCCAGTAGTATGCCTCGTCGCCGGTGAGCGGCAACGAGAAGCCCACGACGCCGCGCACGATCGCGATTAGCGCGACGACGCCCCAGACGAGTGCGGTCACGCGGCCGTCATTCGTGCGGCTCCACGAGTCCCCCGTTTACCCCGAGCGTCATGCCGTTGATGAAGCTCGCGTCGTCCGAAACGAGAAAGCGGACGGCGTATGCGACGTCTTCCCAAGATCCCGCATGGCCCGTCGGATTCTCGGCGGGGAGCGTCCGCGCCCCCGCCCGGTCGACCTCTTTGTTGCGGATGTCGCCCGGCTCGACGACGTTGACGGTGATGCCGCGGCCGGCTTCCTCGAGCGCGAGCGTCCGCGCGAAGGCCACCACCGCGGCCTTCGATGCGCCGTACAGGCTCATGCCGCGGGCCGGCAGCGTTTCGCGCGAGCCGTTCATTCCAAAGAAGACGAGCCGCCCGAAGCCGCGCTCGCGCATGCCCGGCAGCACCGCGAACGCGGCCTCGACCGCGCTCTGGAAATTTCCCGCGACCATCGCGCGGAAGTCGTCCATGGTCGAGTTTGCGAAACGCTTGACGACGATCGGGCCGACCGCGTGAACGAGGACGTCGAGCCCGCCGAACTCGGCTTCCGCGGCGCGCACGGCGGCCGCGGTGTCGCCCGGGCGTTCGTGGTCGGCGGCGATCGCGCTTGCCCGGGCTCCGGCCGACGCGACGGCGGCGAGGGTGGGCGCGGGCGGCGTGCCGTCCGCGCGATAGGTGAAGGCGACGCGATACCCCGCCCGCGCCAGATCGACGACGATCCCGCGCGCGAGGCCTCGCGCCGCTCCGGTGACCAGGGCGCTACGGCGTGGAGACACGCCCGCGGTTATTGGGCGTGAAGCTGGAGTTTCTTCTGGGCGCTCGCCTTCGTTTGCGGATCGGTCGAGGTGACGGTCAGCGCGATCGACGCGCCCGAGACCGTCTGCAACGACACGCTCTGCGAAAAGTTTCCGGACGCGTCGGCCTGAAGGTCGCCGCTGTACGAGCCCGCGCCGAGCGTGAAGAATCCTCCGACGCCCGCCGTGGCGCCGGCAACGATGTGGACGCGAGCGCCCGGCACCGTGTGACCGGTGACGTCGAACGTGCTCGACACGGTAGAACCGTCCGCCGGACCCGCGATCGTCAGGTTATTGGTCGCGGACACCGTGCCCGACGTGAAGCTCCAGCGGTCGTCGAACGAACCTCCGCCGGCGAGCCGGCCCGAAACCGAGACGGTGTGCTTGATCGATTGCAACGGCGAAGGCGGCGCGTAAATGAACCCCGAGGACGAGCGCGTCGCGCTCGCGCTCACGTCGGCGCCGTCGAGCGAGATGCGAACGGAATTCGGATCGGCCGCCTGCGCGAAGTCCGCCGAGATCGCCGGCCGCATCGCGGCGACCGACGTGCCCCGCGACGGCTGGATGTTCCGCAAGAACGTCCCCATGCCGTACGAAGGGGGCGTCGCCCCCGCCGGAGCGGGCCCTTGCGCGGCTTGGCCGTTCGTGGTCAGCGCGACGATCTGATTCGCGGCGTCGTAATTCACCCCGGCGCCGAGCGCTTCCGAGACGAATCGCAACGGCACGTACGTGCTCGCGCCGACGACGAAAGGCGCCACGTCGACGGGGCGCGGTTGCCCGTCGATCGTCGCCTGCGTCGAACCGATGCGAAGCGAAATTGCGTGGTTGTTGCCGGTCGCGTTGATGACGCCGCGGTCGTAGACGACGCTCGCGCCCAGGCGCTCGAAGACGCCGCGAAGCGGCACGAAGACTCTGCCCGCACGGGAGATCGGGGGCGGATTGAAGCCGACGGGTTGGCCGTCGACCGTCACCGAGAGGGCCCAAGCCGGGAGCGCCGTGAGGGCGAACGCGACGAGCGCGGCGCCGAACGATGTGACGCGACGAATGGATGATGGCACGCAGAACCTCCTGCGACGGCAACGGAGTGCCCCGCATGCCTGCTATACCCAGAAAAGGGCGGTTTGAGCCGAATTCGACCGAAGGCTTAATCGCCTGCCGCGCCGATGCCGACCGGCCGCTCGAAATCGGGGATGGCGAGTTCGCCCTTGGTGCGCTCGTTGCGCCGCCGTTCGCGATTATCGACCCAGCCCATGATGTACGTGTACATCACGGGCACCAGCGCCAGCGTCAGGATCAGCGAACTCAAGAGGCCGCCGATCAGCACGGTGCCCATCGAGACGCGTTCCTCGGCGCCTTCGGTGAGGCCGAGCGAGAGCGGCAGCATGCCGAAGATCATCGCGCACGTCGTCATCAGAATCGGGCGGAAGCGCGTGACGGCCGCCGCCTTCATCGCGGCAAACACGTCGAGGCCGCGCTTCTTGCGCTGCTGGTTCGCGTAGTCGACGAGCAGGATGCCGTTCTTGGCCACCAGGCCGAAGAGCATGACGATCGCGATCAGCGAGAACAGGTTCAGCGTTTGATGGCGCACGGCGAGCCCGCCGAGCGCGCCGACGATGGCGACGGGCACGGAGAACATGACGACCAGCGGTTCGACGAACGACCCGTACAGCACGACCATCAGCATGTAGACGAGCAGAAACGAGGTGGCGAGCGCGAGGCCCATGCTCGAAAACGTTTGGTTGTAGAGGTCGGCGTCGCCGTCGGCCAGCGCGTGCACGCCCGAGGGCAGGAAGCCCGGCTGGTCGATCTTCTTCTGCACGGTGGTCAGGATGGTGCCGAGCGAGACGTGCGAATTGGCGTCGACGTCCGCCGAGACGCGCTCGACCCGTTCGCGCGCTTGCCGTTCGATCTGCGTCGGCGCGGTCGTCATCGCAAACGTCGCCACCGACGAGAGCGGCACGAGCGCGCCGCTGGCCGCGCGCACCTGCAGCTGGCCGATCGTCGTGAGATCGTTGCGTCGATCGGGCGGCAGTTCCAAGCGCACGTCGGTCAGGCCGTTATCGAGGCGCACGCGCGTCGAGATGTTGCCGCCGATCGCGATGCGCGCCACGGTGGCGGCGTCGGCCGGAGCCACGCCGATCACGTTGGCGCGGCGCGGATCGATGCGGATATCGAGGCGCGGACCGTTCGTATCCGCGGCGGTCTGCACGTTGACGGCGCCCGGCTGGGCTTTGATGACCGCCGCAACTTTGTTGGCGGCATCGGCGAGCGCGGCGTCGGGTCCGGTCAGCGTGAACTGAATCGGCGAACCGCCGCCGCCGCCTCCGCCTTCGGTCGCGATGTGGTAATCCGCGCCGGGCACGAGGTAGCCGAGCTTGCGCGCTTCGCCGATGACGCGGTCCGTTTCGCGGCGGCGCGATTTGTTCAAGATCACCGTGAACTGCGCGAGATGGCCGCCGGTGAGATTGGAGTTGCCGGAGTTCTTGCTGCCGATCGTCGAGAGTACCGATTCCACGCCGTCGATCTTGAGCAGGCCGGCTTCCAGTTTCGACATCCCGGCCGCGGTGACGGCCAGCGGTTGGCCGATGCGGTATTGCAGCGACCCGTCGAGCACGCCCGTATTCGAGGACGGCAGAAACTCCGAGCCGATGAAACCGAGCGGGACGAGCGCGATCGCCCCGACGACGAGCGCCGCGCAGATCACGGGCACGAGGATGCGGTGCGAGAGCGCCCACGGCAGCGCGCGTTCGGCGTACCAGCCGCCGAGGCGGTCGAAGCCGTTTTGGAACCAGCGCGCCCAAGACGGGACTTCGGGGCTGCGGCGCTTGACGGACCAGCGGCCCGCCAGCAGCGGCGTCAGCGTGAACGAGACGAGCAGCGAGAACAGCGTCGCCACGACGATGACGATGCCGAACTCTTTCATGAACTTGCCGAGAATGCCCGAGAGGAACGCGATCGGGAGGAAGACGACGACGTCGACGAGCGTGATCGTGACGGCCGCCTGGCCGATCTCGGTGCGGCCGTTGTAGGCCGCCTCCATCGGCGCGTCCCCGAGATCGCGCCGTCGCGTGATGTTTTCGAGCACGACGATCGAGTCGTCGACGAGAATGCCGATCGTGAGCCCGAGGCCCATCAGCGAGATGAAGTCGACCGTGAAACCGAGCAGCTTCATCACGATGAAGGTTGCCAGCAGCGACGACGGGATCGCGATCATGACGACGACCGCGTTGCGCCAGGCGTGCAGGAAGAGCAGCATCACGATCGCCGTCAGCACGATGCCTTCGAGCAGACTCTGCAGCACGCCGTTGACCGAGGCGCGCGTGTAGTCCGCCGCGGCGTCGATCTCGGCGAATTTGACGTCGGGATACTGCTTGGCGAGTGCGGCGAGCTTCGCGCGCGTGAGGTCGGTCGTCTTGACGGTGTCGGCGTCGACTTGGCGCACGATCGAGAGCAGAACGGAAGGCCGGCCGTTGTAGTTCGAGGGGAGCCGGTTCTCCACGTGCCCGTCCTCGACGGTCGCCACGTCGCCGATCTTGAGGCTCGCCTGCGCGACGCCGATCTGCGAGCCGTTGAGGACCTGCATCGGAATCTGCAGGATGTCCGCCGGCTGCTGGATGTCGGCGTGGATCGAGACGGTGGTCTCCTGAGTCGGCGAATCGATGCGGCCGCCCGGCAGGTTCGCGTTGTTGTAGGTCAGCGCGTTGTTGATGTCGAGCAGCGTCGTGGAGGTGGTCAGGATGCGCGATTGGTCCGGATAGACGTGAATTTCGCGCGCCGTGTTGCCGGCCGCTTGCGCGTCGAGCACGCCCGGCACCGTCTTGAGGTCGGGCACGATGTGTTGCGTGACCAGATCCGAGAGGGCTTCGGGGGAAAGCTTCGTCGAGGTCAGCGCTTCGTCGATGATCGGGTCTGACGAGTTACTGAACTTCTGGACGGTCGGCGGCGTGAGGTCGACCGGCATGTAGACGCGCGCGGTGTCGACGCGCCGCTGCACGTCGATCGTCTCGTAGTTGAGATCGGTGTCGAGCTTGAAGCGGGCGACCACGACGGCGCTGCCCTCCTGCGCGGTGGCGGAGAGGCGGTCGAGATTTTCCATGCCGTCGAGCTGGTCTTCGATCGGCTTGATGACCAGCTTCTCCATCTCGGAGGGCGAGGCGCCGGGGTAGCCCGCGATGACGGCGACGACCGGGAACGAGACGTTGGGGAACTGGTTGATGCCGAGGCTGTTATACGATACGAGCCCGTAGATCGCGAGCCCGATGAAGAACATCGCCGTAATGACGGGCCGGGTTATCGCAAAGCGGGTCAGCCACACGGCGAGGGACTCCTTAACGAGCGGGGGGTCGCCCGTTGGTACGGACGCATCGGGTAATACGGACGCTCCGAGCCCGATGTTTCGCCCGAGCGAAGGTGCGCCTTGTTAGGACTTCGTCCCGCGAGGAACGGTGCCTTACCAGGCCGTCCGGGCCACCCGCCGTCGCCGCGGAGGAAAGCGCCTCCGCGATACCGCCGTTTACGGCTTCGCGGTCGGCGTAAGCGCGAGCCCCTGCAGGTAGCCTCGCAGTTGATCTTCCCACCGCTGGACGGGTTTGAAGATCGGGAACGGCGTGGTCACCACGTAACCGTCGTGCGGATACGGCGTCGACGCGGCGTATACGTGATCGAAGCCCGCTCCGATTTGAAGTCCGGCGGGGATTCCCACCGTCGGTGCGTAGCGCAACGCGTGGGTTTTTCCGGCTTCGAAGAAATCGATGCGATTCGCACCCTCGGTTTCGATCACGAGAATGTCGCCGAGCGGATCGAGCGCGATGCCTAGCGGCGCCGTCAGCGAAATGCCGAGATCGACGCCTTTGCCGAAGCCGTTGCGCGGGAACCGCACGATGCCGCCGGCACCGGCGCGGTTGCTCTTGCGGTACGCCGCATAAATGTCGTTGCCCGGACCGAAGTTGATGCCGTCGACTTCGGCGCCCGGCGTCTTGAGGCGGCCGATCGGAACCGACTGCCCCTTCGGAAAGACGGTGATCGTCCCGTCGTTCGCATTGCCGACAAAAACGAGAAAGGAATCGGCGATGACGAATAACGGTCGTGCCAACCCGCGATTATAGGAAAAGAACGGCGTCGTGTGACCCGGCCGGAACACGCCGACCGAGTAGTCGACCTGATCCACCGCATAGAGCAGATTGTCCCGATCGACGAAAAGCCCGACGGGCGACGTGAAACCGAGCGTCCCGACGCGTTGCGAGTTGGGATCGTTCTTGCGGAAAATCGCGATGTCGTTGTACGTGCCTTCGGCGACGTACATTAAATCGCGTCCGTTTCGCGCCGCGGGAGCGATCCAACTCGGACCTTGGAATGGAATGCTCGGCTGCGCGGACGGGTCTGGAGCGGGCAGCGTGATGCCGCCGGCGCGAGCCGCGGTTGCCGCGGCAAGCGCTGCGACGGCGGCCGTGAAGGCCAGCGATGCACGGAAAAGCGAGGAAGGCATAACGCACTCACCTTTTCGACCCGGGTTGCGCGACGCGCGCTTACGGTTGGCTACTTTCGGTGAGTGTCGGTGACCGGACGGCAGTTCCTTCGCCTGCGGGCGAAAGTCCCGAGCGCGTGATTTCGCTGGGACGGGCGCGGGCATCACAAAAACCCCGCCGATGCGGGGCCTCAATTTATGCGCGAGACTGGACTCGAACCAGCACGCCCTTGCGGGCGCTAGCCCCTCAAGCTAGTGCGTCTACCAATTCCGCCACTCGCGCACGGGGGTCTGGGGCAACTGCGGTATTCTAGCGGCTTCATCCTCCGGCCGCAAGGGAAGCGGGCCGCCCGCTACTTCATATTCGGGTCGAGCGCGTCGCGCAGGCCGTCGCCGAGGTAGTTGATGGCGAGCACCGTCACGAGGATGCAGAGGCCCGGGAAGATCGCGACCCAGGGGGCGATGGCCATGTTCGACTCGGCGTTGGCAAGCATGTTGCCCCAGGACGCCGTGGGCGGCTGAATGCCGAAGCCTAAGAACGAGAGCGTCGACTCCAGAATGATGACGTTGGCGACCTCGAGGGTCCCCTGGACGATGATCGGCGCGACGGCGTTAGGCAAGAGGTGCCGGAAAATGATGCGCCCGTCGCGGTTGCCGAGCGCGCGCGCGGCCTCGCAGAACTCTTTTTCACGCAAGCTCAGAAAAGACGCGCGCACGAGCCGCGCGACGGGCGGCCACGAGAGGCCGCCGATGATCACGACGATCACGCCGAAACCGAGCGCCGCGCGATTGCTCGACGCGGCGACGATCGCGGTCAGCACGAGCAACAGCGGCAAGAGCGGAATCGAGAGGAAGACGTCCGTGATGCGCATCAGCGCGTAGTCGATCCAGCCGCCGTAATAGCCCGCGATCGCGCCGATGACCGTGCCGATCGTCAATTCCATCAGCACCGCGAAGAACGCAACCGTCAGCGAGATCTGGCCGCCGAACATCAGCCGCGAGAGCAAGTCGCGACCGTTTTCGTCCGTCCCCAGAATGTGATGCGCGACGCCCGGCGCGAGCGGCGTACCTTGCCAATTCACCTGGTCGATGAAGTTCGGATCGGCCGGCGCGAGCAACTTCGCGAACACGGCGACGAACGTGATGAGCACGAGCACCACGGCGCCCACCAGCGCGAGGCGATGCTTGCGGAAACGCTTCCAAACCCCGTGGCGCTCGACTTGGAATTCGTCGTCGGGGACGACGGCGGGGACGGCGCCCGGAACGAGGGTCGTCGCCATCAGTCGTACTTCACGCGCGGGTCGAGCCAGGCGTACGCGACGTCGGCCAGCAGGTTGAAGAACACGACCAGGAACGACACGATGATCAGATAGCCCATGAGCAGCGAGAAATCGAACTGGCCGAGCGCGTTGAAGAATAAGCGCCCCATGCCGGGCCAGGCGAAGATCGTTTCGGTCACCACGGCGCCGGCGAAGAGGCCCGGCAGCGAGAGCGCGATGATCGTCACGACGGGAATCAGCGCGTTCTTGAGGCCGTGGCGCAGGATGATTTCGAGTTTGCCCAAGCCCTTGGCCGCCGCCGTGCGCATGTAGTCGGTACGAATCACTTCGAGCATCGAGCTGCGCGTGAAGCGGCTCCAAGTGGCGATGAACACGAGGCTGAGCACCGCCGTCGGCAAGATCAGATGGAGGATGCGGTCGCCGACGTCGATGTCGTCGCTCGAAGAAATCCCCGACGACGGCAAGGCGAAATGGTAGCCGAACGCGGTGATGCCGCCGACCGCGAAGATCAGCTGCAGCATCAGCGCGAACCAGAACACCGGCATCGATTGCCCGAAGAACGCGAGCGTCGTGACCGTGTAATCGAGGAACGAGTACGGCCTGATCGCCGCGAAGATGCCGATGGTCACGCCGATGAGCAGCGAGACGACGAACGACGTGCCGGTAAGTAGAAACGTGGCCGGCAGCCGCTCGACGATCGCGCCGATGACGCTCTCGGAATTGGAGGTCGAGTAGCCGAAATCGCCGCGCACGACCATGCCGAGCCAGCGCAGGTAACGGATCGGCAGCGGCTGGTCGAGGCCGAAGTTGTGACGCAGCCGCGCGATGTCGGCGGCGGTGATGTGCGGGTTTTGCAAATACGGCGCGAGCGGCCCGCCGGGCGCATTGCTCAAGATACCGTACAAAATGACTGAGATCAGCAGCAGAAGCGGCACCGATTGCAGCGTCCTGCGCACCACGTAGTTAAACAGTTGAAGCGCCCCCGACCCTGTCCGAGTCCCGGCCCGTTCCGTCGTGCCGGGCCGGTTTCCTGGTAAATGCAGGCGCGGGCACCGGCAGACCGAGTTCGGCGCGCGCTTCGTCCGGCGTGGCGACCGGGCGGCCGAGCTCCGCCGCGATCCGCGCGATCCGCGCCACCAACTCGTCGTTGCGCGCCAAGCGGCCCTTTGCGTAGTAGATGTTGTCTTCCAACCCGACGCGCACGTGGCCGCCCATCGCGATGGCCACGGTCGCGAGCGGCAGCTGATGCCGGCCGATCCCGGCCACCGACCACGTGCAGCCTTCCGGCAGCGCGTCGACGAGGTAGCTGAGGTTGCGGACGCTCGCGTCGAGTCCGCCGGGAACGCCGAGCACGAAGTCGACGTGCTGCGGCAGCGAGAGCAGCCCTTGCGCCGCCAGATGCTTCGCGTTGCTGAGATGCCCGGCGTCGAAGATTTCGAGCTCGGGGCGCACGCCGTAGCGTTGCATTTCGGCCAGAATGCCGCGCATGATCGGGAAGCTGTTCTCGAAGACGTCGTCGCCGAAGTTCACCGTGCCGCAGGTCAGCGTCGCCATCTCCGGCCGCAGCGACAGCGGTCCCGCACGCTCCGCGACCGTCATGCCGATCGCGCCGCCGGTCGTGAACTGGACGATCAGATCGCTACGCTCGCGAATCGCGGCGTAGGCCGCCGCGAAGCGCTCGACGTCGGCGGTGTTGGTGCCGTCGTCGCGCCGGCAGTGCACGTGAATCATCGAGGCGCCCGCCGCGCGGCACAGCGCGGCCGTTTCGCCGAGCTGCTCGGGCGTTACCGGCAGATGCGGCGTTTGGTCGGGCGTGAGTTCCGCGCCGACGGCGGCGACGGTGATGACGAGCGGGCGCATGCCCGGAGACCTTGCACGGTCCGGGCCGCGCCGCCTTCGACCTATGGATTCTTCTTCGGAACCTGCGCCGGGATGACGGCTACGCCAATCGGACTGCCTTCATTCGGCAGCGTTATGGTTTGTATTGCAGGGCCGCCTCCCGGATACGCGTACTGGGTAAGCGTTCCCACCGCAAGATCGCTTACGTACACGTTAGCCATATCGCTCGTGAAAGCGAAGCCCGCTATGTAACTTTCAGGCTCGTAGTTGATGCTCGACACCGGTGCCCCGAGCGAGCCGCCTGACGGGGGATTGAACACGTACAACGTATGGTCAGTTCCGTAGACGGCTATGTGGCCGTCCGTCGTCACCTGCACCGCAGCTGCTCCGGCGACCTGCCCGGAATACGAGAGCGGCGCAAACGTCTTGCCACCCTTCGGCACCCCGGCAATTTCGCCGATCGCAAGATTACCGTTCTGGTCGCTTCCGGCGACGTATAAATTCCCCGACGCATCGAATGCGCACCACGCCGAATTGACTAACGGTGCGAAACTAATGGGCGCCGACGGTACGCGATTCTTATAAATGTAAATGCTGCCCTCGTTCACCGTCGTCGCGATGAAGCGCCCATTGCTGAACGAATCGATGCAACGAGGATGCGTGCCGCTCGGAGAGCTTAATACCGTCGGAGGCGATTGAAAACCGGCGGCATAAATCTCGATCGAACTGGACCCGTAATCGGCGACATACACGTCTCCCTTCAGGTCGCTCGCTAGACCTTGAGGTGACGTAGCGCCGGCGAGCTGCCCGAGAAGGTTCCCAGAGCCGTCGAACAGGTCGATGGGACCGTTCGAATCGCCCACGGCGACGACCCTCGAGGCGTTCGCCAACGCCTTCACATCGAGCGGAATCCTGCGTGCGACGTTTCGCGCCGGCGACGCGCCCTGCGCCGCGGAACCGAACACGGCCGGCGCTCCGGCATTTCCAACGACCGAACAACCGGAAAGCAACGCGATCGCCGCTGCCGCTCCAGCGGCCGAGCCTATCCGTAATACGTTTCGCAAGCGATACACCCTATCAACTCTCTTTCGGAACCTGCTTCGGAATGACGAGCCTACACGCAGTCCGATTCGAAAGAAGGCCCCCAACAAAAAAATCCCGACGGCCATTGAGCAAACATCGACCGCGTCTTTCGGGACTTACAAATCGGCTTCATGACACCCGCGCACTTATCCTACCGTAACGCATCGCGTGCCGCCGAGTGTGACTGTGCGTTTGATCTACGCTAGCGCATTGCGGGCGCGCGCGATGGTAGCGGCATCGAGCCCGAGGGCTTCGGCAAGCGCGATCGCATCTGCGGCCGGCACCGCATCTTCCGCTACGCGCACCAATCGATAATCCATGGCTTGCGCGATTCGCGACAGCGCAGCGTCGAGCGCGAGCGGCGCTCCGGCCGTCGCGGGCAAGCGTTTGAGTCCGCCCATGGCGTAATGTTCCGCGCGCGCGGCGTCGGCGACGCCCGTGAGATGCGTGGCGGCCAGCGCGAGCGTGCCGCGTTCGCGCAGCGTTTCCAGGAGCGCGATCAAGAGCGCGCGCCCTTCGCGAGGCGCCGTCGTGCGGGCGAATTCATCGACGAGCACAAGCGCGCGGCTCCATCCGCGTTGCAAAAACGCACGAGCCTCGACGACCTCGCTGCCGAATGCCGACAGCAGACCGTCGTCCGCGGGCGCGGCCGCGAGTCCCAGCCACGCGATCTCGTCGAAGAGCGGCACGCGCGCGGACGCGGCCGGGACGGGAACGCCGAGCGCGACGCACGCCGCCACGAACCCGATCGTTCGTAACGAAGCGCTCTTGCCGCCCATGTTGGGGCCCGTCACCACCCCGATGCCGCCGAGTTCGAGCGAGATCGGCGCGTAACGCCGGCCACGGCGTTCGAGCGCGAGCGCGAGCGGCAGATACCGTGCGTCGACGAACGCGATCTCCGCCTCGACGATCTCCGGCTCAACGCACCCATAGCGTTGCGCGAAGGACGCCCGCGCGACGAGCAGATCGATGTCGCCGAGAACGTCGCACGCGCGCTCGAGCGCGACGGCCGCCGCGGCGACCGCCACCGACAACCGCGCGCGCACCGCTTCTTCCGCCTCGGCAACCGCCACGACTGCGGCGTCGCGCGCGCCCAGCGCCGCGAGCGCCGCGTCATCGAGCGCCAGTTCGCACAGCGCGTAGGTCGCGGCCTCGCGCACGATCCGAATCTCCGCCGGCACCGGCGCGGAAAATCGCTCGCGCATCACGACGAACTCGCCGTCGTGCACGCGTTCGACGCCCGCGAAAGCCGCGGCGCGTTCGGCGAGACGGCTGCGCGCCGCGTCGTAGGCTGCCTGCGCGCGCGCGCTCTCGGCGCGCGCCGCCGCGAGCGCCGCATCGAAACCGTCGTCGAGATAAAACGTGCGCAGCGCCGTGATTCCGGGCGCGAGCGTCGCGCGCAGTTCGGGCGCCGGTTCGCGCAAGACCGCCTCGTCGACCACGCCGTGCGCGAGCGCGGCGATCGCCGCATGCGCGTCGAGGAAGCGCGCGAGCTCGAAGAAATCCGCGTCGCCGAGCACGCCGCCGCCGCCCGCGCGGGCGAGCGCCGGACCGGGATCGGGCGCGTCCGCGAGTGCGGCGCGCAACGCTTCGAGCCGCGCCGGCTCGGCCGCACGCGCGGCGGTTACGACGCGCGCGAGCGCGCGGCGCGCGCCTTCTTCGTCTCCCGGCCGAAACGCACGTTCGCGCGCCCGCGCGCGCCGCCCGAAGGCGCCGGCGGGCGCGATCGCTTCGAGCAGCCAGTCCGCGCCGAACGCAGGCCCCGATTCCTCCGTCCACGGCACGTCCGCGATCATGCGACGTACTCCGCCGACGCGTACACGTCGTACGCCGGCAGCCCCGTGCGCCGCGCCACCGCGCGCGCGAACGCGCGCGGTTCGAACGAGCGCTCCACGCCGCGCGGCGCCACGGTGCACGCGATCGGGTGCAGCGCGACCTCGCAGCGCAGATCGAGTCGAGCCGCGATGCCGAGAAACGCCCGGCCGCCGAAGGTGATGTGCGTCGCGTCGCGCACGACGATCTGCCGCCGCTCGCCTTCGCGCGCGAACGCGGCGGCGGCCGCGGCCGTCAGCGCGCCCTCCACGCGCACGAGCGGCGCGCCGGCGTCGACCGGCGGCACGCGCAACCGCGCCACGAGCGCGCTCGCGTCGTCGACGGCGTGCTCCATCGTCGGCGCACCGGCGGCGCCGACCGCAACGACGATCGCGTCGCCGCCCTCGCGCAGCGCCGCGATGCGATCGACGGCGCCGTCGATCAGCACGAAGCGCGCGTGCGCCGCGAGCCGCTGCACGATGCGGCGCAGCGAAGCCGCGCTCGGCGGTCCGGCCACTTCCACGAAGCCGGGCGCGCGGACGCGCGCCAGCACGATCGCGCCGAGCGCGCTTCGTTCGCGCGTCACTTCCAAAATTTCGAGCGCGGGCGAGCGCGGCACGAGCGCCGCCGCGGTGGCCACGATCGCGCCCGCGCGCAAAAAGAACCGGGGCTTGGCCGAGGCGTCGAGCGCGTCGAACGCTTCGCCGTCGCGGCCGATGGAACAGAGGCCGTAGGGCGCGCCGCGCGCGCCGAGCGCGCGTGCCACGTCCCCGATCGCAACCGATTTGCCGGCGTTCTTACTCGTACCGACGACCGCGAGCGAGGACGCGCCGATCGCGTCCGCCCGCGCAAGCAACGCCGCTGCCACGTCCATGCGGGGCGCTTTCCGCATCGCTCGCGCGCGCTCCGTCCGCACGTTCGTAGAGTTCCACGTCGTGGTCGGCCCAGAGCAGCCGGTACGGTCCGATGCGGGCGTTTCGCACCGCGAGCGGCTCGTGCCATTCGGCGTCGAACCACGAGTGCGCGTTCTCCTCGTCGACGAGCACGTAGCGCGGCCGGCTCCGCAAGCCGAGGTGGGCGCTCGGATCGAAGCCCAAGTGCGCGTAAATCTCGTCGGACGTGCCGACGAAGGCGCCCGGCCCCAGGCGCGCGATCGAGCGGTCGAGCGCCGCGTCGTGGGCGTTCCGGGCGCGTAGATAGTGGCCCCAATGCGTGGGGCTTGCAAACGCGAGCACGAGAATGCACAGCGCCGCGGACGTGGCCGTCAGTCGCACGGCGAGCGCGGGCGAACGTTTGTACGCGCGCGCCACCGCGAGCGCGTACGCGAAGAGCACGTAGGGAATCCAGACGGCCGCGTAGTGCTGTCCCATCGTGTACGTGATCGATTCGTGCGATCCGAGCGTCTCCGCGAAGCCAGGCAGCGCCAGCACGAACGCGGGCGAGAACAGGGGCGCGAACGCCAGCGGCACGAGCGCTTCGAGGAAGTACGCGGGGCGTCCGATCGAATACCACGGTGCGCTGCCGCGCGGATCGACGATGCGCGTCCACGTGTAGAAGTGCGTGGGCGACCACAAGTCGTGCGCGCCCGCGAGCGGCCGCACGAGCGCGAAGAACGCGACGAACGTCGCCACGGCCGCAACGCCGAGCCCGGCGACGAAGCGCGCGCGGCCGCGATCGTTCGCGCGCGCGAAGTACGTCCAGGCCGCAAGCGAGCCGAAGGCCAGGATCGGCGCTTGATCTTCCTTGATGCCGAGCGTGAGTGCGGCGAAGACGGCCGCCCACGCGAAGCGCCGCGCGTCGAGCGCGTCGATGAGCCACAGCGTCGCCGCCGGCGCGAAGCCGTTTTCGTGGAAATCGGTGAACGTGATCCCCGCAAGCGGCGGATACACGAGCGCCACGCCCGCCACGGCCGCCGCCAGCCGGTCCGGCATGCGCCGCCGCGCGATCGCGTAGAGGGGCGGCGCGGTCAGCGCCCCGGCTACGGCCTGCACCGCCACGAGCGCCAGCGGCGAGTGCGTCATCAGTAAGAGCGGCGCGCAGAGATACAGGATGGGCGAAAAATGAAACGTGAAATGGTTGCCGCCCTCGGGCGTGTTCGCAAAACCGGCGAACGCGCTCGAAATGCTTTGCGTGAACAGCCCGAGGTCCGAGCCGGAGTGGTACGTGACGTAGCGATCGATTCCGAGGACGAAGTACAGCACGGCGTACAGCGCGGTGCCGGCCCACACCAGTCGCGCCATCAGCCGACGCGAAAAAACTTGAGCGCGGCGAAGAGCGCGCCCGTCAGCGCCAAGACGATCCCCGCGAAAACGCCCGCGCGTTCGCCCACCCGCGCACCGAAACGCTGCCCGAAGGCGAGTCCCAGCGACGTCGACGCGACCGACGCGACGGCGATCGCCGCGAACGTCACCAGGAACGGCACGCCGATGTACATGATCGAGAAGCCGACGCCGAGCGAATCCAAGCTGATCGACAGCGACGCGATCGTCAAGCCCCAGCCGCGCGAGAGATCGAAGCCTTCCTTCTCCGCCTCGAGGCTTTCGAGGATCATGTAGGCGCCGACGCCGATCAGGGCCGCGAAGCCGATGTAGCCGGCGGTGTCGCCGAGCGCTTTCCCCACGAGCGCGCCGAGGCCCGCGCCGACGGCGTTCATCGCCACCTCAGCGGTCGCGAAGGCCGCGCCGATGCGCACTTTGGCGCCCGTGGTCGCGCCGCGCATGCCCACGCCGACGCTCACCGCAAACACGTCGAGAGCGAGCGAACACGCGATCAGCGCGACGCGGAAGAGCGCGGAGAGCATCCCGCGGCTCTACGCCGCGGGCCTGCCAAACCTCTCGCGCGCCTCGCCGGCGACTACGACGAACGAGCCGCGGAGGCGAGCAACTCGCCGACGGCGGCACGCAACTGGGCGAGCGTGAACGGCTTATCGAGGAAGGCGTCGACGCCGGCCTCGAGCGCCCGCTCGCTCACCTCGTGGCCGCTTATCATCAGAATGGGCGTGCGCGCGCACTCCCGGTCGCGCCGCACCCTGGCCACGAACTCGAGCCCGTCGAGGTCGGGGAGCATGTAATCCGAGATGATCGCGTCGTAGGGCTCGTGTGCAACGAGTTCGAGCGCCGAGGCGGCGTCGTGGACGGTCGTGATCCGGCACAGCGGCGCGAGCACCGCCGCCAGCAACGCACAGACGCCGTCGTCGTCGTCGGCGACGAGGACGCGTTTTGAATCGACCGGACATTCGCGGCGCGCATCCACTGCACAGACGCTTCTGACGGGCCGGAGGCCGCGCCTCGCCCGGAGCGGGGACGGCGCGTTAACTTTTCTTTGCAGGTATTGCGAACGCGAGGGAGCGAGCGAGCCGGATGCTCTCGATGCGCTCCGCGCTCGCCGTGCTCCTGACGCTGCTGCTGTTACCGCTCCTGAACGTGGTGCTCACGGTCGCGCCGCGCGATTTCCTCGCGGCGCTGGGCGCGCCGGCCACCCTCCAGGCGCTCGGCACGTCGCTCGCGGCGTCCGCGGCCAGCACGGCGCTGGCCGCCGTGCTCGGCGTGCCGGCCGGCTACGTGCTCGCGCGGGCGCCGAGCGGCGGCCGCACCGCGGGCCTCTTGGCGCTGGCGCTGCCGCTGGCGCTGCCGCCGGTCGCCTCGGGCATCGCGTTGCTCGGCATCGCCGGGCGAGCGACGCCGCTCGGCGCCGCGCTTGCCGCGCGCGGCCTCGCGCTCGTCGATTCGCTCGCCGGGGTGACGGCCGCCGAATTCCTGGTCTCGGGCTCCGTGGTGGCCATCGCCGCGACCGCGGCCTTCGGCGAAGTGGACCGCCGGCTGGAAGACGCCGCGCGGACGCTCGGCGCGAGCGCGACCCGCACGCTGCTGACGGTGGCCCTGCCGCTGGCCGCGCCGGGCATCGGCGCCGGCGTGCTCCTAGCCTGGCTGCGCGCGCTCGGCGAGTACGGCGCGACCTCGATCGTAGCGTACCATCCGGCGTCGCTGCCCATCGCGCTCACGGTTGCGCTCTCGGCCGACGGCGTGCCGCGCGCGCTCGCCCTCACCGAAGCGTTCTTAGCGCTGACCGCGCTCGCCGTGGTGCTGGCCGCGACCGTCCAAAGGCGGCTCCGGTAACCCGTCGAACCGCTACCTTTCGATGGCTGTCATCGACCGGTTTCTCGCGCCCGACTCCTCATTTCAGGCGCGCTTCTACTTCTTGGCGAAGCGCTTCGTCGCGGGCGAGACGATCGACTCGGCGCTCGAGGCCGTCCGCGAGCTCAACGCCGCGGGCCTGACCGCCACGCTCGACTTTCTTGGCGAAGACGTCACCGACCCGAGCGAAGCGCGCCGTACGCGCGACACGTACCTCGACATGCTCGCCGCGATCGAGCGCTCGGGCGCGGCGACCAACGTATCGGTCAAGCTGACCGCCCTCGGGTTGCTGGTCGACGAAGCGCTGTGCACCGGCTTTCTCAGCGACATCGTCGAGCGCGCGGCAACCCTCGCCGACCCTTTCGTGCGCATCGATATGGAAGGGTCAGCCGTCACCGCGCAGACCCTGCACGTGTTCGAAAACGTCTTCGCGCGGCACCGGAACGTCGGTCCGGTCATCCAGGCGTATCTCAAACGTTCGCCCGCCGACGTCGAGCGCGCGATCGAACTCGGCGCGCGCGTGCGGCTCTGCAAGGGCGCCTATCGCGAGCCGGAGACGATCGCGCTCGCGGAGATGACCGAGATTCGCAAGGCCTACCTGCGCATGGCCGAGGCGCTGCTCGCGCGCGGGAATTACCCCGGCATCGCGACCCACGACGATCGCATCATCGAAGCCGTCAAGGCGTACGCCGCGACGCACGGCGCGACCAAGGAGCGCTTCGAGTTTCAGATGCTCTACGGCGTGCGGCCCGAATTGCAGCGCGCGCTCGCGGCCGAGGGCTACCGCGTCCGCATCTACGTGCCGTTCGGGACGCACTGGGCGGGGTATTTCTATCGCCGCGTCACCGAGCGCAAAGAAAACCTGTTCTTCGCGTTGCGGTCGCTCGTCAGCCGCTAGAAGCGCACCTCAGTCGTCGGCGATCGGCCGGACGACCGTCATCGTGTCGCTCTCGATCAGGTTGGCGAGCACGTCGAATCCGGATTCGATTTCGCCGAAGACCGTGAAACTGCGGTCGAGGTGCAGTTGCGGCGAGAGCGTCACGTAGAACTGCGTGCCCGCCGAGTCGCGCACGGCTTTGGAATCCTTGTAATCGAGACCCATCGCGATCACGCCGATGCGCTGTTCGACGGGATTTTCCTCGGCCGGAATCGTGTAGCCGGCGTCGCCGTCGCCGGTATTGGTCGGATCGCCCGTTTGCACGACGAAATCCGGCACGATGCGGAACCAGCGATTACCGTCGAAGTAGCCGCTGCGGGCGAGCGCGATGAAGTTGGCGACGGTCGACGGCGCCCACTCGGGGTAGAGCCGTACGACGACGGGTCCGCGCGAGGTGCAGATTTCGACGCGCGGATGCTTGGCGATCTGCGGCCCGTTCATGAGCGCGGCGGTCGTGGCGGGCACGTACGACGGCAACGGGAAGGTCGCGGGCGGCGGCGCCGTTTTCGGCTTCGGCGGCACGGCCGCGACGTTCGCGACCGCGCAAGCGGCGGACGCGACGGCGGGCAGATGGATGCCGGGCGGCATCGCGGTCAAGTGCTCGGTCGGCGGCGTCTTGGCCAGCCGCTTGAGCGCTTCGCGCGCTTCCAATTGCACGCGCCACGAGGCGTCGTTCTGGGCGGCACGGGCGGCCGGCGTCAGGCGCGCGTCGCCACGCCGGCCGATCGCGCGCAGCGTTTCGACGCGCACGAGCTCGTTGCGATCGCGGGACGCGCGCACGAGGAACGTTTCGTCCGCGAGCGCCGCGTAGCCGCGATACAGCGCCCAGGCGGCGTGCCAGCGCACCTCCGCGTTCGGGTCGCGGCTCTCGATGCGTTCGAGCGCGCGGGCGACGTTCGGAGCCAGCGGCGTTGCGGCGAACGCGGCGAGCGCGGCGACGGCGTGCGCACGCACGACCGGATCGGCGTCGGCCCGCGCGACGGCCAGCACGTCGGCTCCGACCGGACGCGTGCCGAGCGCGGGCGTCGCTTCGACGATCCGCCCGACGGCATCGGCGGCGGCGTAGCGGACGGCGGAATTGGGGTCGAAGCGCGCCATCGAGCGCAAACGCTCGAGCGACGGCCCGTCCTCGAGCAGTCCCAGGCCGAACGCGGCCATCGCTCGCACGGCGTCGTCGTGGCGGTCGAGGGTGACGCGCAGCGCCGCGGCGCCCGCCGGATCTTTCGTGCGGCCGACCGCCAGCGCCGCGCGCGCTGCGACGTCGGGCGGCCCGCTGAGGTTTGCGAGCAGTACCGGATCGACTTTCCGATGGAGTTCCGCGATCTCGATCAGGCGCAGCGGCGCGTCGGCGGCGCGGCCGCTCGCGCGGCACGTCGCCAACACGACGGCAACACACAAAAGAGCGCGAAACTTCACGTTATCCTAACCAACTTTCCGTACGATACCTACGTTGTATTGATAGGCGCTACGCTCGCGTCCCTCTCCGACGGGTCACGCGCCGTTCCAACGGAAGGTACCCCTCTTATGTCGACCCCCAAGCGCAAGACCGGTGGCGGCATGACGGTGCGCGAAGCCGGCCAAAAAGGCGGCGAAACCGTCAAGCGCAAGTACGGTCCCGAGTTCTACGAAACCATCGGCCGCAAAGGCGGCGAGGCCACGAAGCTTGCCCACGGCCACGAATTTTACGAGCAGATCGGAAAGAAGGGCGGAAAGAAAGGCGGCGAAGCCACGCGCGACCGCTACGGCCCGTCGTTCTACGAAGAGATCGGCCAAAAAGGCGGCCAGAAGGTCAAGCAGTTGATCGAAGAAGGCAAGAAAGCCGCGGCCGCCGCCTTGGAAGCGAGCGCGAAGAAAGCTTCGTAAGCGCGGTGCGTTTCGCATCGACTCTGAGTCTCGCGGTCGCGGCGCTCGCGGGCGTCGCGACCGCCGCTCGCGCGCTGCCGCCGCCGGCGGCTCCGCGCGGCGCGCCCTCCGCGTCGCCTTCGCCCTCACCGACGCCGGGTTCGGTCCTGCCGTTCGGGTCGACGCTCGCGTTCGTGCTCGACGACAAGATCGATTCCGGCTCCACCGCGCCCGGTACGAAAATTCGCATGCACCTCAAGGCGCCGCTCGTCGTCAACGGCGTGGTGCTCGCGCCCGCAGGCGCGCCCGCGAGCCTGACGGTGCTCGCCGCGCGCAGAGCCGAATCGGGCGACGTCGACGGCGCCGTGCAGATCCACCTCGACCCGCTGCCCTTGCCGGGCCGCGATACGCCGCTCCCGCTGCGCGCCTTCCACGAGTATTTAACCATCGAACTAACCGCGGGCCAGCAATCGACCCGCGGCACGACCGACGAAATCGCCGACATCTTCATCCCGGGCCACATCATCTACCACGCCTTCCGGCGCGGCCGCCAGCTGATACTGCCCGTCGGCAGCGTCCTGCGAGCCGAAACCGCCGCCACGATCGACGCGAGCGACCGCCGCGCGATCGTCCTCTCGACGCCGCCGCCGTTCACGAGCACCTACGACGTGCCGCACGCCGACTTGACGCCGGCGCCGATCTACACGCCCAACCCGGAACGGCCGCATCCGCTGCCCAAGGGCAAGCCCACCTTGCCGCCCACGCCCAAACCGACCCCGACGCCGACCGAGACGCCGTCGCCCGCGCCGACCGCCTCGGCCTTAGCCTCGCCTGCGACCTCGCCCTCGCCCGCCGCGACCTAGGGAAGCGCCGCTTCGGCCTTCAAGAGTCGCGCATGAAGAGACGTACGGCCTTCGCCCTGTTCGCCTGCGCACTGTGGCTCGCGCCCGCCATCGCCGCAGCCGACGACGAACCAAAATTGAGCGGAAAACCGCTACCCACCGAAACCGCATTCGTCGATAAGATCACGCAGGACCTCAACGCCCGCTTTCCTACGCCCGCAGCGGCGGAAAAAGCCGGCTACCTCCGCTACGGCGACGAGGACGAGACGGGCGCGATCAGTTACGCCAACCGCGAGTGGACGAGCGCCGACGAAGCGCACCCGAGCCAGCTCTGGTACGACGTGAAGGGCCGCCTGCTCGGCGCCGACTACTCGGTGCCTTACGACGCCGCCAAACGGCCGGCGCTCTTCGGCGTCGATCCCTTGCGCTGGCAGAAGTTCGGCGCGCACGTGCACTACGGACTCGTCGGCCCGAACGGCACGACCGTCTACGGGGCGACGGGTGCCAAGACGCTCGCGAAGGTCGGCGGAAGCATCGACCATCCCACGGCGGACAATCTGGTCGCCGCGGGGCTCGCGAAAAAAGCGAGCGACGTGCGGTTCGTCTTCACGTTTCCCGCGATTTGGGATCTCGAAGTCTGGGTGATTCCCAATCCCGACGGCGCCTTCGCCGAGAAGAATCCCGACGTGAAGCCGGTCAACCCCAAGAAAGACGAAATGTAAGGTCGAGCTACTCGCTCGACCAGTAGTCCTTGAGCGCTTTGCCTCGCGAGGGGTGGCGCAGCTTACGCAGCGCCTTCGCCTCGATCTGGCGGATGCGTTCGCGGGTGACCCCGAACTCTTGGCCGACCTCCTCCAGCGTCCGCTGGTGGCCGTCCTCGAGGCCGAACCGCAGCACGAGCACCTTGCGCTCGCGCTCGGTGAGGTTCTTGAGGACGTCGGCCATTTTTTCTTTGAGCAACATGACGGACGCCGCTTCGGCCGGCGCGATCGCTTCCTGATCCTCGATGAAATCGCCGAGGTGTGAGTCTTCTTCCTCGCCGATCGGCGTTTCGAGCGAGATCGGCTCCTGCGAGATCTTGATGACTTCGCGGACCTTTTCGGGCGTCAGGCCCATCTCGTGCGCGATCTCTTCGACCGTCGGGTCGCGGCCCAGTTCCTGGAGCAGTTGGCGCGAGATCTTGATCAGCCGGTTGATCGTCTCGACCATGTGCACCGGAATGCGAATCGTGCGCGCCTGGTCGGCGAGCGCGCGCGTGATCGCCTGCCGGATCCACCAAGTGGCGTAGGTCGAGAACTTATAGCCTTTGCGGTAATCGAACTTTTCCACCGCGCGGATCAAGCCGAGATTGCCCTCCTGAATGAGGTCGAGGAAGAGCATGCCGCGGCCGACGTACTTCTTGGCGATCGAAACGACGAGGCGTAGGTTGGCCTCGGTCAATTTCCGCTTCGCTTCGAAGCCGTGTTCGATCACGCGCCCCTGCGCTTGACCGTTTTTCTGGGCTTCCAATTCGCCCGCTTCGATCGCCATCGCGAGCTGCTTCTCTTCGTCCATCGAAAGGAGCGGCACGCGGCCGATCTCTTTGAGATACATCCGGACGGGATCGTCGAGCGAGAGCCCGGCGGGCAACGACTCGGCGGCCTCGCCCGAGGCGCCTTCCTCGGCGGCGGGCTTCTCTTCTTTTTGTTCCTCGACGACTTCGATGCCGAGCGAGGCGATCTCTTCGAAGAGCGCGTCGATGCGTTCGGGGTCGACGTCCTCGACGTTGTCGAAGACGGCGTTGATTTCTTCATACGTCAGCGATCCGCGCTTCTTGCCGCGCTCGATCAGCTTCTTGATGGACTCCTCGGGCGGCATCGCCGCGACCGCGGTGTCCGTAGCGGCGCTCGCCGCGCTCTTCTTCCGTGCCATGATGTTCGAGCTCACCTCCCTTCTAACGGATTCCCTGACGCTTACGTCGTTTCGCTTCCAATTGTTCGACCAGGTGCCGAAGTTCGTCTCTTTCGGCAGCCGAAACGGGCTCGCCGGTCGTAAAGGCCTGGTCGATTTTCCGGTCGAGTTCGTTCTTCCGTTTCTCGAGACGGCTTTCTATAAGACCCTCGACGACGCGGTCGAGATGCGCCCGCCGCGCCGCCGAGTCCTGGAAACGGACTTTCGACGAGCGGTCGGTCTTCTGGAGCAGGACCAGTAATTCCACCGCCTCGCGGTCGTCGCCGAGCGCCGCATAGACGTCCGACGCGGTGGCGAGCGTTCCCGCGTGCGCGCGCATCACCTCGTAGATCGCGCGGTAGCGAGCGTCGCGGAACGCCTCGGCGCCGATGGCGTCGCCGTACTCCGCCACGAGGCCGGGCTCGTCGATGAAGGCCGCGAGGATGTCGCGCTCGATCGAGGGCGGGGCCGCCGCCGGGGCCACGTGACGCGTCGCGTACGCGCCCGCGCCCGGCCGCGGTGCGAAATTGGCGAGGTTGCCGGCAAACGTGCTGTTGCGCACGTCGTTGACGGAGAGGTCGAGGCCCTTGGCGGCATAGACGATCCACTTATCCCACTCTTCGGGCGGCGCGAGCGCGCGCACGAGCCGCGCGCACTCGCGGGCCGCGTGCGCGGGCGAGAGCCGCCGCGCGCGCACGACGTCGATCTCGCCGTCGAGCTTGAACTGCACGGCGGGGACCGCTTCGTCGACGCGCTGCCGGAACGCATCGGCCCCGAATTCGCGCACGTAACTATCGGGGTCGTGGCCCGCGGGCAGGCGCACGACGAACGCTTCCGCGCCGGCCGCGGCCAGCGCGTCCAGACTTTTCACGGTGGCGCCGTAACCGGCGGCGTCGGCATCGAAACACACGAAGACGCGTCGCGCGTAGCGCCGCAACTCCGCCGCCTGCTCCGGCGTGAACGCGGTGCCGAGCGACGCGACGGCGTTGGAAATGCCGGCCTGGTGCAGCGCGATGCAGTCGAGGTAGCCCTCGACGACGATCAGCGAATCGCTCGCCGCCGCCGCGCGGCGCGCCACGTTGAGCGCGTAGAGGCCGCGGCCTTTCACGTAGACGGGCGTCGTCGACGTGTTGAGATACTTCGGCTGCGCGTCGTCGAGCGCGCGGCCGCCGAAGGCGACGATTTCACCCGTCGTGGCGTACGTCGGAATCATCAGCCGGGCCCGATAGAAGTCGTAGTAGCCGCTCTGGCCGCGCTTGACGAGGCCGGCCTTCTCGGCGAGGGCGAGATCGACGCCGCGTTCGCGCAGTTCGCGCACGAGCCGGTCCCAGGGCGGCACGGGCGGCGCGTAACCGAGCTTGAACGCGTCGACGGTCGCGGGCGTGATGCCGCGCTGCGCGACGTACGCGCGCGCCGCCTCGCCCTCTTCGCCGAAGCGCAGCGCGGCCGCGAAGTAGGCGGCCGCGATTTCGTTCGCCGCGTAGATTTGCTCTTTCTCGCCGCGCGCGCGGGCGGCCGCCGGATCTTCTTCCTCGAGCGCGATGCCGGCCCGGCGTGCGAGCACCCGCGCGGCTTCGGGAAACGTCAGGTTCTCCTGTAACTGCACGAACTTGATCACGTCGCCGCCTTGCCCGCAGCCGAAACACTTGAAGAAGCCGCGATCGGGATGGACGTGGAACGACGGCGTTTTCTCACCGTGGAACGGGCACAGGCCGACCAGATCGTTCCCGCGCTTGCGCAGCGCGACGTAGCCGCCGATGAAACTGCCGATATCGGTCCGCGCGAGAATTTCGCGGATCGTTCCCTGATCGATGCGCACGGTTACCGCTGCGGCTCGGCGGTTACGCGCGAGCGCGCGTCTGCGTCGCCTCCAGCGCCGCCTGCGCCGCCGCCAGCCGCGCGATGGGCACGCGGTAGGGCGAGCACGACACGTAGTCGAGCTTGAGCGTTTCGCAGAAGGCGATGCTCGACGGTTCGCCGCCGTGCTCGCCGCAGATGCCGATCTTGAGCCCGGCGCGCGCCGCGCGGCCGCGCTCCACGCCCAGGTGCATCAGCCCGCCGACGCCCGCACGATCGAGCACTTGGAAGGGGTCGTCGGCGAGCACGCCGCGCTCGAGGTAGCGCGGAATGAACGACGCTTCGGCGTCGTCGCGCGAGTATCCGAACGTCGTCTGGGTGAGGTCGTTCGTGCCGAACGAGAAGAACTCGGCGAACTCCGCGATCTCGCCCGCCACGACGCAGGCGCGCGGCAGTTCGATCATGGTGCCGATGCGGTACGGCACGGGCGTGCCCGCCGCCGCGATCGTCGCTTCGGCGACCTCGCGCGCCGCGTCGCGCGTCAGGCGCATCTCCTCGCGCGAACCGACGCCGGGAATCATCACGTCCGGCCACGCGTCGACGCCTTCCTTGCGCAGCGCGCAGGCTGCCTCGAAGATGGCGCGCACCTGCATCGCGTAGATTTCGGGATACACGATGCCGAGGCGGCAGAAGCGCAGGCCGAGCATCGGGTTTTGCTCGTGTAACTGGCGCACGCGCGCGAGCAGCGCCGCGCGTTCGCGGTAGCGCGGGTCCGCTTCGCCCGCCGTCAAGCGCAATTCCGTCGTCTCGACGAGCAGATCTTCGAGCGAGGGCAGAAATTCGTGCAGCGGCGGATCGAGCAGCCGGATCGTCACGGGATACCCGGCCATGGCGGTAAGGATGCCGCGGAAATCTTCGCGTTGGAACGGGAGCAGTTTCGCGAGCTCGGCGGCGCGCGCTTCGGACGAGCCCGCCATGATCATCGCCTGCACGATCGGCAGCCGCTCCGGCTGCATGAACATATGCTCGGTGCGGCACAGCCCGATGCCGGTCGCGCCCAGCTCGCGCGCCTTGCGCGCGTCGAGCGGCGTATCCGCGTTCGCCCACACGCCGAGGCGCTTGCGATCGTCCGCCCAGGAGAGAAACTCCGCGAGCCACGGCGGCAGATCCGAGGGCGGATCGATGAGCGGCAGCAAGCCGCGCGACACGGTGCCGGTCGTGCCGTCGATCGTCAACGGATCGCCTTCGCGCAGCGGTTCGCCCGCGAGCGTCGCCGCGTGCGTGCGTTCGTCGATGACGAGCGCCTCGCAACCGCTGACGCACGGCAGCCCCATGCCGCGCGCGACGACGGCCGCGTGCGACGTCGCCCCGCCGCGCGCCGTGAGCACGCCTTTCGAAGCGTACATGCCGTGCACGTCGTCGGGCGCGGTCTCGTTGCGCACGAGGATGACCGCCTTCCCCTCGGCGGCCCGCTTGACCGCGGTGTCGGCGTCGAACACGACCGCGCCCGCGGCCGCGCCGGGCGACGCGTTGAGCCCCTTGGCGACGACCTCGACCGTGTGCCCGGGATCGACGCGCGCGTGGAAGAGCTGGTCGAGCGAAGCCGCCTTGACGCGCCCGATCGCTTCGTCGCGCGTCAGCGTGCCCTCGCGCACGAGGTCGAGCGCGATGCGCACGGCGGCTTCGGCGGTGCGCTTGCCGCTGCGCGTCTGCAGCATGTAGAGTTTGCCGCGCTCGACCGTGAACTCGAGATCCTGCATGTCGCGGTAGTGCGTCTCGAGCCGGTGCGCGATCTCGAGGAATTGGCGGTACACCTCGGGCTGCGAACGCTCGAGATCGGCGATCCGCTCGGGCGTGCGAATGCCCGCGACGACGTCTTCGCCCTGCGCGTTGCGCAGATACTCGCCGTAGAGCTTCGCTTCGCCCGTGTTCGGGTTGCGCGTGAAGGCGACGCCCGTACCCGAATCGTCGCCCATGTTGCCGAACACCATGACGACGACGTTGACCGCCGTGCCCCAGTCGTCGGAGATGCGGTTGAAGCGGCGGTAGTCGATGGCGCGGCGCGAGTTCCACGAATCGAAAACCGCGAGCACCGCGAGCCGCAACTGCTCGTCGACGTCCTGCGGAAAATCGCGGCCCGCCGTCGACCGCACGAGCGCCTTGAAGCGCCCGACGACGTCTTGCCAGGCCGCCGCGTCGAGTTCAGGATCGCTCGTGACGCCCTTCTCGCGTTTCACGTCGCCGATCGCGTGCTCGAAGGGCTCCTTGCTCATGCCGAGCACGACGCTCGCGAACATGGCGATGAAACGCCGGTAGGCGTCCCAGGCGAAGCGCGGATTGGCCGTCGCGGTCGCGAGGCCGGCGACCGTTTCGTCGTTGAGGCCGAGGTTGAGGATCGTGTCCATCATGCCCGGCATCGAAACGCGCGCGCCGCTGCGCACCGAAACGAGCAGCGGGTTTTCCGGCGCGCCGAAGCCTTTGCCCGTCCGCTGCTCGAGCATCGTCATCGCCGCTTTCATGTCTTCGGCGAGCCCCGCGGGCATCGTGCGCTTGACCCGATAGTACTCCAGGCACTGCTCGGTCGTGATCGTGAAGCCCGGCGGAACCGGCAACCCGGCGTGCGTCATCTCCGCGAGACCGGCGCCCTTGCCCCCGAGCAAGGCCGTCATCGTGCCCGAGCCTTCCTCGAAGAAATACAGGCGCTTCGGGGCTACTTGCGGCGTCGCGTCGGCGCGCGGCGCCAATACCTCGGACATCGATCTCCTATTCCACGACCCGGCGCGGGACGGGGAAGAATCTGATTGGCCTCTTCCCAGGACTCTCCTGGAAGATTCTTTCCACTTAGGTACGGGTGTGCGGGGGGTCAGTAAATCGAACCATAAGCCCGCTGCTCCGCGTGGACTTCCTCGAGCAGCGTCATCCAGCGGATGTTGTAGTAGCGCGGATCGCCGAAATCGCCCGGCCGGTCGAGCGGCAGTTTTTGCAGCATGTCGCCGATCGATTCGAGCACGGTGCGCGACGGCGTGAAGCCGAGCGCTTTGCTCAGCTTCGCGTTGCTCATGCGGTAGTTGCGCACGAGCGACGGCAGCGGCGCTTCCTCCAAATCGACCCGAATCGGCGGCTCGACGAGCGCGAGCGAACCCGCTACGAGCATCGCGAGCTGGCGGATCTGATAGTTCTCTTCGAGCACGTTGAAAATCTGGCCGCGCACGGCGTCGAGCGGTGCCGCGAGCGCCGCGACGTGGACGGCCGCGACGTCTTCCACGTCGACCAGCGGCCGCCACATCCAGCCGCCGCCGTGCAGGTAGAGCCGCCGCAGCACGATCGCATCCTTGACGAACGTGTTGACGACGAGGTCGAAACGCATGCGCGGGCTGTAGCCGTACACGGTGCCCTGGCGAAAAACGACCGGCGCGAAATCGGCGCCTGCCGAGCGCAACACGACGTCCTCCGCGTACTTCTTTGAGAGCGAATACGCGCCGCGCGGCTCGACGGCCGTCGTTTCGTCGCACATGACGGGCGACCGCGAGAGCTCGTGCGACGACGTCTCGCTATCGTAAATCGAAGCGCTCGAGGCGAACGTGAAGCGTTCGATGCGCCGCGCCTTGCAGGCCGCGACGAGCCGCTCCGTGCCGAGCGCGTTCATCTGCCAGTTGGCTTCGGTGTTGTACTCGGCGGTCGGATCGTTCGAGAGGCCCGCGAGGTGGCAGACGGCGTCGATGCCGTCGAGCCAGGCGTCGTCGAACGCGCGCAGGTCGCCGGCCAGATACTCGACGTCGAGCCCTTCGAGCGGTTTGCGTCCCCAGAAGAAGCGATCGAGCACGACGGGACGGTGGCCGGCCTCCTGGAGTTGCCGGCACAGCACGGCGCCGATGTATCCGGCGCCGCCGGTCACGAGAACGCGCATTCCGCGAGGTTAGCCGCGCACGAGCGTCGTCCCGTCGCCCGCCAGCGCCCGCCCGAGCGAATCGCCGATGTAGGCGACGCGCGCGCCGCCGGCGAGCGCGTCGAGGGCGCTCGCAATCTTCGGGCGCATGCCGCCCGAAAACGTCCCGTCATCGAGCAGCGCGCGCGCTTCCGCAACGCCGAGCGCTTCGATTCCCGAGCGCGGGTCGGCGAGGTCGCGCAGCACGCGCGTCACGTCGGTGACGACGACGTAGGCGTCGGCGCCGAGCGCGCCGGCGAGCGCACCCGCCGCCGTGTCGGCGTTGACGTTGAGCGCGGTGCGGCCGTCGCGCGTGACGCCGACGGGCGCGACCACGGGCACGAAACCGGCGTCGAGCAGCGCGACCGCAAGCGCCGTCGTCACCGCTTCAATCTCGCCGACGAACCCGAGCGAGGTGCCGTCCGGCGCGTCGATCGGGCGCGCGACCAGCAGCGCGCCGTCTTCGCCGCTGACGCCCGCGGCCGCGACCCCGCGCGCGAGCAGCGCGCGCACGAGCGCCTTGTTGACGCTGCCGCACAGGACGCTTTCCGTGACCGACAGGGTCGCCGCGTTGGTGACGCGCAGCCCGGCGACGCGCTGCGAGGCGATGCCGCGCTCGCGCAGGGCCGCGTCGATGTGCGGACCGCCGCCGTGCACGAGCACGACGCGATCGCCCGCGCCGATCCGCGCGGCGACGTCGTCGAGCAGCGCGTCGTCGGCCGCGGCCCGCGCCATCGCGTTCCCGCCGTATTTGAGGACGATGAGCACCGCGCGCCATTCGGCTCGCGGCGACGCCGCGCCCGCCGCGGGGGCCGCGCGCGCCGGGAGGCGAACCCCGCCCGCAATGACGGTCGTGAGCGGCGGACCATTTCGCATCGTATTCCTGGATACGAAATCGTCGAACGGCAACCACTACATGTTCGACGCGGCGGCTCGAGCGCTGCGCAAGCACCCGTCGGTCGAGAGTCTGCAGGTGGCGGACTACGGCAACGCCCTGCCGCTCGCGATCTCGGGAAACGCCAATCTCTTCGTGGCGTTCGACGGCGAATCGCTCGAAGACGAAATCTGCGCGCGGCTACGCCAGGTGTGCGGCCGTTCCGCGCTTTGGGTCACCGAAGACCCGTACGAGGTCCCGTACAACCAGAAATCCTCGGAGCTGTTCGACCTCGTTTTCACCAACGACCTCGCGTGCGTTCCGCACTACGGCGCCAAAGGGCGCCACTTGGCGCTGGCCGCCGATCCGGCGCTGCACTATTTCCCCGTGCTCGCCGACGACGATCCGCGCATGCGCTACGATCTGTGCTTCATCGGCTACGCCTGGCCGAACCGCGTCGACCTGCTGCGCTCGCTCCTGGCCGCTCGCCCCGGGTTGCGCGTCAAACTCGCGCTGGTCGGAAACGAGCGGCTTCCCATCGACCTTCCTTTGCCGCCGAGTTCGTACACGTTTCGCACCTCGCCGCGCGAGTTCGCGCGGCTGGCGAATGCCGGCCGCGTCACGCTCGGGCTCTGCCGCGATTTCACGACGAATCCGGAGGGCCTATCGCGCGGTCTGACGCCGCCGCCGCGCGTCTTCGAGGCCGCGGCGGCGGGCGGTTTTCAACTCTACGACGGCGACCTCGAGTCGCTTGGGAAATACTTCCGCGCCGGTTCGGAAATCGTCCCGTTCTCGAGTCCCGAGGAATGCAAAGCGCGACTCGACTGGGCGTTGAGCAATCCCGCCGGACGGACGGCCGTGGCACGTGCCGCGCAGCGCCGCACGCTCGACGACCACACCTACGACAACCGGGCCGAGAGTCTGCTGGCCGAGTGCGCGCGATTGACGACGAGGCCGCGCGAGCGCGCTGTCGCGCCGCGCCGCAAACGCGTGCTGCTCGTCACCGGCCTCGCCTCGGCCGGCCGCGATTTCGGCGCAAGCGCTCTCGCTGACGGCCCGGAATTCGAATTCCTCACCTACGCTCCGGAAGAAACGCCGCGACACAATCGCTTCCGCCTCACGAACGAGGCCGGCACCGTCCTCGAGCACGTGTCGTTCGACGGCGATTGGATTCCCTTCGCGTTCTCGAACACCGCGAAGGAACGGCGCTTCGCCGACATCCTGATCGAGCATCGCATCGACCTCGTTCACTTCAACCATCTCTTGGGTCATCCGCTGTCGCTGCCCGTCATCAGCCACGCGCTCGGCATCAAGAGCGTGGTTGCATCGTACGATTATTACGGGCTCTGCGACAGCTTCAACCTGATCGACGACCGCGGCCGCTATTGCGACGTCTTCCGCTTGGGCGACGGCGGCTGCGACCTCTGCACGTCGCGGCGCACGGGTAAACCGCATCGGGCGCAAAGGGCGCGCCGGGCATTCCTGGATACGGTCTGGAGCCGCGTCGATCACTTCATCCATTTCAGCGAATCCGCGCGCGAGCACTACGCCCGCTTCTTTCCCGAAACCATGGCGGGCGCGCGCGTCTCGGTGCTCGCGCCGCCGGCGGCGGAGCGTGCGCCCCGCGCCGCGCGGCACGATAACGGCGGAACGCAAAACGCGCCGGGCCGCGACGGCAGACCGCTGACGGTCGCATTCCTCGGCGACTTCACGCACGAGAACGGCGGCGAAACGCTGTTGCGAGCGGCCGACGCGTTGCGCGACGAGCCGATCCGCTTCCACGTGCTCGGCCGTGCGGAACCGCGACTTGCGAGCGCGCTCGCGGCGGCACCGAACGTGACGCCGCGCGGCGCGCACGAATCGCACGCTCTCGACGATTCGCTCGCCGGCGTCGACGTCACGCTCCACCTGGCGCTCTGGCCGGAAACGCTCGGCACGACGCTCGCCGCGGCCTGGGCGAACGGCTGCGTTCCCATCGTGACCGATGCGGGCGCCCTCGCGGAGCGGGTTGCGAATCGCGAAACGGGTTACGTCATTCGACCCGACGATGCCGGCCGGCTGCAAACGACGCTCTTAGAGATTCTTTCCGAACCGGAACAGCTCGCGCGGCTGCGCGAAAACGTTCGCGCGCTGCGCGTTTCCGCCGCGGCCGAGTATCGCGAGAATCTCCTCGCCCTGTATCGCCGGCTCGCCGATTCGGTGCCGGCGTACGAGGGCCGGGGCGCGCGCGCCTGGCGCGGCCCCGAAATCAACCTGTTCGCCTGCGGCCTGACGCTTTCGCCGTGGGCGCTCAAAGACGTCGGCGAGTCTTGGCGTGACGCGAAGCAATCGGAGGTCGCAGGGCGCGCGGACGACGCGGCCGGCACACGTTTCACGCCGACGCACCTGAAGCGCCCGCGCCCGGGAGCGCCGGGCGCGATTCGCGTGCTCGACATCGACGGCGCCGGCCGTAACGCCGGAACGGTGCCGAAATGCAATGGGGATACGCTCTCGCTCGTCGCGGTCGCGAGCGTCCACGCGAACGACCTGTCCGCCGAACTGCTGCTGGTCGGCGAAAACGGCCGCGCCGCTTACGCCTGCAAGACCGCATGCGAACTCGCACAGGAGCGCGAACCGCTCGCCGCTGCGGATCGGCGGCGGGCGAGATTATCGGGGCACGGCAGCCTCGCAGCGGTCGTTCCGGGGCGTTATCGCGTCGCCGTCCGCTACGACGACGAGGTGAGGCTTGCCGAGGGCGGCCCGACGATCGCGATCGACTCGACGGTAGCCGGCCCCGCGGATTTCTCCGCGCTGCAGGTCGCGAGCGTCGGCGCGCGCTATTCGATCGACGACCTCGGCGGCCGCGCCGTGACGGCGAATCCCGCGCCTGTAATCGTAAGCGGCCGGACGAGCATCCGCGGCTGGACCGACCTCGCCTCGCACAGCGCGAACGCGCAAACGCCGTGGATCGTGCTCGACGACGTGCGCAACGGCGAGCGGCACTTCGCCCGCGCGACCGTGCAGCATCGCCCGGACGTCGCCGCGGCTCTGAGCTCGGAACGGCTCGCGTACAGCGGCTTTGCCGCCTCGCTCCCGCCAGGAGCGCTCCGCGCGGGCGCCTACGAGCTATCGCTGGCCGCCGAAGACGGCACCACGCTCTGGATTTCACAGCCCGTGCTGCAGATCGCGATCGAGGGCTAGCGCGTGAACGTTCGCAAGCCGCGCGTCGCCGTCGTCTCCGCCTGCCGCGACGAACTGAACACCAACCGCGACCTGCGCACGCACCTCGCCGAAGGGTTCGCGGCCGTCTGCGGCAGCGAGAACGTGCTGTGCGTCAGCGAAGCGTCCGCCGAGCGGAGCATCCCGCCGCACGAGCCGAACCTGATCGTCGTCTTCGGAACGATCATGCCGGACGACGTCGACCTGCGAACCTTCAGACGGCTCGCCGACCGTTGCGGCGCGCACCTGTGCGTCTGGGTGCACGACGATCCCTACGAACTCGATACCGGCTATCGCGCGTCGGCGGTCGCCGACACGATTTTCACCAACGACTCGGGCGCGGTCGACTTCTACCGGCACCCCGCGTGCTTCCATCTGCCGCTGGCGGCTTCGCCGACGGCGCATTTCCGCGAACTGGGCGAACGCTTCGTCTGCGACCTCTTCTTCTGCGGCTACGGCTACGCGAACCGGATCGCGCTCTTCAACGATCTGCGAGGGGACTTGCAGCCGTACCGCACGCTCGTGCTCGGCGACGCCTGGCCGGGCGACGACGCGCTCTTCTCGAATCGGCGCATCTCCAAAGAATTGCTGGTCGACTTCTACGCGCTCTCCCGCTGCACCATTTCGATCGGCCGCAACTACGATATCGGAAACGCCCGGTACGAGCTCGCGTCGTCCACGCCGGGGCCGCGGACCTTCGAAGCGGCGATGTCGGGCTGCGCCCAGTTGCACTTCGTCACCGGTTTCGAGATCTGCGATTATTTCGAACCGGATTCGGAGATCTTGCTCTTCGATAGTCCCGCCGACTTCAGCGCGCAGATTCGCACGCTCGTCGAAAACCCGCCGCGCCTGGCAAGTATCAGGAAGGCCGCCCAAGCGCGGGCGCTGCGCGATCACACCTACGCCAATCGCGCCGCGACGATTCTCGCGAAGACCCTCGGCGTGACGGTGCGGCCTTGAAACGGATTTTCGATCCCATCCACCACTTCATCGAGCTCGACGCGGGAGAAGTCGCGCTCCTCAACGTGGCGCCCGTGCAACGGATGCGGCGCTTACGGCAGCTCGGCCTCGCGTACCTCGCCTTTCCCGCGGCCGAGCACTCGCGTTTCAGCCACGCGCTCGGGGCGCTGGCCGCGGGCGATCGCGTGCTCGAAGCGCTCTCGCGCCACGACCCGGATTATTTTTCGAGCGCCGACGACTTGCGCGTGCAGCGGCGGCTCTTGCGCGCGAGCCTGCTGTTGCACGACGTCGGTCACGGTCCGTTCAGCCACGCCTGCGAAGCCGTGCTCGGCACCCCGCACGAGGCGCGCACGGCAGCGATCTTGGCGCTGCCGGAGATGACGGCGGCGCTCGATCGCATCGGCGTGGCCCCAAGCGACGTGCTCGCGCTCGTCACCGGCGGCGACACGCGGTATCCGGTGCTGCGCGAACTCGTCAGCGGTCCCAATCTGGACGCGGACCGCATGGACTACTTGCTGCGCGATTCGTATTTCACGGGCGTCGCCGGCGGCCGCTACGACGTCGACCAGTTGATCGCGTCGCTGCGCGCGTTCGACGTGCGCGGCACGCCGGCGCTCGGCGTCGACGCGCGCGGCGTCGTCGCGCTCGAATCGTTCGTGCTGGCCCGGTACATGATGTTTTCGACCGTGTACTTCCATCACACAACGCGTCAATTCGAGCGTATCCTGCAGCGGGCGCTGGCCGAGATTTGGCCCGATCCGCAGGCGCTCGCGCCGATCGAGGCGTTTCTCGAGTGGGACGACTTCCGGGTGATCGAAGCCTTGCGCACAAGCGATACGCCGAGCGCCCGCGCCATTCGCAATCGCACGCCGCTCTACGCGCTCGTCGCCGCGTTCAACGCCGAGCGTGACCTCGCCGCCTTCGACGCAACCTACCGGGCTCTCGTCGAGCGATACGGGGATGCGGCCTGGGCCGACGAACAAGAGCAGCTCATGCACCGTCTTCCCCTCGGTGCGGGCGACGCGAAACCGACCGTCCACGTCCGCACGCATCTCGGCACCGTGGACGCGCGCGAGGCCTCCGATCTCATCCGGCGGCTGACCGGCAAGTCGCACTGGCGCAAACTCTTCGTGGAGCGCGCGCGCGTCGACGTGGCGGAAGCGCGCGCGCTGGTCCGTTCGGCCGGCGGCCGCGGCGGGCGCTCGTGATCGTTCCCAAAGACAAGAAGGCCGCGAAACTCGCGCGGATCGCCAACGTGCTGCAGTGTCCGTTGTGCGGCACGCGCGCGCGCCATAACGGCCGCGCCATCGTCTGCGCGTCGTCGCACACGTTCGCGATCCGCCCGACCGCCTACGATTTTCTGACCGACGAGTTGCGCGCGGCGAGCGGCGTCCAGCCCACCGATAACGTCTCGGCCCACGGATACGACCCGATCGCCCTCGACATCATCGCGCGCAACGGTTTCGTGCTCGACGCCGGCGCCGGGCTGCGCAACGAGTACTTTCCGAACGTCGTGAATTTCGAGATCGTCGGCTACGAAACGACCGACGTGCTCGGCGTCGGCGAACGGTTGCCGTTTGCCGACGCCACGTTCGATGCGGTGCTCAGTCTCAACGTGCTCGAGCATTTGCGCGATCCGTTCGCCGCGGCGCGCGAGATCGTGCGCGTCTTGCGCCCCGGCGGCGAGTTATACTGCGTGTGGCCGTTTCTGCAACCGTACCACGGCTATCCCAATCACTACTACAACGCGACGTTAGCCGGGCTGCGCCACGCATTTTCCGACATGGACATCGAGCGGGCGGAGGTGGCGGGTGCGGGCGTGCCCGTCTTCGCCCTGACCTGGATGCTGACGTGGTGGCTGAGCGCGCTGCCGCCCGAGACGGCGGAGCGCTTCGGCGCGATGACCGTGCGCGAACTCGCTACGGACCCGTACCCGTTTCTCACGCAGCCGTTCGTGACGGAGTTGCCGCCGCAGATGCAAGAGCTTCTCGCGTGCGCGAACATGATCATCGCGCGAAAACCCAAGCAATCGAGCGAGCCGTAGGAACGTGAACGTTGCGTTAAAATAGGCAGGTTCGAGGCCGAATACCCTTACAGGCCGGAGCACCTGTGGAGACGGGATGAGGGATACCAAGTTCGTTTGGGCGGCCCTACTGACGCTCGCCGCGTGCAGCGGCGGCGGCGCAGCCGTGTCGTCTTCAGCGGGCGGGACGGGGTCGCAACTCTCAGGCTCGACTCCCACCGCAACGCCGACGCCGAAGCCGCCGACCCCCGCACCCACCAAATCGGGCGCGCCCCCCACGCCCACGCCGTCGCCGACGTCCTCGCCGACCCAAGCGCCGATCGGTCAGTACATCAAGCACGTCGTCATCGTCGTTCAGGAAAACCGCAGCTTCGACAACATGTTCGCCGGCTTTCCCGGCGCCGACACCGCGCAGAGCGGCCTCATGAGCAACGGAAAAACCGAGCCGCTGCAACCGGTCGGCCTGGAAGCGCAGACCGACATCGATCACTCGCACTCGAATTGGGTCAAACAATACGCCGGCGGAAAAATGTATTTCGATCTCGGCTCGCCCGGGAATCCGACGCTGCCGTACGCCTACGTGCCGCAGGCGGAAACGCAGCCGCTCTGGTCGCTCGCGGAACAGTACGGTTTGGCCGATCGCATGTTCCAATCGAACACGGGCCCGAGCTTCGCGGCGCATCAATACCTCATCGCGGCGACCTCCCAAGTGGGTTCGCTCTACGCCGACGATAATCCGTACTATGCGAATTTCACGCCGATTCCGATTACCGGTTCGTGGGGTTGCGACGCGCCGTCCGGAGCGTTCCTCACCATGCTCAATCCGAACGGCGGCCCGGACCTCGTCGGTCCGTTCCCATGCATCAACAATACGACCGTCGCCGACGAATTAGCCGCGAAGGGCGTCTCGTGGCGCGAATACGCGCCGGCGATCGGCTCGGCGGGCGGGTCGTGGTCGGCGTTCGACGCGATCAAACACATTCGGTACGGTCCCGGGTGGAAGAGCGTCGTTTCTCCGGAAACCACCGTGCTCACCGACGCGCCGGCGGGCAACGTCGCGAGCGTCACCTGGGTGATACCGACGGGCAAGAACTCGGATCACTCGGGAAACGGCAGCACGACGGGTCCGCAGTGGGTCGCCTCCGTCGTCAACGCTTTCGGCACGAGCCCGCAGTGGAATTCGACGGCGATCTTCATTCTTTGGGACGATTGGGGCGGCTGGTACGACCACGTCGTCCCGCCCCAACTCGACGCGATGGGGCTCAGCTTCCGCGTTCCGCTGATCGTCGTATCGCCGTACGCCAGGCACGGCTACGTCTCGCACGTGCAGCACGAGGAAGGCAGCATCTTACGGTTTATCGAGGACGATTTCGGGCTCGCGCGCTTGGCGGCCAGCGACTCGCGCGCCGATAACCTGCAAGACTTCTTCGACTTTTCGCAGCAGCCGGCGCGATTCCACGCGATCGCCGTGAAGCGCTCGCCCGCCTCGTTCTTCCACGCTCCCGAACTCAGCGCGCCCGATAACGAATAAGCGCGCCCGCGCGACCGCGCAACGCGCCGAACGCTGCAAGCAGAACGACGATGGCGAGAGAGACGACCGTCGTCGCCGCACCCGCCGCCGCCGAGCGCGGCCGATACCGGAACTCAAGCTCGTGGCGGCCTGCCGGCAGCAGAACGCCGCGAAAGAGCACGTTCGCGCGGACGATCGGCACGGCACGCCCGTCGACCGTCGCCGTCCAGCCGGGGAAGAACGTGTCGTCGAGCACGGCGAGCGTGGGCCCCGGCGCGTCCGTCGCGGCGATCACGCCGTCCGAGCGATACGAAACGATCGAGCCCGCGCGCACGGGCGCGGACTGTGCGACGGCGAGCGCGCGAAGGGCGGGGTCGCCGCTTTCGACGACGGCTTCGCGCGAGGGATCGAAGTGCCACGACCGCACCGCGCGCAGCGCCTCCGCTTCCCCCGCAACGGGCCGCACGCGCGCATAGAGGGCGACGCGCGGAAGCGGCGACGAGTAGGTGGAGACGCGCACGCCGGGTCCGGAAAACGCGACGGGGAACGGCGCCTTTGGCGGACCCACCGGCCCTTGCGAGACGATGAAACGGATCGACGAGAGCTGCAGAAAGCGCTGCTGCAACGGCGTCGCGAAACGTTCGGCAGGCGCGCCGACGAAGCGATCCGTCAACTCGTCGCCGGGCCCCGCCGTCCCTTCGGGTAAGAACCCGCGCACGAACGGCAAGAATCGTTCGGGATAGAACGCGTCGAGCGCCTCGACGCCGAACAAGCCGAACGCGTCGTTCCAGTTCGGATACAAGACGTCGTCCTCGCCGATCACGCGTTCGGCACCGCGCGCGGTCGCGCGCCGCAACATTTCGACGTAGGACGCGCCGCCGAGCGGCGAGGCCGCGCGCGGCGGCTCGTCCACGAGACGGTAAAACATCGGCACGATGTAGGCGGCGTGCAATTCGAGGACGACGATCGCGAGCGGTGCCCAGCCGGCAAGCGCCGGGGCGGCGCCGCGACGGCGGAGCGCCGCCACGACGAGCGCGAGCGCCAGCGCTCCGAGCGCCTCGCGCAACCCCAGCGCGTAACCAAAAGCACGATCGCCGGCCGCCGGCAGCAGCGTATGCTCCGTCCAGGCGAAGACGGAGAGAACCGTCAGCGGGACGGCGGCCGCAGCCGCAAGCGCGAGCGCAGAACTCTTACCGCGCGCCAGCCGCGCGACACCGAATCCTGCGAGCAAAGCGACGCAGCCCTCGATCAGCGCTTCCTCGTATTTCGGAAAGTTGACGAAGCGAAAGCCGGGAACCACACCCAGCCACTGAACCGCATTCGAACCGAACCGTTTTGCGAGCAGCACGGCCGCGACCGCGGCGAAGAAAAACACCGGTTCGCCGCCGGCACGCCGCCGCCGCAGCAGCGTTTCGAGTTCGGACGCGACGGCGACGAGCGCGAAGAACGTCACGCTCGTGCCGAAGAAACCGCGGATGCCGGTCCAGCCCGAGAAATTCGAGAAGATCGCGTTATACGGCGGTCCGAGGGCGAGCGGCGCGAGATACGTGCCGGCGATGGACCAAGAAAATCCGTCCGAACGCAGTCCGATCGCGGTACCGGCATGCTGGTTGAGCGAAAGCGGCAGGTACTCCGCGAGCGGCAGCACGACGATCGCTCCGATGCCCGCACCGAGCGCGTACGCGCAGCCGAGGGCGACGAGCGTCCGCGCGGCGCCGGGAGCGCGCGGTCCGCTCGCGAGGCGCACGAGCGCGTACAGCGCCGAGAAGGCGAGCGCGAGCAATGCCGTCTCCGGCATGCCGCCGAGCACGCTGCACCCGGCGGCGACGGCCGCGAACGCGACCGCTATCGGGGAGCGATTCCGTACGACGAGTTCTACGCCGAGCAGCAGCGCCGGCACGAGCACCGCGACGCTGAGCTCGGGCATCGTGAGGTAGAGCCAAAAATATCCGGAGTACATGTAGGCGGCGCCGCCCGCGAGCGCGGCGCGCACGCCGACGAAGCGCCGCAAGAAAAGAAAAGCGAATAAGCCCGCCGCGTAGAGCCGCGCCAATACGAAGAGCGCATACCCGCGCGGCGAGTTCCAAACGATCGCGATCCACGCGAACGGCGAATACGGCTGCGATTGCATGTTCGCGGCCAGCGGCACGCCGTAGGCTTCGTAGGGATTCCACAACGGCAACGTGCGCTCGCCGAAAACGAGCGCGCGTTCCAGCGGAAACCAGGCTTCCGTCTGCCACGCGGGCGCTCCCGGATCCAATTCGCGGGGGATAGCGGGCGTGCCGGTTTGCACCGGTAAGCCGCCGGTCGCGTAGAGGCTGGGTTCGGTCGCACTATCCTGCAGCGTGCGATCGCCCAGGACGAACGGCCCGAGGGACGATGCGATCAGCACGAGCAGGAGCAGCGCGCCTGCGACGTCGAGCCGCCGGTCGCGATTCACGAAACCGAAGGTTCGAATTCGCGCAAGAATTTCACCGTGCGTTCCACCGCCTGACGGATCGAGAGCGTCGGTTTCCAACCGGTCGCGCGGATGCGTGCGGTATCCAAGAAGATGAACGGATTGTCGCCGATCCAGCCTTGACGCCCGCCTGCGTAGGTGATCGCGGGCCGCAAGCCGAGCTCTTCGCAAATCCAAGCGATCGAGTCGTTGACCTCGCAGTACTCGTCGGTACCCAGATTGTAGATGTTGACGCGC
>Ga0209698_10000038_pt1 | contig 112777 bp, 113 predicted proteins | sample LitLauG_LLR_2012_FD_187203 | JGI IMG/M metagenome (GOLD analysis project Ga0209698, IMG submission 187203) | Freshwater sediment microbial communities from Pennsylvania, USA - Little Laurel Run_MetaG_LLR_2012 (SPAdes) (version 2) | ecosystem: Environmental > Aquatic > Freshwater > Creek >... | reverse complement strand
CACATCCAGAGGGGTGGAGGGACTGGCCCTACGAAACCCCGGCAACCACCGTCACGTCACAGCGGGAAGGTGCCAATTCCAGAGAGATGTGTGGCGGGCTTCGCGCTCTTTGCCACACCGGTGACACGGCGAAGAATAGAGCGAAGGGAGCCCAATGGCTGTCAGTCATCTGCAGTGCAAGGAGTGCAAGACCGAGTACCCGCTCGAGGCGCTTTACGTGTGCGAACGGTGCTTCGGCCCGCTCGAGGTCGCATATGACCACCGCGCCGCGTCCCGCGACGTCGGCGAGGTCCGCCGCAGGATCCAGGGCGGGCCCCAGAACATCTGGCGCTACGCCGACTTCCTGCCGCTCGCCGGCGGACCTCCCGGCCCGTCCGGGCGCCTGGGCTCCAGGGTCGGCCTGCCGGCCGGCTGCACACCGCTGATCCGCGCCGACCGGCTCGCCGAGCGCCTCGGCCTGCGCGAGGTGTGGGTCAAGAACGACGCGGCCAACCCGACCCACTCATTCAAGGATCGCGTCGTGTCGGTCGCCGTCACCAGGGCGAGGGAGCTCGGCTTTCAGACGATCGCGTGCGCTTCCACCGGCAACCTCGCGAACTCCGTCGCCGCGCACGGCGCCGCGCTCGGCCTCGACTCGTATGTCTTCATCCCCGCGGACCTCGAGGAGCAGAAGATCCTCGCGACCGGGGTCTACGGCACGAACCTGGTCGGCGTGCGGGGCAGCTACGACGACGTCAACCGGCTCTGCACAGAGCTGTGCGCGGAGCGCGACTGGGCGTTCGTGAACATCAACCTGCGCCCCTACTACGCCGAGGGCTCCAAGACGCTCGCGTTCGAGATCGCCGAGCAGCTCGGCTGGGAGCTCCCTGACAGGTGCATCGTGCCGGTCGCCTCCGGTTCTCTGTTCACGAAAATCGCCAGGGGCTTCGAGGAATGGACGGAGCTCGGCCTCGTCAGCGGCAGGGCACCGCGCATGAACGGAGCCCAGGCCGAGGGCTGCTCTCCGGTCGCGAGCGCCTACGCCGCCGGCCATGACGTCTGCAGGCCCGTCAAGCCGAACACGATCGCCAAGTCGCTGGCGATCGGAAATCCCGCGGACGGCCCCTACGCGCTCGAGCTCGCCCGCAGCACCGGCGGCTCGATCGACGCGGTCACCGACGATGAGATCCGCGCCGGTATCGCGCTGCTCGCGCAGACGACCGGCATCTTCACCGAGACCGCGGGAGGCGTCACCACGGCCGTGCTCTCCAAGCTCGCGGCGCGCGGGGACATCGACCCCGACGAGCGCGTCGTGCTGGTCATCACCGGAGAGGGCCTGAAGACACTCGACGCGGTCCGCGGAACATTCGAGACGAACACGATCGACCCGACGCTGGAGTCGTTCACCTCGAACGTCGCCGAGGCGGTGGCCGCCTGATGGCGGTGCTCGTGAAGATCCCGACGCAGCTGCGCTCGGCCGCAGACGGCGCATCGCAGACCGAGGTCGAGGGCGACACCGTGCAGGAGGTGCTCGACGGGCTTTTCAACCAGTTCGAGGAGCTCCGAGCTCGGATCGCCGACGACGACGGCTCGCTGCGCAGGTTCGTGAACATCTACCTCGCCGGCGAAGACATCCGTTTCCTGGACGGGGTCGACACGCCGGTCAGCGACGGCGCCGAGATCACGATCCTGCCCGCCGTCGCGGGCGGCTAGAAGCAACCCGCTCAGGCGTGCGCGCGGCTCACCGCGTGAGCCTGCGCGCCATGGTGCGCCTGGACGGGCGCACTCGAGCCGCTGAAGCCGACGGTCGAGACGAGCCCGGCGGCGCACATCGCAGCGACCGTCAGCGAGCGCATCCTGCGCGGCGTGAGCCAGCCGAAGTGATGCGTCTGCATCCACGCCCGGAAGCCGCTCGCGGCGCCAGCCGCGGCTATCGCGCACCCTGCGCACATGCCATCAGGTTAGCGGCGGGGCCTGCTCGCCGGCGCCGGCGCGGCTCTCGAGCCGCCTGCGCAGTTCGGCGCCGCGGCCGGCGGAGACAGCGCGTGCCGCGCGCTGGTCACTGAGCTCGAGCCCCTGTGCGTGAGCGTAGTCCAGCAGCTCCTGGCGCTCCTCCCCTTCCCGCGCGACCCGCAGGAACAGCCAGCACAACAGGCCGAGCGTGAGGAAGGACTCCTCGACCATCATGATCGCGCCGGCCAGGTTCTGGTCCGCGATCGCCGAGATGTGGAAGTGCGCGTCGCCGGCCCGGTAGAAGGGGTAGAACACGGTGCCCGACCACAGGAAGACGTTGCCGAGGATCGTCCCCGTCAGGCGCACCGCGACGAGGTAGATCAGCTTCGCGAGGTTGCCGAACCAGGCCGGCTGGGGCAGCGGGCCCAGCACGCACATCCACATGTTGACCCCCAGCGTCAGGAACATGATGTGCTGCAGCGCATGCACCCCCGAGTGGCGCAGGGCCGCCTGGTAGAGGAACGGCAGGTGCCACACGTACAGGTCGACCGCCCAGAGCGGGAAGGCCAGCAGGGGATGCGTCAGGACCCGCAGCCTGTCGAAGAAACGGATCTTCAGCACCGGAGCGAGCAGCGGCCCGGTGAGCCCGAGCACGAGCAGGAGCGACGCGATGTCGCCGAGCATCAGGTGCTCGATCATGTGCACATACAGGAGTTCCTCGCTGGCCGAGCCGAGCGCGGTCAGGGCCGCCGCGATCGTCACGAGGCCGCCGTAGAAGCAGGCCTGCCTCCAGCCGGGGACGGGATGCGCGCTCGAGCGCAGCGTGCGCACGCGGCGGGCATAGAGGACGGCGAGGATCACCGGGGGCGCGAGCAGCAGCACGTCCGATATGTCGGCCTGGAGGGCGAGCGCGGCGACCATCAGCTCCCAGGGTACGTCAGCGCCGCGGCCGCGGGGCGGGCGCGGGCGGGGTAGGTTTCGCGGTGTGGGGCCCGACCCAGACCGCAGAGCCTTCCGGATCGAGCGCGCCGAGGTGCGCGAGGGTGTCGAACTCGCGTACGTGCGGGAGGGGGCGGGCGGATACCCGCTGCTGCTCGTGCACGGGTGGCCGGAGACGATGCGGATCTGGTGGCGCAACATCGAGCCGCTTGCAGCGGCCGGCTTCGAGGTGATCGTCCCCGACCTGCGCGGCTTCGGGGGCTCCGGGCTCGCTCCCGACGGGTTCTATGACCTCGCGGCGCACTCGCTGGACATGCACGCGCTCGTCCACGACGTGCTCGGGCACTCGGGCTGCGCGGCGGCCGGGGGCGACCTCGGCGGAGGCGTGATCCAGGATCTGGGGCTGCGCCACGAGGGTTTCCTCAGCCGCCAGGTTCTCTTCAACTGCATCCTGCCGCTGCTGCCGGCCGCGTACGAGGCCGCCGGTCTGCCGGCGGCGCCGACGCCCGAGCTGCGCGCCGCGGCCGACTACTTCGCGCGCCAGGGACGCGAAGCGGACGCGCTCGCGGCAGAACTCGACACGCCCGAGCGCCGCCGCCGCTACATCGCCGAGTTCTACGGCCACCGCTTCTGGGCGTCGCCGGGCACCTTCTCGCGCGCCGACGCCGACTTCATGGCCGAGCCGTTCGAGGACGCGGAGCGCCTGCGCGCGGGGTTCGGCAACTACGAGAGCGCGGTCGGCGCGCGGGCGCTGTCGCAGGCGCCCCGCTTCTTCGAGCACAGCGCGGTGCCGACGCTGGCGCTGTACGGGCCGGAGGACCACGTGATCTGGCGCGCGTTCCCGGAGATGTGCGAAGTCGCGTTCAGCGACCTGCTCGGCCCGTTCACGGTCGCGCGCGCCGGGCACTTCATGCAGTGGGAACGCGCCGGCCTGTTCAACCGCGCGGTCCACTCATTCCTGCGTGATCTCACCCTGTGAACGGCTCGTGTGCTGCCCAACACGCACGCTGATATTGGTGCTAGGATCGCGCCTTCCAGGGGTGGAGAACTAATGCTCGACGCGCGAGCGCGGGCAGCTAAGGAGGCAGCATGGTGCAGCGTGGGGGTACTTGGACACGGATCGTTCACGCGCTGAGGGCAGCACGCCCGGCGCGCTTGGGCATCGGAGGCCTGGCGGCGCTGCTGCTGATGGCCGTGGGAGCGGCGCCCGCCGGCGCCGTGGGGCCATTCGGGGACCGTTCTGGGCAGGCGTTCCAGATCCTGGCGCCCGGTGAGGAAGGCGGGATCAGCGCCGGACCATTCTCGACCGACCAGGGCAAACTCTATGACGCGCTGACGCCGCTGCAGGGCAAAGTCACGCAGAAAAACATCGAAAAAGACTTCCTCAGCGAGAAGTTCGGCGTGCAGGGGCCCGTGATTCGCACCGAGACCCCGAAGCCGGGCCTTGAAATCCTGCGTGACAGCCACGACATCCCGCACGTCTACGGCGAAACGCGCGCGGACGTGATGTACGGATCCGGCTACGTCGCCGCCGAGGACCGCGGCCTGCTGCTGCAGCTCGGCCTCGGGCCGGCCTACACCGCCGCGCTGGACGTCCCGGGTATCAACCCGTTCGGCCTGCTGCTCACGCAGCGCTCGTTCAAACCGAGTGCCGAAGCCGTCAAATACGTCGAAGACCAGAAGGCGTCGCTGCTCGAAAAAGGCCCGGCCGGCGAACAGGTCCTCGCGGACCTCGAAGCATGGGTTGCGGGCGTCAACGGCTATGAGGAAACGCTTCCTCCGCTGCACAGGCTCCCCACGGTGACGCTCGCGGACGCGATCGCGGGCAACGCCTTCATCGGCTCGATCTTCGGCAACGGCGGCGGCGGGGAAGTCAACAACTCCCAGCTGCTCGTCAGCCTGCAGAGCAAGTACGGGGCCGAAGAAGGCCTGAAGATCTACCACGACCTGCGCGAGACGAACGACCCCGAAGCGCCGACCACGGCGAAGACGGCGTTCCCCTACGACCAGGTTCCGACCGGCCCGACCCCGGGCACGGTCAACGTCGAACCGGGCACCGTCAGCGCCTCCGCCGTGAAAGCGGCAGCGGCGGCGAAGGCCACGAAACGGCACATGTCGAACTTCCTGGTCGTCGGCGGCAGCCACACCGCGAACGGTCACCCGCTCGCGGTCATGGGGCCGCAGCTCGGCTACTTCTACCCGGAGATCGTCTTCCAGGCAGACCTGCACGGCGGCGGGATCGACGCGGAGGGAATCGTCGCGCCGATCGCACCGTACGTGTTCATCGGCCGCGGTAAGGAATACGCGTGGAGCCTGACGAGCGCCGGGAACCAGAACACCATGATGTTCATGGAGAAGCTCTGCAACACGGACAAAACACCTCCGACCCGCGCGTCGGACCACTACGAATACAACGGGGAATGCATCCCGCTGAAGACGGTCGACGCCGGTCTGCTCGGAGCCTCCGGCGCAGAACCCGCGCACGAGGTCTACTTCAAAGAAAGCGTGCACGGCCCGATCCAGGGCACCGCGATGGTCGAAGGCCAGCCGTACGCGATCGCGAAGGACCGCTCGACGCGCGGCCGTGAGCCCGCAGGCGAGCTCTCGTTCGCGGAACTCGACTCGAACGCCGTTCACAACGTGGAAGACTTCTTCCACACCGCGAACAACCTCGAGACGACGTTCAACATGTCCTACCTGGACAGCAAAAACATCGCGTACTTCTCGACCGGGCTCCTTCCGGTGCTCGCCGCGGGTACCGACCCGAGCCTGCCGACTCTGGGCACGGGGCCGTACGACTGGAAAGGCTGGCTCAGCGAGGCACAGCACCCGCACGAATCCGCTCCGGCCGGGGACGTGTTCCTGAACTGGAACGGCAAGCCGGCTCCCGAATGGGGCGCGGCATCCGACCAGTTCACCTACGGGCCGGTCCAGCGGGTGCAGCTGTACACCGGGTTCGGCTCGAACATGACCGAGGCGAGCGACGTCTCGATCATGAACCGCGCCGCCACCCAGGACCTGAGGGCGGTCAAGGTCTGGCCGCTCATCAAGCAGGTCCTGGCAACCGGGCCCGCACCGAGCAAACTCGCCGAAGAAGCCGCGAACGTGGTCTCGACGTGGGTTGAACACGGGGCGAGCCGCATCGGCCAGCAGCGCCCGAAGGACCCGGGTGCCGCAGTGCTCGACGCGGCGTGGAACCCGCTCGCCGAAGCCGTCCTCAGCCCGGTGCTCGGCGAAGTGCTGCCGCTGTTCCGGTCGATGAACGGCACCGACGACAGCCCGGGCTCATCCGGTTCGGCGTTCGACGGCGGCTGGTACGGCTACGTCTACAAGGACCTGAAGACGTTGCTCGGGCAGCCGGTGGCACAGCCGTACAGCCGTGCCTACTGCGGCAACGGCAACCTGGAAGCGTGCCGCACGTCGCTGTGGGCTGCTGTCCAGCTCGCGGCCGAACACCTGTCCGCCACACAGGGCCCGGTGCCGACCGCATGGAAAGCGGCGAAGGTGCGCATCACCTTCCCGCCCGGGCTGCTGCCGAAATACACGATGCGCTGGACGAACCGTTCGACCTTCCAGCAGGTCATCGAATTCGCCAGCCACGAATAGGGCGTAGCTCCTGAGGGACTGGGTGCCCGGGCCTTGGCCCGGGCACCCGCCTCTCTCTCAGTCGGCGGCGCTCAGGCGCCGGCGACCGCCGCGCCGAGGTCGAAGCTGACCCCGGTCAGATCCTCGGAGATGGACCACAGCCGCGCCGCCGCCTGCGGGTCGCGGGCGGCGCTGGTCGGCTGCACCACGCGCGGGCTGCCGCGCATTTCGCCGATCCCGTCGGGCCCGATGAAGCTTCCGCCCTGCAGCCCGGGGTAGGTCGCCGAGTACAGCGTCGGCAGGGCCCCGGCCTCGGCGCTCTGTGCCACGAGAGCCGTCGCGACCTTCATCAGATAGCGGTCGACGGCGGGGGCCGCGGCGCTCTGCAGGTTCGTGGCGGAGTATCCGGGGTGCGCGGCGACGCTGATCACATCCCAGCCGGCCGCCCGCAGGCGCCTGTCGAGCTCCAGCGCGAACAGCAGGTTCGCGAGCTTGGACTGCCCGTACGCCCCCCAGCGCCAGTAGCCGCGCTCGGACTGCAGGTCGTCGAACCTGATGCGGCCGATCTTGTGGGCCGTGGAGCTCAGCGTGACGACGCGAGCGTCCTCGCGCCCGCGCAGCAGGTCTATGAGCTGAGCCGTGAGAGCGAAGTGGCCGAGGTGGTTGGTGCCGAACTGCAGCTCGAAGCCGTCGGCGGTCGCGCGGCGCGGCGGCGCCATCACTCCCGCGTTGTTGATCAGCAGGTCAAGGCCGCCGGAGGCCGGGCCGCCGCGCATCGCCGACGCGAAGGACGAGACGGACGCGAGGTCCGCCAGGTCGAGCTCAGCGAGCTCCACGCGTGCCCCCGGCACCGCAGCGGCTATCTCGTCGCGGGCGAGCCTGCCCTTCGCGGCGTCGCGGCAGGCGAGCACGACCGATGCGCCGGCGCGCGCGAGCTCCCGCGCAGCCACCAGACCGATGCCGCTGTTGGCCCCGGTGACGATCGCAAGGCGCCCGCTCTGGTCGGGAATGTCCTGTGTGCTCCATCCAGCGCTCATCGCAGTTCCTCCTGCGGGCTCGCGCCCGCGCAGTTGTGGTTCGCCGGTGATTCAAGCACCTGACCGCGGGCCGCTCCACGCTGCCCCACGGCGCGCCGTCCGGCGCGGCGGCCGGCCGTCAAGGCGCCGCGCCGGGATGCCGATGAATGATCAGGTGCGAGCCGGCACCGGCTCGCGGCACCACATGGCCCAGCAACCTCCGAGATCCCGAGTTCGAGCCGCGGCATTCGCGGCGCTCGCGCTCGCGCTCGCTTTCGAGCTCGCGCACACGGGCCTCGGTCTCGGGCGGCCCGCTCTGAACGGCCTGGTCAAGGACGGCCTGTACACGGCGATCGAGTTCGCCGCCGTCGGGCTGTGCGCGGCGCGCGCGATCGGCCGGCGCGAGGACCGCGCGGCATGGATCCTGATCACCGCCGGGCTGCTCGCGTGGACCGGGGGGGACCTGCTCTGGACGCTATGGCTGAACTTCCTCGCAAACCCGCCGGCCCCATCGCTCGCGGACGGCCTGTACCTGCTGTGGTATCCGGCGATATATGTCGCGCTCGGCCTGCTGATCCGCTCGCACTTCCGCAGCGCGGGAGCGGCCGCATGGCTCGACGGGATGGTCGTGGGGCTCGCCACGGCCGCGGTCGGTGCCGCTTTCATCTTTCCGGCGATCCTTGGTTCGAGCACGGGCGGGGCGGCCGCTGTCGCCGTGAACCTGGCCTACCCGCTCGGAGACTTCCTGCTGCTCGTCTTCATATCGATCGGCTTCGCGCTGTCCGGCTGGCGCCCCGGCCGGCAATGGCTGCTGCTGGCGCTCGGACTCGCCGTGGCGAGCGCCGCGGACATGCTCTATCTCTACCAGCAGGCCAAGGGCACATACCTCGTCGATCATCTGCTCGACGCGGCATGGCCGACCGCGATGGCGCTGATCGCGCTGGCGGCATGGCAGCCCTCGAGGGGCGGCGCACGGCGCCCGGCCCGCGGCGAGTCGATGATCCTGCTCCCGGCGGCCTTCGGCGCGCTCGCACTCGGGGTACTCGTGTACGGGACGCTGCGGCCGATGACCCATCTCGCGATCGGACTCGCGAGCGCGGCCATGCTCGCGGCTGGGATCCGCGCCGGCCTGACCTACCGCGAGAACCTGCAGATGCTCAGGCGCGAGTCACGCGACGCAGTCACCGACGCGCTCACCGGACTGCGCAACCGGCGGCGGCTGATGGACGATCTCGACATCGCCGTCGAGCGGGGTCTGGAGGGCGAGGATCACACCCTCGCGTTCTTCGACCTGAACGGCTTCAAGCGCTACAACGACACCTTCGGGCACGGTGCCGGCGACGCGTTGCTGACGCGCCTGGGCGGCGCGCTGAGGATCGCGGTCGAGGGCCGCGGCGAGGCCTACCGCCTCGGCGGCGACGAGTTCTGTGTGCTGCTCCGGGGCCGTTTCAGCACGTCCGACGGCCTGGTCGCGCGCGCCCAGGAGGCTCTCACCGACCGCGGCAGCGGCTTCACGATCACAGCCTCGTGCGGTGTCGTGATCGTGCCCGAGGACGCCGCGACCGTAACCTCGGCGCTGGCGCTCGCGGACAAACGCATGTACACGGACAAGGGCAGCTCCGGGCGCTCCAGCCACGCTCAGATCCAGAGCGTCCTCATGCGCCTGCTGGGCGAGCGCGAGCCGACGCTGCAGAGCCATCTGCGCGAGGTCGGAGAGCTCACGGCCGCGATCGGGCGCCGCTTCGACCTGGACTCCGAACAGCTCGATGAGCTGCGGCGCGCCGCGGAGCTGCACGACCTCGGCAAGCTCGCGATCCCTGAAGGCATCCTGCGCAAGGCGGGCCCGCTCACCGAGGGCGAGATGCGGTTCCTTCGCCAGCACACGATCATCGGCGAGCGCATCCTGGATGTCGCGCCCGCGCTGCGCCCTGTCGCGCGGCTGGTCCGCTCGAGCCACGAGCGCTGGGACGGAAGTGGATACCCGGACTCGCTCGCGGGGGACGCGATCCCGCTCGGCTCTCGGATCATCGCGGCGTGCGACGCGTACACGGCGATGCTGTCAGACCGCCCGTACGGAGCCGCGCGCACCCCGAGGAACGCGCTCGCGGAGCTGCGCCGCCACGCCGGGGGGCAGTTCGACCCTGCGGTGGTGCAGGCGATCTGGGCGCACCTGGCCACGGGTGGCCCGCCGCGAGCCTCCGGGACCGCCGATCCGATGACCGAGACGACCGGCCCGGCAGCCTGAGCGCCCGGTCAACCGCGACGATGCCGCCCCCGCGCTCGCCATAATCCTGCGGTGCCCGGCCCCCGAACGAGCAGGACCGCCCGCAGAGCACTGCTGGGCATCATTGCGGCTCTGCCCTGCGTGCTCGCCGCGATCATCCCGGCCGCGGCGCCGGCCGCCGTCCTCGCCCCGCAGTGCGCGCCCGCGACCCTGGACGCGTCCGCGAAGCTCGCCGGCGCCGTCACCGTCACGCCGCTGCCGGGCTCCCGCGACGCGTCCTACCGCACCCAGATCAGCTTCCTCGGGGTTCCAGCCGCAAGCCTGACCGGCATCGAAGTGGTCGGCTCGCGCAGCGGCCTGCACGGCGGCGCCCTCGTCCCGTACTCGCAGGGGGACGGCGCGAGCTTCGTCCCCGCCCTGCCATTCACGCAGGGCGAGAGCGTCACCGTCCACGCCGGGCTCGCGGGCCCCGGCGGCGTCACCCCGTTCTCCTGGACGTTCGTGGTCGCGGAAGTCGACGTCGTCAGCCACAACCTCGAGACGCCGCCGCCGCCGCCGCCCCCGCCGCGCGCAAGCGAATTCCAGCACTTCCTCTCCCGGCCCGATCTCGCCCCGCCGACCGTCACCGGAGGCGCGCGCGCCGCGGGCGCGTCATCGCAGGACATCTTCATCGCGCCGTATGCGGGGACCGGGCAGTACGGGCCGATGATCCTCGACCCCGCCGGCAGGCTGCTCTGGTTCAAAGCGCTCCCCGCCGGCACCCGCTCGGCCGACCTGCGCGTGCAGCAGTACGAGGGCAAACCCGTGCTGACGTGGTGGCAGGACCCGATCTCCTCCGGCGGGCACACCGGCTCCGGGCTCGTGATCGCCGACAGCTCATACCGCGAACTCGCCGTCGTGAGGGCCGGCAACGGGTATGAGCCCGACCTGCACTCGTTCACGATCATGCCTCAGGGCACGGCACTGACCACGGTCTATGACGCGGTTCGCTGCAACCTGACCGCGGAGGGGGGGCCGGCCAACGGTGCCGTCGCGGACACGCTCGTGCAGGAGATCGACCTGCGGACCGGTCTCGTGCGCTACGAGTGGCACAGCCTGGACCATGTCGCGCTCAGCGACTCCTACATCCCGCTGACCCAGGGCGGCTGGCCGCAAGCGCCGTGGGACTTCTTCCACATCAACCGGATCGACCCGCAGGCGAACGGTGACCTGCTCGTGGACTCCCGCAACACATGGGCCGCCTACGAGGTCGACCCGGGCAGCGGCCAGATCATCTGGCGGCTGGGCGGCAAGCACTCGAGCTTCGCGATGGGCCCCGGGGCGGCGCCCGCCTGGCAGCACGACGCGGTGCTCCAGCCGAACGGGACGATCACACTGTTCGACAACGGCGCCTCTCCGAGGATCCATCCGCAGTCCCGTGCCCTCGTGCTCGCGCTGAACCTCGCGAACATGACCGCCAGCCTGCTCGAGAGCTACGTGCACCCGAGCCCGCCGCTGGTCGCCGCGAGCCAGGGCGACATGGAGGAACTGGAAGGCGGCAACTGGTTCGTGGGGTGGGGGCAGGAACCCTGGTTCACCGAATACGACCCCGCAGGGCACGTGCTCTTCGACGCGCACCTTCCGGCCGGCTACCAGTCCTACACCGCGTTCCGCTTCCCGTGGTCGGCGCGGCCCGCACAGCGCCCGGCGGTCGCGGTTCGGGCTGGTGCGAGGGGGAGCGCCGTCGTCTACTCGAGCTGGGACGGCGCGACGTCGGTGGCGCAGTGGCGCATCGTCGGCGGCCCGAACAGCCGCCTGCTGAGACCGCTCGCGTCGGCTCCGCGCCGCGGTTTTGAGACCTCGCTCACGCTCGCTCGCCCGCCGCGTTACCTGCAGTCCCAGGCGATGGACGCGCGGGGGCACATCCTCGCGCGCTCGCCGACCGTCGCCGGCTGAACCGGACGGCCGGGCTGAGGGCCCATGCGGGCGCCCTCAGCTCGCGCTCCCCTTCGCCTGCCGGCTATGCGGTGGCGGGGGTACTGCCGTGTGCTCGCCGCTTCTCGCTCGCGTTGGGTGGGCCGGCGCAACCCGGCGCGGGTGCTCACGCGGTGATCGAGACGATCTCGGCCATCAGCTCGCGCAGGTCATGGTTGGCTTCGAACACCATCTGCTGGCGGGCGGCGCCGTTCCCGGCGCGCAGGAGATCCTCGACGCCCTCGAGCTCTCGCTCGCAGCGGAGATCGCCCGCGTGCGGCGCGAGTGCCCGCAGCAGCTCTCCCGTCACCTCACGAACCCCGCGCCGCTCGCGCGCATCGAAGTCGTAGAGCTCGGCGTCCAGGCCGTGCCGCGCCGCGAGCCAGCGGTTCTCGTCGAGGATCTCCCACGCCGGCTCGGCCACGGACCCGGTCTCCCTCGCCTGCTCGGTCAACAGCTTCACCAGGCAGACGATCAGGGCGCTCAGCGCAACGGTGTGCTCCACGCGCGTCTGGCAGTCCATCGCCCGGACCTCGACCGTGCCGAGGCGCGGATGGGGCCGCACGTCATACCAGAGGTATGTGTAGTCGTCGATCATGCCGGCGCCGACCATCGTCTCGACGCGCCGCTCGAAGTCGCCCCAGCCGTTGAAGTGGGGAGGGAGACCCACGCGGGGGAACGCGCGGAAGATCGGCACGCGGCTGGACATCAGGCCCGTCGCTTTGCCCCGCCACAGCGGCGAGTTGGCCGAGAGCGCGATCAGCAGCGGGACATATCGCCGCAGGCCGTTCGCGACAGCGATCGTCTCCTCCGGATCGGCCATCCCGACGTGCACGTGCATCCCGAACACCAGCTCCTGCCTTGCGACGAAGCCGAGGTAGCGGACCAGCCCTCGGTAGCGGTCGGCGCCGACCACGCGCTGATCCTCCCAGCGCGCGAACGGGTGCGTTCCGCCGGCGCCGATCACGAGTCCCTGCGCCCGGGCCCGCTCGCTCGCGAACGCGCGAAGCGCCGAGAGCTCGGCGGCCGCCGCGGGAACATCGGCGCACGGCGAGGTGGCGATCTCAAGGACCGACTCCAGGAGCTCCGCCTGGATCGTGCCCGACGGCGGCTCGGCGCCGAGGATCGCGTCGATCGCGCTCACCAGGTCAAGCGAGTCCGGGTCGACGATCATCAGCTCCTCCTCAACCCCCACCGTGTACCGGGGCCCGTGGAAGTGATGCTCCATGCGGGCACCCTACAGTCGCCGCTCGGGCCGGAGCGTGTGCGTTCCCGCAGCCCTGCTGCGTGCTGAGCCGCAGGGCACGCGGGTCGTGCCCTGTCAGGGAGCCCGGCGCCGGTTCGCCGCGAGCCACTTGCGCACGGCGCCAGCTGGCGCACGTGCCAGCCATGCCTCGGTGATCGCTTCCCGAAGCTCCTCGGGGCCGATCTCGTCAAGGCGGATCAGCACCGCTGCGACCCCGTTGAAATGCGACGTCGTGAAGTACACGCCCGGGGCGTCGGCCAGCAGCGCCTGCCTGGCGCCGAGGTGCTCGACGCGTGCCCCGAGAACCGGGCCGTCAGGCGCGGCGTCTGCCAGCTCACTGATTTCACCGGCCCTGAGCGGGCGCTCCCACACGAACAGCCTGTCTGCGACCCGCCACTGCGCGCGGCCGCGCGACTCCCGCTCGCTGCTGCCGGGCAGCGCAAGGGCGATTCGCCGGACGAGCTCCCAGTCGGCCATACCCGCAACCTAGCCGCTGCGGGCGCTCCCTACCAGGTGATGTTCTGGCAGCCGCCCGGGGCGGCCGAGACGGCCGTGACCTTGGCCCTTCTCCGAGTTCGGTGGCTTCCGCGACGCAGATGTAGGGGTTGCCGCTACCGGCGGCCGTCAGGGTCGCGCGCTCTTAGCTCTGGCAGCGCACGCGGCTGCGGGGCGCGGGCCTCCGCGCGTGGCGGGCGGGTCAGAAGAGCTGGTCCGGCGGCGCGCCGGAGCCGCCCTCGGCCGCGATCCTCGCCCCGAGTCTCGGCGTGAGATATGCACGTCCCACCGACGCCCGCCGGATCGCCTCCGGAAGCTCGTCGTGGATACGCCACTTCAGGACATACCCGAGTGCGCCCGCCCTCAGGCACGCGCCGACGACGACGGGCTCCTCGTGCGTCGTCAACAGGACGACCCGGGACTCCGGCGACTCCTCGAGCAGGGCGGCGATCACCGCGGTCGTGTCGTCGCCGGGAATGTCCGCGTCGAGCACGAGCACGCACGGGTCGTGGGCATGCGCGAAGCGCATCGCGCTGACGCTGTCATGGGCCTCTGCCACCACCTCGAAGCTGCGCCCCGCGTTCAGCGACGCGCGAAGCGTCCTGCGCTCTGACTCCTCCGGGACGGCGAGCACGACGCGCGTGGTTGCGGCCGCCCGACCCGGTCTGCCCAGCCGGCGCGGGTGAGTCACCTTGTGGATCGTGGAGTGCGTGTGCATGGCCGCCTCTCCGATGCGGTTGGGGTCTCTTGGGGGGTGCTCCCTCAAGAGTAGGGCAGCGGGCGTGGTGGGCAATCGGCGCTTAGCCATCGGTGCGCGAGCCTAACTACGGTCCCGCGATGCGTATCGGCGCGTACATGCCCGCAGGACGCGCGGTACCCTCATAGTCCGTTCGGAACTATTGAGGAAGAAGCCAAGACCGATGGCCGACGATGAGAGCACCGATCCGGGGGACGTGCCGCAGCCAGCCGACGCAGACGGCGGCGAGGACACCACGAGCCCGGAGCAGATCGCGGATCTCGAGCGGCGCTATCTGCGGGCACGCGACGCGTGGTTTCGCAGCCGTGGGCTCGGCACCGAGCGCGACTGATCACGGCCCCCGACATCACCTGCGGCACAATCGCGATATTACCTATGCTGTTCGTGCAAATTGCGCGCCGGCGGGGACCCTGTGAGAACTCGGAGGTGAGCCTGAGGTGGATGACGAGGATCCGGTCGCGAGAGGCGAGGGCGAGGATGCGGGAAGCCTCGAGCCGGGTGACTCAGGCGATCCCTCAGAGGTCCGCGCCGCGGAAGAGCGCTTCCTGCAGGCTCGGGAAGCGTGGTTCAGGGAGCGCGAGTCCGGCGGCGGACGCGACTGAGCGGTCATCCAGGGCGCGTACGGCGCGCACTCGCTCGCACACGCGCTGGACGCCTGACGCGGGTCTATGCTCCCGGAGCGGCCGCTCGGCGAGGGCCGCGCCCACGGTGATGCGCACACCAGTGGGTCAGTGGCAGGTGGCCCGGGAGCATGACTTTCTCACCCTCCGGCTCTCGGGTCGCCGGCCCAGCGAACCGACCCTGATTTCCGGTTCCCAACGCGCCCGGGCTGTGGGATACTCGGCTGGTGTTCTTCGAGGGAGGACCGCACCCGTGTCAATCGTGAGGCCGCGATCTCCGATCGCGCGTCGGGCGCGCCGTGGATGCGGCCCGTCCGCTCCAGGGAGCGGCGATGGAGTTTAGGCAGAACGACCTGCGCTACTTCGCCGCGGTCGTCGAAACCGGGCAGATCAGCAAGGCCGCGGCGAAGCTCCTGATCGCGCGCCCCGTCCTCGCCAGCGCGATCGAGAGCCTTGAGGCGCGGCTCGGGGTGCGACTGCTCAGGCACAACGCCGAGGGCGTTCAGCTGACGCCCGCCGGCCAGAAGTTCTGGCAGAAGGCGGGCCCCGCCGCACGAGCGGAGCTCGAGGCGACCCACCTCGCCGAAGCGCTTGCACGCGATGCGGAGGGCGCGATCGTGATCGGCCACGTCGGCCTGCCGCCATGGCTCGCCTATCCGCGGCTGATCGAAACATTCAGCCGCGCACACCCGAACGTGCAGGTCAGCCTGAAGGAACTCCCCTTCCCCTGGACACCCGCCTCTGCGTGGCTGTCGGAAGTCGACGTGACGATCGCGACCGCGCTGACACCCGACGCGGACGTCTGGGCACTGCCGATCCGCCGCGGACCCCGAGTTCTGCTGGTGGGCCGCCAGAGTCCGCTCGCGGACCGCGTCGAGGTCTCGGCGCGGGACGTCCTGAACGAGACGTTCATCTCCTTCGAGCCATGGGTGGACGCCAGCTGGTCGGCGTTCTGGACGCTCGACGCCAGCAGGGGCGGGCAGCCCGCCCGTCTGAGCCGCCGAAGTCCCACGGATGTGCAGGCGATGCTCAGGATGGTCGCCGAGGGAGAGGGCGTCGTGACGTGGCCCGCCGAGGAGGGGAGCATGATCTCCAAGGCGCTCCCCGGGATCTTCGCCGTTCCGCTGCGCGACGCCCCGCCGGCGGTTTTCTCGATCGTCGGGCACGAGGACCGCTTCAGTACCGCGGTCGAGTGGCTGGTCGACGCGGGCCGCGAGCTCGCCGCTGACGTCGGCGAGATCCAGCTTGCCGAATAGCCAGTCCGGCGCTCAGGGAGGCGGCAGGAGGCGTCCTTACCTCCTCGCCGCCATGTGTGGCGCCACTGGAACCGCGACAGCCGGGGCTCACGCCAACCACGGCATTTCAGCGGACTAGGTCGAGAGTCCCTCGGCTCTCCCGGCGTCACCGTTCCGATCAAGCAAACCCGGTGGAGAGACAGAAGGTGCGGTCGGGTAACGGTTCCCCTGACGCGCCGGCGCCGCGGCGTCGCGGACGGATCGCGCCAGCGGCGGCGCGCGCGGGTGCAGGCCCGCCTCGCTCGACTCAGATGCCGGTGGCGAGCGTGGTGCTCTGCCGCGTGCTCACCGTATAGTCGGCCGGGCAGCTTGCGCGCGACGCGAGGCGCTGGCATGATCGCCGCAGTCGATCCGGCCGGCCGCTGGCGAACCGGCGAACGCCACAGCGAGGAGGGGGCAGATGGGCCTGTTCAGCAAGATGAAAGGGTTCACCGGCGCCGTGCCAAAGGAGCTGCTGAGTGACGGGCTGCTCGGCCGCGGCATCGTCTTCGAGGTCGTCCAGACAGGGGTCAGCGTGGGGCAGGTGAACCCGGACCTGGTCTGCGACATCTCGGTCGAGGTGATGCTCGATGACGTCCCGCGCTACACCGCGAAATGCCGTCAGGGAATACCGACGACGGTGCTGCCGCAGCTCACCGCGGGACAGGCGATGGTGGCCGTCCGCGTCAACCCCAACGACCACAGCGAAATCGCGCTGTCGCTGGGCGAGGAGCCGCCAACGGTCACGATGGCGGCGGGCGAGGACGAGAAAACCGTGTCGGCGGCGGACATCCTCGAGAACGGCGAGCCCTGCCGGGCCGTGATCGTGCAGTCCCAGCCGATGGGCGCGCAGAACGCCGCCGGCGACGAGGTGCACGCATTCGTCCTGACGGTGATGGCCGACGGCCAGGCGCCCTACCAGGTGCAGGTCGGCAACGCTGTGCCCGCCGCCGGCGTGCCGCTGATCTACCCGGGAAGTGCCGTGCCCGCGAAGCGGATCCCCGAGCGTGGCCAGGAGTGCGTCGTGATCGATTGGGCGCAGGCGGTCAGCGACGCAACGCGGGGCCCGGCGTGAGCTGATCGACGGCAGAGCCCGTGCGCGAAACAGCAGGACGCCACGGCACGGTCTACGGCGTGACGAGGTCCTCGAGCTCGACGACGGTGACTTCGACATCGCGCGGTGCGTCGAGGGCCTCGATTATCGGCGCGAGGATCTCCTCGTCAAAGCGCCGCGCGTAGTGCTCGGACTCCCAGATCTGTGCGACCTCCATCCGCCCGTCGACTTCCGCGGCTCCGTGCATGATCAGCCCCAGCGGGTGCTTCCGGTCGATGTCCAGCATCGCGCGCATTTCGTAGTACAGCTCTCTCTCCATGCCGCGCCTCATCATCCTCAGGATCGTCATATCTCCTCCCTCGCTGTGTCCGCGCCCCGTGCCCGAACAACGCTAACCGACCACGCCGGGCGGCGCCACGCCGGTCCACCCCTGGGCCAGGGGCGCTCAGTCAGCGACCCACCCCATGACCCGGGAATGCCCCTGCGCCGCTGAAGCGAGATAAACGCGCGTCAGCAGGGGATGCAGCAGTGCGCCCGGCTGGATCCGAAACAGCGACCTCTCGCTCCGGAGGCGTCCCAACGACCAGCCGGATAGGGCTGGAATCACTCGCCAGCTCTGGGATTCCGCCCCGACTGGTCCATCCGGCGTCCGGCCCATATTCGGGACGGTTCGGGGAGATGCCGGGGAGTTCTGGCCAACCGTTGGCCAAAACCGAGCGCGCGTACAGCGCGGCCTCCATGAGGCCGGGGTTAGGTCAGCTAGAGCACGTCACCGAGCGGGATCAGGGCCTGCGCCCACCAGTCGGGTTCCGCCGGTGGCCGGGGTGTCGGCGCTGCCGTTGGCTTGCCGGGAACTGGCTGCGGTTGTGGCTCGACCTGTGCCTGTCTGGCGATGACTGCCTCGCGGGTGATGTTGAAGACGGTCAGGTCTTGCGTCTGGACGACGGGGCCGCCGTACACCTTGCGCAGGTCCTCGAAAATCAGTGGTGTGGTCGCGGGGCCGAACTGCGTGTGCCAGAGCGCGGCCATCCTGGGTTTGACGAGCGTGAAGACCTTGCCGGCGCCCCGAGGCGATGTGTGCGCGCTGTTGAGGATCACGGTGGCGCGCTCGATTGGCATGTTCATCCCCGCAGCGATCACCTCTGCGGGCGGGAAGCACTCATGGATCAGCAGATCAACTTTGTGGTCTTCGCAGGCGCGTACGAGGGGCCAGCCAGGGCGGGTGTCACCCGAGTGGACGAAGGTCAGACCAGCGAACTCGATTCGATAGCCGACTGCTCCCGAGAGCGCGTGGATCACTGGGAAGGACGTGATCGTGACGCCATTCTCCTGATACACAACCTGGGTCTTTGCGTAGTCGAACTCGCTTACCGATAGCTCAAAGCTCTCCTCGGCGTGGATCGAGCGCGTTGATTCCGAGTCCCAGTTGCAGGCCTCGCGGATCGCGTTCACGAAGTGCTCGGTGCCCAGGCGCGGCTCGTCGCCACTCGGTCCCCACACGCGAACCCCACGGTCTACGCGGCCGGACTTTCGATAGCTCCCGAACAGGGTGATGAGGTCGGGGATGTGATCTGCATGGAGGTGCGTGAAGAACACCTTGTCGAGCGTGTTCACGGGCAGTTTCAGGCTGGCGAAGTTCGCCAGCGACCCCGTCCCAAGGTCTAGGACGAGCAGGTCGCGCTGCGGATTGCCGACCTCTACCAAGATGCTCCCGGAGGCTTGGGCACGGGTCACCCAGGGGTTTCCGCTGCCGAGGATCGTGACGCGCAGCTCGCCGTCTTCAAGATCCTCCTGGCCCGGCACGAAGGTGTCCGCGTAATCCCGTTCCGGCGACCCAACAACCGGTGTCGCGGTGATCGCGCTCGTTCCGCCAGCAAAGGCCGGGGGAGGCAGGGCGGTGAGGTCTTCGTTCGACATAGCGGAGCCGAGCGTATTGGGCGTGAGAGCCGACCTCCATCGGTGCTTGCCTGTCTAATCGCTACGGGAAAACCCACAATGAGGACTTGGCGGGGGGAGGATTCGTCGAGTCGGCGTTGCGGGGCGAGAACGAGGCCGTGATGCTCTCCGACAGCGAGGCCGCGTGAACGGCGAACCTCCCAATTTGTAGGGGCGTTCAGGAGTGCGCCCGGCTGGATTCGAACCAGCGACCTCTCGCTCCGGAGGCGAGCGCTCTATCCACTGAGCTACGGGCGCATGGGCTGGCGCTGCTCGCGGCAACCACCGATGGGAGCTTACCTGCGGGGAGAGGCGCGGCGGGACGCAGCGCAGGCGCCGGCGCTACGGTGGTCGCGTGGATCTCTCGATCTTCTTTGTGGGGACGGCCGGATCCCAACCGAGCAGGAGCCGCGGGCTGCCGGCGGTGCTCGTCCGCCGAGGCGGCGAGCACATCCTGTTCGACTGCGGGGAAGGCACCCAGCGCCAGCTCCTGCGGTCGGTGGGGCTCGTGGACATCGACAGCATCTTCCTCACGCACTTCCACGCCGACCACTGGCTCGGCCTGCCCGGACTCGTGAAGTCGCTCGCGCTGCGGGGCCGCGACCGGCCGCTCGAGGTGTTCGGCCCGCGCGGCCTGCTCGATCTGATGGAGCGGATGGCCGTCGTCTACGGCAGGTCACTGCCGTTCGAGCTTGACCTGATCGAGCTCGAGGCCCTGGAGTCCGTGGAGCGAGGCGAGTATCTGATCGGATCGATCCCGGTCACGCACGGCAACCGCGAGGCGTTCGGGTACGCGCTCGTGGAGCAGCCGCGTCCCGGCGAATTCGATCGCGCGGCCGCAATTGCGCTCGGGGTGCAGGAAGGCCCAGACTTCCGTGAGCTGCAGCTCGGGCGCCCGGTCGGGGATGTCCAGCCCGAGCAGGTCATGGGGACGCCGCGGGCGGGCCGCAAGCTCGTGATCTCCGGCGACACGTCCCCGTGCGAGGCCGTGATGGCGGCGGCGCACGGAGCCGATGTGCTCGTGCACGAGGCGACGTTCGCGCACGAGGCGCTCGAGCGTGCGAGGGAGACCTCGCACAGCACCGCGCGCCAGGCGGCAGAACTGGCGCGCGACGCAGAGGTCCGGATGCTCGCAATCACGCATGCATCGGCACGGTACGCGCCGGGCGAACTGCTCGAGGAGGCGCGCGGCGTGTTCGCCCAGACCGTCGCGCCCCGTGACTTCGACACGATCGTGGTTCCGTTCCCGGAGCGCGAGGGACCGAGGTTCGAAGCATGGTCCGATCGCCGCGCCCGCGAACGTGAGGCACGCGAGGCCGCCGTCGAGACACAGGCCATCCCGGCTCCCTGATACATTCGACTGGCTCCTTTAATCCGGTCCCGAGAGGCCAGGAAGGAAAGTCGCAATGCCCGAGAAGGTGGTCCTCCACGAGGAGGAGATCCAGCGTGCGCTCACGCGCATCGCTCACGAGATCATCGAGCGCAATCCCGGCGCTCCCACCCCGGCGCTCGTTGGAATCCACAGGCGGGGCGCGATCCTCGCCGCGCGGCTGCACGGCATGCTCGAGGACCTGATGGGCGCTGAGGTCGCATTGGGCGACCTCGACATCGGCTTCTACCGCGACGACCTCGCGGGGCGCCCCGACGCGCCCGTGCTGCACTCCTCGCACATCGACTTCGACATCGCCGCCCTCACGGTCGTGGTCGTGGACGACGTCCTGTTCACCGGCCGGACCGTCCGCGCGGCCATCGAGGCTCTGTTCGACTACGGTCGGCCGGAACGCGTTCAGCTCGCCGTCCTCGTCGACCGCGGGCACCGCGAGCTCCCGATCCGCCCCGACTACGTCGGCAAGAACCTCCCGACCTCGAGCGCCGAGCACGTCCGGGTCCGCCTCAGCGAGCTCGACGGCGTCGACGAGGTAGCGATCTCCCAGCTCGAGATGGCGAGCGATCCGGCGTGAGGCACCTGCTGTCCATCGACGACCTTGACCGTGCCGGGATCGAGCGGATCATCGCCCAGGCCGAGCGATTCTCCGAGGTCTCCGACCGCGAGATCAAGAAGGTCCCCGCGCTGCGCGGGCGGATGGTGCTGAACCTCTTCTATGAGGCGTCCACCCGCACCCGCAGCTCGTTCGAGCTCGCCGCCAAGCGGTTGTCCGCCGATGTCGTGAACTTCGCAGCCAGCGGCTCGAGCGTCGAGAAGGGCGAGTCGCTGAAGGACACCGTGCTCACGCTGAGCGCGCACAAGCCGGATGCGATTGTGCTCCGCACCCCGTGGGCCGGTGCATCCGAGCTGGTCGCCGGGTGGTGTTCGGCGGCGATCGTCAACGCCGGGGACGGCAAGCATGAGCACCCGACGCAGGCCCTGCTCGACGTCTACACGCTGCAGCAGCGACTCGGGAGCATCGACGGCGCCTCGATCTGGATCGTCGGCGACGTCGCACACTCCCGCGTCGCGCGCTCGAACATCCTCGCCTTCCAGCGGATGGGCGCGTCCGTGACGGTTGCAGGACCACCGACACTGATACCCCGCGGCATCGAGGCGCTCGGCTGCGAGGTCCGGTACACGCTCGACGAGCTTCCCTCCGCCGACATCGTCTACGCGCTGCGGATGCAGCGAGAGCGGATGAGTGAGCCGTGGGTCCCGTCGCTGCGGGAGTACGCGTCCTGGTATCAGATCAACGCACGCCGGCTCACAGCCCGCCAGGTGCTGATGCACCCCGGGCCCGTGAACCGCGGCGTCGAGCTCTCCGGTGAGGTGGTGGACTCGCCCCAGGCGGTCATCACCGCCCAGGTCGAGGCGGGCGTGGTCGTGCGGATGGCGGTCCTCTATGAGCTTCTGGCGGGTGGTGGCGGCGCCGCGAGCGGCCGTGCGCTGCGTTCAGCTGAGCCGGTGCGCCTACAGAGCACGCCGGTCGGCGGGAGCCGCGCGGCATGAGGCACGCAGAGCCGCTCGTGGCCGCGGTGCGGCCGCCGTCCACGCTGCTCCTGCGAGAGGTGCGGGTGCTCGACCCACGCACCGGGATCGACGGCATCCACGACGTGCTCGTCTCGAATGGCAGGATCGCGGAGATCGCGCAGCCCGCGGCGCTGAGCGCGCCGGACGCCGAGCTGCTCGAGGGCGCCGGCCGTCTCGCGCTGTTGCCCGGATTCTTTGACCCGCACGTGCATCTGCGCACGCCCGGCCAGGAGCACAAGGAGGATCTCGAGAGCGGGACGCGAGCGGCCGCCGCGGGGGGGTTCGTCGGAGTGATAGCGATGCCGAACACCGACCCCGTGCTCGACTCCGCGCCGCTGCTGCGCTCGCTCCGCGACGCCGCCGCACGCGAGGCCACCGTGCCGGTCGGCTTCCTGCCCGCCGTGACGCGGGGCCTGGAAGGCGAGCAGCTGACGGAGATGGCCGAGCTCCGGCAGGAGGGCGCACTCGGCTTCACCGATGACGGGCGGCCCGTGCAGAGCGCCGGGATGCTGCGTAAGGCCCTGCAGTACCAGCGGCTGTGCGGCGGCGTGATCTCCCTGCATGAGGAGGACAGGACGCTCTCGCGCGGCGGCTCGATGCACGAGGGCGAGGTCAGCGCCCTGCTCGGCATCACCGGCATCCCGACCGTCGCGGAGTCGACGATGGTCGCCCGCGACGCTGCTCTCGCGGGCTACGAGGACGCCCGCGTGCACTTCCAGCACCTCAGCTGCATGGCGTCGGCGCGGGCCGTCGAGCAGGCCAAGGGCTACGGCTGGAAGGTCACGTGCGAGGTCAGCCCGCACCACCTGCTGCTGACCGACGAGGACGTCAGGAGCATGGACACCAGGATGAAGATGTATCCGCCGCTCGCCTCCGAGCAGGACAGGCTGGCACTGATCGAGGGGCTTCGAAGCGGCGTCATCGACTGCGTCGCGACCGATCACGCGCCCCACGCGCGCGATGAGAAGGAGGTTCCATTCGAGCAGGCGCCGATGGGCACCACAGGCCTTGAGACGTCATTCGCTGCGCTGTACACCGGCCTCGTGATCCCGGGAATCCTGGATCTCGGCCTGCTCGTCCAGAGACTGACCGCGGGGGCGGGAGTGTTCGACCTCCCGGTCTCGCGGATCGCCGCAGGCGAGCCCGCGAACGTGACCCTCGTCGACCTCGACGCGCGCTGGGTCGCGGGCGAGCACGGCTGGGAGAGCCGCTCTGAGAACTGCTGCTTTGCGGGCCGCTCGCTGCAGGGGCGCGTGCTGCTCACGGTCGCGGCGGGCTCCGTGGTCCATCGCGAGCGCTCGCTGGCCGGGGCGGTGGCCCGGTGAGCCTGCTCTCCCGCGAGCGCGCCGCGCTGCTCGTCGTCGACGTGCAGGAGGGCTTTCGCCCATACGAGTGCTTCGAGCCGGTCGCGTCCGCATGCGCGAAGCTGGTGCAGGGCGCGAGGATCCTGCAGGTGCCGACGCTGGTCAGCGAGCAGTATCCGCAGGGCCTGGGACACACGGCCCCGGAGGTCGGGCTGGCGGGCGAGAGGACGATCGAGAAGAGTGTGTTCTCCGCCGCTCGCGCCGACGGCTTTGACCTGGCGGGCCGCAGCCAGGCGATCGTCTGCGGGATCGAGGCACACGTCTGCGTCAGCCAGACGGTCCACGACCTGCTCGCGGAGGGCCTGCAGGTGCACGTGATCGCCGACGCGGTCGGCTCGCGCCACGACGAGGACCGCGAGCGGGCACTCGAGCGCATGCAGTCCGCGGGCGCCGTCATCAGCACCGTCGAGGCCGCTCTGTTCGAGCTGCTGGAACGAGCGGGCACGCCGGAGTTCAAACCCGTTCAGAGGCTGATCCTGTGAGCGCGCGCGAGGCCGCCTACGTGATGCTGGAGGACGGGACCCGCTTCGACGGCGAGGCATGCGGAGCGCCCGGATACGCCGTCGGCGAGGTCGTGTTCACGACCGGGATGTCCGGCTACCAGGAGTCGATGACCGACCCCTCGTTCGCGGGCCAGCTGATCGCATTCACCTACCCGCACATCGGCAACTACGGCGTCAGCCAGCAGGCGATGGAGTCCGCCCGCCCATGGGCGCGGGCGGCGATCATGCGCGAGGCATGCGAGAGCGAAGACGCCCCGAGCTCGGAGGGCGGCTGGCTGCAGTGGCTCTCAGACTGCGGCGTGCGCGCGATCACCGGCGTCGACACGCGCTCGCTGGTGATGCACATCAGGGAGGCCGGCGCGATGCGCGGCGGTGTCTTCCCGGGCTCGATGGCCGAGGCCGAGGCGCGCGAGATCGTCGTCGCCGAGCCGCCGATGGCCGGACAGGATCTCGCCCGGATCGTGACGCCCGAAATGGTCACCCGCCACGGCTCCGGGCCGGGGCCGCGGATCGCGGTGATCGACACCGGGATCAAGACCTCGATGGTCAGGGAGCTGCTCGAGCGCGGCGCGCGCGTCTCGCTGCATCCGTGCACCAGCAGCGCCGATGAGATCCTCGCCGAGGATCCCGACGCGGTGTTCCTCTCGAACGGCCCGGGTGACCCCGCCGCGCTCGACTACATCGTGCAGACGGTGCGTTCGATCGTCGGGCGCCGGCCGGTGTGGGGCATCTGCCTCGGACATCAGCTGCTCTGCCGCGCTGTCGGCCTTGAGACGTTCAAGCTCCCGTTCGGCCACCACGGCGCCAACCATCCGGTTCGCGACCTGCAGACGGGCAGGGTGGAGATTACCTCCCAGAACCATGGCTTCGCGGCGCTCGGGCCATCCGGCGCACGCACGATCGACAGCGACGAGGCGGTCCGGTGGGAGACGGACTTCGGCGCAGCCTCCCTCTCGCACGTGAACCTTTATGACCGCACCGTCGAGGGCCTTGAGCTGCTGGACGTTCCCGGCGGCACCGTGCAATACCACCCGGAGGCGGGCCCCGGGCCGCACGACAGCCTGTACCTCTTCGACCGTTTCCTGGAGCGCATTGCCGCGGCGTGACGACATCCACAAGATCCTGATCCTCGGATCGGGGCCGATCGTGATCGGGCAGGCGGCCGAGTTCGACTACTCGGGGGTGCAGGCGTGCAAGGTGCTGCGCGAGGAGGGCTATGAGGTCGTCCTGGTCAACTCCAACCCGGCGACGATCATGACCGACCCGGAGTTCGCCGACGCTACCTACATCGAGCCGCTGCTGGCGGGGCCCGTCGCTCAGGTGATCGAGCGCGAGCGGCCCGACGCGCTGCTCGGCACGCTCGGAGGCCAGACCGCGCTGAACCTCGCCAAGGAGCTGCACGACGACGGCACCCTCGAGCGCTTCGGCGTGGAGCTGATCGGCGCCAACTACGAGGCGATCGCCTGCGCAGAGGACCGCGAGCTGTTCCGCGATGCGATGCAGCGCGCCGGCCTGCGGATGCCGCGCAGCGCGATCGCGACGAGCCTCGAGCAGGCCAGGGGAGAGATCGCCTCGCTGGGCCTCCCGTGCATCGTGCGGCCCGCGTTCACGCTCGGCGGCCGTGGCGGGGGCATCGCCCGCACCGAGCAGGAGTTCGACCGGATCGTCGCGCAGGGCCTCGAGGCCTCGCCGATCGGCCAGGTGCTGCTCGACGAGTCGGTGATCGGCTGGGGCGAGTTCGAGCTCGAGGTCATGCGCGACAGCGCCGACAACGTCGTGATCGTCTGCTCGATCGAGAACGTCGACCCGATGGGCGTGCACACGGGCGACTCCGTGACAGTCGCGCCGCAGCAGACGCTCACGGATGCGCTCTACCAGCAGCTGCGCGACCAGGCGATCACGGTGATCCGCGCCGTCGGCGTGGAGACCGGCGGCTCGAACGTCCAGTTCGCCGTCAACGCGCAGACCGACGAGATCCTCGTGATCGAGATGAACCCCCGCGTCTCGCGGTCCTCGGCGCTCGCGTCGAAGGCAACCGGCTTCCCGATCGCGAAGATCGCGGCGCGCCTGGCCGTCGGCTACAGGCTCGATGAGATCGACAACGACATCACCGGCGTCACGCCGGCGTGCTTCGAGCCGACGATCGACTACGTCGTCGTGAAGTGGCCGCGGTTCGCGTTCGAGAAGTTCCCCGGCGCCGACCCGACGCTCTCGACGCACATGAAGTCGGTGGGTGAGGCGATGGCGATAGGGCGCACCTTCCAGCAGGCGTTCGCGAAGGCGCTGCGCTCCCGCGAGCTCGACAAGCGACCCGACCTGAGCGGGCGCGGGGAGGCGGATCTCCTGGACTGCCTGCAGCGGCCGGGAGCGGACCGCTTTGAGATGGTCCTGGAGCTGCTGCGGCGCGGGACCGGCATCGAGGCCGTCCACGACGCGACGAAGATCGACCGCTGGTTCCTGCGCGAGATGGCCGTGATGGCCGCCGACGAGGACGCTCCATTCGCCGGCGAGCGCTCGTTCCGGTCCGTCGACACCTGTGCCGCGGAGTTCCCGGCGCGCACCCCCTACTACTACTCGGGGTGGGAGCGGCGGGCGGCCGGCGAGGTCAGGCGCGGAGAGCGCGAGTCGGTTGTGATCCTCGGCTCCGGCCCGAACCGGATCGGGCAGGGCATCGAGTTCGACTACTGCTGCGTGCACGCGGCGATGACGGTGCGCGCGTCCGGCCGGGACGCGGTGATGGTGAACTGCAACCCGGAGACGGTCTCCACCGACTACGACACCTCCGACCGCCTCTACTTCGAGCCGCTCACGCTCGAGGACGTGCTCGCCGTGATCGCGGAGGAGCAGAAGGGGGGAGGGTTGAAGGGCGTCATCGTCCAGTTCGGTGGCCAGACGCCGCTGAAGCTCGCAGCCGGCCTGGAGAGCGCCGGCGTTCCCCTGCTCGGCACCAGTGTGCAGGCGATCGACCTCGCCGAGGACCGCGGCCGCTTCGGCGCACTGCTCGCCGAGCTCGGCTACAAGGCGCCGCCCTACGCGACGGCCCGCTCCGTCGGCGACGCGCTCGGCTGCGCCGAGAGCGTCGGCTTCCCGCTGCTCGTGCGCCCGTCCTACGTGCTCGGCGGCCGCGCGATGGAGATCGTCTACTCGCCCGACGGGCTCGCCGACTACCTGCGCCGCGAGGCAGGGGAGGGAGGGGACATCTACCTCGACCGCTTCCTCGAGAACGCGACGGAGGTCGACGTCGACGCGCTGTGCGACGGAACCGACGTCTGGATCGGAGGCATCATGCAGCACGTCGAGGAGGCCGGCGTGCACTCCGGGGACAGCGCCTGTGTACTCCCTCCGCACTCACTCGGCGAGGAGATGCTCGAGCAGATCCGGGGCGCGACGCGCGAGATCGCGCTCGCGGTCGGCGTCGTCGGTCTCCTGAACGTCCAGTACGCCGTGCACGCCGGAGAGCTCTACGTGATCGAGGCGAACCCGCGCGCCTCGCGGACGGTGCCGTTCGTCTCCAAGGCGGTCGGCCTGCCGCTCGCGAAGCTCGCTTGCCGGATCATGCTCGGCGAGCCGATCTCCGAGCTGGGGCTCCCCCAGGAGCGCCAGGGGATGGGCTTCGGCGACCACGTGTCCGTCAAGGAGGCCGTGCTCCCGTTCGACCGCTTCGACGGCTCCGATGCCGTGCTCGGCCCCGAGATGCGCTCGACCGGCGAGGTGATGGGCATCGCCCGCGACTTCCCGACCGCGTTCGCGAAGGCGCAGGCCGCTGCCGGCGTCCCGCTGCCCGGTTCCGGGACGGCATTCATCACCGTCACCGACTCGGACAAGGCGGGGGCGTTCTCCGTGGCGCAGCTGCTCCACGACTGCGGCTTTCAGATCGTCGCGACCAGGGGCACGGCGAATGCGATCGCCCGCATGGGCGTGCCCGTCCAGGCGCTGAACAAGATCGGAGAGGGCTCACCGCACGTCGTCGACTGGATCGAGCGCGGCGACGTGGACCTGGTCGTCAACACACCCACCGGCGTCGGTGCACGCACCGACGGGTGGGAGATACGCCGCGCCGCCGTCGCGCACGGGATCCCCTGCCTGACCACGCTCTCCGCCGGCATCTCCGCGGCGCGCGCGATCGCCAGGGCCCGCCGGGACGGGGAGCCCGAGGTGCTCTGCCTGCAGGAGCTGCACGGCCTGCAGCGCCGGCCGGGCCGGATCGCGCCGGCGCCCGCCGACGGGGCGCCCGTGGCGTGAGCGGGGAGCCGCTGCAGCGCAGGGAGCTGACCGTCGCCGCCGTCGAGAGGCTCGGCGCCTACCACCTGCTGCGCATCGCGGACAGCGCCGGGCCGGAGCCGCTCGCGGGGCAGTTCGCGATGCTCGCCGCAGCCGAGGGCTGGGGAGGCGGGCAGGACGAGCGGCCGTTCCTGCCGCGGGCGCTCTCGATCGCCCGCCGCCAGGACGGCCAGACGCTGTTCCTGCTCGAGGATGTGGGCCCCGGAACGGCGCGCCTGTGCGCCCTTCAGCCCGGAGAGCGGGTGCTCTCGCTGGGACCACTCGGCAACGGCTTCACGCCCCCGCACGACGGGCGGAGGGCGCTCCTCGCCGGCGGCGGGGTCGGGATCGCGCCGCTCGCGATCCTGCAGGACCAGCTCCCGGGTACCGCAACGGCGCTGCTCGGCTTCCGCGGCTCATCCCACGCGCCCGGCGCGGCGCTGCTGAGAGATGCAGTGATCGCAACGGACGACGGCTCGCAGGGCCACAGGGGCACGGTGACGGAGCTTCTTGCCGCTGAGCTCGAGTCCGGGCCCGACGCCGTCGTCTACGCGTGCGGTCCGGCGGGAATGCTCGAGAGCGTCAGGGCGCTGTGCGAGCAGGCCGGTGTGCCGGCCCAGCTGGCGCTCGAGGCCCCGATGGCGTGCGGCTTCGGCGCCTGCCACGGCTGCGTAGTCCCGATCCGCGGCGGCGGCTACAGCCGCGTCTGTGTGGACGGGCCGGTGATCGACGCCTGCAGGCTCGAGCGCGTCGACGAGCACGCCGGGGCGCCTGCGTGAGCGTCGAGTTCTGCGGCCTGTCGCTGGCTCACCCCGTCATCAACGGGTCGGGCACGTTCGATGCGATCGCGGCGATCAGCGCGCTCGGTGAGGGCCTCGCAGACTCCTTCCCGTTCTCCGCCTACGTCTCCAAGACGATCACGCTGGAGCCGCGCGCCGGCAACCCGCCGCCGCGGCTGTGGGAGACCCCCGCGGGGATGATCAACTCGATCGGCCTTCCCAACAAGGGACTCGCCGCGTACCTGAGCGAGGACATGCCGCGCCTGTCGAGCCTGCGCCGCCGGACACCGGAGGGGGCCGCGGTCGCGGTGCCGCTGATAACGAATGTGATGGGTTCGGAGCTCGCGGACATCGCCGCGCTCGTGAGCGCCTGCGATGAGCCGCCGCAGATCTCCGCGATCGAGCTGAACGTTTCGTGCCCGAACGTGAAGACCGGCCTTGACATCGGCGCCGACCCGGAGCAGCTGCGGGCCGTCGTCAGCGCCGTCAGGCCGCTCACGCGCAAGCCCCTGATCGTCAAGCTCACGCCGAACACGGCTGACGTGGCGATGTGCGCTCGCGCCGCCGAGGACGCCGGCGCCGACGCGGTGTCGCTGATCAACACACTGAGAGCGACGGCGCTCGCGCCATCGGGCGAGCGCCCGCGCGGCAGCTGGCTCGGCGGCGGGACCGGCGGGCTTTCCGGGCCGGCGATTCGCGCCGTCGCGCTGGCTCAGGTGGCCTCCGTTGCGGCCTCCGTGAGCATCCCGGTGGTCGGGATGGGGGGCGTCGAGCGCTCCGAGCACGCACGGGACCTGATCGACGCGGGCGCCAGCATCGTCGCCGTGGGCACCGCGAGCTTCCTCGATCCGATGGCCGGGGCCAGCATCGCGTCGGGTCTATTGCCCTGATAAAAACCCCTGCAAACACGCTTCCGCACCGTACACCTACCTCGACATACCTGAACCTCAGGTTGAGCTTCAGGTGAATTCGCACTTTTTTGTTTGCTCGCGGCCTCCGGATCTGTAGACTCGCCGCCCATGGCGACGGCGACCGGAACGACGTCCACGAACACCTCGACCGCTCCCGAGCGGTCGCTGAACCAGCGGATGGACGCCCTTGCGCGCGCCAACGAGATCCGGATCCAGCGCGCACAGCTCAAGCGGGACCTGAAGTCGGGCCGGCGGTCGATCCAGAGCCTCCTGCTGGACCCGCCCGAGTACGTCGAGACCGCGAAGGTGTTCGACATGCTGCTCGCCGTCCCGAAGTACGGCCGCGTGAAGGTCAACAAGATCCTCGCCCACTGCCGGATCGCCCCGAGCAAGACGATCGGCGGGCTGTCCGAGCGCCAGCGCAGCGAGCTGATCTCGATGCTTCACCACTGAAGCCGCCCGCCCGTTCCCACCGAGGCCGGCAATAGGGTCCCCGCCTTGGCGCGCGTGTTCGTTATCACCGGACCATCGGGAGTCGGCAAGGGCACGCTGATCCGCGGCCTGATGGCGCGCGTCCCGGAGCTCGAGCTGTCCGTCTCGGCGACCACGAGAGCCCCCAGAGCCGGCGAGAAGGACGGCGTCGACTACCACTTCCTGCCCCGCGAGGAGTTCGACCGGCGCGTCGCCGCGGGCGACTTCGTGGAGCACGCGGACTACGCGGGACGCAGCTACGGCACGCTGCGCTCGGAGCTCGAGGACCGCGTCGCATCCGGTGTCCCGGTCGTCCTGGAGATCGAGGTGCAGGGCGCGCGCCAGGTCCGCGGCGCTATGCCCGAGGCCGTGCAGGTGTTCATCGCCCCGCCGTCCCTGCGGGCGCTCCGCGACAGGCTCACCGGCCGCGGCACCGACGATGAGGAGGAGGTCGAGCGCCGCCTGCAGGTCGCGGAGCAGGAGCTCACGGCCCAGCCCGAGTTCGCGCACGTGGTCGTCAACGACGAGCTCGAGCAGGCACTGGGAGCGCTCGTCGCGATCGTGCGGGGGTCGCTCAGCTGAGCGCCGCGGCAGGTCGCGGGCGAAGGCGCGGGCAACTGCCACTACACTGGAGGGCCAACGAGGAAAGGCAACACCAACCGTGATCTCCCCCCGCATCGATCGCCTGCTGGAGCAGGTCGACTCCAACTACGCAGGTGTCATCGTGGCCGCCAAGCGCGCGCGCCAGATCAACAGCTACTACCACAACCTCGGCGAGGGCACGTTCGACGAGTTCCCGCCCCCGATGATCGAAACGGGGTCGAAAAACTACCTCACGATCGCTCTCGAGGAGGTAGCTGCGGGGAAGATGAACTACCACTACCGGTAGTGCATCGGGGCCCGCCGCCCGGGCCCGTGCGGGGCGCAACACGCGCATCAGCGCTTGCCGATTCGCCCCGCTGCCTCTAGAACCTCAAGCGTCATGTCACGGATACTGCTCGGCGTCAGCGGTGGCGTTGCCGCATACAAGGCGCTCGAGCTCGTGCGCGCGGCGACGGCCGACGGCCACGCCGTGCGCGTCGTGCAGACACCCACGAGCCGGCGATTCGTCGGCGAGGCTTCCTTCTCGGCTCTGACCGGAGCGCCCGTGCTCGTGAGCGAGTTCACGCGCGACCCGGCCCGCGGCGCGTTTCCGGACCAGGCGGCGCCCGAGCACGACCCGATCAGCCACCTGCGGCTCGTCGAGAACGCCGACGTCTACGTGATCGCGCCCGCCAGCGCCAACACGATCGCCAAGCTCGCGGCCGGGATCGCGGACAACCTGCTCGGCAGCTGTGCGCTCGCCGCGTCCTGCCCGCTGGTGATCGCCCCCGCCATGAACAGCCGCATGTATGAGCACCCCGCGACACAGGCGAACCTGCAGACGCTGCGCGAACGCGGCGCCGTGATCGTGGCGCCGGGCAGCGGGCGCCTGGCATCCAGGGGAGAGCATGGGATCGGCAGGCTCGCGGAGCCGGCCGAGATCCTCGCCGCAGCCCTCTCCGCGGCCGCGTCCGGCCGCCCACTCAGCGGCGTGCGGGTGCTCGTGAGCGCGGGCGGCACGCGCGAGCCGATCGACGCCGTCCGCTTCATCGGCAACAGCTCATCCGGGCGCATGGGCGTGGCGCTCGCGCACGTCGCGGCAGCCCGCGGAGCCGACGTGACGCTGATCGCCGCGAACCTCTCGGTCCCCGTGCCTGACGGCATGCGCCGCCGCGACGTCGGCAGCGCTCGCGAGCTCCAGCGGGCGTGCGAGGAGGAGTTCGCCGGCTGTGACGTGCTGCTGATGGCAGCCGCGGTCGCCGATTTCACGCCCGCATCCCCCGAGCAGGGGAAGATCAAGAAGTCAGGCCGCGAGCACCTCGAGCTGACACTCGAGCCGACCAGCGACGTGCTGGCGGGCCTCGCCGTCAAACGCTCCGCAGGGCAGCTGCTGGTCGGGTTCGCCGCCGAGCACGGCGAGCGCGCGGTCGAGCTCGCGCGCGGCAAGCTCGCCGCGAAGGGACTCGACGCGATCGTCGTCAACGACATCTCGCGCGGGGACATCGGCTTTGACGTGGAGGAGAACGAGGTCACGATCCTGACCGCGCTGGAGGGCGGCGGGGTGGGCGAGCAGCACGTGCCGCGGGCCGGCAAGCGGGAGGTCGCCGCGGCGATCCTCGACGCCGTTCAGGACCTGCGCAACGGCGGATAAAATGCCGCAGGTGGAGAGCGTGTACGACCTCTACCAGCGCGGCTGCGAGCTGCTCGACCACGGCGACCACCAGGCCGCGATCGTTCCCCTGAGCAAGGCCCGCGACCGCGAGCCCGACAAGGCCTCGATACGCGAGGCGCTCGGCCGGGCGCTGTTCCATTCCCAGCGCTACGAGAGCGCCGCAGCCGAGTTCGAGGCGGTCGCGAGCAGGACGCCCACGAACGACTACGCGCTGTTCTGCCTCGGCCGCTCGATGCAGCTGCTCGGGCGCCACCGCGAGGCCTGCCACCCGCTCGCGCTGGCCTGCTCGCTGCAGCCTGAGAGAGCCGACTACAGGCTGTATCGAGATCGCGCGCGCCGCGACGCGGCACGCGGCTGACGAGGCCAACCCCGGGGCGGCCCGATGCTATGCTCGACGGACAGCTTTCGTGCCCGCGTTGAGCATGGGCAGCAGTACCGAGAGTGGGCGCCCGCCCGCTTTTTTTGCGTAAGGAGTGAGTTCGTGACCGCTTTGCAGACCGACATCGAGAGGCGAATAGCAGCGAGTGAGCCCGAGATCGAGGTGCTGCTCGCGGAGGTTGCGGGCGGTCGCTGCCTGAGGGTCTTCATCGACCACCCGGACGGCGTCACGCTCGCGATGTGCGAGCGCGTCACCCTGCTCCTCGGTGATCTCCGCGAGCGCTACTCGCTGGAGGTCTCATCCCCGGGGACCGAGCGCCCGCTGACCAAGCCGGCGCACTTCGCGCGGTTCGTCGGACGCAAGGCCCGGGTTCGCACCCGGCACCCGAGGCAGATGGACCTGCCTGCGAGCGACGGCGCGCCGCGCGCCGGCAGCAGCTTCACCGGAGAGCTTGTGGGGGCATCCGATGAGGAGGTCACTCTGGCCGCCGACGGGGGCGTCATCGCGATCCCCTATTCGGAGATCCGCCGTTCGAATCTGATCGAGGAGTAGAGGGAGCCATGTCACGCGAAATCCTTGAGGCCATGCACGCACTTGCGCGCGAGAAGGGCATCGAGCCCGAGAAGCTGATGATCGCGCTGGAGGATGCGCTGCTCTCCGCCTACAAGAAGCAGCCGGGCTCCGCGAAGTACGCGCGCGTCGAAATGGACCGCGAGACGGCGGACTTCCGCGTCATCGAACTGATCATCCCTGAACGCCTCGAGGCTCACCTGATCGTCGAGACGATCGACGAGGAAACGACCGTCGACCCCGAGACCGGCGAGATGCGCGAACCGGAGGAACCGGAAATCGACCCGAAGAAGTTCGCCGAATACCGCGACCAGATCGACGAGCGCGACGTGACGCCCGACGACTTCGGGCGGATCGCCGCCCAGACCGCCAAGCAGGTGATCCTGCAGCGGATCCGCGAGGCCGAGCGCGACATGATGTACGAGGAATACCGCGACCGTGTGGGTGAGCTCATCACCGGCATCGTGCAGCAGTCGGACTCCCGCTACACGCTCGTGCAGCTGCGCGAACGCGTCGAGGCGCTGCTCCCGAAGTCCGAGCAGGTCGACGGCGAGCGCTACGACCACTCACAGCGGATCAAGGCCGTCATCAAGGAGGTCTCACCCTCCACCAAGGGCCCCGCGATCATCGTCTCCCGGCGCGATCCGGAGCTGATCAAGAAGCTGTTCGAGCTCGAGGTCCCGGAGATCGCCGACGGGCTCGTGGAGATCGCGAACGTCGCGCGTGAGCCCGGATACCGCTCGAAGATCGCCGTCATCTCGCACACCGACGGGGTCGACCCCGTCGGCGCGTGCGTCGGGCCGCGCGGCTCGCGTGTGCGGATGGTCGTGTCAGAGCTCCGCGGCGAGAAGATCGACATCATCCCCTTCAACGAGGAGCCCGCGCGGTTCGTCGCCAAGGCGCTCTCGCCGGCACGCGTGCGTGAGGTGCTCGTCGACGACGAGGCCAAGCAGGCGACCGTGATCGTGCCCGACGACCAGCTCTCGCTGGCGATCGGCCGCGAAGGCCAGAACGCGCGCCTCGCAGCGCGCCTCACCGGCTGGCGCGTGGACATCCGCTCCGAGACCGAGTTCGCCGCCGAGGAGGCCGAGCACGGCTACGAGGAGGAGGAGGTGCACGGGCGCTGCTCGGCGGTCCTCTCAAACGGCCGCCGCTGCCCAAACGCCGCGCTTCCCGGCTCGCGCTACTGCGGCCTGGACAGCCACCAGGCGCTCGCCAACATCGACAGCGACAACGTCGCCGACCTCGCCGGTGACGGCGCTGAGAGCGACGCTGCTCCCGCGGCGCCCGCCGAGGCCGCGCAGGAGCCCGTCGCGAACGAGCAGCCGGCCGCCGCCGCGGAAGCCGAGCCGCACGTCGTGCAGCCCGCAGTCGAGGCCGCGCCCGTCGAGGAGCAGGCGACATAGGCGTCCATGTGCCGCGTCGGCGCTGCGTCGGCTGCGGACGGATCGCGCCGAAAAGCGAACTGATGCGGCTGGCCATCAGCCGCGAGGAGCGCGGCGCGGCGCGTCGCGCCGTCTGCGACCGCGACGCTGTCATGCCCGGGCGTGGCGCCTATCTGTGTCTCGGCGAGACCCCGGGAAGCCCCCGAAGCGAGTGCATAGCGCTGGCGCTGCGGCGCGGCGCGCTCTCGCGCGCCCTGCGCTGCAGGGTGGCACTGGACCCTGAGCTCGTAGAATCGGTGAGCGCATGAGCAAGAAGAGAGTTCACGAGATCGCCAAGGAGCACGGGCTCTCCAGCAAGGAGCTGCTCGAGAAGCTTCACGCCGCGGGCATCGAGGCCAAGGCCGCAGCCTCATCGGTCGAGGAGTCAGCCGCCCTGAAGGTGCTCGGCGCCGCTCCCGCCCCGAGCTCCAACGGCTCCGCCGCCGGCGCCCCCGCCGAGCCTGCTCCCGCGCCCCCGGCCGCCGCGCCGGCGGCCCAGGCGGCGCCCGCGGCGCCCGCTGCGGCCGCGCCCCCAGCAGCCGCTACCCCCGCGAACGCCGCAGCCGCGGCCGCAGCCGCGGCTGCCGCTGAGCGCGTGCGCCCGACGCGCGACTCGCGAACGGGCGAGCGGACACCGGGCGACGTCGGCCCCGGAGGGCGCAGGCGCGTCGTGATCGACTCGCAGGCCTCGCGTCGGCAGCAGGGCGGCCCGTCCAACCAGCCGCAGCGGCGCCCGCGCCGCGGACGGCGCAGGCGCGGAACCTACGACGAGACGATCGCGCCGATCGACAACGCGGCGATGGAGGCCACGGACCTGATCCGCGTGAACTCCGGGTCGACCGTCAAGGACGTTGCCGAGTACCTCGGCGTCGCCGTGCCCGAGGTGATCAAGAAGCTGATGTCCCTCGGCGAGATGGCGACGCTGACGCAGACGCTCTCCGACGACGCGATCCAGGTGCTCGCCGACGAATTCGAGAAGAAGATCGAGATCGTCCATGCCGCGGACGACGTCGACGTCGAGCCCGAGTTCGAGGACGTCGAGGAGGACCTGATCTCGCGGCCGCCCGTCGTGACGATCATGGGGCACGTCGACCACGGCAAGACGTCCCTGCTGGACGCGATCCGCGAAACCGAGGTTGTCGCCGGCGAGGCGGGCGGCATCACCCAGCACATCGGCGCCTACCAGGTCCGCCATGGCGGCAAAGAGATCACGTTCCTTGACACACCCGGCCACGAGGCCTTCACCGCGATGCGCGCGCGCGGCGCCAAAGTCACCGATCTCGCGGTGATCGTCGTCGCGGCCGACGACGGCGTCAAGCCGCAGACCGAAGAGGCGATCGACCACGCCAAGGCGGCGGAAGTCCCGATCGTCGTCGCCGTAAACAAGATCGACAAGGAGGGCGCGCAGCCAGAGCGGGTGCGCACCGAGATGACCAGCCACGGCCTGCAGCCGTCGGAGTGGGGCGGAGACATCGAGTTCGTGGACGTCAGCGCCAAGACGCACCAGGGCCTTGACTCGCTGCTGGACACGGTCCAGCTCGTCACCGACCTCGAGGATCTGAAGGCGAACAGCAACACCGAGGCATCCGGCGCCGTGATCGAGTCCAAGCTCGACCCGGGCCGCGGACCCGTCGTGACGATCCTGATCCAGCGCGGCACGCTTCGCGTCGGCGACGCCCTCGTGGCGGGAGCTCACTTCGGCCGGGTCCGCGCGATGCACAATTTCATGGGCGTCAAGCTGAAGCGCGCGACGCCCGGCCAGCCCGTTGAGGTGCTCGGCTTCGACGGCGTCCCCGAGGCCGGGGAGCACGTCCGCGTGGTCGAGAACGAGCGCCGCGCGCGCCAGCTCGCCGGCGAGCGCGCGAACCGCCTGAAGACCGAGGCGCTCGCACGCCGCTCCGGCCGCAAGGTGTCGCTTGAGGACGTCTTCAAGCTCGCCCAGGCCGGCGCCGTCAAGGAGCTCGGGCTGGTCGTCAAGGCGGACGTCGCAGGCTCGCTGGAGGCACTCGAGGACGAGATCGCCAAGCTCCCGCAGCAGGAGGTCGCGGTCAACATCATCCACCGCGGCGTCGGCGGGATCAACGAGTCCGACGTGATGCTCGCGTCCGCCTCCGAAGGCGTGATCCTCGCCTTCAACGTCAGGCCCGTCGGCGACGCGCGCCTGATCGCCGACCGCGAGGGCGTCGAGATCCGCTCCTACTCGGTCATCTACCGCGCGATCGAGGAGCTCCGCGCGGCGATGCAGGGAATGCTCGAGCCGGCCGAGGTCGAGACGCCGCTCGGGCAGGCCGAGGTGCGCCAGCTCTTCAAAGCATCGAGGATCGGCACGATCGCCGGCTCGTTCGTCACCGAGGGCAAGGTCACCCGGGGCGCCCGCGTCCGGGTCGTCCGCGAGGGGACCGTCATCTACGACACGACGATCGACAGCCTGCGCCGCTTCAACGAGGACGCGCGCGAGGTCGCGAGCGGGTTCGAGTGCGGGATCGTGCTCACGAACTTCCAGGACCTGCACGAGGGCGACCTGCTCGAGACGTACGAGACGCGCCAGGTCGAGCGCGAGCTCGCCGACTGACCGCCGCGAGACGCTGGCGCCGGGCGCGCGCATGCACGAGAATGAAGCTGCCCGTTCGCCGGAAGGTACCGCGACCGCGGCGGGGAATTGGAGGGTAGGATGAGCACAGGGCGCATGCGTCGGGTCGATGAGGCGATTCGCCAAGTGCTCGGGGATGCCGTTGCAGGAGACCTGAAGGACCCTCGAGTGGGATTTGTGACCGTGACCGATGTGAGAACCAGCCCCGATCTGAGCCATGCGCGCGTCTACGTGAGCGTCCTCGGCCGCTCCGGCGGACAATCGAACCAGACCGAACGCGAGGACACGCTCGACGGCCTGCGCAGCGCCCACGGCTACCTGCAGGCGCGGGTCGCACGAGAGCTGCACCTGAAGCGCACGCCGACGCTCGAGTTCACCTACGACGACACGACCGACAGGGCGCTGCGCGTCGAGGAGCTGATTGACGAGATGGAAATCTCATGAGCGCCCCAGCCGGCCAGGCCCGCGAGCGCGTGCTCGAGCGCATCCGCGAGGACGAGAAGTTCGTGCTCGCCGCGCACGAGCGCCCCGACGGAGACGCGCTCGGCTCGCTCGTCGCCATGCAGGGGCTGCTGAAGGCGCTCGGCAAGGACTCGCTGATGTTCATCGGCGCCGACGACCTGCCGCTTCCCCACGAGTACCGGATGTTCGATCTCGACGGCCTGATCCAGAGCCCGCCGGCCGATATAGCCGAGCGGACGGTGGTGTTCCTGGACTGCGGGAACATCGATCGCAACTCGGCCGGGGTGCTCCGCGACGGAGCACACCTGCTCGACATCGACCACCACCACGACAACACAATGTTCGGGACGATCAACCACGTCGTCCCGGAGGCCTCCTGCACCGCCGAGATCGTCTGGGACCTGATGCACGGCCTCGGCGTCAGGCCCACACCCCCCGTCGCGCAGGGCCTGTACATCGGCCTGATCACCGACACCGGTCGCTTCATGTACGAGAACACCGGCCCGCGCGCGCACATGATGGCCGCGGAGCTGATCACCGCCGGCGTCGACGTGCAGGCGGTCTACCGCTGCCTGTATGAGGAAATGCCGGCCGGCAAGATCGCGCTGCTCGCGCTCGGCCTGTCGCAGATCCAGCGCTTCGACGAGGGCGAGCTGACGATCTCCGTGCTCACGGCCGAGGACTTCCGCAGCACCGGGTCGCTCGAGAGCCAATCCGAGGGGATCATCGACCACCTCCGCGCGATCGAGGGGACGAAGGTCGCGGCGCTCGTCAGGGAGATCTCCTCCGGCGCCCGCTCCGGTCAGCACAAAGTCTCTCTGCGCGCCGCCGACGACGACGTCGACGTGTCCGTGATCGCACGCGCGCAGGGCGGGGGAGGGCACCGCCGCGCTGCCGGGTTCTCGACCACGCTCGAGCCCGACGAGCTGATCGCCTTCCTGAGAGAGGCGATAGCCGTGCAGCTGCGTGGCGCGGCCCCCGCGCCCGTAAGGGTCGCCTGATCTCCACCGGGGGCGAGCGCCCGGCGATGGACGGCGTGATCCCCATCGACAAGCCGGCGGGGCTCAGCTCCCACGACGTCGTCGCGGCCGTCCGGCGCTCCCTGGGCGGCGTGAAGACCGGTCACGCCGGCACGCTCGACCCGTTCGCGACCGGGCTGCTGCTCGTGCTCGTCGGGCGGGCCACGAAAGCGCAGTCCGAGCTGATGGCCCTGCCCAAGCGCTACGAGACGGTCGCCCGGCTCGGGGCGCTGTCGAGCACCGGCGACACCGAGGGTGAGATCACCGAGACGGGCAGGATCCCGCCGCCGAATCCCGAGCTGCCGGCCGGCGAGATCCGCCAGCGCCCGCCCGCGCACTCCGCGGTCAAGGTCGGCGGCGAGCGCGCCTACCGCCGGGCGCGCAGGGGCGAGAGCTTCCAGATGCCCGAGCGGATCGTCACCGTGCACCGCTTCGAGGAGCTCTGGCGAGAGAGCGGGCCCGACGGGAAACCGCGGGCCGGCTACCTGATCGAGTGCGGCTCGGGCACCTACGTGCGCTCGCTGATCGCCGACCTGAACGACGCGTACTGCCTTGAGCTGCGCCGGACCGCGATCGGCCCGTTCGACGTCGCCGACGCGAGCGCCCTGCCCGAGCGCGGCGCCCCTTGGCAAGAGCCGCCGCTGATCGGGCTCGAGCGCGCGCTCGAGCTCGCGCGCGATAGCCACGGGCTCTCCGAGGCCCACTCCCGGGCGCGCCGTCAATAGGCTGTGCGGCCGTGAAGGTAACCCTCCTGCCAGATGTGGAGCGCGGCGTCCGGCGCGACGTCGCCGTCGGCACGTTCGACGGTGTCCACCTCGGCCACCGCGAGGTGATCCGGGGCTCGGACAGCGTCCTCACCTTCGACCCGCACCCCGTTTCGGTGGTGGCGCCGCAGCACACCCCGCGGCTGCTGACCACGCCCGCGCGCAAGGCGCAGCTGCTCGAGTCGCTCGGAGTCAGCGAGATGATCGTGATCCCGTTCAACGAGCAGTTCGCCTCGCGCTCCGCCGCCGAGTTCATCGAGGATGTGATCGTCGGCGCGCTCGGCGCGCGCAGGGTCGCGATCGGCGAGAACTTCAGGTTCGGCAACCGAGCGCAGGGGGACCCGGTGCTGCTGGCGGCGGACCCGCGCTTTGAGACCGTCGTGCACCCGCTGCTGGAAATCGACGGGGAGATCGTCTCCTCCAGCCACATCCGCGGCCTCGTGCTCGCGGGAGAGGTCGCCGAGGCCGGCCGGCTGCTCGGGGAGGGCTTCCAGCTCTCCGGCGAGGTCGTGCACGGCGACAAGCGAGGACGCGAGCTCGGCTTCCCGACCGCGAACCTGATCCCCGACGAGGCGCTGGTGTGCCCGGGCCACGGCGTCTACGCATGCCTGGCCGACGGCCGCCCGGCCGCGGTCAGCATCGGCGTGCGCCCGACGTTCGAGACGGGCCGCGGCGAGCTGATCGAGGCCTACCTGCTCGACTTCGAGGGCGACCTCTACGGCAGCCAGATGCGCCTCGAGTTCCTGGAGCGCCTGCGCGGGGAGCGCCGCTTCAGCGATCCCGACGCCCTGATCGAGCAGATGCACCGCGACGTCCAGGACACCCGGCGCGTCACCGAGGCTCATTGACGGCGCCGGGCGTCTGCTACCGTGCCATCTCTATGCCAGCACTGACAAGCGAGCGCAAGCGCGCGATAGCCGCGCAGTTCGGCGCCAACGAGCAGGACACCGGCTCGACCAAGGTCCAGATCGCGCTCCTCACCGAGCGCATCAACCACCTCACCGAGCACCTGCGCGAGCAGGGCAAAGACCACCACTCCCGCCGCGGGCTGCTGATGCTCGTCGGCCGCAGGCGCCGGTTCCTGGCATACCTGCAGCGCCGTGACCTCGAGGGTTATCGCGCGCTGATCAAAGAGCTCGGCCTCCGCAAGTAGCGCGCATGAGCGTGCTCGCAGCAGGGACCAAAGCGCCGAGCTTCTCGCTCGCGCGCGCCGACGGCGGCACCTTCACCGAGGAGGACCTGCTCGGCAGGACCACGGTGATGGTCTTCTACCCGTTCGCCTTCAGCCCCGTCTGCACCGACCAGTTCCAGCACTACGAGCCGCTCGTCGCCGAGCTCGCGGCCCGCGACGGCGTCCTGGTGGGGGTGTCCTGCGACGCGACCCACTCGCAGAGCGCGTTCAAGGACAAGCTCGGCGTCAGCAGCGAGCAGCTCTCGGACTTTCACCCCAAGGGCGCGACGTGCGAGGCCTTCGGCGTCCTTCACCCCGGCGGCTTCGCGGAGCGGGCGCTGGTCATCACGGGCCCCGACGGGGTCGTGCGCTGGAGCTACCAGGCGGACTCGCCCGGGGAGCTCCCGAGCGTCGATCTGCTGCGCTCCGGCATCGCCGCCGCGTACGACCAGAGCGCCTGAGGACACGCCGCTCCGGACGCGCCAGCGGCCCCTCGCGCGAGAGGGCCGGCGAGCCGGGCTGCGCTAAGCTCCCTGCGTTCGGATATTGAGAAAAAAGAAACGGACCGCCGACCGACGGGCGGAACAGGAAGGCAGTGAATATGAGTAGCGATGCCGTTACGCGGGTTTCCGTGGAGATCGCTGGCAGCGAGATCACGTTCGAGACCGGCAGGATGGCCAAGCAGGCCTCCGGCGCAGTTGTAGTGAGCCAGGGGGACACGATGGTCCTCTGCACGGCTGTCGCGGGTTCCCTCCGCGACGTTGACTTTCTCCCTCTGACGGTTGACGTCGAGGAACGCATGTACGCGACCGGGAAAATCCCCGGCTCGTTCTTCAAGCGCGAGGGCCGTCCCGGCGAGAAGGCGACGCTCACCGCGCGCATGATCGACCGGCCGATCCGCCCGCTGTTCCCGAAGGACTGGCGTTACGACACGCAGCTCGTCGCGATCCCGATCTCGATCGACCATGTGCACCCGTACGACATCCTGGCGATGAACGGCGCATCCGCCGCGCTGATGATCTCCGACATCCCGCTGCCGACACCCGTCGGCGCTGTCAGGATCGGCAAGATCGACGGCAACTTCGTCGTCAACCCGCCCGAGCCCTCGCTGCTCGCGGACGCCGAGGACGCGTCCGAGCTCGACCTGATCGTCGCGGGCACCGAGGACGCGATCCTGATGGTGGAGGCCGGTGCGAACGAGATTCCCGAGGCCGAGATCCTCGACGCGCTCGACATCGCGCACTCCGCGATCAAGAAGATCTGTGAGCTGCAGCGGGAGCTCGCCGCGAAGGTCGGCAAGACCAAGAAAGAGTTCGAGGTCGCCGGCGTCGACGAGGCGCTGCTCGACGCGATCCGCTCCTCGCACGGCGAGGCCCTGGACGCGGCGACGCAGGTCGAGGACAAGCTCGAGCGCCAGGACGCGACGAAGGCCACCGAGGCCGCGATCCTGGAGCAGCACGCCCCGAACGCGCCCGACGGTGCCTCCGAGAGCGAACTCGCACACGCCAAGGAACGCCGCGCAGCGGTGCAGCGCGCGTTCGACAAGCTCGAGAAGGCGATCATCCGCGAGCGCATCGCCGTCCACAAGAAGCGCCCGGACGGCCGCGCCGAGGACGAGATCCGCGACATCAGCATCGAAGTCGGGGTGACGCCGCGCACGCACGGCTCCGCTCTCTTCACCCGCGGGCAGACGCAGGCGCTCAGCGTCGCTGCGCTCGGCACGCTGAAGGAGGAGATGCGCCTCGACACGCTCGGCCTGGAGACCAAAAAGTTCTACTGGCACCACTACAACTTCCCGCCGTTCTCGGTCGGGGAAGCCGGCAGGATGGGCGGCGTCAAGCGCCGCGACATCGGACACGGAGCGCTCGCTGAGCGCGCGCTCGCGCCGATGGTCCCCTCGATCGAGGAGTTCCCCTACTCGATCCGCGTGGTCTCGGACATCCTCGAGTCCAACGGCTCATCCTCGATGGCGTCGGTCTGCGGATCGTCGCTCTCGCTGATGGACGCCGGCGTGCCGATCAAGCGCCCCGTCGCCGGAATCGCGATGGGCCTGATCAAAGAGGGCGACCAGTACATCGTGCTGACCGACATCGCCGGCGTCGAGGATCACCTCGGCGACATGGACTTCAAGGTCGCCGGCACCGAGCGCGGCATCACGGCGCTGCAGATGGACATCAAGATCTCGGGCGTCACGTTCGACATCCTTCGCGATGCCCTGACGCAGGCCAAGGAGGCCCGCACGTTCATCCTCGGCAAGATGGAGGAGGTCATCTCGGGCCCGCGCGGTGAGCTGAGCCAGTTCGCCCCGCGCATCCAGACGATCCAGATCGACCCGTCGCAGATCGGCCTGCTGATCGGCAAGGGCGGCGAAACGATCCGCGGCCTGTCCGAGGAGTTCGAATCGCAGATCGACGTCAACGACGAGGGCCAGGTCCTCATCTACTCCGCGAACGGCGAGCTCGCCGACGCACTCCTGGAGCGCGTGCGGATGATGATGAAGGAGGTCGAGGTCGGCGACGAATACGTCGGCAAGGTCGTCAAGACCACCACGTTCGGCGCGTTCATCGAACTCGCGAAGGGCACCGACGGCCTGCTGCACATCTCCAACGTCTCACCCGGCGAGCGGGTCGAGGCGGTCGAGGACGTGCTCAACAAGGGCGACGAGGTCAACGTGCGGGTGGTCGAGGTCGACCGCGAGCGCGGACGCATCGGCCTGCGCCTGACGCACGACCCGGACATCGCCGGCAAGAGCGTCGACGAGCTCGCCGGTGTCGGCACCGGCGGCGGCGGTGGTGGTGGCCGCGGACCCCGCGAGGGTGGCGGCGGACGCGATCGTGGCCCGCGTCGCGGAGGCGAGCGGGGCTCGGGTCGCCCACGCCATGGGCGCGATCGCGATTGACGCAGTACCCGGGGCCGAAGTGAGGCCCGATCACCTGATCACGACGCTTGACAGCGGCGTGCGAGTGGTCACCGAGCGCGTGCCAGGCGTGCGCTCGGTGGCTCTCGGCTTCTGGATCGCGACCGGCTCGGCAGCCGAGCGCGAGTCAGAGGCCGGGATCTCGCACCTGCTCGAGCACATGCTCTTCCGCGGCACCGAGCGCTACGGCTCGGAGGAGATCGACCAGATCTTCGACGCGATGGGAGCGGAGATCAACGCCGGCACCGACAAGGAGGCGACCTCGCTCTACACGAGGGTCCTGGACGTGCACCTCGAGCGGGCGTTCGACGTGATGGGGGACATGATCTGGAACCCGCGCTTCGGCGAGCTCGAGGCCGAGCGCGAGGTCGTGCTCGAGGAGATCGCGATGTATGAGGACGACCCGCAGGACCGCGTGTTCGACATCCTCGGCCGCGCGATCTTCGGCTCCCACCCGCTGGGGCGTCCGGTGATCGGCGCCGCGGGCGTCGTCGCGGGTGTCGACAGGGAGCAGCTCGCTTCATTCCACGCCGAGCGCTACCGCCCGCAGAGCATCGTGATCGCCGCCGCCGGCTCGCTCGAACACGAGGAGATCGTGCGGATGGCGCGGGCCTGCGCCCCTGCGGCGCCGGTGCCGGAGTCCGGCGGCCGCGCCGTTCACGGCGCCCCGGAGTTCCTGGCCCGCACCGACTTCCTGGAGAAAGAGACCGAGCAGTACCACGTGTGCGTCGGCGGGGCAGGGATCGCCCGCGACGACGAGCGGCGCTTCGCGCTGCGCGTGCTCGAAGGCGTCCTCGGCGGGACCTCCTCATCAAGGCTCTTCCAGGAAGTACGCGAGCGCCGCGGGCTCGCGTACTCCGTCTTCTCCTACTCCAACCTGTATGCCCGCACCGGCGAGGTCGGCCTGTATCTCGGGACGCGGCCGGAGAACCTCGCGCAGGCGCTCGGCGTCGTCGCCGACGAGCTCGCGCGCTGCGTGCAGGATCCCGCGAGCGAGCAGGAGCTGATCCGCTCCCGCGAGAACCTGAAGGGCCGCGTGGTGCTCGGGCTCGAGTCGACCGGCGCGAGGATGAGCCGCCTGGGCGCCTCCGTCATGAACGACATGCCGATCCTCTCGATCGGCGACGTGATCGACCGGATCGACGCGGTCAGCATGCAGGACGTGCGCGACCTCGCGCAGGAGCTGTTCGCCGCCGAGCGGCTCTCGATAGTCGGCGTGGGGCCCGATGAGGGCGACTTCCTCGCGGCGATCGAGCCGCTGCGCAGCGGCGCCGCCGCGGCCGCGCCCGGGGCGGGCCTGTGATCAGGGTCGCGGTCGCCGGCGCCGCCGGCCGCATGGGCCAGACCGTCTGCGACGCCGTCGACGGCGCCCAGGACATGGAGCTCGTCGGCCGAGCCGACCCCGAGCTCGGCACCACTCTGGAGGATGTCCTGGACGGTGCCGATGTCGTGGTTGACTTCACGAGGCCGGACACCGCGCTCGGCAACGCGCTGAGCTGCGTGCGCGCCGGGGTCCACGTCGTGATCGGGACTACCGGCTTCGATCCCGCGCCGCTGCGCCAGGCGCGCACCGCGGAGGGCCGCCCACAGGCGAATGTGCTGATCGCGCCGAACTTCGCGATCGGCGCGGTGCTGATGATGCGCTTCGCGCAGGAGGCCGCGGCACACATGCAGAAGGCCGAGATCATCGAGCTGCACCACGACGGCAAGATCGACGCCCCCAGCGGCACGGCGGCCCGCACCGCCGAGCTGATGGCGGCCGCGTCCGGCACACCACCGCCGCTGATCCACTCCGTGAGGCTGCCCGGCCTGGTCGCCCACCAGGAGGTCATCCTCGGCGACCTCGGACAGACGCTGACGATCCGCCACGACACGATCAGCCGCGAGTCGTTCATGCCCGGTGTGCTGCTCGCAGTGCGCCGCGTCGGGACGCTGCCGGAGTCGCCCGTGATCGGCCTCGAGAGCCTGCTCTTCTAACTCGACACGAGAATGAGATACTCCACGCGATGAGCGAGCTAGGCACGATCCTGACGGCGATAGTCACGCCGTTCGAGCCCTCGGGCGCCGTCAACGACGAGGCCTTCGTCGCGCTGATGCGCCATCTCGCGCAGAACGGCTCGGACGGCTTCGTCGTCGCGGGCACCACCGGTGAGGCCTCGACGCTGACCGAAGGTGAGCAGCTCGGCCTGATCGAACTGGCCGTCACCGAGCGGCCGCAGGGCAAGAGCATCATCGCCGGCACCGGCACCAACGACACCGCGCAGGCCGTGAAGCTGACCGAACGCGCGACGGAGATCGGCGCGGACGCGATGCTGTCGGTGACGCCGTACTACAACCGCCCGAGCCGCCTCGGCCTGCGCCGCCACTACGAAGCGGTCGCCGCCGCCACCGACAAACCGACGATCCTCTACAACATTCCCGGCCGCACGGCGACGAACATGCCCCCGGACCTGCTCGCCGAGCTGGCCCAGATCCCCGGCGTGAGCGCCGTCAAGCAGGCCAACGCCGACGAGCTGCAGCCGATCGACGGCCTGGACATCTATGCGGGCGACGACGCGACGTTCGCGCGGACGCTCGACATGGGCGGCGCCGGAGGCATCCTCGTCGCGAGCCACATAGTCGGCAACGAGATGAAGCGCATGGCCGAGGAGCCCGACAAGCGCGCCGAGATCGACGCCTCGCTGCAGGACGTCTACGAGACCCTGTTCCTGACCTCGAACCCGACCTGCACGAAGGCTGCGCTGAACATGATCGGCCACAACGTCGGCGGCCTGCGCCTGCCGCTGGTCGAGGCGACCGACGAGGAGAAGGCCCAGATCCGAGCGATGCTCGAGCGCCACGGCCTGCTCACGGGCGCCTCCGCGTGAGCTCCAGGCTACGCGTACTGCCCCTCGGAGGGCTCGGCGAGATAGGCAAGAACATGACGGTCGTCGAGTACGAGGACCGCATCATCGTCGTTGACGTGGGGCTGAGATTCCCGACGCCGGAGATGGTCGGGATCGACCTCGTGCTGCCGGACTTCGCGTACCTGCGCGAGCGCGCAGAGGACATCGAGGCGATCGTCATCACGCACGGCCACGAGGATCACCTCGGCGCGCTGCCGTGGTTCCTGCGGGAGATCGGACAGAACAGCGCGCCGACGGTCTACGGCGGCCCGCTGACCGTCGCGATGGCACGCTCCAAGCTCGACGAGCACAAGCTCAAGAAGGTCGAGCTCTCAGAGGTCGAACCGGGCGAAGTGCTCGACCTCGGCCCCTTCACGATGGAGATGGTGCACATGACGCACTCGATCCCGGACTCCAGCGCGGTCGCGCTCGGGACCGAGCTCGGGACCGTGCTGATCACCGGCGACTACAAGTTCGACCAGACCCCCGTCGACGGCCCCGCCGCCGACGTCTCACGGCTGGCCGAGCTCGGCCGCGAGGGGATCCTGCTGCTCTGCGGGGACTCCACGAACGTCGACCGCGCCGGCTTCTCGCCGTCGGAGTCGGTCGTCGGCCCGCACCTGGAGGAGGTCTTCGCGCGCTGCGAGGGCCGCATCGTCGTGACCAGCTTCGCGTCGAACATCCACCGCGTCCAGCAGGTCGTCGACGCGGCCCACGCGCTCGACCGCAAGGTCGCCCTCGTCGGGCGCTCGATGCGCAAGAACGTCGGCATCGGCCGCACGCTCGGCCACATCGAGATCCCCGACGGCACAATGGTCGGCCCGAGGGAGATCGGCGACTTCCCCGACGAGCGCGTCGTGATCATCTCAACCGGCTCCCAGGGCGAGCCGCTCTCGGCGCTGCGGCGGATGGCCTACCGCGACCACCCCCAGGTTCAGCTCAAGGGCGGCGACACGGTCGTGTTCTCCGCCACGCCGATCCCCGGCAACGAGCGCGCCGTGAACGAGACGATCGACCGTCTCTACCACATCGGCTGCGATGTGATCACCCCCCGCGAGGCCCCCGTCCACGCCTCCGGCCACGGCTATGCCGAAGAGGTCAAGCTGATGCTGAACCTCGTCAAGCCGCGCTACGTGATGCCGTTCCACGGCGACTTCAAGCGCCTGCGCCTGCACGCCCAGCTCGCCGAAGCCGTCGGGGTCCCCGCCGAGGACATCTTCCAGGGCGACAACGGCCTGCCGCTGGACATCGACAAACGGGGCGCGCGGCTGGGCAACCGCGAGCAGGCGGGCATGATCTTCGTCGACGGCGTCGAGATCGGCGACATGGCCGACGTCGCGCTGCGCGACCGGCGCATGCTCAGCGCCGACGGCATCTTCATCGTCGTGGTCACGATCGCTGAGCAGGACGGCAGCTCCGTCGCCGACCCCGAGGTGATCTTCCGCGGCGTCCCATTCCAGGATCAGGCCGACAAGCTGCTCGACGAGATCCGCGCGACCGTCGATGACACGCTGGACCGCGCGGCGGCCGAGGAGATCAAGGAGGTCGACCAGCTGCAGAAGGTGCTGCACGACGACCTAGCCAAGCTGGTCTACGACCGGCTCAAGCGCCGGCCGATGGTCCTTCCCGTCGTCGTCGAGGTCTGAGTAGGCCGGAAGGCTGACGAGGAAGCGCGCGCCGGGCCTGCCGTCGGGGCGCTCCTGAAGCTCGACGCGGCCGCCGTGGCCCCTCGCCACGGCCTGCACGATCGCCAGGCCCAGACCGAAGGATCCGCCGGTGTCGCCGGCGCCGCGCACGAATCGTTCGAACAGGCTTGCGCGCAGCTGCTCGGGCACGCCGGGGCCGTCGTCCTCGACGATCAGCGTCACGCGCTCGCCCTCACGGGCGGTGCTGACGCGGATCTCGGTCCCGGCGGGTGTGTGTTTGAGGGCGTTCTCGATCAGGTTGATGACGAGGCGGTGAAGCTCATCGCGCGCTCCGTCGACGACCGCCGGCCGTGTGTTCAGGACGATCTCGTGCTCAGCGCTGACCGGCCCGAGCTCGCCGGCGGCCTCCACCGCGATCTGCCCGATGTCGCACGGCTCCCGTTTGACGACGCGTGCGGCGTCCGTCCGCGCGAGCAGCAGCAGGTCCGCGACCAGGCGGCGCATCCGCTGTGAGGAGCGCAGCGCCGAGCGCGCGGCCTCGCCCTGTTCGCCCTGCAGCGATTCCGCGAGCAGCTCGAGGTTCGCGAGCACGCTCGTCAGCGGCGTGCGGAGCTCGTGGGAGGCGTCGGCGACGAACCGCCGCTGGCGGGCCAGCATGGCCTCGGTCTCCCCGCGCGCGGCGTCGAGCTCTTCGAGCATTCCCTCGAGCGTGCGGGCGAGTTCGGCGACCTCGTCGTCGGCGGCGGGCTGCGGGACGCCGCGCGAGGGGTCACGCGTTCGCGCGATCTCGGCAGCGGTGCTGGTGAGGGTCGCGATCGGCTTCATCGCGCGGCGCGCGATCGATATCCCCGCCAGCAGCGCGAGGCCGCTGCCCGCCAGGACTCCGAGCACCAGGAACAGCTCGACGCGGCCGACCGTGTCCTCGGTGTCGGCGACGCGCCGCCCGTACTGGATGATCACGCGCCCGACGCTCGCGCCGCCTTCGCTGACCAGCACGTAGGCGGGGCGGCTGATCACGCGATAGCCGTTGACGGTCTGCGGCTCGGCGCTGGGAGGCCCGAGCGACGGCGCTTTCGCCGGCTGCTGTGTGATCACTTCACCGGCGGGCGTGAGAACCCGGATCACGGCGTGGTCGGAGGGGAGGGCGAGGTCCTGCAGCGGCGGGTTGATGCGGAACGGCTGGAAGGTGATGCTCATCTCCGACGGCAGCGCCCGCGCCGCTTCGGCGACCTGCCGGTTGAAGTCCGAGCGGATCCGGTGCACGGTCAGCGACCCGATCGCGACCGCGAAGCCGCACAGGATCACGAATGTGAGCAGGGCTGAGACGCCGGCCAGCCGCACCCGTATCGGGAGCCTGTCGAAGCTGCCCGACAGGCGCGCTCCAGCGCTCCGGACGCTGCCCTCGAGGCTACGCGCGAAGGACGTAGCCCGCCCCTCGGATCGTGTGCAGAAGGCGAGGCTCGCCGTCGGACTCGAGCTTGCGGCGCAGATTCGACACGAACACCTCGATCGTGTTCGTGGTCGAGAATGGGTCATAGCCCCATACCTCGTCGAGCAGCCGCTGGCGGGAGATCACGATCCGCTCGTTGCGCATCAGATACTCGAGCAGCTCGAACTCACGCTGCGTGAGCTCGATCGAGCGGTCGGCGCGGGTCACCTCGTGCGTGTCCGCGTTCAGCGTCAGGTCGCCGACACGCAGCGGCGCGGACCCGCGCGGCGGGCGCCGGCGCAGCAGCGCGCGCATCCGCGCGAGCAGCTCCTGGCGCTCGAACGGCTTGACCAGATAGTCGTCGGCACCGGCATCCAGGCCCTCCACGCGGGACTCGAGCGCGTCGCGGGCCGTCAGGATCAGGATCGGCACGTCATCGTCGGCGCGCAGCGACTTGGCGACGTCGATGCCGTCGACCTTTGGCAGGCCTAGGTCGAGGACCACCAGGTCCGGCGCGAACGAGCGGGCCTGCTCGAGCGCGTCGAGGCCGTCCGCGGACGTGCGGACCTCATAGCCCTCCATGCGCAGCGAGCGCTGCAGGGCCTGTGCGATGTCCTCATCGTCCTCGACTACGAGTATCCGTGGCGAGCGTGCGAAGTCGTTCATAGGTCTCTTTATCTATCCGGGGCGCGTAAAGCGATGGTAAGGCCACGAGGCAGGTTACGGGGCGCCGACGTCGAAGTTGCGCGAGATGGCCGGCACCAGAAAGCGAACCCCTGCGCGCTCGAGCGCGAGCAGGCGCAAACCAGCGAAAAGGGCGACCGCCCGCCGCCGCAGCGCGCGCAGGCGCAGCGGCTCGGGCCTCTCGCTGCCGCGGGCGTTCGGCGGCATGCCGGTCCTCGACCAGCGCCAGCGCGACATCGCCGGGCTCGCCCTGATGGCCGCCGGCATCTTCCTCGGCCTCGTCCTCTACGGCGGCTGGGCGGGGGGACGTGCCGGGCACGGCATCGCGGTCGGGCTCGGCTGGGTCCTCGGCGGCGCCCGCATGCTCGCCCCGGTCGCGCTCTTCGCAGGCGGCGCGGCGCTGCTGCTGCGGCCCGTGATGCCCGCAATCCGGCCGCTGCGGACCGGCTCGATCTGTCTCTTCGCCGGGGTCACGCTCGCCCTGGCCGCGGGCACCCTCGGCCTCTCCTCGGGAGCACGCACGGGCAGCACGGCCTGGACCTCCGCCCATCTGCAGAGCCACGGCGGAGTGGTCGGGCAGGCGCTGTATGAGGGCTCGGATCGCCTCGTACAGAGCGCGGGCGTCGCGATCCTGGTCGTGTTCCTGCTGCTCACCGGGCTGATCCTGATCACCGGAGCGTCGCTGGCCGGGATCCTGCGCGCCACCGGCGGCGCCGTCGCCGACACCACACGGATGGTCCGGGGCCTGTCAGAGCGCGAGCAGGCCGCGCCGGCGCGGCCTGCGGCATCCCGCGAGCTGCTGCCTCCCGAGCCCGAGTCCGGTGAGCTGATCGTGCGCGCGACGCATGTCGAGGCGCCCTCGCGCGACTGGGAGCTGGAGGAGTCGCCCGATCCCGGCAGCGAGCACGAGGAGCAGGCGGACCTCGTCGCCGACGCCGAGGCCGAGGCCGGGGAGCAAGAGGATCACCAGGAGAGCGAGGAGGAGGAGGAGATCGCGGGCGTCGCACACGCGGACCCCGCCGACCTGACGCCGCAGGGCCGGCTGCGCGGGGCAATCACCGACGACCCAGACTTCGTGTGGCAGCTGCCGGACGCCGCCAAGCTCCTCACCCGCTCCACCAGCGAGCAGACGCGCCCGGACACGGCTGGGCAGGAGAAGCTCGCCGCGAGCCTGGTCGAGGCGCTCGGGCACTTCGGCGTGCAGGCCAAGGTGATCGGCACGATCTCAGGCCCGCACATCACCCGCTATGAGCTGCGCCTCGCACCGGGCACCAAGGTCGGCAAGGTCGCGCAGCTGAAGGACGACCTCGCATACGCGCTCGCCGCCACGGACATCCGGATTCTCGCTCCGATCCCCGGCAAGCAGGCCGTCGGGGTCGAGGTGCCCAACGCCCACCGGCGCATCGTGCGCCTGGGCGACGTCTTCCAGGCGCCGCCGAAGGACTGGTCTCCGCTGACCGTCTGGCTCGGCAAGGATGTCGCCGGCAAGGCGATCGGAGCCGACCTCGCCAAGATGCCGCATCTGCTGGTCGCGGGAACCACCGGCGCGGGCAAGTCCGGAGCGATCAACGCGATGCTCACAAGCGTGCTGCTGCGGGCCACGCCGCACGAGGTGCGCCTCGTGCTGGTCGACCCCAAGCAGGTCGAGCTCAACCACTACGAGTCGATCCCGCATCTCCTGACGCCCGTCATCACCAGTCCTCGGATGGCAGCGAACGCGCTCCAGAACCTCGTTCGCGAGATGGAGCAGCGTTACGGGATCATGTCGCTCGCCCGCACGCGGAGCCTGATCGAGCTCAACAAGGCGCGCCGGGCGCGCGGGGAAGCGCCACTGCCGTACATCCTGTGCGTGATCGACGAGCTCGCGGACCTGATGATGGTGGCGCCCGCAGACGTCGAGGACTCGATCATCCGGCTCGCCCAGAAGGCCCGCGCCGTCGGCATTCACCTCGTGCTCGCCACGCAGAGCCCGCGCGTTGACGTGATCACGGGAATGATCAAGGCGAACGTGCCGTCGCGGATTGCGTTCGCCGTCTCCTCGCAGACCGACTCGCGCGTGATTCTCGACCAGAACGGCGCCGAGTCGCTCCTCGGCCAGGGCGACATGCTCTTCAGCCCGGTCGGCAGCTCCCGGCTGCAGCGCATCCAGGGTGCGTACATCGACGAGGCGCAGATCGCGAAGCTGACTGAGATGTGGCGCCGCCAGGGCGAGCCGGAACTGCGCGAAGAGCTGCTCGAGCAGGTCGAGAGCGAGGAGCCGCAGAGCGGGCCGGAGGAGTTCGACCCCGACGAGGATCCGCTGCTGCGCGACGCGATCGTGCTCGTCGCCGAGATGCAGACAGCTTCCACCTCGATGCTCCAGCGCCGGCTGCGGCTCGGCTACACCCGCGCGGGCCGCATGATCGACATGCTCGAGCGACGCGGCGTGATCTCCGGCTACGAGGGGTCAAAGCCCCGCCAGGTGCTGATCAGCGAGGCGGAGCTGCCGCGGGTCCTGGCTGCACTCGGCGAGTCCACGCCGACCCTCACCGACTAGCCTCTTGGCCTAGATGCCTGAGATCGGTGCAACGCTTCGAGAGGCCAGGATGCGTGCGAGGATCGACGTGTCCGAGATCGAGGCTCAGACCAAGATCCGCGCGAAGTACCTCCGCGCGCTGGAGAACGAAGAGTGGGGGCTGCTGCCGGGCCCCACGTTCGTGAAGAGCTTCCTGCGCACCTACGCCCAGGCGCTCGGGCTCGACGGCAAGGCGCTGGTCGAGGAGTACCGGCTCGAGCACGAGCGCCCCAGCGACGCGAACCTCGAGCCGATCATCTCCTCGCCACAGCGGACGGGACGCCGCGCCCAGCCCACCGGGCCCTCGCGCCTGTACATAGCGAGCGTGGTCGCGATCGTGGTCGTGATCATCGCCCTGATCGTGCTGATCGTCAGCGGCGGCAAAGGCTCTTCGAAAGGTACGGCCAGCACCAGCACGACCCTGACCGTCAAGAAAGCCGGCGGCAGCACATCGGGCGGGGCCACGACGTCCACCACGACCACGACCGCCGCTCAGCGCATCGTGGCCCTGTCGCTGACGCCGACGGGCACCGTGTACGTCTGCCTGATCGGTGACAACGGCAAGGTGCTGATACCCGGCCGCAACCTCGAAGCTGGCGAAAGCACGCCCACGTATCACGAGCACCATTTCCTGATCACGCTCGGCAACAGCTCCGTGACGATGTACATCGACGGCATCCGCCGCCTCGTCCCGCCGTCCAGCCAGGCGATCGGCTACTCGATCACCAGGGCCGGCGGAAGGCACACGCTCACGACCGGCCAGCTGCCGACATGCGGATGAGGCGATGAGCGCCCGCGCGGGGATCGTCGTGACGGGCACCGAGGTGCTCACCGGCCGCGTCAGCGACCGCAACGGCCCGTGGCTCGCCGAGCGCCTGCGCGAGATGGGCGTCGACCTCGCATACACCGCGATCGTCGGGGACCGCCCAGAGGACATGCTCGCCGCGCTGCGCTTCATGGCCGCGGAGAAACTGGACGTAATCCTCACCAGCGGAGGGCTCGGGCCGACGGCCGATGACCTCACGGCGGACGTGGTCGGGACCTTCCAGGGCCGGGAGATGACTCTCGACAGCGCCCTGGAGGAGCGGATCGCTGAGATCCTCAGGCCACTCGCCAAACGCTGGCCCGACATCGACATGGAGGCCGTCAGGCACGGCAACCGCAAGCAGGCGACGATCCCGCAGGGCGCCGCGATCCTTGAGCCGGTCGGCACCGCTCCCGGCCTCGTGGTCCCGCCGACGGAGCCGGGCGGTCCCACCGTCGTCGTGCTGCCCGGGCCACCGCGGGAGCTGCAGCCGATGTGGAGCCAGGCGACGGCCACGCCCGAGCTGCAGCAGGCCCTCGCGGGGGCGACGGTCTACGAACAGCACATGCTGCGCATGTTCGGCATCCCCGAGTCGGAGATCGCGGAGACGCTCCGGGTGGCAGAACGAGAGGGAGTGCAGCTGAGCCGCCTCGAGGTGACGACATGTCTGAAACGCGGCGAGGTCGAGGTCGTGACCCGCTATGAGCCGAGCGCGCGGGAGGCCTATCTCGATCTCGAGCGGGTGATCCGCGAGCGCCACGCCGACACGCTCTTCTCCGATGACGGCAGCACCGTCGACGAGCAGGTCGCCGCGCTCCTCCGCGAGCGCGGGGTGACCGTCGCAACCGCCGAGTCCTGCACAGGTGGGCTGCTCGCCGGCCGTCTCACGGACATCCCCGGCTCATCGGACTATGTGCGCGGCGGGATCGTCGCGTACTCCAACGAGGTGAAGATTTCGCAGGCCGGGGTCCCGGCGGAGATGATCGAGGCGCACGGCGCCGTCTCCAGCGAGGTAGCCCTGGCGCTCGCGCAGGGAGCCCGCGAGAGGCTCGGCGCCGACATCGGGATCGGCATCACTGGAGTCGCGGGGCCCGGAGGGGGAACCGAGGAGAAGCCCGTCGGCCTGGTGTGGATCACGGTCGCGGGCGCCGGCGCCGAGCCCGTCACACGGTCGGTGAACCTGCCCGGCGGCCGCGCCGACGTGCGCGACCGCGCCGGGACCGTCGCGATGCACCTGCTGCGCCGCTCGCTCCTGGCCGGGTGAGCGGGGCCGGCTGGCATCCTGGGCGCCGATGCCCCGCCCCTCCACAGCCCGGCTGTTCGCCGCCCTTGAGCCGCCGCTGAGCGCCCGCGAGGAGCTCGCAGCATGGGGCAGGAGCGTCTCCGCCGAGCTCGGACAGTCAGGCAGGCCCGAGTCGCCGCTACGGCTGATGGGCGTCCACACGCTTCATCTGACGCTCTGCTTCCTGGGTGCGAGGCCGCTGGACGAGCTCGAGCCGCTCAGCATCGCGCTGGAGTCGCTCGAGCCCGCTGAGCTCCTGCTCGAGGTCGGGGCGCCGCTGCTGCTCCCGCCCAGACGGCCGCGGGCCCTCGCGGTGTCCGTGACCGACGCGGACGGCCGTCTCGTGGATCTGCAGCGGGACGTCAGCCACGCACTCGCCGGCGCGAGCGGCTGGGAGCCGCCCGGCGGACGCTACGTTCCTCACATCACGCTCGCGCGGATGCGGGCCGGCGGAGCACCGCCGACCGCCCTGCCGGCGACGCCGCGGCTGCGCTTCCGCCCGGAGGCGATGGTGCTCTATCGCTCGTTCCTCGAGCGCTCGGGCGCCAGGCACGAGCGCGTCGCGTCGCTCGATCTAGCGCTCGACTAGGAGAGCCCGCAATACGAACGTCTGTTCCCGTCGTTCCGTCCGAGGCGGGTACTACCTTGCTCTTTCCATCTTCGAACCGGAGGAATGAGCCGATGTCCGCGAACGACCAGGAGAAGGCCGCCAAGGCCCGCGATGCCGCGCTGCAGGGCGCGCTCACGCAGATCGAGCGCGAGTTCGGCAAGGGCAGCGTCATGCGCATGGGTGACGAGGGCGCGCAGGTGCGCTGCGACGCGATCCCGACAGGCGCCCTGTCGCTGGACCTCGCACTGGGCATCGGCGGCGTCCCGCGCGGGCGCATCGTCGAGCTCTACGGCCCGGAGTCATCGGGTAAGACGACGCTGATCTACCACGTGCTCGCCGAGGCCCAGAAGCTCGGCGGCGTGTGCGCGTTCATCGACGCCGAGCACGCGATGGACCCGCTCTACGCGAGAGAGATCGGCGTCGACATCGACGAGCTCCTGGTCTCCCAGCCCGACTACGGCGAGCAGGCCCTGGAGATAGCGGACATGCTCGTCCGCTCCGGCGCGGTCGATGTCGTCGCGATCGACTCGGTCGCGGCGCTGACCCCGCGCGTCGAGCTCGAGGGCCAGATGGGTGACCAGACGGTCGGCGCCCAGGCGCGCATGATGTCCCAGGCGATGCGCAAGCTCGCGGGGAACCTGAACCGCACGCAGACGCTCTGCATCCTGACGAACCAGATCCGTGAAAAGGTCGGCGTCATGTTCGGCTCGCCGGAGACGCAGCCCGGTGGGCGCGCGCTGAAGTTCTATGCCTCCCAGCGCCTTGACATCCGGCGCATCGAGACGCTCAAGGACGGCACCGAGGCCGTCGGCAACCGCGTTCGAGTGAAGGTCGTCAAGAACAAGGTGGCGGCCCCGTTCCGCCAGGCGGAGTTCGACATCGAGTTCGGCAAGGGCATCTCCACGTCGGGCTGCCTGATCGACCTCGGCCTCGAGCACAGCATCGTCTCCAAGTCCGGATCGTTCTTCTCCTACGGCAGCGAACGCCTCGGCCAGGGACGCGCCGCGGCGAAGGCGCACCTCGACGCCAACCCGGCGATCGCCAAGGAGATCGAAGAGAAGATCTACGCGGCCCTCGGCATCGGCAAGGACCTCGTCACGCCGATCGAACGGGACAAGGACGAGGCCGCGCCGATCGCGAGCGAACCGGCGGTCGCAGCCGCGTGAGAGCAGCTCGCCGGCGGCGATCCCCGGTCTGAGCGGAAAATCAGAGCGACGCTCAATCAAGCCAGAGATCGCCGTGTGGCCCGACAGGGGGCGACCGTGCGCGACCCGGTGTATACGCTGTCGCGGTGAAGACCTACCATCTGACCACCTTCGGCTGCCAGATGAACGAGCACGACTCCGAGCGGATGAAGGGCATGCTCGAGTCGCTCGGCTACCGGGAGGCCCCGCAGCGGTCCGACGCCGACCTGATCCTGTTCAACACTTGCTCGATAAGGGAGGCCGCGGACAGCCGTTTCCTGTCGCATCTGGGTGAGGCCAAGCGGCTGAAGCGAGAGCAGCCCGCGCGCGTCGTCGGAGTGGGCGGCTGCTGGGCGCAGTCGGTGAAGGAGGAGGTCTTCGAGCGCTTCCCGTTCGTGGACGTCGCGTTCGGCCCGGGACAGGTGCACCGGCTCGCCGAGTTCCTGACGAGCGACTCGCTCACGGCGCAGGGCTACTTCGAGTTCGAGGGCTTCACCGGCCACCTGCCCGCACGGCGCGAGCGCGAGTTCCAAGGCTGGCTGCAGATCAGCGTCGGCTGCAACTGCCGGTGCTCCTACTGCATCGTCCCCTCCACCCGCGGCAGGGAGGTCAGCAGGCCGATCGAGGAGCTCGTGCAGGAGGTTCGCGCAATGGCGGCCGACGGCGTACGGGAGGTGACCCTGCTCGGCCAGAACGTGAACTCCTACGGCCGCGACCTCGCCTCCGTCGCAGGACAGCGCCCCAGCTTCGCGGGCCTGCTCAGGCGGCTGGATCAGATCGACGGCATCGAGCGGATCCGCTACACGAGCCCGCACCCGAAGGACATGCGCGAGGACGTGATCCTGGCCCACGCGGAGCTCGCGTCCGTCTGCGAGCACATCCACCTGCCGCTGCAGTCCGGGTCCAGCCGGATCCTGAAGGCGATGCGCCGAACCTACGATCGCGAGCGCTACATGGACAGGGTCGCGCTGATCAGGGAGCACGTCCCGGACGTCGCGCTCACGACGGACATAATCGTCGGCTTCCCCGGCGAGAGCGAGGAGGACTTCGAGCAGACGCTTCAGGTCGTCGCGGAGGTCGGCTACGACAGCGCATTCACTTTCGTGTTCTCGCCGCGCCGCGGCACCGAGGCCGCGGAGATCACCGACGGCGTGGTGCCTCACCCGGTCAAGGTCGAGCGGATGCAGAGGCTCGTCGAGCTCGTCCAGAGCCGAGCGCGGGAGCGCGCCCAGCGGTTCGTCGGCCGCGAGGTGGAGGTCCTCGTCGAAGGCCGCTCGCGGACCGACCCGGACCGCCTCAGGGGCCGCACCCGGCACAACAAGGTCGTCAACTTCGCCGGGCTCGCGGGCCCCGGTGAGCTCACGCGCGTGGAGATCCTCGCCGCGACCAGCCAGACGCTCTCCGGCCAGGAGCTGCTGCTCGCCAGGGCCGGCGCGCGATGAGGATGCGGGCGGCCGTCCTTGAGCAGTTCGGCAGCCCGCTGGTCGTGCAGGACGTCGATCTCGCGGGTCCCGGTCCCGGCGAGGTGCTCGTCAGGCTCGTCGCCTGCGGCGTGTGCCACACCGACCTCTACACGGCCTCCGGTGCGGACCCGTCCGGCTACGCGCCGACGGTGCTCGGACACGAGGGCGCGGGCGTCGTGGAGAGATGCGGGGAGGGAGTCACGCTGCTCAGCGAGGGCGACCATGTCGTGACGCTGTTCTCGCCGCAGTGCGGGGAGTGCATCCACTGCCTGAGCCCGCTCACGAACCTCTGCCTGGCGATCCGCGAGCAGCAGAACCTCGGCTACCTTCCGGACGGCACCGCGCGGCTGTCGCGTGGCGGCGAGCCGATGCGCCATTTCATGGGCACCTCGACGTTCGCGCAGTACACAGTGATGCCCGAGATCGCGCTCGCGAAGATCGACCCCGAGGCGCCGCTGGACCGCGCGTGCCTGTTCGCCTGCGGGCTGTCGACGGGACTCGGCGCCGCGATGCGCACGGCCGCGGTCCGTGAGGGCTCGACATGCGTGATCTTCGGGGCGGGCATGGTCGGCCTCGGTGCCGTCGCGGGCGCCCGCCTGCAGGGCGCCGAGAGGATCCTCTGCGTAGACCTGTCCCCCGAGCGCCTGGAACTCGCCCGTGGACAGGGCGCGACGGACGTGATGGTCGGCGGCCCGGACAGCGTCGAGCGGATCCTGGAGATGACCGGCGGCTTCGGGGCGGACTACACGTTCGAGGCGACCGGGAGCGTCGCCGTGATGCGCCAGGCCGTGGAGGCCGCGCGGATGGGGTGGGGGCTGTGCACCGTCTGCGGCGTGGCGGGACGCGGCGAGACGCTAGACGTCGTCCCTCGGCTGCTGATCACCGGCCGGCGGATCTGCGGGTCGAGCTTCGGCGGGCTGAAGGGCCGCGAGGACGTGCCCGCGCTCGTCGACCGCTACATGCGCGGCGAGATCGACGTCGACCCGTTCATCTCGCACAGGCTGTCGCTCGAGCAGGTCAACGAGGGATTCGACCTGATGCACGCCCAGGACGGCATCCGCAGCGTGATCGAGTTCTGAGCGTCCTCAGGCGAGCGCCGGCTCGCCCCGGGCCGCGCTGTCCTGCTCCGCGACGCAGACGCGGTTGCGGCCCGAGCGCTTCGCGCGATAGAGAGCGGCGTCGGCCTCGTCGAACAGCGAGTCGTAGTCGAACGTCCGGCCGAGGCCCGATGCGCTCACGCCGAGGCTCATCGTGACGTGCAGGCCGCCCGCGAGCTCGCTCGCGAAGACACCCTCGCGCACCCGCTCGGCGAGCGCCGCGGCCTGCTGCAGGTCCGATCCCGGGACGAGGATCAGGAACTCCTCACCGCCGAGCCTGTATGCCAGGTCGAACGCGCGCAGCTGCTTGCGGATGACCGTCGAGACGTCCTGAAGCGCGCGGTCGCCGGCGTTATGGCCGCCGCTGTCGTTGATCGACTTGAAATGGTCCAGGTCGGCGATGATCACGCCGACCGGCTCGCCGGTCAGCTCGGACTGCAGCCTCAGCTCGTGCACGCGGGCGTCGAGCGCCTTGCGGTTGAGCATCCCCGTCAGGCGGTCCACGACGGCGTCGGTTCGGTGCTCGATGTCCGAGCGCATCAGCGGCATTGACAGGACCGCGACGCTGAGGATCACGGCGACCGGAGCGATCAGGAGCATCGGCGCGGCGCTCACAGCGCTCCCGTCGAAGCCAAGCGCCGCCGCGAGCGTCAGCGCGAGCACGACGGCGACGCCGGCCAGGACTCCCCGCACCGAGAACCTCGACGTGAGGGTGATGATCGGCACTGCGAGCAGCGACAGCGCGGCCGCCCCGGCGGCACCCGCCAGCACGACGGCGAGGGCGAGCACGACCTCGGCCACGACCCACGTCGCGAACATCACGTTCTCCGGCCGGCTCACGCGGGGCGTGAGGCGATCGGCTGCGATGAAGATCGCCGCGCTCGGCACCATCACCGCAAGCGGCAGCCACCCCGTCCACGGGCCCGACGCGGCGAGCGCGAGGGCCACGATGACCAGTGCCCTGCGCCTGACGGGCCGGACGCGCTCCTCCATGTCGAGCATGCGTTCGCGGTCCCGGTCATCACGGCACAGCCAGGAGCCGGCGGGCGCGGGCATATGCGGCGAGATTCCCCTCTCCATGGGTATTCGCTCGTCCATGCCGCCGGCGAGGATGACGGCGCGAAGCTCGCATCAACGAACGTTCAGGCGCTCAGGCGCGGCGGTCAGGCGCGGCGGCGTGAAGGCCCGCCGTGCCCGACCGGCTCACGCCCTGCGGTGCCCGGCAAGGAGTCGGGCCTGACCGGAAGCCGGGCGCGTGGCGGTGCCCGCGATCCATGCGCGCGGGCGCCGCGCGCGACGTCCCCGGCCGGTACCGCGGGAGCCCGCAACCGCGGGCGCGAGCTGCGTGTCGGCGGCGGCTCGGGGGTCGGGTGCGCCCGCGATCATCGTTGCGGAGAGCATTCTGGAGATCAGCATCGGGAAGGTCCTTTCAGGGCGTTTGCGAGGCACATGGGGAGATCCTGAGGGATCCCCCTAATCGCGCCCATAGAGGCGTGTAAGAGGACGCCAAGAGTCGTGTGCGGGTTCTGCGAGCCCCGGCGGCCCGGGCTCAGCGTTTGTCGAGCTGGCCGACCTCGAATGCGCGGCTGATCTCCTCCGAGCCGAGCCTCCGCGAGAGCGCTGCGGCCAGGTCGGGAGCGAGCGAGCCGAGCACGGCGCCGAGCCTGAGGCTGAGGGGCGCGACGTCGACCTCGGCGCGGTCGCGCTCGACCGCCGTGAGCACCGCCCGGGCCACGTCCTGGGGTGAGCGGGTCCGCACGCCGCGGGGGAGACGGACACCTGACTCGGCGAACATCCCGGCGTCCCTCACGAAGCCCGGGAACACAGCGGACACGCCGACGCCGGTGCCGTGAAGCTCGGCGCGCAGACCCGCTGCGAAGCCCCGCACCGCGAACTTCGAGGCGTTGTAGAGCGAGGTGCGCGTGGACCCGGACTTGCCGGCGAGCGATGACATGAACACCACGTGGCCCGCGCCGCGCTCGAGCATCGCGGGCGTCAGCGCGCGGGTGAGCGCCAGCGGGGCGCGGATGTTGACCTCGAGGGCGCGGTCCATCTGCTCCTGCGTGAACGACGCGAGCGCCCCGGATGCGGGCAGGCCCGCGTTCGCGACCAGGATGTCGACGCGCCCGGCCGTCTCGATCAGCGAGTTCACCTGGGCGCGGTCTGCGAGGTCCGCGGCGATCGTGCGGGCGCCGGTCTCGGCGGCGAGCGACGCGAGCAGGTCGGTGCGCCGGCCGGTCAGGATCAGCTCGGCCCCGCGTGCGCTCATCGCGCGCGCGATCGCCTGGCCTATCCCGCCGGTGGCGCCCGTCAGCAGGACGGTGGAGCCAGGGATCTGCACAAGCTGTGAGGCTATCCCGAATGCGGATCATCGCGCTGTTCGGGCCCACCGGCGTCGGCAAGACGGCGCTCGCGATCGCGCTCGCCCGCGGCCTGCGGGAGCGTGGGGAGGACCCTGTCGCCGTCTCGGCGGACGCGATGCAGGTCTACCGGGGCCTTGAGGTGCTGACCGGAGCCCCGACGGCGCTCGAGCAGGGCGAGCTCGAGCACCGGCTCGTGTCCGTCGTGCCCGTGAGCGAGAGGTTCAGTGCCGGTCGCTACGGTGAGATGGCACACGCCGAGATCGACCGGCTCATCGGCGAAGGGCGCCGGCCGATCCTCGTCGGGGGCACCGGGCTGTATCTGCGGGCGGCGCTCGCGGACCTCAGCCTGCGCCCGCCTGTGGACCCGCAGGTCCGCGATCGCCTCGTGCGGGAACTGAACGAAGTGGGCGCGCCGGCTCTTCATCTGCGCCTGCGGGAGGCCGCGCCGTGGGCAGCGGACACGATCGACCCCAACGACGGGCGGCGGATCGTCCGTTCGCTGGAGCTGTACGAGGCCGGCGAGCTGACCCCTCGCGGCGGCCCGTCCGAGCTCTGGAGCGATGATCTGCGCCATCCGACGCTCCTGATCGGCCTCGCGATGGAGCGCGCGGCCCTCTACTCGGCGATCGACGCCCGCGTCGATGAGATGGTCAGACGGGGCGCATTGCAGGAGGTCCTGCGCGCCGAGCGCGCAGGCGCGTCGGAGACCGCGCGCCGGGCGCTCGGCTTCGGTGAGCTGCTCGAGGGCGACATCGACGCGATGAAGCGCCGGACACGCAACTACGCGCGGCGGCAGCTGACGTGGATGCGGAAGCTGTCCGGCGCGCGGGTGCTCGACGTCAGCGGCCGTGACCCGGGCGCTCTGGCGCGGGAGATCCTAGACTCCGCAGCCTTGTGAGATTCGAGAAGTGGCAGGCCCTCGGCAACGACTACATGATCATCGAGCGCGACGAGCTCCCGTTCGAGCTGACCCCCGCCCGCATCCGCCGGCTCTGCGAGGGGCACTTCGGCGTCTTCTCGGACGGGATCCTGCTGCTCTCGCGACCGGCCGATCCGGCGCATGTCGCGGACCTGCGCATCTTCAACCCCGACGGGTCCGAGGCCGAGCTGTCCGGCAACGGGGCGCGCGAGGCGATCATGTACCTGCGCCGGCGCGGATGGACCGACCGCGACAGCTTCTCGATACTTACCGCCGCGGGCGAGATCCGGCCGACGATCACCGGCCAGGACACGTGCAGCGTCGATATGGGCCGCGCGTCACTGACCTCGAGGGATTTCCCGTCCGGACCCCCCGACGGCCGCGGGCGCGTCAGCTCCGCGGGGCGCACGTGGGACTTCCAGCACGTCTCGATCGGCAACCCTCAGTGCTCGATCCGCGTGCCGGGCGAGAGCGAGCTCGACGAGCTCGACCTGCCGGCGATAGGTCCCGCGATCGAAGCCGACCCGCTGTTCCCGAACCGCACGAACGTATCGTGGTTCACGCCCGTCCCGGGGGGCGTGCGCGCGCGGATCTTCGAGCGCGGCGTGGGGGAGACGCTCTCCTCCGGAACCGGCGCGTGCGGAGCGGCGATCGCGCATCTGCTCGCCGACGGCGGCCCGGCGAGCGGGACCGTCACGGTGACGCTGGAGGGCGGGCAGCTCGAGGTGCGTGTCGCGCAGGATCTTGCCGTGAACCTGACAGGCTGGGCGCGTGCGGTGTTCGAGGGCCGCCTCAGCGACGAGTTCGAAAAGGAGCTGCATGAGACCGAGTAAGCGCCTGGAGCGCATCCCACCGTATGCATTCGCCCAGCTCGAGCGGAAGATCGCGGACAAGCGAGCCGCCGGCGTCGACGTCATCAGTCTCGGCATCGGCGACCCGGACCGGCCCACGCCGCCGCTGATCGTGGAGGCGATGCAGGAGGCCGTCAGCGAGCCCGAAACGCACCAGTACCCGTCCAACCGCGGGCGCGTGGACTTCCGCGCCGCCGTGCGCGACTTCTACGAGCGCCGCTTCGACGTCACGCTCGACCCCGAGAGCGAGATCATCCCCGCGATCGGCGCCAAGGAGGCGATCTTCAACCTCAACCTGGCGTTTCTGGACCCGGGCGACTATGCGCTCGCCGCCGACCCGGGGTATCCCGTCTACACCGGCGGCCCCTGGCTCGCGGGAGCCGAGCCGGTGCTGATGGCACTCGAGCCCGAGCATGGCTTCGTGCCCGACCTCGGCGCGATCGACGAGGACGTCGCGCGCCGCAGCCAGCTGATGTACCTGAACTACCCGAACAACCCGACGGGGGCCGTCGTGCCCGACGGCTTCTTCGAGCGCGTGGTCGAGTTCGCGCGCGCCTACGACATTCTCGTCGTGCACGACAACGCGTACTCGGAGATCACCTTCGACGGCTACCGCGCCCCCTCGTTCCTGGCCACGCCGGGCGCGAAGGACGTCGGCATCGAGGTGTTCTCGCTGTCCAAGGGCTACAACATGACCGGCTGGCGCTGCGCGGTCGTCCTCGGCAACGCCGAGGCTCTCGAGATCTACTGGCGGCTGAAGACGAACATCGACTCCGGGCTGTTCGAGGCGGTGCAGCTCGCCGGTGTGGCGGCGCTGTCGCCCGACGCGGACGCCGAGGTCGCGTCGATGAACGAGCTGTACCGCCGCAGGCGCGACCTCGTCTGCGATGCGCTGCAGTCGATCGGCGTGCGCGTGACGCGCCCGAAGAGCACGATCTACGTGTGGGCGCCCGTGCCGGAGGGCTTTGAGAGCTCCGCCGCATACTGCGAGCACGTCCTGGAGAACGCCGGTGTCGTCCTCTCACCCGGAGCCATCTACGGCCCGGCCGGTGAGGGATGGTTCCGCATATCGCTGACGACGCCCGACGACAGGCTGCTGGAGGCGGTTCAGAGGCTCGGAGCGCTCGCCTGATAGCCCGGTCCTCCCGCTGCCCCCGCACGGCGCCCTAGACTGGGAGGGGAATGGAGTCGAGCCGCAACGGCCTGAAAGACGCAACGGCAGTCCACGGTGCCTCCGCGAACGGGGGCGCCCCCCGCGCGCGCCAGCGCGCGCTGTGCATCGCCGCGCTGCCGGACGGCGATGAGCTCGCCGAGCTCGCCGAGCTGCTCCGCACCGCCGGAGTCGGCGTCGTCGGCGAGATGATCCAGCATCGCGAGCAGCCGCACCCGAACACATATCTCGGACCCGGCAAGGTCGAGGAGGCCAAGGCGCTCGCCAAGGAGCTGGACGCGAACCTGATCGCCTGCGACGACGAGCTCACGGCGCGTCAGGAGCGAAACCTCGAGGCCGCCGTCGGACTGCCCGTCGTGGACCGCACCACCGTGATCCTTGACATCTTCGCCTCTCACGCCGGCAGCGCGGAGGGCAAGCTCCAGGTCGAGCTCGCACAGCTCGAGTACAACCTCGCGCGCATGAGGGGCCTGTGGACCCACCTCGAGCGGCTCGGAGGCGGCATCGGCACCAGGGGACCCGGCGAGACCCAGATCGAGACCGACCGGCGCCTGGCACGCAACCGCATCTCGGTGCTGCGCAAACGCCTCGAGGACGTCAGAGGCACCCGCGCCGTGCAGCGCGCCGAGCGCGAGCGCGCCGCGCTGCCTACGATCGCACTCGTCGGGTACACGAACGCCGGCAAGTCCACGCTGCTGAACGCGATGACCGGCTCGGAGGTCGGCGTGCGAGACCGGCTGTTCCACACCCTCGACCCGACCACCCGCACGCTGCGCCTTGAGGGCCGGCCCTACCTGCTGACCGACACCGTCGGATTCATCAGCAAGCTTCCCCACCAGCTCGTCGACGCGTTCGGCGCCACGCTCGAGGAGACCCGCCGCTCCGAGCTGCTGCTGCACGTGCTCGACGCGTCCGCCGCGGAGGCGCAGTCGGAGCTGATGCAGCACTCGGTCGAGGAGACCCTCGAGGAGATCGGCGCCGGCGGCCGTCCCCGCGTCCTGGTGCTGAACAAGGTCGACCTGCTCAGCGAGGAGGAGCGCGAGGACCTGCGTCTGCGCCACCCCGACGCGGTGCTCGTCAGCGGCGTCACCGGGGAGGGGCTCGAGGACCTCGGCGAGCGGATCGAACGCGAGCTCTCGCACACCCTGCAGGCCGTCGAGCTGCTCCTCCCATATTCGGACGGCGGCAGCCTAGCCGAGCTACACGATCTCGTCGGCGACGTGCGCCGCGAGGACACCGCCGAGGGCGTCCGGGTGCACGCGCTCGTGCCTGCGCGCCTGGCCGAACGTTTCGCGCGCTTCGCCGTAGCGTCCCGCTGAGCGGCGCTCAGCGCTCGTCGCCGCTGCCGGAGAGGACGCCGCGGCGCTGGCGCGAGAGGAGCTTGTCGATGTTGCCCTGCGCGATCTCGTCGAGGTCCAGGCCGAGCTCGGTCGCGATCTGGGCGACATACCAGAGCACGTCGCCGAGCTCCTTCGCCATCGCGGCGCGCCGCTCGTCACTGATCGTGCCGCCGTCGTCGCGGATCGCCTTCTTGGCGTGCTCGGCGACCTCACCGGCCTCACCGGCGAGCCCGAGCGCCGGGTAGGCGAGCCACGCCTCCCGCGGGTACTCCGCAGTCGCCCGCGAACGCGTCTGGTAGTCGGAGAGCTCCACAAGTCGAATCCTAGGTCCCCGCCCGGCGCCGGTCCCGCAGGGACCGCGGTGTTTGCGGCCTACACGCCGGCGGCGCGGCGCGCGCTGAGGTGGGTCTGCTCCTCGAGCCCGTCCTCCAGTGGCTCGAGGGGGCCGTCGATCCCGAGCGCCCGGGCGATCAGCCAGTCCGCGAACCAGACGTTCTTCGGCAGCAGCGGGCCGTGCAGGTATGTTCCGATCGTCGAGCCGGTGATCGCGCCCTCGGAGCCGCTGCGGCCGTCGTTGCCGTGTCCGCTGAGGACCTTCCCAAGAGCCGCCTGGCCCGCTCCGAGGTGTGTGCGGCCGCCGTGGTTCTCAAATCCCGCGAGCACGCCGGTGCCCGCGGCCCCGGGCAGGCTCACCTCGATCGCGACGTTGCCGATCAGCCTCGGCCCGTCCTCCCTGATCGTGCGCACGTCGAGCAGGCCGACCCCCTCGATCTCCTCGCTCCCGAGCGTGTAGGAGTGGCCGAGCAGCTGGTAGCCGCCGCACACGCCGAGGACCAGCGCGCCGCGCTCGGCGGCCCCGTGCAGCGCCGAGCGCTTCGTGTCGATGAGATCCTGCGCGCACAGCCGCTGGTCGCTGTCCTGGCCGCCGCCGATGTAGAACAGGTCGTGCGCGTCGCCGTCGAGCTCTTCGCCGAGGCCGCTCGCCGTGGCCTCGAAGCCGAGCCCCCTCCACGCGCAGCGCCGCTCCAGCACGAGCAGGTTGCCGCGGTCGGCGTAGATGTTCATCAGGTCGGGGTAGAGGGCGCACACCCGCAGCACGCGTTCAGTCGGCAACGAGGATCACCACCTCGCTGCCGACGTGCTCGTCGGTCGCGCCGATCTTCCGCACGCCGCCGTCGCGAAAGCCGGCTTCGGCCGCCTCCGCCGCGAGCTGCGCGGCAGTCAGGACGTCGAGCTCGATCACGTTCTCCTCGGCGGACACCTCGACCGCGGGGCGCCCGCCGGCGGAGGAGAGGATCCGGCGCATGCGCTCGATGCGGACGGCGCCGGAGCGCACCTTGACCGACATCGGCCTGCTCGCATAGATCTCGGACTCGGTGCGCGCGACCTCCGGGCCGGGGCCGAGGTCCCCGCGGCTGACGTCGAACTCCTCCGCCTCGGTGACGATCGCGCAGGCGAGGACCCCACCGGGGCGCAGGTGGGCACGCGCGTGCGCCAGCAGCTGCAGGCGACCGTGAGCCCCGCCGAGCAGCTGAATCGTCTGCATCGGCGCGATGCAGAGGCCGAGCTCTGCCTGGGGGAGCTCGAAGCTGCGGGCGTCGGCGTGGACAGTGGTGACCGGCAGGCCCTCGGCGCGGGCACGCAGCGCCTGCAGCAGGCCGGCATCGACGTCGAGCGCGAGCACCTCATGGCCGGCGGCTGCAAGCGCGAGGCTGACGCGGCCGGTCCCGCATCCGAGGTCGAGGATCGGCGAGCCGGGGGCCAGGAGAGCGGACTGGCGGGCGAGCTCCAGCCAGAGACCGATGTCGGCGCTGTAGAGGCCGCACTCGAGGTCGTGCCAGCGAACATGCGCCTCCTCGGCGGACGGGAGCCCGCTCCGCTCTATGACCACGCGCTGCCCGCCTCCCCGCGGGCGATGAGGAGCTCGCGCAGGGCGAGCATCGCGGTGTACGTCGGTAGCGCATACAGCGTGCCCCCGGCCGCCGGCAGCTCACGCGCCGCCAGCGCCAGCGCGCCCTCGAGATCGGGGTGCACATGGATCAGGGACGGGTCCAGGCCCGCGTACTTCAGGCGCGTCGCGAGATCGAACGCGCGGCTCCCGCTGCACGTGAAGCGCCTTACGCGCCCCTCGAGCAGCTCGAAGTCGGCATCCCAGATCCACGAGACGTCCCGGCCGTCCGCGATCTGGTCGTTGAGCACGCCGAGGAGGTCGTGCTCGCCCGGCTCGAGTGCGAGCGTGCGCAGGACCTCGTTGGTGCCCGCGGGGTTCTTCACGAGCAGGATCCGCATCTCCCGCGGCGCGCCGGCGCCGGGGACGGCCACCCTCACCGTCTCAGCGCGGCCGAACGCCGCCCGCGTGGCCTGCAGGCCCTCCGCGATCGTCTCGAGAGGTATCCCGAGCGCGCTGGTCAGCGCGGCGGCAGCGAGCGCGTTGTAGACGTTGTAGAGGCCCGGCACGGTGAGCCTGACGGCGGTGCTGCCCTCCGGCGTCGTGAGTGTCATCGACGCCGAGCGCACACCCTCGAGGGTGATCTCACGCGCGATCACGCTCGGCGCGGGCCGCGTGCGCCCGCACGACGGGCAGTGGTAGTGGCCGAGGTGACCGAGATAGACGACGTCGAAGACATACGGCGCGCCGCAGCGGCGGCAGTGCTTCGCGTCGGCGGCGTGCGCCAGGCCCGGCAGCGCGAGCGAGTCGTCCTCGACGCCGAAGTACAGCACCCCCTCGCGCTCGCGCCCGAGATCCGCGATCAACGGGTCGTCCGCGTTCAGGACGAGCTGCGCGGAACTCGCCGCGAGCGAGCGCTCCCAGCTGTCGGCGATCGTCTCGAGCTCGCCGTAGCGGTCGAGCTGGTCACGAAACAGGTTGCCGAGCAGGATCACCCGCGGCCCCAGTTCAGCGACCAGGCCCGCGAGCCAGAGCTCATCTACCTCGAACAGCCCGAGCTCGCCGGCGATGCGGCCGTGCGGACGGGCGGCTCCGAGCAGCGTCGTCGCGATACCGCCCGCCATGTTCGCCCCGGCCTGGTTGTGGACCAGCGGCACCCCGGCTTGCTCCAGCACGCTCGCGGCCATCGCTGCGGTCGTGGTCTTGCCGTTCGTAGCGGAGATCAGCGCGCTGCCGCGTGAGAGACGCGAGCCGAGCTGAGCGATCGCGTCCGGGGCGATCCTCATCAGGACCCTGCCGGGCGCGCTCGTCGCGCCCCCGCCGCGCATCCTGGAGAGCGCGCCCACGCCACGAGCGAGCGCGAGCTTGGCGGGGGAGGGCGCGGCCATCAGCCGCTCGCCGGCGCGGACGCCGGCGGCGAGGGCTCAGCGCCCACCGGAGGCGCGCCCGAGAACGCGCTGTGAGGCGGGTCGTGCTGCGGGACGATCATCCTGACCGCGCCGGCGATCGCGCGCACGCGCACCGGGAGCTCGCCGATCGGGTCGCCGTCGGCGTACATGGTGAAGGGGCGATCCGCGGAGATCGAGACCTCGCTGGCGCGAAGCACCTTCACGGTCGGTTCATGGATGTGCGTGCCGCGGAACACCTTCGGCAGGTTCGCCAGGAACCGCGCCTTGCTGACCTGTTCGACCGCGATGATCTCGAGCCGGCCGTCATCGAGGAGCGCGTCGGGCGCCATCATCATCCCGCCGCCGTAGGCCTTGGAGTTCGCTGCCGCTATCGAGTAGCCGGAGTAGGAGAGCCGCTCGCCTGAGGGCTCGAGTTGAATCTCAAATCGCGCCGGCCGCCAGGAGATGAGGGCCCGCACAGCGCCGTATGCGTAGACGAGGCCGCCGAGCCACGCAGGTGCTTCGTTGGCGATCCGGTTCGCATCGCTGTCGAATCCCGCCGACGCGATGCCGACGAACGACAGCTCGCCTTCCTCGGAGGCCACCACCCCGAGATCCACGTTCCGGGTGTAGCCCGCCGCGACGATCGCACATGCCGCCTTGGGGTCATCGGGGATGCCGAGGACCCGCGCGAGGTCGTTGCCGCGTCCCCCCGGAACCAAGCCGAGCAGAGCGCCCGGGACATCCTTCAGCGAGTCGGCGATCGCTCCGACCATGCCGTCCCCGCTGAGCGCGACGATCGTGGCGCCTTTGGCCGCGCCCGCGACCGCGAGCTCCCTGGCATGGGGGAGGTCCTGGGTATCGGAGCGCTGAACCTCCAGGCCGTGCCCGCGCAGCCGCGCGAGGACGTCCGAGGCGATCCTCCCGGACTTGCCTCCGCCCGCGACGGGGTTGACTATGAGTGAGATCGGGGCTGGCACGCGGCAAGCCTATTGCGCGGCGGGCGCGTCGGCGGGCGCTAGCCCGGTGGCGCGGCTTTCGCCTTGGCGCGCCGGCGCCGGCCCACGGCAGCGGCCACCGCGATCACGGCGATCACGAGGAACAGCCCGAGCAGCACGGCCGCGGGAGTGCCGACGCCTCCGAACGGGAGCGCGATCAGCTCAACGATGCCGAAACCGAGCGCGAGCAGGACGATGATCAGCAGAATGATGAGCACGACACCGCGTACGCGGGCCAGAATTCCGGCCGACGACGACGGGAGCAGGAGCCCCATCGCGCGGAGCGCGAACAGTTGCCTGCCGGTGGGCGGCGTCTGCCCGAGACGCTCGACTGCGTCCTTCAGGTCTCCGGCGCGCCGTTCGGCAAGCGCTAGTGACGCATCCGCCATGCGCCTGATCTGCATGCGCTCCTGTGGCCGTGCGGCCGCGAGGGAGCGCTGGAAGTAGGCACGGGCCGCGTCGGCGTCAAATCGCTCCGACGCGCGTGCGCCGAGGATGGCCATCGCCGCGGCCTTGTATTTCGTCTCCGCCTCGAGCTCCTCATCGGAACGCTGCTCCAGCGCCTGGATCGCCTCGAAGGATCCGCGCTGCTCCATGCGTATCTGGCGTTGTTTCGGGGGCATCGGCAGCCATTCTACGGTCTGGCCCCCCGCCGCGCCGCGGGGGCGCCGCGGGGGTCACATGCTCATGCGGGCGGAGCGCAGACGGTATGCTCGCCGCGTGCCGAGCCCACCTTCCGGAGTCTCGCGCCCGATGGGGCGCATGGCGATGCTCGCTCTGGTCCTATGCCTCGCTCTGAGCGCCGGAGCACCCTCTGCGCTCGCGGCCGGTGTCGGCGGGGGCGGAGCGTTCAACGAACTGACCGAACAGCAGCAGAGCGAAAACCAGAAAACGACGACGACGAAAACCACGAGCTCGACTGAATCGTCGGGCTCGGGCACGACCACGGTCGTGCTCACGGCGCTGATCGTGGCCCTCGTGCTGATGTCCATCATCGCGTGGGTGATCGTCAGAGACGCACGCAGGCGAGCGCCGGTCGAGGACGAGGACATCGACGCGAGGGATGCCCGCGTCGCCCATGATCAGGCCGTTCGCATGCGTAAGCGCCGCGCCAAAGCGAAGGCCGCGCGCGCTCAGCGCAAGCGAACCCGCTGAGCGGGAGCGCTCAGGGCCCCAGGCCCGTCAGCCGTGAAGCCGGACCGGGCGACCGGACCGCGCCCGGGTCCTGACCCGGGCCGGCGAGGAGGGCGCGGGGGAGCCATGCGGCCCGCGGCGCGGCCGCCGCGGAAACGGCGTCCTCGGATGCGGGTTCAGCGGGCCGCCGGGCAGCGCCTTCGAGCCGCCGTCTTCGTCCGAGGAGTCCGAGTTCTCGGACGGGCTGGCCGCGTCGTCGTAGTGGATCGGAATCCACAGCATCAGACCGGCGAGCGGCAGTTTGATCAGAGCGGCCAGAATCAGGATCCAAGTCCAGGTCGGCATCTACCAGCGATGGTACTACTGCCGTGTGAGTTCGGACAGAACGTCGACACTCGAGTCGCTCTCGGCCGAGATCCAGGCCTGCCGCCACTGCCCTCGGCTGGTCGAGTGGCGCGAGCAGGTCGCCCGCGAGCGGCGCGCGGCTTTCGCCGACCAGCAGTACTGGGGCCGTCCCGTACCGGGGTTCGGCGATCCCGACGCGCGCCTGCTGCTGCTCGGGCTCGCGCCGGCCGCCCACGGGGCGAACCGAACCGGCCGTATGTTCACCGGCGACCGCTCCGGGGACTTCCTCTACGCGGCGCTCTGGCGCGCCGGGCTCGCGAGCTCTCCAGTATCCGAGCAGCGCGGTGACGGGCTCACCCTCCGCGGCGTGTGGATCACCGCGGCGGTCCGCTGCGCGCCTCCCGCGAACCGGCCCACACTCCAGGAGCGGGCGAACTGCCTGCCCTGGAGCGAGCGCGAGATCGGGCTGCTGCCCGGGGTCACGGTGGTCCTCTGTCTCGGTGCGTTCGCGTGGGAAGCCGCGCTGGTGCTTCGCTCCACGCTCGCCGGCATCCCGCTGCCACGGCCACGGCCACGCTTCAGCCACGGCGGCGAGCTGCCCGGCCCGGGCTTTCAGATGATCGGCTGCTACCACCCGAGCCAGCAGAACACGTTCACCGGCCGCCTGACCGAGGTGATGATCGACGAGGTGATCGCCCGGGCCCGGACGCTCGCCGGGCTAACCTGAGGCTGTGCCCTACTCGACCGCCGACGCCCGGCAGCAGATGCTGGACTCAGTGGCCGAGGCCGCAGGACATCTCGCGACCGCCATAGCGTCGCTCAGCGAGGCCTATGAGCTGCTGGACGAACAGACGGCCGACCGCATGGAAGAGCAGCTTTTCCGGCCCGTGCAGGCCGCCTACGGATCGCTCAAGCGGACGCACACCGAGTTCGCTTCCAGGCACAACCTGCCCACCGCGGACTTCGCGCCGGCGATCGCGGGGGCACCGGCGATGGGCGCACGGGGTTTCCTCGACAGCGCAATCGGCGCGATCTCGCAGGCCGATCAGACCCTCGCCACGCTTCAGGACTCGATGCTGCCGGTCGAGGTGGGGGACCCCCAGCTGCGGGCCGGCCTGGAGCACGTGCGTGAGCTGCTCGGGCACCTGGGCTCGCGCGCGAGAGAGCTGATTCGCACCCTGGGTCGCTGAGCCCGGGCGCTAGTCGACTGGGACGCCGTTCGCGCTCAGCGCGACCTCGATGTTGTTGCGCGTCGCGTTCGAATAGGGGCACACGGTATGCGCCTTGCGCACGAGGTCCACGGCCGTCTCGCTGTCCTGGATGCTCGGCAGTGTCACGTCGAGGCTCACACCGAGGAGGAAGCCGCCCTTGCCGTCCGGCGTCAGGGTGACCTCGGACTCGACCTCCACATCATCGGCGTCGACCTTCGCACGCCTGGCCACCACCCCGAGAGCGCTCTCGAAGCACGACGCGAAGCCGACCGCGAACAGCTGCTCGGGATTCGTCCCGCCGCCTTCGCCGCCGAGCTCCGGCGGGAGGCGCAGATCAACCTCGAGAGCACCGTCGCTGGTCCTGCCGTGTCCGGCGGCGCGGCCGCCGGTCACATGCGCCTTTGCGGTGTAAAGCACTTTCGCCATTGTGTTCCTCTCGCTCGGGTCAGGGCCAGCCGTGATGCTAGAAGAACCGGCGTTGGGCCTCGTGGGAGCGAGCGCAGGCGCAAACGCGCGTCAAAGCAGCGACGCCCGTCAACGCGATCGGCGACGCCACGGGGCTTCAGAGCGGGAGGCGGCGCTGCGGGCCGCCAGCACGCGAAGTTCGGCTTGCGAGGGTAGTTGCCCTCCACCCAGCCCGGCTGCCCGGGAGTGGGGGAAATGGATGTCAAAGCGCTGTCCGCCCAGGACGCCCCACGCGTGTCTTTCCGTGAACGTGAACGTGCCGTCCGCGCCACGCGGACCGGTGACCGCGAGCGTGATCGCGGGCTGCACACGTCGCTTGCTGTGGCGGGGGAGCCGCCCGCTCAGGAAGACGCCGGGGACGTAGGCGTAATCGTGGAGCACCACAGTCGACGCGGCAAGCGTCGCGTAGCCGCCATGCAGGCCGCCAAAGCTCGAACCCGTGTTCAGGAGGGAGCCCTCGAACAGCGCGCCGATCTCGGTGTAATCGAAGTCCCGGAGCGCGTCGAGCGCCGCGACCAACGTGCGTCCCGGCCTACCCGCAAGCCCGCGCGGGGGGTGAATTTCGGAGAGCCGAACCGGCGGGACTTCCGTGACCGGGAAGAGGTTCCTCCCGTTGCAGGCCTGAAGCGGCGTCCCATCGAAGAACGCCGTCATCGCCTTCGCGCTGCATCCCGACAGGTCTGTTCCGACGACCGAATGTCCCGTGAACGGTACGCGGAGCACCTGGGCGTCGGGTATCCGGGCTGCGACGCTGAGGGCACCCGATGTCGGCGTGCGCAGGTCCTGCTCGCCCGAGAAGATCAGCGTCGGGACATTCGGCAGGGTGCTCACCGGCGCCGGGGCAGGCCCGGCGTCGGGCCAGGAGGAGCAGAGGTTGACGTTGCTCGACACGAAGGCCGTGGTCGGGGCGAACGGGTAGAAGGTCCCGGCCGGCAGGTGCCTGAGAGCAATGCGCGCTTCGCTGAGCCGCGTGGCCGCCGAAGCTGTCCGGGACCACGGGAAGGGCTCCTCTTCGCACATCGTGTCCATGTAGAGGACGGAATCCTCGCCTCCTTCGAACGCTTCGGCGCCCCAGCCTCCGCTGGCACTTTCCGGTTCGGTGGGAATCAGTCCTTCGTTGATCGTCTGCAGGCGCAAGATGGGACTCGGGTCGCCCCTGAGCGCGGCGCTGACGGCACCAGGCAACATCGCGCGGAGGATCGGATTGTCATCGCCTGACAGGAGCAGTCCGTAGAGTTCGGATGGTTCAAGCAGTGCGCCGTGGCGGGTTCCGTGACCGTCGTAGACCGCGCCTATGAGCGAATGGCGGCTCATCCGGGCGTCGAGTGATGCGAGATCTCGCACGGGATCGGTCGTGACTCCGGCGCAGCCGCCGCGAGCGCAGAGCTCGTCCATGACAGGCGTCATCGCCCGGAATGTCGAGGCCCGAAACGGTTCTTCTTCGCCAGTCGGAACCACCGAGTCGAGCACCAGCGACTCAACGTTCTGTGGGTACTGTTCGGCGTACTCGAGCGCCACCTTCGTCCCGTACGAGATCCCGAACAGGACAAGCTTCTGATAGCCGGCTGCGACGCGGAGGGCCTCAATGTCCCGCACGGTTTCCGCCGTCGTGAACGCCTCGCGGACGGAACCCAACTGCAGGGCGCACTGTTCCACGACATGTGACATCGGTTCCGCGCTGGACTTTTCGACCGCCGGACAGCCGAGCGGAGCCGATTTGCCAGTGCCGCGTTGATCCATCACGAGCAGGTCGCGCGTCTTGAGCGCGGCGCTGATTTCCGAGGGCACGTAGGGCGCGAACGGGATTGCTGCCTGCCCAGGGCCTCCCGCGAGCATGAGCACCGCGTCGGCGGTGGCCGCCTTGCCTGCCGGCTTGCGCTCGACGGCCAGCGAGATCGTCCCGGATTCAGGGTTCGCGCGATCGAGCGGCACCGGCAGCGAAGAGCAGAGGAATCCTTCGGTGCCGCGGCACGGGAGCGACCCCAGGGTCGACGCAGAAGCCGGCGCCGCGGCGCAAGCGAACCCGACGGCCGCCAGCTGCACGACTCGCACAGCGCGGCGTTGCACGTCGTGCCGAGACCAGGTCACGTTGCTGTATCGGCGATTGGGGCCCATGCCTGAACGTCTGCGGACGCCCTCTGCCGGGCATTTGCGTGCTCCTGGGCTGCTCGTCCCAGCGGGGCCTCTACCCTTGGGTTTACATAAGATGTATTATCGCGCGCAGCCTCGGACGGGAGGGATCGCCGCCAAACGTGCGGGATTCGGGCCGTTTAGAGTCTGAGTGATGGTTCCCGACGGGCCACCGGTTGGCTTGTGGGTCATGCGAGCGCTGGTGGTGGCAAGCGTCGCCACACCGGAAACGAAGCTCTCTCGTTTAGCGCGGGCATATGCGTGTTAGTCCTGGCAGCTCGGGCCGCTCGGCAACAGCGCAACCGACGCGGCCGTTAGCCCAGGCCTTGAGGGTTGATGACGAGCCCTCCGCGTGTTTGTCGCGGTCATTCGGGCAGATCGAGCACACGCTCAGCCCATGCGACAGCCGCTGCCGACCAGCCAGCCGCCTGCTCGCGGTTGAGCGGCGAGGGGTCGGTGGCTCCATATCGGAACTCCACCCCGAATGGCGAAAGGGCATCTGCGCCAGACAGCTCGTGCGGCACCTCGAGGCCGGAATCCCGACAGAGTTCCATAAGCCCGTCAACGTCATGGGTGTATGGAAAGTCCACACCCTGGGCCGCCAGTACCGCCTTCAACGCCTTCTCCACGGCTTGCTGGGCGTGAAAGCCGATGATGGCGTCCGACACAGCCGTGCCGTCGAGCAGGGCTTGGAGTGCGACGTCGTCGTCACGAGCGAGGTTGAGTAGGGCTCGCGCTAGGTCGGCAGGCTGCGACATCAAGCGGCTAGGGGCCGGCCCTCTGAGAGAGCGGCGTGGATAACACTCCCGCGGACCCCACCCCATTCGCGAGCGTCACTCTCGCTGATGACAATCACGTCGGCGAAGAGCCGAAGCCCTCGCAATGCACGTCGAAGGCGGACGGACTCCCCGGCGCGATCCTCGACTGACGGCTCGACCACCAGGAAGTCCAAGTCGCTTCGGGGACCGGCATTGCCCCGCGCGTGGGACCCGAAGAGGATCACTCTTGCGCCCGGAGCGGCCGCCGAAAGTCGCCTGCCGGCCTCATCGATAAGCGCCTCATCGAACATGCAAGGACGGTACCGCCTACCTGGGATGCCTGCCAATACAGCGCCAGCGGTGGATGACCCTCCATGTCTTATCGCGCGCAGACTGAGAGGGGCCTAGCGACCGTCTCCCAGCGAAGGCAGCGCGCTTGCATCGAGAGCCAGCGGCCCCAGCATGACGTCGCCTTGGGCACGTGAGGAGTACTCGGCGGCGATTCGGACGCCGAGCGTGTGCGTGCCGGATTTGAGGTTCGCGAGTGCTTGGATTGCGAGTTGACTCCTTTGCGCCCCCGCGACGTTCACCATCTGCAGTTCTTCGGTGTAGCTGCCATCGACCAGGAGCGTGGCGCCTACGGCGACCGGACTTGTTCCTGCGGGCTGCTGGTCAGCGAGACCGATGACGCCGCTAAGCATGACGCGGCTGGCGGAGCGCAGGTGCACAGTCAGCGCAAGTCCGGGGGTGACCCCGACGGGCGGCACGCATGGCGGCGCGGGTTCGCCCGGCAGAAGCGGCTCGTTGCATCCGCCTTTGGTCATGTCGAGGGAGTGACGTTGTGTCACGGCGGTGGCTCCCAAACGCACATCCAAAGAGAACGTCGTGACGCAGATAGACCTCAGCCACCCTGTTGGCGACAGCGGGTGTCGGATGTCCAAGCCGGCAGGTGTGGGTGAGCTGCTGGCCCGCGGCATCATGGATCGACCAGTGAATGGCGACGAGCGCGGCGAGCACGACAAGCACCGTGCGCATTAGCCGCATGTCACAGGAACCATACGCGACACCCTGAGTTGCGCCGCGGAGGCGAAAAGGCGGCCGAGCAACCACCTCACAGCGTGCATGGCCGAGCGCCACCCTCCACGTATTGTCGAGCACAGGAAGGCGCGCCGTCCCGGTCTGCGCAGTCCGCCCTCGCGCCGGAGGTTATGCTCGGGAGATGGGACAGCCTCCGAGCATGTGCCGAGCCCAGGGACTGATCTGTCTGATCGCGGCGGGCCTCATATCTGCTTTCGTGCCGCGAAGCGCCTGGCTGATCACAGCGCTGTTCTGGCCGCTAGTGGTCTGTGGCGTGTGGCTTGTATTTGAGCCGTACCTGAGGGCCAAACTGTCGGCCGGGCGACGCTGACGCTCCGCGTATTGTCGTGCAGCGGTTTGAGGCGCGTTGCAAGGAACCATGGCCTAACCCGTTCCGTGTTCTGCCTGGTCCCGCTCGCCGGATGGGAGTCCTTCCGCTGGCGCGCTCGGCGCCAATAGGGCTCTCTGCCCTACGTCTGCAATGTCGCCCCAGCTGGTTGCTCGCCGCTGGCGATTGTTTCCGAGATCTCGTCGATCGCCTTCCGGGACTCCTTCCAGCCCCGGACGCGCCATAGGAGAGCCTCCTCTCCCGTCCCCGGCGGAGAAGCGAACACGGTCCACGGGCGCCCAAGGAACACGCTTCCGAGCCCGACCCCGCCCACAACCGCGACCAGGATCATCAGCTCGACCCCGAAGATCACGAGGGGAAGGATGACGAGCACGATCAGCATCAATAGCGCGAAGCCGGCGATTGCCAGGAGATACCCTTCCGGGTCAAGTTCGGGCGTTCCCCACGCGCAGCGCGACAGGACGCTGCTTCCCACACGATCGGCGAGGTCCACCACGAACTGGGGCGGCTCGCCGAGCTTCAATTTCGGCTTCGGCCGCGGGAGCCATGTCCGCCCGACCCGCCAGCTGCGCCCCTCTGGATCGTCAACGCTCCTGGCTGAAACCCCGGGGACGTTCATCGGCAGGGCAACGTAGCACCGCGCTGCTCTCTACGGCAACTGCTCGTCGAGGAATATGCGACGCAGGCGCTTTCGTCCGGTCACGGTTTGCGCCTAGTCAGTACGACGGCTCGGGCCGACAGCACCAGGACGACCGCGAGGTACGCCGCGGCGAATCCGACGACAAGCGCGACCCGCTGTGTCGGAGCGAGCACCACCGCGATCCCACACGCAAGCGGCAGGCCGATGCCAGACCCGAACGCGAAGAGCCAGAGGCGACGAGAATGTGGCGTGGCTTCAGACCACATGCGGCGTGCGATATTCCACCTTCCACGCCAATCGGCGGATTGCCACTCGGATTGCTGCGCCCCTCCCATGACGTGAGCGTACCCCTGAGTGCGCGAGGGGCGATGACGAACGTGGCGTCCACGCAGCGGTCAGGCGCTCCGGGAAGGCACCCCGGCAGCGGGCCCCTCTAGGGCGGCATTTCCTGCGACGAGGTTGCCGTCTGGAAATAGATCTGGCGAGTGTCTCTCTGCTGGGGCCACGCGCTCGCGCCCCGGGAACCGCCCCTCAGCGGGCTGGGCGCCTGATCCGGCGGTACGTGCTCACGAGCAGGGCGGCGATGACTCCGGATATGCCGCCCACGAGCGCGCACGGCACGCCAAGCTCGATGACCGCAAACCATGCGGTGGGGGCGTATGCCAGCAAGCCGATAACGAGCCCGGCGATTCCGCCGCCCACGCCGGCGAGGACCGCTCCGATCATCGCCCATCTTTCGACGCTCGGGCTGATGCTCACAGAGCTCTCGCCGCGCACACGCCGAGTCTATTGCTGCGTGTTGCGCGCACTAGAATCGACGGTCACGCCGCGCTCTCCCCCGTCGGCCAATCGCCAGGTGCCTCCCGCTGCCGGGTGGCACGGCGGGGCCGGGTGTGCCGACGCCTCACCGCATGTTTTGATCAGCCGTGGATCGTCTTGATGACCCGGCCGCTCGCCGATCGCCAGATGACGGACTTCGGCACTGAGGCGGCCGTCGATTCGCGCGGGACCGTGGCGACGAACACGTTTTCCACCGGCCTGGTCGTGATCGTGACCGCGTGCAGCCGACCCGACTTCGGGTAGCTGAGCAAAACCTTCGCGACGCGGTCCGGGACGATTCCTGACACGACGGCGGTCGGGCCCAGGCAGCATGTTCCGAACTGTTTTCCGGCGGCGATCTGTGCCGCCGTCGATCCCCCGTAGCTGGAGAACCCGCCCGGAGAACGCACGTTCAGGATCAGCTCTTCCGGTCCCGAGCAGTTGGCTTTTGCGAGCGGGATCAGGTAGTAGGAGCTGCCGGCAACGACGCGCGCGAGGCGGATGTAGCTGACGTAGACCCCTTCGCCGAGATGCGGCAGTGAGGCCAGTTCCAGTCCGTCGCTCGGCTTCTGGCTGCGCCGGAGAACCCTGAGCATCGACGTGAACGCTGCGCTCGGGGTGCCGGCACTCGTAGTTGCTGGCGCCTGCAAGCACGCCCGGTTGATCGGCTGCGCCGCGGGCAGCGCTGGGCCCGCTGTGCCCAACAGCCCGACGACGCCCACGGCGGCCACTGCGGCGAGACTGCGCTTGTTCATGCCCCCTCCAGACGCAACGTTGGTGCCAGTGCACCCAGATTACTCCGGGTTTCACCTCGGTCCGACAGCTGGTGAGTTCGGCTCCAGGCATTTCCCACGCATCGCGGCGGCTGCTCCTCGCGGTCTGGGGTTCGCGCGCTCTGCAAGGATCCGGGGGTGGGCGATGATCCAGCCGGCCGGGCGAGGCCACCCGAGAGGATCGCTGTGCGCGGGCTTCTCCTGCGGCGCTGGAGCCCGGAGGACCTCGACGCGCTCCACCGCGCCGTGCTCGAGTCGATCGGGGAGCTCAGGCCGTGGATGGTGTGGGCGTCGAGCACGGACATCGAGGCCCAGCGCGCTTACCTGCAGACGGCGGTGCCCGCGTGGGAGAAGGACGAGCGCTACGAGTACGCGATCGAGGACCCCGCCGCCGGCGTCATCGGCAGCATCGGTCTGCTCGCGCGAATCGGGGCCGGCGGCCTGGAGATCGGCTACTGGGTTCACAGCGGCCACACGCGACAGGGCATCGCGACGACGTGCGCCGCCGCCCTGACCGCCGCCGCCTTCTCGCTGCCCTGGGTCGAGCGCGTCGAGATCCACCACGACAAGAGCAACCGCGCGAGCGGCGCGGTCCCGTCGAAGCTCAGCTTCGAGGTCGTCGAGCGGTTCGCGAGGCTCGCGGTCGCGCCCGCCGACAGCGGGCACGACCTGATCTGGCGCCTGCGGCGCGATCAGTATCCGGGCAGCCGCGCGCAGCTGATCGCGCAGTCGCTCGAAGCGGAGGGGCGCGGCGCCTAGCTCGCGCTCCCGGGCTTCTCTGGCGCGGCGGGTGCCTGGCGCTGCAGTTTCTCTGCGACGTCGATCAGCTCGCGGCGCCAGTAGAGGAGGTTCGGAGTCGGCTCGCCGTAGATCTTCTCGAGCTCATCCGCGAGCAGGCCGAGGCCCGTGGCGACCTCGAGCAGTCTTGTCACCGGGTTCTGCTCGGGCACAGATCTGAGTCTATGCCCGCTGTCGTGGCTGCGGCGGGGCTACTGCAGCGCCTGGCGTATCGCGGCCGCGGTCGGCGCGAGCTCCGGCGGAACGCGCTCGAGGAGCGTCAGCCAGGCCGGCTTGATCGCGGCGGCCGCCCTGACGAGCTCAAGCCCACGGTCCATGTCCCCCATCGCGACGCCGACGCCCGCCCAGAACGTGAGCTCGTCGGCCTCCGGTGCGAGCTCCGCGGCCGCGATGTAGAGCTCCGTGGCTCGCTCGTGCTCGCCCTGCGCCACGAGCTCATCGGCCTCCCCGGCCATCTCATATGCCCGTGCGAGGCGCACCAGCCTGCGCAGCTCACCCAGCGGTTCGCCGTGATCCTCCACGCGCACGTCAAAGCGGGTGCGCCAGCGCTCACCGGTCGCCGGAACGACGATCAGGGCGGCGGACTGCCTGCCCCGCATGTCGCCGCCCGCAGCCTCGGCGCCGTCCAGGGCGGCGAGCATGCGCTCGGCCAGGTCGCCCTCGGCAGCGAGGTAGGCGGCGTTCATGGCCTGCGGAACACCGGGCGCCCCCATCATGTTCGCCTGGCACGTGAAGTTCTCGCCCTGCACGTCGCCGGCGTAGGGGATGCAGCCGGCGCCGGTGTGGGCGGCAACCTCTCCCCGCGCGTCAACGACGCCGAGCTGCCTGTATGCCGCCTGTTCGTCGGGGGCGAGGACCGCGGCGATCGCCGCGGCCGCGCCGAGCCCTTCGGCGATGCCGTCGAGTGCTCCCGGGCCGTGTGCGATCTCAGCGACGGACTGCGTTGCGACCGCGCCTACGCCGGGGCGCGCCCACGCGACCACGCTTCCGACCGAGAACCAGTGTGACTGGACAGCGACGCCGAGCTCGCCCGTCGCCGGGTCCCGGGCGACGATGGAATACGTGCCGCGACGCATCCGGGAATCCTTGCACTCCGCGCAAGCGGACGCGCGGGTGCTGCGTCAGAGCTCTGGGCTCCAGATGCCGAGCTCTCGGCGCCTGCGCCGCTCGGTGCGGGTCTCGTGCCAGTACCAGAGGATGCCCTCGATCGCCCACAGGGCGAAGATGAAATAGAGCTTGCCGCCGATCCAGCGGTCCACGGAGAACGCGAGCGCGACGGGGCCATACACCGCGGCGAGGGCGATCAGGACGCGCATGTAGCCGCCGAGCCGTGCTCCGTCATCGGCGCTCTCTTCGATTGTGCTCTCTCGCGGCTGGCTGTTCATCGGACTCCAGGTGCACTACGTCGGTTGCGGCGAATCACTCATGCGGCGCCTGCGTTGATCAGGCTCCCATCCGGGCATCATCCCCAGCTAAAGCGACCATGAGACACCACTAAATGTTCGGCGTGTGCTCCCCGCCTGGGACCGGCGCGAGCGCTCCGCCCGCGCGGCAACATATCGGGATGGAAGCGGGCGATCCCATGCACGGTTTGCGCCATCATCGATTCGTGGGCGACGACCGCCGATACTCCTCAGAGATGGCAGAGCTCAACGTCGAGATCCTCCGGGGATTCGAGCGGGCCACCAACACACGGACGGTGCCCGCCGAGTTGCTGGCCCCTGGATTCCTGATGGAGAACAGGGTCAGTTCCGTGACCGACTACGAGTACCACGGCGCCGATGGCTTCCGCGAATGGATGACCGACGTGTTCGAACACTTCGCCGACGGCGCCCGCTACGAGGTCGAGGAGGTGATCGGGGCCGGCGATGACTTCGTCGCCGCGGTGTTCTGCATCGCCGGCACCGGCGCGTTCTCCGAGGAGCGCGTCGAGTTCCGGTGGGCCGGCGTCACCTGGTTCCGCGACGGCAAGGCGACGCGCGCGGTCGGCTATCCCTCGCGGCGAGATGCGCTCCTCGCCGTCGGCCTCCCCGGGTAGCTGCCGGGCCCGCCGCGCAGCGACGGACGCGCGCTGTATCAGCCGCACCTTGGAATTCGGTTTTGGCATGCCATAATCTTTTTCCATGGCAAGCAGAGATATGGTGCGCACCCCAGCCGTCGAGGACTACTCCAAGGCGATCTACGCACTCGAGGCGCGCAGCGATGACCCCGTCTCGACGAATGCCCTCGCCGACCGCCTCGGGGTCACCCCGGGCTCGGTGTCGGCGATGCTGCGCCGGCTCGACGAGCTGGGCCTGATCACCTACGTCCCCTACCGCGGCGTGCGCCTCAGCGACGACGGCCGCCGGATCGCGCTGGAGGTGATCCGCCACCACCGGCTGCTCGAGAGCTACCTGGCGGAGGCGCTCGGCATGCCCTGGGACCGCGTCCACGACGAGGCTGAGGTCCTCGAGCACGTCCTCTCGGACGACCTCGAGGCGCTGATCGCTGCCAAGCTCGGACACCCCACGGTCGACCCGCACGGCGACCCGATACCGAGTGCCGACCTGCAGATGCAGGAGCCGCTCACCGACCGCATGGAGAGCCTTGAGCCGGGGGACGAGGGACTGTTCGTGAGGGTGTCGGACTCCGACCCGGAGATGCTCCGCTACCTGGCCGACCGCGGTATCTCCCCGGGCGACCGCTTCGCCGTGCGCGAGCGCCAGCCGTTCGGCGGGCCGCTGTTCGTCTCCTTCGGCGACCATGAGCATGCCCTCGGCGGCCAGCTCGCGAGCGCGATGCGCGTTCAGATCACCAGACGGGCGGGCGATGGGGACGCCTGAGCTAGCGGCGCCTCCCCTGCGCCCCGCGCCCGGCCCGCCGAGGCTGACCGACGAGGACAACGCACGGTCGCTCGACAGGGGGCGCGTGCACCACGCCCGCCTGCACGGCAAGCGCTGGTATCTGCTGTGGCTCCTGGTGGGACCCGGAATCCTCGCGATGCTCGGCGAGAACGACGGGCCGAGCATGATCGCCTACGCCTCCGATGGGGCGCAGTATGGGCTCGGGCTGTTCGTGATCCTGATCCCCGCCCTGTTCGCGATGGCGTACGTGGTCCAGGAGATGTCGATGCGGGTCGGCGCCGTCACGCACCGCGGCTACGGCGAGCTCGTGCTCCAGCGCTACGGACGGGTCTGGGGCTGGTTCGGCGCCGGCGACCTCTGCCTGACGAACCTCGTGACGCTGATCGCCGAGTTCGTGGCGATTCGCGTTGGCCTCGCATATTTCGGTCTCGGCGCCTGGTTCGCGGTCGCACTCGGCCTCGCGCTGGTGATCTTCACGCTGAGCGGCGGGCGCTACTGGCGCTGGGAGCGCACAGTGCTGGCCCTCGCCGTGTTCAACGGCCTGTTCCTGGTCGCGGCGATCCTCGCCCATCCTCATTTCGGCGGCGCCCACAGCGTCACGCTCGGCGGGCTGCCGCACGGAAGCCTGAACACGCTGCTGCTGTTGATCGCCTCGACGATCGGCGCGACGGTCACGCCGTGGATGATCTTCTTCCAGCAGAGCGCCTCGGCGGACAAGGGCATGACGCCCGCAGACCTGCGCCACGGACGCTATGACACCGCGATCGGAGCGGTCCTCGCCGGCCTGTTCGGCGTCGGCGCACTTGTGGCGGGCGCCGCCATCGCCGTCCACAACGGCGCGGGCATACAGGGCTTCGCGAGCGCCGGCTTCCCCGCCGCGCTGTCGAAGGTCGCGGGAGGCCCCGCCGGCACCGTCTTCGCGCTCGGCCTGGTCGAGGCGGGCGCCGTCGCGATCCTGACGATCTCCGCCAGCACCGCCTATGCGGCCGGCGAATGTGTCGGAGCAAGCCACAGCTTCAACACGTCGGTGCGGGGCGCCGCGCTGTTTCACGCCGCGAACGTCGGGATCGCGCTGCTCGCGGCGGTGGTGATCCTGATCCCCGGGGCGCCGCTGCTGTCGATCGCGCTGAACGCGAACGTGCTCGCCACCGTCCTGCTCCCCGTCAGCCTCGTGTTCCTTCTGATGCTGGCGAACGACAGGCAGCTGATGGAGCGGTTCGTGAACCGCCCGCGATCGAACGCGCTCGGGATCGCCGTCGTGACGTTCGTGAGCCTCGCCGGCGCCGCCTACGCGATCGATTCGTTCCTGCAAACCATCAAAGTGATCGGCTCATGAGCACCGTCGACGAGGAGCCGCCCGTGCACGAGGCGCCGCTGATCAGGGCCCTGGACGAGCAGGAACTGATCATGCACCTCGAGCCCGACCAGCTCGTGCAGGAGACGATGCGGCCGCTGCCCCCCGCGAAGCTGAGCCGCGCGGCGGTGCGTGGCCTGTGGGTGCTGCGGATCTTCGCGGTCGTCGCGAGCGCGATGGTGATCTACACCTTCGTCGAACAGGTCAGGTGAGCGCGCGGCTCAGCTGCTGAGCAGGTGCGCGATGGCCGCGACGCCGACCACGACGATGATTGCCCTCAGCGCGTTCGGTGGCAGGCGCCGGCCGTAGCGGGCTCCCGCCTGTGCACCGATGATCGATGAGACCGCGATGATCGCCGCCGGCCCCCACGCGACGTTGGCGGCGAAGATGAACACCAGGCCGGCGACGCCGTTGACCAGGCCCGCGAGCACGTTCTTCAGGGCGTTCGTGCGCTGTATGTCCTGGTCGAGCGCGACGCCGAGCACTGCGAGCAGCATGATTCCCTGGGCAGCTCCGAAGTAGCCGCCGTAGATGCCGGTTATGTAAACCGCGACCGGGGCGAACGGGCTCGCCGCATGCGAGAGGTCGATTTCGCGGCGCACGAGCCAGGCGGCGATGCGCGGCTGGAGCACCGTCAGGACGAGCGCGGCGGCGATGAACACCGGCACGATCGCTGCGAACGCGGAGGAAGGCAGCGCGAGCAGCAGGACCGCGCCGGTCAGCCCGCCCGCGACGGCCATCACGCCGAGGCGCCGGGCCGTGTCGCGCTGGCCGGCGAGCTCCCGGCGGTAGCCGTAGGCGCCCGACACGGATCCCGGCACGAGCCCGATCGTGTTCGACACGTTCGCGGTCACGGGCGCATACCCGAACGCGAGCAGCACAGGGAACGTGATCAGGGTCCCGGAGCCCACGAGCGTGTTGATCGCGCCGGCCCCGGCTCCCGCGAGGGCGATCGATATGAACTCCCCTGCGCTCATCCGCGGCGGCAGCCCGGGCGGCGGCGGAGGGGTGCGCCCTCTACGGTTCTCACATGCACTTGGACGTCGAGGAGGCTATCCGAACTCGCAGGACCCACAAGGCGTTCGGGCAGGACGAGGTCGGTGCGGAGACGATCGCCGAGCTCGTCGAGCTCGCGAGGTGGGCCCCGAACCACCATCTGACGAACCCGTGGCGCTTTCGGGTTCTCGGCCCCGACACGCGCGAGCGGCTGATGGAGCTCGCCGAGGCCGACACGCCCGGTTCCGCGGTCAAGCTGCGCCGGGCCCCGACCCTGATCGCGGTCACGGCCTCCCAATCAGGCGAGCCGGCGCAGGACCGCGAGGACCTGCTGGCAACGGGTGTTGCGGCCTACCTGGTGCTGCTGGGCGCGCACGCCCGCGGGCTCGCAGCCTACTGGCGCACCGTGCCGCTGCTGGATGAGCCGGCCGCCCGAGGCCTGCTCTGTCTCGGCACGGCCGAGACCCCCGTCGGGCTTCTCTACCTCGGTACGCCGGTGCAGGAGCAGCGAGCGCCCGAGCGAGCGCCGATCTCCGACATCCTCACGTTCCTCCGGTGAGCCCGCGGCGTCTCGCGAGGTCCGGCGCCGGGGCTGGGCTGGGTGCCCTGGCGGTGCTTCACCTCGCATGGGCGGCAGGAAGCTCATGGCCGATGGCTGACCGCGAGGAGCTCGCGAACGCGGTCGTCGGCCGTGAGCGCGGCCCGTTCCCTTCCACCGCGGAGTGCCTGGCGGTCGCGGGCGCGCTGAAGATCGCCGCGCTGTGCGTCGCGTGGCCCGATGGGCGCCCCAGAGCGCTGCGGCGGGGTGTCGCGAGTGTCAGCGTCCTCGTTCTGCTGTGCCGCGGCGCGCTCGGGATGCTCGGCCGCACGGACATCATCTCGCCGGGATCCGCTTCGCCGCGCTTCCGCCGTATGGACCGAAGGCTCTACTCCCCCATCTGTCTCGCGCTCGCGGCCCTCGCGGCTCCGTCGGCGGTCAGGGCTCGGTGTGGACGATGACCTCGGCGATGCCCGGCATCATCCGCCTCATCTGATCCTCGACTTCGCCCGCGAGCTGGTGCGCGCGCGTCAGTGACTCGTCGTTCCCGACGTCCAGCGTCACGAACAGGACGCGGCCGGCGTCGGTTGCGAGGATCTTCAGGCGACGCGGCGCGGCTCCCGTTATCTCGCGCACGACGTGCTCCACCTCGCGTGTCGCCGGCCCCTCCGATGGCCCGTCGACCTGCCGCGCCCGCAGCGGTAGCTCCAGCGGCTCGAGGTGGGTCTGCACATCGTTGACGCCCGGCCGGGCGCGGATCGAATCCTCCACCCGCTCTGAGATCTCGTGGGCCGTCGCCAGCTCGAGGTCGGCGGGGAACTTCAGGTGCAGTGAGACGCTCGCGGAACCCTGCTGCTCGAAGATGATGATGTCGTGTGCCTCCTTGACCAGCGGCTCGGAGAGCGCGATCGAGAGGACCCTGTCGCGAAGGTCAAGTCCGGCGCGCCGCGGCTCGACGTGCACCATCACGTCGCTCCCCGGGAGCACCCGCTCGATCGCGCCCTCCACGAGGTCGGCGGCACGGTGACCCTCGATGACGGCCTGCCCCGGCGGGACGCTCACGATCACGTCCGCGAAGTAGCGCCCGGCAGACTCGCGGATGCGCAGCCTACTGACCTCAATGTCCTCCCCGAGGGCGGCGATCGCTCGCTCCGCGCTCTCTCGCGCCGATGTCGGCGAGCGGTCCATCAGGACGTTCGCGTTCTCACTGATCAGGCGACTCGCGGCGACGAAGATGATCATCGCGACCGCCAGCGCCGCGATCGCGTCGCCTTCAGGGCTGCCGGCCCTGACCGCGAGCAGGCCGATGAGCACCGCGACCGAGCCGGCCATATCGCCCGCGAAATGGAAGGCATTGGAGCGCATCGCCGGACTCCCCAGCGACTTCGCGGCGCGGAAGGAAACGCTCGTGCGGCTGACGTCCACGATCAGCGCAACCCCGATCACGGCGAACTGGTACCAGTGGGTGTTGACGCTCGTGTCGCCTTCGATCAGATTGCTGACCGCCTGCACGCTCACGAACACTCCTCCGGCGAGCAGGATCCCGGCCTCCCCGAGCGCGCCGAGGTTCTCCGCGCGGCGGTGCCCGTAGGGGTGGCCGCGGTCGGCGGGCCTGCCGCCGAGCCGCACCGCGAAGAAGGTCAGGACCGCCGCGACCACGTCGCCGCTTGACTCGATCCCCGCTGAGATCAGGGCGAGGCTGGCGGTGGCGAGGCCGACGCCGAGCTTCAGCGCGACTAGTGTGGCAGCGGCGCCGATCGACGCGAGTGCGGTTCGCTGCACGGCCGATGAGTCGCCCGGGATTGTGTCCCTCGCCATCGCTGCAGACTAGAGCGGCCCTCGGCCCGGGGGCGCGCGGCAGCAGCACCCGAGGGTCTGCATGCGGCAGAGTGGCCCGCCGGGCGCCCGGTTCAGAAATGCGCGACCGGGCGCCCGCCAACGGCCTGCGGCGGTTCAGACGGGAACCCCTTCCCCGCCGCCGGTTCCACCTGTTTCACCGGTTTCACCGCCACCGGGTGCTTTGTGCCCGGCGCAGCCTCCGCCGTGTCCTCCCCGGCCGGAGTGATTGCCCCAGTGCGAGCCGCCTCCGGTTGACGCCGAGGCGACTCCGGGAGCCGCGAGGGCGCAGAGTGCTATGAAAGCAACGAGTACGCGTCGCATTTGATCCTCTCGTTCGTTGACCGTCTCTTGCGCCGGGCGGCTCGGACCTGACGCTCGGCGGTTCTCGTGCCTCTCCGCTCATCGGGCGCGCCTGACGGGCGTGGAGGAACCGCCACAACATGTCCCAGCCGGAAGCCCGGATCAAGCGGAACGGACGAACGAACGACGGGGCCGCGGGCCCGTCGTGACGGGTGCGGGCAGCCTCGCGCAGATGCTCAGTGGGCCCATCCGCTCGGGCGGACGAGCACCTCGTTGATGCTCGCGGTCGCGGGCCCGCTCGATCGCGTAGCTGCGACAACCCTCCCGGTCAGGCGACGTCCATTCGCGGAGCCTGGCCGCCTGCTCTAATCAACGTCTGGCGTGCGGCCGATCGTCTGAAAACCATAAGCGCAACGCATCTTTCGGCGCGAACGGGTGTTTGAGCGTCTGCCGACCCGGTTATTGCGTGGATGATCCGGCCTGCAGGTGTGTGCGCACCCCTCGTCGAACGAACTTTATCGAAGTCCTCGAAGCGGATGGTTGACACCGCAACTATCGAGGCGTATAATTCCGACTCCAAGCATCGGATTAGAAGGATCGCCCATGTCAGACTCCCCCGCCACCCCCACAATCAACCTAGACGCCACAGCCGTCCACGACGGCGACGGCGACAGCGAGATCGTCGCTGAGACCGAGACCCCCAGCGTCGCTGGGCGGCTCGACAGCCCGATCGAGCGCACGGACCTCTCCACCAGCGACACATTCATCCCCGAGTCGGTGGACCAGCTGCTCGCGCACTCCCGGCGCTACCCGCTGCTCACCCCCGCACAGGAGATCGACCTCGCAAAGCGCATCGAGCGAGGCGACCTGCGTGCCAAGGAACTGCTCGTCAACTCCAATCTGCGTCTCGTTGCTTCGAACGCCCGCCGCTACCAGAACCAGGGCCTGCCCCTGGCCGACCTGGTGCAGGAGGGCATGCTCGGCCTGATCAGGGCGAGCGAGAAGTTCGACTGGCGCAAGGGATTCCGCTTCTCCACCTACGCGACCCTGTGGATCCGTCAGGCGATCCAGCGCGGCCTCGAGAACTCGGGCCGCACCATCCGCCTGCCAGTCCACGTCGCTCAGCGTTCCCGCAAGGTCGGGCGCGTCGAGCGCGAGCTGTCGGTCAGGCTCGGCCGTGAGCCCACACTCGAGGAGCTTGCCGAGGAGACCGGCCTGCCGATCGAGCAGGTGGAAGAGGTGCGCCACCAGCGTGCCGCCCTGGTCAGCCTCGATCAGCAGATCGGCGAGGACGGAGACACCGCCCTCGGTGACCTGCTGCCCTCGGACGCCGAGGTGCCCGAGGAGACGGCCTGGGAGAACGAGCGCGAGCGGATCGTGCATGACGCGATCTCGCAGCTGCCCGAAACGGAGCGCAAGGTGCTGACCCTGAGGTTCGGGACCGGCCGCGAGGAGCCTCAGACGCTCACCGCGATCGGCAAGCGACTCGGGTTCTCCGCCGAGCGGGCCTCTCAGCTCGAGCAGCGCGCACTGAAGAAGCTGGCAGAGTCACCGGAGCTCGCGGCACTCCGCGAGGCCGCCTAGACGCTCTATCCTTGCCTTCCGCAACGGTCGTGAACGCGGAAGGGGGATGGGGTGTCAGGTAGCTCGCTCTGGGACCGAGTTGTAGCGCTGACCATCAAGGTCGGCGAACGGGTGCTGGCGCCGGTCGAGAGGTTCATCGGCCGGCGCTCACTCGTTGGGGACGAGACGTTCTTCCCGGACGATCGCTTCTCGTGGGTCAAGCACATCGAGGACAACTGGGAGGTGATCCGCGAGGAGGCCGAACGGCTGCTCGAGGACCGCGAGGACCTGGCGAACTTCCAGGACATCTCCAAGGACCAGATCGAGATCACCGACGATGACCGCTGGAAGACCTTCTTCCTCTACGGATACGGCTTCGAGGCCAAGCTCGGTGTGGAGATGTGCCCCCGCACCGCTGCGCTGATGCGCGAAATACCGGGGATGAGCACTGCGATGTTCTCGATCCTCTCCCCCCGCAAGCACATCCTTGCGCACCGCGGCCCATACAAGGGAGTGCTGCGCTACCACCTCGGGCTGCTCGTGCCGCGCGACGCCGAGTCCTGCCGCATCCGTGTCGGGAGCGACATCCGTCACTGGCAGGCCGGCAAGAGCCTGATCTTCGACGACACGTTCGACCACGAGGTCTGGAACGACACCGACGACACCCGCATCGTGCTGTTCGTCGACTTCCTGCGCCCGATGCCGGAACCGGACTCGCTCATCAACCGCGCGATCATCAAGGCGATCGGCTACTCGCCGTTCGTCCTCGACGCGAAGCGAAACCAGGAGGCGTGGGAAGCGCGCTACCGGGCGCGCCGAACGGGCCGGGCGCAGCGCGGCGATGCCGAGCGCGAGTCGGTCGCCTGATCCCTCGCTAGATGCTTTCCTGCCATTTGCCGGCGGGCAGCGTCCTCGAGACCCATGAGTTGAGCATCGTGAACTCGCCGGTGACGATGAGCAGGCCGAGCACGATCATGATCGCTCCTCCGACGCCGATGATCACCGGGAAGTGCCGCTTGATCACGTTCAGGCCGAGCGTCATCCGCTCGAACGCGAGCGCGATCAGCAGGAACGGGATCGCCAGGCCTATCGAGTAGCAGGCAAGCAGCAGCGCGCCGTGCAGCGCGGAGCTCGAGATCGCCGCCTCGGTCAGGATCGCGCCGAGCGTGATGCTGGTGCACGGCGTCCACGCGATCGCGAACGCCGCACCCGCGACGACGGGGCCGCCGCGCCCGGCTAGATGCTGGAGTTTCTCCGAGTGCCACTCCCAGTTCAGCCGGTCCACGAAGGGGGTCGCCAGGAAGGCGATGCCCATCAGGATGATCAGGATCCCGCCGATCTGCTCGAGCTCCTGTTTGTGGTCGTTCAGCGTCGAGCCGATCACGGTCGCGCTCATGCCGAGCAGGATGAAGATCGCCGAGAAGCTCGCTATGAAAAGAAGTGCGGGCGGCAGCACGCGGCGCGCGCCAACCCCCTCTTTCAGGTCGTTCGGGGTGACGCCGATCACCGTCGAGAGGTAGCCGGGCACGAGCGGAAGCACGCACGGCGAGAGGAACGACACGAGACCCGCGGCGATCGCGATCGGTATCCCGACCCCGGTGCCGGTGCTCGAGGCGCTCGCGAGGATCAGCGACGCGTGGCTCACGCGGGAACCCCCGCAGAGCGCGATGCGGCGGCGCGAAGCTCGGCGACCTCTCGCTCCAGGCGCTCGACGCGGGCCAGGAGCTCGTCACGGTCAGGGTCGCTGAACGGTGCCGGCGCCTCTAGCGCGGCCGCGGCGGGCTCGGCCTCGGCGCCCTCGTCCCTCTCCCCCAGCAGCTCGCTGTAGCGCTCCTCCTTGTGGCCCGGCCGCCTCTGCAGGCGCTCAACGAGTCCCCGTGAGATGAGCGCCTGCAGCGTCGCGTGGACCGCGTCCAGGTCCGGCAGGCGGTGCATCCGCTCCGTGCGCTGCTTCAGCTCTCCGGGCGTCTGCGGGCCGCGCAGCATCAGCACGCACATCACCGCCTGCTCCCCGCCGTCCATCGGAAGCGCGTCCGCAAGCAGGTGCCGGTACTTGGCCGCCCTGCTTCCGGCGCCGCTCGCCAGGCGAGTCAGCCCGCGACGCTCGAGGTGGTGAAGCGCGTCGCGGATCACGGCGTCGTCGTAGTCGACGACCGGATCGCGGTTGGTCGACTGGTTGCACGCGAGCCGCAGCGCATTCAGCGACAGCGGGTAGGCGTCGGGGGTGGTGCGCTGCTTCTCCAGCAGGCATCCGAGCACCCTGATCTCAGGAGCAGAGAGTTCCATCTAGCCTGCGGGCACCGTCATGTGAGGGTTACGCAGCGCGGGCGCGAGCCCATTTGATCGGGGTGATGGCGCCCGTGAGGAAGCACGGTGCCTGCTGGGGCGTGAGCCGGGCCGCCGACCTTCGAGGGAGGCCGGGCGGCGCCGGGCTCTCCGGCGACAGCGGAACCCGGGCGCTCGGGTTGGCGTTGGCGTGCTTCACGGCATATCAAGGGTACCGTCGCGGAGACCGCGCCGGCGTCGGGCCGCGCCAACTGCTAGTCGCGGGCGATCTCGATGCCGTGGCGGCGGTAGTACGCGTCGGCGGCCTCGAGGAACTCTCGTTCCGCAGCGCGTCGGTCGTCCTCTGTGTCGCCAGTCGGCTCGATCCCGGGCTCGCCCGTGACTTCCCAGGCCATCTGTCGTTCTCGCTCGTCCATACCGGTCCAGTGTGCGGTGGGCTCCTAAAGGCACGCTGAGAGTACCTTCTGCACGGGCCGTGCGCAATCGGTGGTTTACCCCACTCATCGCTGCGCCGGGAGATCCGACTCTGCCACGGGGACTCCCGGCAGGGGCGCCCGAGGTTCACCCCGAGCCGCCGTGAGGCATAACACCGATGCCCGCGACGCCCTCCGGGGATAGCTTTGACGGGCACTCCGTCCCGCAAGGATGGAGACACGAGACGCACAAGAACCACCCTGCGGGACTCCGGTTCGCGCTCCATACGCAACCGGAGCCCCGAAGGTGGACCCCGGGGACCGCCGCGGCGGCCGCTACGGGACCCCTGGCCGACGACGCGCAAGGATCAGGTGGCGGCCACGGTCCCGCGCCGGGAGCTCACCCGGCGCACGGCTGATCACGGCCAAGGCCCTGATCCCGCCCCCGCTGCGGATACGCTCTCCCACCCGATACCCGACGTCAGGAGACCGACATGGCGATGCTCAGGATCGCCTACAGCGATATTGACCGCGCGACGTACGAGCGGCTCGTCGACGAGCTCGAGATCGCGACCGACCACCCGCTCGGCCTGATCATGCACGGCGCCGCTGAGGTCGACGGGCACGTCGCGATCGCGCAGGTCTGGGATTCGGCGGAGTACGCCAAGGCGTTCGGAGACACGCGCCTCGCGAGCACGCTCGCGAGGCTCGGCATCGCACCTGCCCGCGAGGCTGTCGTCTTCGAGCTGACCGACCTCATAACCCCCTGAGGCTGCTGGGCGGTCCCGCCGGGCCTGCGCCGCGGCGGCCGCGGGCCGGCCGAATGTGCCTGATCCGCGTCCAGGACCGGTAGTTTCTTCGCTACGCGGCGCAATGGCCCTCGGCGATGATTGGCCGCGAAACCAAAATTGCGGAGGTTCTGAGCGTGGCTGCAGCCGACATCAGCGATGAGAGCACGACCGAGCGCCTGGACATGGTGATCATCGGCGCGGGCATGTCGGGCATCGGCGCGGCCTGGTATCTGGAGCACCGGCTGCCGGGCGAGAGCTACGCGATCCTCGAGAACCGCGAGCGGGCCGGTGGAACATGGGACCTGTTCCGCTACCCCGGCATCCGCTCGGATTCGGACCTGCACACGTATGGCTACGCGTTCAAGCCCTGGACCGACGAGAAGTCGATTGCCGACGGGCCCGCGATCCTCGACTACATCGAGCGGACCGCGACCGAAAACGGGATCGACCGCAAGATCCGTTTCGGGCACCGCGTGCTTCGCGCGTCATGGTCGAGCGACGAGGCGCTTTGGACCGTCGAGGCGCAGCGAAACGACACGGGCGAGACCGTCCTCTTGAAGTGCTCGTGGCTGTTCGGCGCCGCGGGCTACTACCGCTACGAGCAGGGCTACCTGCCGGAATTCGAGGGGGTCGAGCGCTTCCAGGGCCAGATGCTCCATCCGCAGCATTGGCCTGCAGACCTCGAATACAGCGGCAAGCGGGTCGTAGTGATCGGGAGCGGCGCGACCGCTGTCACGCTGGTGCCCGCGATGACCGACCGGGCCGCGCATGTGACGATGCTCCAGCGCTCCCCCACCTACGTCGTGAGCCTCCCCGAAAAGGACTGGGTCGCGAACGTGCTGCGGCGCGTGCTCCCCGCCGAGCGCGCCTACGCCATCACCCGCCGCAAGAACATCTGGATGCAGCGCACGTTCTACGAACTCAGCCAGAGGCGCCCGGCGCTGGTGAAGTGGCTGCTGCGCAAGGGCCTTGAGAAGCGGCTTCCCGAGGATTACCCGATCGGCACCCACTTCACGCCGGCCTACAACCCGTGGGATCAGCGGCTGTGTGCCGTTCCCGACGGCGACCTTTTCGCGGCGATCTCCAGCGGCCGCGCGTCGGTCACGACCGACCGCATCTCGACCTTCACCGAGAAGGGCATCCTGCTGGAGTCCGGACGCGAACTCGAGGCAGACATCGTCGTCACCGCGACCGGGCTGGATCTGCAGGCCCTCGGCGGGGTCGATGTGAGCGTCGACGGCGAGGCGATCTCGATCCCCGACCAGCTGATCTACAAGAGCGCGATGATCAGCAACATCCCGAACCTCGCGTTCGTGTTCGGGTACACCAACTCGTCCTGGACGCTGAAGGTCGATCTCGTCTGCGATTACATCTGCCGGCTGATCTCGTTCATGGACCGCAGCGGCTACGCGAGCTGCGTGCCGATCAACGCCGACCCGGCGATGCCGACGCGCCCGATGCTCGACTTCGGCGCCGGCTACGTGCAGCGAGCCGTGGACCGGTTCCCGCGCCAGGGCACCGGGCCGTGGGAGGTCAAGATGAGCTACCGCGACGATGTGGAGCGCCTGCGCCACGGAGCGCTCGTCGACGACGTGCTGCGCTTCTCCCCGGTGCGCGAGAGGCCGCCCGCGCCGGTCGCCTAGCTTCGCCGGCGGCGGTTGCTCAGCGGTGGGGCGCTGCTTCGCGCGCCGCCACGATCGCCGCGAGCAGCGCGACCGCAAAGTCGTGGGCGTGCGTGTCCGCGCCGATCTTGTAGCGAATCTCCAGTGGCCGGTGCAGTTCGAACGCCCAGTCGGCGAAGGCCGATGCCGGGTCCCCGTTCCCGCCGCCCTCGGTGACCTCCACTCCGCTGCGCACGTACTCTCCGCCGGTAAGCGGTTCCAGCACCACGTACTCGCAGCGGGCGGTCTCGGGCTCACCCAGGGCCGGGTCCGCGGGCGGTGCGCAGTCGGCAGCCAGCGAGTGCACCGTCGAGCCGATGATCGCGTAGAGCCGCAGCCGCTCCCCGTCCTTCTCGATGATCCAGCCTGCGGGCTCGTCGATCACCCAGCGGGCTGCTTCGAGCATCGCGTCGCGGCCGAGGCACTTCTCGTGCCCGCACAGGCCCTCGAGCTTGGCCTCGATCGCTTTGACGCTCTCGGCTTCCATCCCTGCAACTCTATTACCCGGGTTCTCCAGCTTCTAAAGTCAGGCCCGTGAGCGCTCAGCCCTTCGCGCAGGGAAACACGGGCGGGGGCCGGGGGCGCCGGCCCCCGGAACTGCGCCCCGAGGACATCCCCTCCACCCCCGTCTCGCTGAAGCGGATCAGAGGGCTCTTCGCGCCCTACAGGCTGAGGCTGGGAGGCCTGCTCGCGCTGATCTTCCTCGCGGCCGGGCTCGGCGTCATCAGCCCGTTCCTGCTGCGCGAAATCCTCGACACCGCGATCCCCGACAAGAACACCGTGCTGCTCACCGAGCTGGTGCTCGGGATGATCGCGCTGTCGGTGCTCACGAGCGTCATCGGCGTCGCGCAGACGCTGATCTCAAACCAGGTCGGCCAGCGGGTGATGCACGACCTGCGCGCCTCCGTCTATGCGCACCTGCAGCGGATGTCGCTCGCGTTCTTCACGCACACCCGCACCGGCGAGGTGCAATCGCGCATCGCGAACGACATCGGCGGCGTCGACAGCGTCGTGACCTCCACGGCGACCTCGATCGTCCAGAACATCACGACCGTCGTCGCGGTCGTGGTCGCGATGTTCCTGCTCGAATGGCGCCTTGCGATCTTCTCGCTGATCCTGCTCCCCTTCTTCGTGTGGTTGACACGCCGCGTCGGCGAGGAGCGTCGCCGCATCCAGTCCGTGCGCCAGAGCCGCCTGGCGGACATGTCGACCCTCGTCGAGGAGTCGCTGTCTGTATCGGGGATCCTGCTCGGCAAGACGATGGGGCGCTCTCCCGAGCTCGTGCGGCGGTTCGGCGGCGAGTCCGAAGATCTCGCGGACCTCGAGGTGCGCGCCCGCATGGCCGGCCGCTGGCGGATGGCGTCGGTGCAGATGAGCTTTGCGATCATGCCCGCCGCCGTTTACTGGTTCGCGGGCGAGAGCATCGCCCACAACTGGACGACGATCTCGATTGGCACCGTCGTCGCGTTCACGACCCTGCAGACGCGGGTCTTCTTCCCGATCCAGTCGCTGCTGTCGGTGGGTCTTGAAGTGCAGACCTCGATGGCTCTGTTCGGGCGCATCTTCGAGTATCTGGACCTGCCCATCGACATCGTTGAACGCGATGACGCCGTGCCGCTGGCGGACGTGCGCGGCGACGTCAGCCTGAGGGACGTCTGCTTCCGCTACGGAGATGACGCACCGTGGACGCTGCAGGACATCAGCGCCGACGTGCCGGCCGGGACGACGACGGCGCTGGTCGGCGAGACGGGCTCGGGCAAGACGACGCTGGCCTACCTCGTTGCGCGGCTGTATGAGCCGCAGCAGGGCTCGGTGACGATCGACGGCGTCGATATCCGCGACACGACGCTGCAGTCGCTGGCGGCGACCGTCGGGCTGGTCTCGCAGGAGACCTACCTGTTCCACGCCTCGATCCGCGAGAACCTGCGCTTCGCCTGCCCGGAGGCGAGCGACGGGGAGATCGAAGACGCCGCGCGCGCCGCGCAGATCCACGACCTCATCTCCTCGCTCCCGCAGGGCTATGACACGCCCGTCGGCGAGCGCGGCTACCGCTTCTCGGGCGGTGAGAAGCAGCGCATGGCGATCGCGCGGACGGTGCTGCGCAACCCGCCCGTGCTGATCCTCGACGAGGCGACCTCGGCGCTCGACAACGAAACCGAGCGCGCGGTCCAGCAGGCGCTCGACGACCTCTCGCGCGGCCGCACGACGATCGCGATCGCGCATCGCCTCTCGACGATCCGCGACGCCGACCAGATCCTTGTGCTCGACGCGGGGCGGATCGTGGAGCGCGGCACCCACGAGGAGCTCGTCGCCCTCGGTGGCCGCTACGCGGCGCTGCTCAGCGGCGCGGAGGTGGGTGAGGACCGCCCGGGAGCGTTCGCCTAGGCCACGGCGTCGATGTTCAGGCGCACGTAGTCGACGACGACCGGTGTCCCGAGCTCTGCCATCACGTCGTCCATGTAGGGGTCCCGCAGGTGCGCGGGCAGGTGCTGCACCGCCACGCCGAGCACGATCGTGCGCAGGTACTCGCGCGGGTCCTCGGGCTCGGCGGGGGCCGGCGTCAGCCAGCACTCGGCGGAGCTGAAGCCGGCGGCCAGCAGCCGCTCCCGGGTCTCCTCAGGGCCGGCGTAGGTCCACGGCGCCGTCCACCCCTCGAAGTGGGCCGCGTAGGGCGGCCTCGCTGAAACCGCCGACGCGCGCGCCCTCAGAATTTCGATGTTGCCCCTGCCGCCGCACTGCGCGACGAGTCGTCCCCCGGGCACAAGCACCCCGCGCAGGCGCGTGAATAGACGCTCGTGGTCGGCGATCCAGTGGAACGTCGCCGTGGAGAGGATCGCGTCGACCGGCCGATCGAGCGCGAGCTCGAGGAGATCGGCGACGCGCAGATCCGCGCCGGCGCCGAGGCGCTCGCGCGCAGCGTCGATCATCGATGGTGACTCGTCGACCGCGATCACGTGTCCGCGCGGCAGGCGCTCGATCAGTGCAGCCGTCACGCGACCCGATCCGCACCCCGCATCGAGCACTGTCTCATCGCCGGCCAGCTCGAGACGCGCGAGGACCTCGCGGCCCATCGCCTCCATCGTGCTCGAGATCCTGTCGTAGGTGGGTCCGTCCCACTCTCGCACGGCCACGGCGGCCTCCTCTCACCTAGATAACATACGGGTGTACGTTATCACGCTGCTCTTCCGGCGAGCTCGAGCAGCGCGCGCGAGAGCTGCCCGCCCTGCCACGCGATCGGTGAGCGGATCGGAGGGCCCTCATCCTCGACCAGCAGCCGTGCGCCGGGGATCGCCTGCGCCCAGCGCTCGGCGACCCTCAGCGGATGCCCGGGGTCGGCCTCGTCCCTGCTGCCGACGATCAGCGTCGGCGCGGATATCTCCGAAAGCTCGGAGATCTGATCGAACGGGTGAGAGCGCGGCACGACTTCGAGGGCGTCGGCGACCGCGTCGGGGTGCTCGTGCGCGCCGAGGCGCTGGCGCAGGACCGTCTCGACCGTCTGGCGCCAGGCCTCCGGCACGGCGCCCAGGTCGTAAGCGTCGACGAAGCCCTGCACGCCTCCCTCCCTCAGCCCGGCCGCGAGCGCGTCCCACCTTTCGAGCTCACGCTCTTCGCGCGGCGTGTCATGCTCGTACGCCGGCGTGATCAGCGCGAGCGCGGCGACGCGATCCGGGTGCTCGAGCGCGAACCGTGCTGCGGTCCCCGCTCCCATCGACGCCCCCGCGATCACAGCCCGTTCGATGCCCTGATCCTCCATCACGCCCAGCAGATCGGCCGCGAGGTGCTGATAGCCGTAGGCGCGGCCGGGTGCGGGGCCCGAGCGGCCGTGCCCGCGGGCGTCGTATGCGATCACCCTCATCCCGGAGCGCTCGATCAGCCGCGAGCCCATTACGACGTAGCGGCGCGTCGCCGTCAGGCCGTGGAGCAGGATCACCGCGGGCCCGGTGCCCGCGCTCTCGCCTGACAGGGTCACCCCGTCAGAGCGGATCGCGAGCTCGCCCGGCTCGCTCACCTCAGGCCGGGGTCAGCGCGTGGGAGCGAATCAGTTCCGCGGACCGCTCGGGCAGCTCGAAGAAGAAGAGGTGCCCGATCCCGTCCAGGATCTCAAGGCGCGCACCCGGTATGAGCGAGGCGATCAGCCGGCCGTTGCCGACCGGCAACATCTGATCCTCCGTGCCGTGGATGACGAGCGTCGGTGCGGTGATGTCCCCGAGGCGTGCGCTCGTGTCATGCGCCGCCGCGGCCTGGGCCTGCGCCATCACGACCGGCACCGCCACGGAGCGCTCGGCCGCGATCGCGAGGAAGCTCGCATACAGCTCCGCGTCGTTCACGCGAGCCTCGGAGACGTTCGCCTCCCAGCCGGCCCGGATCGCCTTCTGGCGGTCCCCGGACAGCATCGCCGCCGAGAGTTTCGCGAACGCAACGCGGTCGATGTGCGAGCTGCCGGGCCCGCCGCAGTAGCTGCACCCGATCGTCAGTGTGCGAATCAGCTCCGGGTGCTCCAGCGCCAGCTCCTGCGCGATCATCCCGCCCATCGAGATGCCCAGGACGTGGGCGGAGGAGATGCCGAGCGCCTCAAGCAGGCCGGCGGCGTCCTGGGCCATCTCCGCGATCGTGATCGCCCCGGACAGCCGTGAGCTCGCACCGACGCCGCGGTGGTCGTAGGTGATCACCTCGAAGCTCTCGCGGAGCGCCGTCAGGAACGGCTCCCCCCAGTGCAGCGCGGTGCCGCTCATGCCCATGATCAGCAGCAGCGGCTCTCCCGCTCCCGTGCGCTCGTAGTCGAGCTGGATCTCACCCACCTGCGCGATGCTCATCCCGGGATCCTAGCCCGCCGCCGGCCTCACACGGGCAAGGCGAGCTGGCTGCGCTCCGGCGCGGAGCCCTGGCCCTCGCCGGCATCCTGCCCGCGCTCGGGTGCGAGTCCGGCGACCCTGACGCCGAGCAGGCGCACGGGGCGCGCGGGCGCGTATTCGGCGAGCATCCGCAGCGCGTGCGCCGTGACGAGCTCGGGGTCGGCCGTCGCGTGCTCCAGCGTGTGGGCGCGCGTCGCGGTCGTCCAGTCGTCCAGTCGCACCTTGATGCCGATCGTGCGGCCGCTGCGGCCGTGTCTGGCAAGACTCCCGCAGAGATCCTGCGCCATCTGCGTGAGCCTCGCGCGCAGCTCGGCGGGATCGGTGATATCGACGTCGAATGTACGCTCACGGGACTCCGAGACGACCTTGCGCGCCGCGGCGACATCGCCGTCGTGTTCGAAGCGGGCACGGCGCGCGAGATCCCGGCCGAGGTTGCTCCCGAAGCGCCCGGCAAGCCGGTCGGGGTCTATCGCGGCCATCTCGCCGAGCGTCGTGATCCCCATCTCCGAGAGGCGCGCCGCCGTCTTCGGGCCGATCCCGGGGATCAGCGAGGGCGGGCTGCCGGCGAAGCGCTCGCATGCCTGCTCGCGCGTGAGCACCACGAAGCCCGCCGGCTTCTCGGCGTCCGACGCGACCTTCGCGACGAGCTTGTTGGGGCCGATCCCGACCGAGCACGTCAGCTGCGTCGCCGCGCGTATCTCCGCGATCAGGCGGCGCATCGCGGCACGCGGCGAGTAGAGACCCGTGAGGTCGAGGTAGGCCTCGTCCAGACCGACGACCTCGACCGTCTCGACGTGCTCGCGGACTATCCCCATGACGTGCGCGGACGCCTCGCGGTAGGTCGGGAAGTCCGGGGTAAGGAACACCGCCTGCGGGCACAGGCGCCTCGCGCGGGACGCCGGCATCGCGGAGCCGACGCCGTAGCGGCGGGCCTCATAGCTCGCGGTCGTGACGACGGCGCGCGGGCCGCTGCCTGCCACCACCACGGGCTTCCCGCGCAGCTCCGGACGGCGCCTCAGCTCGATCGAGACGTAGAACGCGTCCGCGTCCATGTGCGCGACGCTCAGCGCTGAGTCGCGATCGGACATCGACCGAATCTACCGGGGCCGACGGATGCCGGGGACGGCTTTCGCTAGGCCCGTTCGGGCTGCGCGCCCTGCCGCCTCGCGGAGGACGGCTCAACCCTCAGCAGCTTGGCGGGCAGGTGAGGCAGCCACCAGTTCCAGCGCCCGAACAGCGAGATCACCGCGGGCACCAGCAGCGCCCTGATCACAGTGGCGTCGAGCAGGATCCCGGCCGCGAGGCCCGTCGCGAGGACTTTGATGTCCGTCTCCGGACCCGACGCGAGCGACACGAACGCGAGGAACAGGATGATCGCCGCGCTGGTGACCAGCCGGCCGGTCCTTCCGATCCCGATGATCACCGCCTCGTCGGTGCGGCCCGTGCGGTCGTACTCCTCGCGGATGCGGGCCAGGATGAAGACCTCGTAGTCCATCGACAGGCCGAACAGGAATGCGAACACCATCAGCGGGATCCAGGCCGTGATCGAGCCGGTCGCGGGGATCCCCCAGATGAGTTCCGATCCGTGGCCCTCCTGCCAGACGAGCACCAGCACGCCCCATGCCGCCGCGACGCTGATCACGTTCAGGATCACCGCCTTCAGCGGCAGCAGCAGCGAGCGGAACGCCCTGGCGAGCAGGATGAAGGTGATCACCGCGATCAGCGCGATCATCAGCGGGAAGTTTCCGTAGACGGCGTTGATGAAGTCCTGGTTCTGCGCGGGGATGCCGCCGAGCTTCGCTCCGGGGCCGACGTCGTGAACGGCTTCCCTGGTCGCGTTCAGCACGTCGCGGCCGGCCGAGGTTGAGCCGTCGGGGACCGGGAAGGCATCCGCGACCGCGGCGCCGGCACGACGCCACTGCGGGCCTTCGGGAGCGACCGCGCCGTGGATGCCGGGAACGGCGGCCATCGCGGCGGCGACCTGCGCGATCGACGTGTTGCCGACCGCCAGAGCCTCATGCGGCAGCAGCGCGCCGGAGCCGATCCCGGAGCGCTCCAGTTCCCGCAGCCCGGTCTTGGCGGGTCCTTCTTTGGCGATCGTGTTCACGTTCGAGAGCCCGGGCTGCAGCTGCGTCGCGGCCAGGACGAGCAGCGCGAGCACGACTCCCGCGACCACGGCGGCGACCCAGCGCCAGCGCACGACGACCTGCGCCCAAGTCGTCCAGGACCGGCTCGCTTTGTCGTCGGTGCGCATGTGCGGCCAGTCGAGCCTCGGGCCGATCGTGGCGAGCACCACCGGGAGCAGGGTGAGGGCGACGATCACGCTTATGAGGGGGATCAGCATCCCGCCGTATCCGACCGAGCGCAGGAACGGCAGCGGCAGAGCGACCAGCGCGAGCAGCCCGATCGCCACGGTCGTGCCGCTGAACACGACGGCCCTCCCGGCGGTCTCCATCGCGCGCAGCACGGCCTCATCGCCCGTGCGCCCGTGTGCGCGCTCCTCGCGCCAGCGGACGACGACCAGCAGCGAGTAGTCGATCGACACGCCGAGACCGATCAGCGCAACCAGGAACTGCACGATCGGGGACACGTCCGTCACGGTCGTCAAACCCCAGATCACCAGGAACGTGGTGAGGATCGACGCGATCGCCATCAGGATCGGGACGATCGCGAGGAACGACGCGAACACGAACGCGAGCACGATCAGCGCCCCGAGGCCTCCGAGCAGCGCCTCGACGAGCACGCCCGGTCCGCTGCCGCCGCCGCTCTGCACCGACAGGGCGTCGTAGCCGGTGACGTGGACAGGGGCGCCGAGGATCCTCGCTCCCCCAAACGCGGCGCTCGCCCGTTCGGCGGCCTTTGGGTTGTCCCCGAAGCTCTGCGCCGGATCGACCGGCGGGTAGAGCACGACGAACGTCGTGCGTCCGTCGCGGGATACGAATGCGCGGCTGCCCGTGCTCGCATAGCCCGCGACCCGCGAGCCCGGGACCGCGCGAAGCGCGCGGGCTTCGAGCGCGAGCAGCTGCACGCGGACGGACGGCGAGTTGACAGTGGTGCCGGCCGGGAGCGTCACGACCGGGAGCAGCGGCGCCGTGTTGCCTCCGGTCCCTGCGAATTTGGAGGCGATCGCCTGGTTGGCGACCCATCCCTCCTTGCCGGGGACGGAGAATTTCTGTTTCAGGGATTTGGTGGCCGAGCCGGCCGACGCCATGCCGACGAGGGTCAGAGCCACCCAGAAGATGACGACCAGGCGCTTGTGGGCGAGGACCCAGCGAGTGAGCTGTGTCATGCGGCTCCTTCGGGCGAGGGGCGAGCAGTTCTGTTCTAGCAAACGCGCAGCGGCCGCCTCGAGCCGCGCTGAATGGGTACTCTTCCGCGGCATGGACCTCACCTTCAGCCCGCAGGAGACAGCGTTCCGCGACGAGATCCGTGAGTGGCTCGCCGCGAACCCTCCGAGCGCCGAGCCGGCCGACGGCGGCGAGGACGCCCACTACGCATGGCGCCGCGACTGGCAGCGCCGCATGTATGACGGCGGCTGGGCCGCCCCGAGCTGGCCGACGGAGTACGGCGGCCGCGGCTCCACGCCGACCGAGTCGGCGATCTACTTCGAAGAGATCGGCCGTGCGCGGGTGCCGCTGCCCGCGAACGTGCTCGGGCTGCTGCTCGGCGGGCCGACCCTGATGGTCTGGGGCACTCCCGAGCAGAAGGAGCGCTATCTGCCGCCGATCCTCTCCGGCGAGGAGATCTGGTGCCAGGGCTTCTCCGAGCCGGACGCCGGGTCCGACCTCGCAGCGCTGAAGACGCGCGCGGTCAAGGACGGCGACGACTGGCTCGTGACGGGCCAGAAGGTCTGGACGAGCGGTGCGCAGTACTCCAAGTGGTGCATGCTCGTCGCGCGGACCGACTCCGAGGTCGCCAAGCACAAGGGCCTTACGTATTTCCTGATGGACATGGACCAGGCCGCCGTCCAGGTCCGCCCGCTGCGGCAGATAACCGGTGAGGCCGAGTTCAACGAGCTGTTCATCGAGGAGGCGCGGATCCCCGACGCGAACGTCGTGGGAGGCGTCGGCAACGGCTGGAAGGTCGCGCTGACGACGCTGATGAACGAGCGTGCGGGCCTCGGCTTCGTGCTGCAGATCCGCCTGCGCCAGCTGCTCGACGACCTGATTGCCGCCGCCGCCGAGCGCGGCCTGCTCGAGAACGGCGGCTACGCCGACGCTCTCGCTGACCTCCACGTGCGCTGCGAGTCGATCAGGCTGCTCGCCTGGAAGGGCCTCACGGACGTCGAAAAGTACGGGCAGCCCGGCCCGGAGGGCTCGCTGGTGAAGTGGCTTTGGTCGGATACCAACCAGCGCCTCACCCAGCTCGCCGTCGACATCGTCGGCCCGCAGGCACTCACGAGCGGCACGGCCTGGAGCTACGAGCTGCTGCGCGCCCGCGGCAACACGATCGAGGGCGGCACCACCGAGGTGCTCAAGAACATCATCGCCGAGCGCGTGCTCGGTCTCCCCCGCCTGAAGGCGACGGCCTAGCGATGGATTTCGGGCTCACCGACGACCAGCGCGACATCCAGCGCACAGCGCGCGACCTGCTCGCCGAGCGCGCGAAGCCGGACATCGTCCGCGAGCACGCCGAGGCCGGCACAGTCGACGGCGCCCTCTGGAAGGAGCTGTGCGAGCTCGGCTGGCCAGGGATCGCGATCTCCGAGGAGAACGGCGGGCAGGGCCTCGGCAGGATCGAGCTCTCGATCCTCTGCGAGGAGCTCGGCCGCGTGCTGGCACCCGTGCCCTTCCTTCCCACCGTCCTGGCATCGACGCTGATCGAGCATTCGGGCTCCGCTGAGCAGCGCGCCGCGTGGCTGCCGCGCCTCGCATCCGGCGAGGCCACCGGCGCCCTGGGCAGCTCCGTGGACGGCACGGCCGGGCTCGTGATCGGCGCCGTCGGCGCCGATGTGATCGTCCTGATCGACACGGACGGCGGCGCGAGCCTGCTCGAGGCCTCCGCCGCAGAGGTGACGCCGCTCGCGGCGATCGACCCGACGCGGTCCGCCGCGCGCGTCTCCGGGTCGGGCGAGGAGCTACCCGGCGACGTCGCCGCCGGCACCGACAGGGCACTGGTTGCGATCAGCAGCGAGCTCGTTGGCGTGTGCGGTCGCGCTCTCGAGATGACCGTCGAGTACGTCAAGGATCGCAAGCAGTTCGGTGTCCCGGTCGGCGCCTACCAGGCCGTCTCACACCGCTGCGCCCAGATGCTGCTCGACACCGAGAAGGCCCGCTCGACCGCCGCCTACGCCGCGTGGACTGCGGACGCCGACCCGGAGCGCCTGCCGGAGGCCGCCGCGATGGCGAAGGTCACCGCGTCCGAGGCCGGCCGCGAGGTCACCGCCTCGGCGATCCAGGCCCACGGCGGCATCGGCTTCACATGGGAGGCCGACGTGCACTGGCTCTACAAGCGCGCGCAGCTCGACTCCGTGCTGCTCGGCGGCGCGGGCAGCCACCGTGCGAGCATCGCCGGCATCCTCGCCGAGCGGATCCGCTCGGGCGCAGCCGCCTGAGCGCCTCCTAGCCCGCCGGCTCCGGCCGGTTCTCCTTCGCCCAGGCGATGATGTTCGCGCTGCCGCTGATCGCCGCGCCGTCCGCGAGCAGCAGCACCGGAAGCATCTCCTGGCCGCTCATCTGCTTCAGCTCGGGGCGCCGGCCCTTCGTGAACAGCCCGAACAGGTGGCCCCTGGCGTAGATCACCTTCTCGAACTCGTGCCCGTGCTCGCGCAGCGCGTTCTGGGCCCGCCGGCAGGCATGCGGTTTCGGGCCGCCTTCATCGATGTGGCACACGTACAGGGTGAGCGTCCCGGCCATCTCCCACCGCCCGTCCTCGAGGGTCAATCCGCGCAGCGTAACCCGCCCGCTCGCTAGTCTGGCGCGATGGCACGGTACGCCGCATTCCTGCGCGGCATGAACGTCGGCGGACATCGGCTGAGCAACGCCGATCTGCGTGTCCTCTTCGCGGACATGGGCTTCCCGGACGCCGCGTGTTTCCGCGCCAGCGGCAATGTCGCGTTCAGCGCGGGCACGGAACCCGTCGCCGAGCTGCAGGCTCACATCGAGGCCAACCTCCGCTCCTCCCTCGGATACGAGGTCCCGGTGTTCCTGCGCACGCGCGAGCAGGTGCTCGCGATCGCGCAGCTCGCCCCGTTTGGCGACGATGCGCTCGAAGGGGCGGGCAAGCCGCAGGTCGCGCTTCTGGGCAAGCCACTCGCTAAGGCCGCACGCGCGGAGCTCACCCGGCGCGCCGGAGACTCCGACCTGCTCGCGTTCGCAAGACTCGAGCTGCACTGGCTGCCGCGCGGCGGCGTGCTCGACTCCGCGCTCGACATGCTCGCGATCGAAGCGATCACGGGGCCGATGACGATGCGCACGGCCGGCACGATCCGCGAGCTCGCGGGCCGGCACATGTCCGGCTAGGCGCGGGCCGCGCGCGCTGCGGTGCGGATAGTCTGCGCGGGTGAAGGCAGCGCGAGGAGAGGAGCCCCGATGACCGAGCCGTGGCCGCGAGGACGCAACCCCTTTGACGAGAGCGACGTCGAGCGTGGCGCCGATGGTGTCGCCCGTTACACGCGGCTGCACGACTCGCTCGTGCACATGCTGCGCGCGAGCGTCGAGCGGGATCCGTCCGCGACCGCCGTCCTCGAGGTCGGCGGCCCTTCCCTGAGCTACCGCGAGCTGTGGGATCGCTCCGCACGTGTCGCCGGTGGGCTGCGCGCCGCCGGCGTCGGCCGCGGCGAGCGCGTCGCGATCGTCCTGCCGAACGGCCTCGACTGGGTGCTCGCCTTCTTCGGCTCGCAGATGCTCGGCGCCGCGGTGGTCCCCGTCAACACACGCTTCACCGACGACGAGGTCGCCTACGTCGTCGGCGACTCAGGTGCGGTTCACACCTTCTCGCCCGGCGAGCCGCTGCCCGACGCGGACCCGGTGATCGTCGAGGACCTGCGTCCCGACGAGGTCGCGGCGATCTTCTACACGAGCGGCACGACCGGCTTCCCGAAGGGCGCGATGACGACGCACGCGAACTTCATGACCAACAGCGAGAACGCGTTCCGCTGCCTGAGGGCGGACCGCTCGGAGGGACCCGGAATCTCGACGCTGGTGTCCGTGCCGCTGTTCCACGTCACCGGCTGTAACAGCCAGCTGATCCCGGTCCTCGAGCTCGGCGGCAGGATCGAGATACTCTCCGGCCCGCTGGACCTCGACGGGTTCTTCCGCTCCGTTGGTGAGAACGGCGTCAACCAGCTCGTGTCGGTGCCGGCGATCTACCACGCCGTGCTGCGCCACCCTGCCTTCGGCGAGCTCGACGTGAGCCGCGTGAGATGGATCTCCTACGGCGGCGCCCCGATCGCCGAGAGCCTCGTGCACGCGATCAAACAGGCGTTTCCGGCCGCGCGTGTCGGCAACGGCTTCGGCCTCACGGAGACGTCCTCGCTGACATCCTTCCTGCCCGACGAGGAGGCCGCTGAGCACGCAGACTCCGTCGGTTTCGCGATGCCGGTCGTCGATCTCGCGCTCGATGAACCAGACCCGGAGACGGGCGTCGGCGAGCTGCTTGTCCGAGGCCCGAACGTGGTGTCCGGTTACTGGAACAAGCCGGAGGCGAGCGCCGAGACGTTCGTGGACGGCTGGCTGCACACCGGCGACCTCGCGCGCCTTGACGCGGACGGGCTGCTCTACATCGTCGACCGCAAGAAGGACATGATCAACCGCGGCGGGGAGAACGTGTACTCGCTGGAGGTCGAAAACGTTCTCGCGGCGGCGCCCGGCGTCGCCGAGGCGGCGGTCGTGGCGGTCCCGGACGACATGATGGGAGAGAAGGTCGGCGCGGTGCTCGTCCCCGCCGCCGGCGCCGAACTCGATGTTGCGGCCGTGATCGCATACTGCCGCGTCCATCTCGCCGACTTCAAGGTCCCGCAGTACGTTGACGTGCGTGAGCAGCCCCTGCCGCGCAACCCGGGCGGGAAGCTCCTGAAGGCCGCGCTGCGCGCGGACACGCGCTGGGGCAAGCCGCTTCGCTGACCAACACCCGAGGAGGGATCCGATGTCAACAGTCCACACAGTGCAGGGCCCCACCGACTCGCAGGAGCTCGGTGTCACGCTCGTGCACGAGCACGTCCGCTTCCGTGACGAGGCCGTCGCCGCCAACTGGCCCGGGCGCTATGACGACGCGGCGGAGCTGAGCGCGGCGCTCGAGGCCGTGAACGCGGCGAAAGAGCGCGGCGTGATGACGATCTTCGACCCGACCGCGATGTTCGGCGGCCGCGACGTGCACTTCATGAAGCGGGTCGCCGACGAGACCGGCGTGCGGATCCTGGCATGCACGGGCATCTACAGCTACGACTATCTCCCCCACTACTTCGAGAACCGCGACATCGACGCGATGGCCGACCATTTCATCACCGACATCGAGCAGGGCATCCAGGGGACCGACATCCGCGCCGCGTTCCTGAAGTGCGCTGCGGACGCCGCGGGCGTGACCGAGCACGTCGAGAAGATCCACCGCGCCTGCGCGCGCGCCAGCATCAGGACGGGCGCCCCGATCATGGCCCACTCGATGCCCGCCGTCGGCACCGGGCCCCGCCAGGTCGAGATCTTCCTCGAGGAGGGGGTCGATCCCGCGAAGATCCAGATCGCGCACTGCGGCGACAGCGATGACGTCTCATACATCGAGGGCCTGCTCGAGCAGGGCGTGTACGTGGGCCTTGACCGCTACGGCCTGCAGATGTACCGCCCGATCGACGAGCGCAACGCGATCACCGCTGAGCTTCTGCGCCGCGGCCACGCCGAGCGCCTTGTCATCTCACAGGACTTCTGCGCTTCGATCGACTGGTTCCCGCCTGAGACGGTCGCGGTCCTCGAACAGAGCGGGGCCGTCCACAACTGGTCGATGACGCTGGTGTTCGACGAGGTCGTTCCCGCGCTGCGCGAGATGGGCGTGATGGACGACGCGACGTTCGAGACGATCTTCGTCGAGAACCCGCGCCGCTGGATCGCCTCCTAGAAGAGGCTCTGCAGCGGCGGCGCGACGAGCAGGTCGGGCCCCTCGCGGTCCTCGTCGACCCTGTTGACAGCGGGGTTCGCGGGGCGTGCGCTGGTACGCGCGGCGGGCAGCGCGCCGCAAAGCTCCAGCGCTTCCGCGCCGCCGACTGAGGGGTCCAGCCACGCCATCCGGGCGTCCTCGTCGGCGAGGATCACGGGCATCCGGCCGTGGATCGCCGACACCGTCCGGTTCGGGGCGGAGTCGCAGGTGAGCATCGTGACGCTGTGGACCTGCTCGCCTTCGATGCGCGCGCTGGTCCAAAGCGCGGCGAACGCGAACGGCTCGCCGTCGTCGACCTGGAAGTAGAAGGGCTGGCGGGGCTCGCCGCGCCGCTCGGGCTTCAGCCACTCGAAGTAGCCGTCCGCGACCTGCAGCGCGCGGTGGGAGGCGTCGGGGATCAGCGTGCGGAACGACGGCTTCTCGGCGACGCTCTCGACCCGCGCGTTGATCATCCGCGCGCCGCCCTTCAGGTCCTTGGACCACGGCGGGATCAGCCCCCAGCGCAGCATCCTGGCCTGCGGCTCGCCGCCGGGGGCGACGATCGCGAGCACCTCCTGCGTGGGCGCGATGTTGAAGCGGTGGGTCCCCTGCTCGGAGGCTATCGGGACACGGAAGCGCTCGTTGAGTTCTTCGGGCCCGGCGGTGTTGGTGTAGCGCCCGCACACGCCCCGAGCATATGCAGCGGGCCGCCCGGAAACACTGCCGCGTTCAGCGCGGTCCCGGCCGCTGCTGCTCCCAGTCGGGGCGCGTGAGCCTGTAGATCACGTGCGGCGCCACCCTGTGTCCCTCGGCGAGCGCCGGGTGAAGGAAGTCCTCGGCGGGGTCGCGGCGCATCCCGAGGCGCTCCATGAGGGCGCGAGAGCGCTCGTTGCCGGCGGCGGTGTAGGCGACGATCTCGCCGAGATCGAGCCGCTCGAAGCCGAGGCCGATCGACGCGGCCGCCGCCTCGAACGCGATGCTCTTGCCCCAGAACTCTCTGGCGAGCCGCCAGCCGACCTCGACCGCGGGCGCGAACGACAGCCGGGAGTCGCTCACGTCGGAGATCCCGACGAAGCCCGCGAAGGCGCCCGATGCCTGGATCTCCACGGCCCAGAAGCCGTAGCCCTGCCTGTCGATCTGCTCCTGGGCGCGCTCCATCAGCTCGCGGCTCTGCCGCGCGTCGTGCGTGGACGGGAAGTGCTCCATCGCGACGGGGTCGGCGTTGAGCGCGGCGAACGGCTCGGCGTCGGCCTCACACCAGCCCCTGAGCAGCAGCCGTTCGGTGCGGATCGCGACCGCGCCTCGTTCGCCCTCCCTCGCCAGTGGAGTCAGCCGGAGGTCCTCGCGCGGTAGCGGCGGATCGTCAGCGGCACGACGATGATCAGGCCGGCGATGCACCACAGGACGCTGGCGGTGACGGGGTGCTGCAGAGGCCAGGCCGCGTGGGGCGGGATCGCGGTGGGGTTCCCGAACAATGTCCGCACCGCAGCCGAGACGGCGCTGATCGGGTTGTATTCGGCGAACTCGCGGAGCGGGCTCGGGAGGCTCGCCGCGGGCACGAACGTGTTGGCGATGAAGGTCAGCGGGAAGATCACGATGAACGCGACCCCGGTGACCGCGTCGGGGGCGCGCGCGAGCAGGCCGAGCAGCATCCCGACCCAGAGCATCGTGAACGCGAACAGGACCAGCAGCGCGAAGCCGGCGAGCGCTTCGCCGGGGCTGGACTCGATGCGCCAGCCGACGATCAGGCCGCTGATCGTCATGATCGCCAGCGCCAGCATCGAGGAGCCCAGGTCGGAGATCAGGTGGCCGAGCAGGAACGCCGAGCGCGAGGTGGGCAGCGAGCGCAGCCGGTCGACTATGCCCTCGGTCAGATCGGTCGCGATCGACGTGGCGGGGCCGACGATCCCGAACGTGAGGGTCTGCACGAAGATGCCTCCGAGCAGGTACTGGCTGTAGCTGCCTTCCGGGACGTGGATGGCGCCGCCGAACACGTACGCGAACAGCAGCACGAACATGATCGGCTGGATCGTTACGTCGATCAGCTTCTCCGGGATCTGACGGACGTGCGCCACGTTGCGGCGCGCGAGCACGGTGCTGTCGGCGATCTGGCGGCGCAGCCGCAGCGCCGTTCCGGGGTCCCGGTGGATCACCGGCACGCGCGTGCTCATGCGCTCAGCTCCTGCGCGCCGGCGGCCGGCTCGGGTGCGCCTCCGGTGAGGGTGAGGAACACGTCGTCCAGCGTCGCCTCACGCCGGTGCACGTCGAGCGCGTCCACGTCGGCGGCGTCGAGTGCCCTGATCACCTCCATCAGCCGCGCGCCCGGACGCACCGGGAACGTGATCCGCGCCTGGCCCGCGTCGATGCTCGGGGCGCCGTCGGAGAACGCGGCGATCGCGGTCTCGGCGCCTGCGAGGTCCGTCGCCGAGCTCAGCGTGACCTCGATGCGCTCGCCGCCGATACGCGCCTTCAGATCGCCGGGGGCGCCCTCCGCGACGATCCTGCCGCGGTCGAGCACCGTGATCGTGTCGGCGAGGCGGTCGGCCTCCTCGAGGTACTGGGTCGTGAGGATCAGCGTCGTGCCGCCGTCCACGAGCTCGCGCAGCAGATCCCACAGGTCGTTGCGTGCCTGCGGGTCAAGTCCCGTCGTCGGCTCGTCCAGGAACAGCACCTCCGGCTCGCCGACGAGGCTGGCCGCGAGGTCCAGGCGCCTGCGCATTCCGCCCGAGAAGGTGCGCACCAGCTTGTCCCCCACGTCCGCGAGGCCGAGGCGTTCGAGCAGTTCCTGCGCGCGCGTTCGCACGAGCGCCTTCGGCAGGTGGTAGAGACGGCCGACCATCTCGAGGTTCGCGCGGGCCGTCAGCAGCCCGTCGACGCTCGCATACTGGCCGGCGAGCCCGATCCGCTCACGCACCCGGTCTGGGTGCGCGACGACGTCGATGCCCGCGACGCTCGCCGTGCCGGTGGTCGGGAGCGCGAGCGTCGTCAGGATCCGGATCGCGGTCGTCTTGCCGGCGCCGTTGTGGCCGAGCAGGCCGAGCACCGACCCGCGCGGGACGTCAAGGCTCACGTCCGAGAGCGCCCAGAGAGCGTCGTAGCGCTTCCCCAGACCCTCAGCGTGCACGCCGCTGCCGGCCACGCGCCCGTTTTCAGTCATCCGGCCAACCTAGCGACTTCGCAGCGGCCATCCGGGACGCCGGTGTGGTGGCGCGCTCAGGCGGACAGGCGCACCGGGAGCGTCTTCAGCTGGTTGATGAACAGCGACTCCGCGTACGCGGGCTCCCCATCGATGCAGATCTGCGGGTAGCGGGCGAGTGTCTCCTCGAGCAGGATCGTCAGCTCAAGGCGCGCGAGCGCCGTGCCGAGGCAGAAGTGCCTGCCGCCGGCGCCGAAC
>Ga0209698_10000037_pt1 | contig 113317 bp, 91 predicted proteins | sample LitLauG_LLR_2012_FD_187203 | JGI IMG/M metagenome (GOLD analysis project Ga0209698, IMG submission 187203) | Freshwater sediment microbial communities from Pennsylvania, USA - Little Laurel Run_MetaG_LLR_2012 (SPAdes) (version 2) | ecosystem: Environmental > Aquatic > Freshwater > Creek >... | reverse complement strand
AAGAGGCTCTCCAATCCATTGGCGGCCGGATACGCACGGCGAAAAGTCCGCGAAGCCCCGGCCGCCGCAACGAACTCTTTTCACCCCTCCGTCCAGCACCAGTGTCTCTAAAGGCACCTCTACGAAATCACCATCACTTCGTGCTCCCCTACCGACTTCACCTCGAACGTAGCCCAACCCTGGCGTACAGCTATCGCAGCCTTAACCCCCGACACCAGATACTGCGCGCTTCGCCCTTTCACGTCGTCCGGCAGCTTGACTCGAACCTCGATCGGCCCCACCGGAATCGTCTCATCCAAAGGCGCGCGCCACGTACCCTCATTCGTCAGATTCACCATGTGCAGAATCAGCCGGCCCGGCTGCCGGTACAGGTGGCAATCGATCAGCCCCGGCCCGGTCACTTCGAGCGGAATGCGCCCGGCCGCCGCCCAGCGGAACACGTTGGCCAGCAGGTTGCCATGGTCGGGCAGATTGTCGCGGCCGTAGCGGCGGTCGAGATCGGCCGGCAGGTATGCGATTCGAGCCGTGCCCCGCGTATTCAGGACCATGCCGGGGATGTCGGTTTTCGGCTCGCGCATCCAGGAGGTTTCCGGCGGGTAAATCGGAAATGCCGGGATGAACGTTAGCGGCGTCGTCGCTCCCCCGTCCACACGCATCGGCTCCAGCGTCCCGCCGTACGGCAGGATCTCGGTTTCGTCGAAGCCTCGCAGCACCGGGTGGCGTTCGCCCGGCGCGATCCGCAGATACGTGTGCAGCACGCCGCCGCGCCCTCCACCTCTTCTTCCGAAATCCGGTGAAGGCGCATGAGCTCCGAACAAATCGGCCAGTGCGAAATCCGGCCGTGGATCGCCCCATTCGTCGTACAAACTGGTCGCGCCCGTGGCCACCAGGCCGCCGCCATTTTCGACGAAGCGCCGCACCGCCGCGCACTGCGCATCGGAAAGCGCGCCTAGGCTGGGCAGCACCAGCGCCGAAAACCTGCCGGCGTCGCGGTCCACATGGTTGGCATTGAGCGGCAGGTACGGAATCCGCGCGCGCAGCAGCGCCTGGGTGACGCCGCGGTACGGGGCGTCCACCAGGTCGCCGGCATCGTCGCGCCCGTAGTAATCGGTGTTGCGCTGCGACCACACCACCCCGATGGCCGCCACCGGCTGCCGGTTGACCAGGTACTGCTCGTGCTCCTGGTGCCATCGGAACACCGGCTCCGGCGTCCGGTACATGCGCTTGTCCTCGTGCCACGCGCCGATGAAGTGCCACCACGGTTGAATTCCCCCCGCGATCCCCTCGATCATCCACATGCGGGCTTCGAGCGCCGGCTTGCTCGCCACCCGGAACGTAGGGCTCCCCGCCTGATACTGAGCCATGCTCTCAGGCGCCAGTTTGTCCCACCCCAGCAGCCCGTGAACCAGCTTGCCGGTGTCGCCGTTCTGCTGGAACCCGGAGTCGTTGGCGCGCGCCTGGTGGTCCAGCAGCATGAACTCGGCGCGTTTGCATATCTCCTCAAAATCGCGGAACGAGCGGCTCTGGCTGGTGATGGAGCCGCTGTTCATCCCGCAATAGAGGCAGTTGGGGCCGCCCGCGGCTTTGGTGGTGCGATTGAACAGGTCCCAGACTTCCAGACGGCGCTGATAGTTCCACTGGATCCACTGGCGGTAGACCGCGTCGTTCCAATCCTTGCGCGCCGGAATCGGCTTGCCGGCCGCGGCCCGGAACTTGCGGGTGCAATGGTCGCAGTAGCAGATGCTGTCGCGCTGCAGCCCGCTCCAACTGTTGTCGCCGAAGCCCTCGGGGTGGCTGCGCTCGATGATTTCCTCGAGGACGCTGGGGATGTACTCGTCGTAATACGGGCTGTTGATGCACGTGACATACTTGGCGGCGGCGCGGTACGGTTCGCCGTCGGCCTGCCGCGCAAACCAATCGGGATGGGCACGGAAGAAGTCCTCGGCGGTGCGGTTGCAGTCCATGCGGGCCAGCACCACCATGCCGTCTTCGTGGGCCGCCTTGGCCAATTCGCCGTACAGATCGCGCCCGTTGAGAAACTCGGCCTGGTGATGCAGGGGGAACCTGCTGGGATAATACGCCACGATGCCGCCGGCGTTGACAATCACGCCCTGGACCCGCGTGCGTTTCCAGTATTCCCGCCACCACGGGATATCGTAACGGGTGGGATCGCGCTCCGTGATATTGGTCTGGCCCCATCGATACACGCGCCGGTACCAGGGAACAGTGGCGCCAGTCTGGGCGGATAGGGCCACGGGGCGCAGTGCCGAAAGGGCCGCGCCGGTATGAACGAAGTTGCGCCGGGTCACGTATGAAATATACTCCACTGCTGCGGGCCGCGCCATTGCCGGCCCTTTGGTCCGGGATGCCTGGTTTGCCGCTTTGTCAATCGAATCCAAAAGTTTCGGCAATCCTGAGCGTGAAGCATGAGGAACTCTCCCGCGCTGCCACAAGACGCGAAGGGATCGCCATCGAACGAACAGCCGACGCTCCTTATGAAACGCAGTCCGCCGCGGCTCGGGAACTCACGACGCGGCGAGAACTTTCTACTTGGCTCAAACCGGAACTTTTCACGTGGCCGCGACCCACGCGCGCCACTCGGCAAAAAACGGGATACGGCCGTGATAGAATCTGCCCAGTTACTAACCATGGAGGATAGTCACGAAATTACGCGATTGTTAGATCAGTGGAGCGGCGGAGACAAGAGTGCGCTCGACAAGCTAATGCCGCTGGTCTATCGGGAGCTAAAACAAATCGCCTCGGCCTATCTGAATGGCGAGCGGCCCGGACATACCCTTCAGCCGACCGCATTAGTGCATGAGGCGTACTTGCGCTTGGCCAATTACACCGACATGCGCGTCGAAAGCCGGAAACATTTCTTCGTCATCGCCGCGCAGGCCCTCCGGAGGGTGTTGGTCGATTACGCCCGGAGACGAAGCGCCGCCCGGCGTTCCGGGGAGGCGCCTCCGGGGCCAGACCCGCTCACCGTCTTTCTGCCGCGACAGGACCTGGATGTCGTCGAATTAAGCGATGCGCTCGACCAACTGGCCAAGCTCGACCCGCTAAAGGCGCGCCTGGTAGAACTGCGCTTCTTCGGAGGCCTTTCGGTGCCGGAATGCGCGGCCACCATGGATATATCGGCCGCGACGGTAAAACGTGAGTGGGCGGTCGCGAAGATGTGGCTTTACAAATCGCTGCAGGGCGGCCACGAGAATGACCCCCGATCGATGGCGTGAGGTAGATGCGTTGCTAAGCGGCGCGCTCGGTCTGGCCGAGGCCGAACGCGACGCATTTCTCGAACGCGAGTGCGCCGCCAGGCCCGGCCTGCGGGCCGAGGTTATGTCGCTTCTCCAAATTCAGGCGGACGCGGAGAGCTTTCTCGAACCGCAGACCGGCCCGACCGGCCCAGAGATCATACAGGAGTTTGAAGGAACGAGTCGATTCGTCGTCCAGGGACGTCTGGGGGCCGGCGGCTTCGGCGTGGTCTACCGGGTCTATGATCGCCAGCAGGACGCCGCCATCGCCCTGAAACTCCTGCCCGAGGCGGCCGGCGGGCCGCTTTACGATTTCAAGCGCGAATTTCGCGCGCTGGCGAATACCGTCCACCGGAACCTGGTAATGCTGTATGAGCTCCTTTCGGAGGGTCGCCAGTGGTTCTTCACGATGGAGTTGGTGGACGGAATCGACTTCATCCGGTATGTGACGACCACCGATGCGCAGGGACGCCGGCCGGACATCGATCGCTTGCGCGCCTCTCTGCGGCAGTTAGCGGAAGGCGTCAACGCGCTACACGCGGCAGGCATCCTGCACCGCGACCTGAAGCCTTCCAACGTGCTGGTCGAGAGCGACGGCCGGGTGGTCATTCTGGACTTCGGCCTGGCCACCGAGATTTCCATCGGAGGCGAGGAGGGCCGGATCATCGGGACGCCCGCCTATATGTCGCCCGAACAGGCAGCCGGCCTGCCGCTCTCGGAAGCCTCCGACTGGTACAGCATTGGCGTGATGCTCTACCAGGCCCTTACGGGCCATTTGCCGATCGTCGCAACCACGCGGGAGGTCCTGGCGCTCAAGCAACAACTCGACATTCCGGCCGCATCCACGATTGCTGAGGGAATCCCAGCCGACCTGGACCGCCTCTGCTCCGATTGGCTCTCCCTCGATCCACGCTCGCGGCCGGCGGGCCGGGAGATTCTGGAACGGCTCGGCGCGCCCGAATCGGCGGCGGTCTTCCGCGCGCCCTCTGAGGCGCCGTTCGTCGGCCGCGAGCGGGAATTGGAAGAACTCCGGCGCGCGTTTCATGTGGCGCAGGGTGGGCAAGCGTCCGTCGTTTATGTGCGCGGAGAATCGGGAACGGGCAAGAGTGCGCTGGTCGGCCACTTCCTGGAGGAATTGAAGAGTAACGACTCGGCCCTCGTGCTGGCGGGCCGCTGCTATGAGCGCGAGTCCGTCCCCTACAAAGCTCTGGACCACCTGGTCGACACGCTCGCGCAGTATCTGAAACGCCTCCCGCCGCCGGTGCTGAGGACGCTGACGCCGGACGATGTGAACGCACTCGTTCGGCTCTTCCCGGTGTTGGAGCAAGTCGACTTTTCGGGCGGATCGGACCAGCCGGCCACCGCCGTTGCCGACCTCCAGGAATTGCGGCAACATGCGTTTGGAGCGTTTCGAGAACTGCTGAACCGGCTTGCCCGCCGCCGGCCGGTGGTCTTGTTTATAGACGATCTTCACTGGGGGGACGCGGACAGCGCGGCCTTGCTGAGCGCCCTGTTTCGCCCGCCTGAAGCGCCACCGCTGATGTGGATCGGATCCTACCGCGACCGGGAAGCGGAGACGAGCGCGCTGCTGCGGCCGCTCCTCCAATTCCGGCCTGTATGGGCCTCCACGGTCCACCTGACCGAGATCCCGCTTAAGGATCTGAGCGATGTCGAGGGGCGGGAACTCGCCAGCCGGCTGCTGCGGGAACGCCTGGAGGCTGCAGCCGGAGCCGAAACGATCGCACAACATGCCGGCGGGAACCCGTTCTTCATTTGCGAGCTGGTTCGATCGCTCGGCGAGAGCGGGGGACGCGGAGCGTGGTCGCTCGACAGGGCAATCCACTCGCGCGTCTCGCGGTTGCCGGAAGAAGCCCGGGTTCTGTTAGAACTGGTGGCGGTTGCCGGTCAACCGGTGCCGCTGGAAATCGTCAAGGGAGCCGCGCGCCTCGAAACCGAAGAGGAGTTCGTGCTCCGCCTCTTGCGCGCGGCCTACCTGGTCCGCACGCGCAAGACCGAGGACCGGCTGGAAGTCGAGACGTATCATGACCGCACCCGGGAAGCTCTTACTGAATCTCTGTCGCCAGCCGCATTGCAGGAGCGGCATCGCGCCCTGGCCAGGCAATGGGAAGCCTCCGGCGCGGCCGATCCCGAGAGGCTGGTGACCCATTTCCAGGGCGCCGGAGAGCGCGAAACAGCCGCCCGCTATGCCGTCGTGGCCGCGGAACGGGCATCGGCAGCGCTGGCGTTCGACCGGGCCGCCCGCCAATACCGGGCGGCGCTCGACCTGGCTTTCGATCGCTCGGCGGAACGCGGCCGCCTGCTCGAAGGGCTGGGCGACGCCTTGACCAACGCCGGCCGCGGCGGCGAGGCCGCGGACGCATACCTCGGCGCCAGCGAAGGCGGGAGCCGGTTGGAGAGGCTAGAATTACGGCGCCGCGCGGCCGCCCAACTCCTCTTCAGCGGACGGATCGAGGAAGGGCTGGCGGTCGCACGCGAAGTGCTCGAAGCTTTGGGAGTCCGGATTCCGGGAACGGTGACGCGCTCGCTCTTTCAGTTTCTGTTCTGGCGCGCCCGGATTCAAGCGCGAGGTTTGCAGGTCCGGGATCGCGGCGGGCGCGCGATCACCGCCGAAGAGCGCCTTCGAATCGACATTTGCTCCACGCTTTACCTCGGCCTGTCCATGGTGGACACGATCGGCGCCCATCAGTTCCACGCCCGAAGCCTGCTGGATTCGCTGCGGACCAACGACGATTACCGGATCGCAAGAAGCCTTCTCTCCGAGGTCTCGATTTACGCGGTGCGCGGCGGGCGGCATACCCGGCGCGCGCAAGAAGTGTTACAACAGGCGGCCGCCATCGCACAGCGGAGCGGCCATCCGCATGCGATCGAATTGGCCGGACTGGAAGCCGGCGTCTGCGCCTTTTGCGCCGGCCAGTGGAAAGACTGCCGCCGGCGCATGGAGCAGGCGGAGGCCGGGCTCCGCCGGAACTGTACCGGGGTCGCGTGGGAGATCGCGATGGCGCGCATGATGGGCTCGGTATCGCTGTTCTTCCTGGGCGAAGTAAGACTACTTTGCGAAAGGCTGCCGGTCCTTCTGGAAGAGGCCGAATCTCGCGACGATCTGTTCCAGGGGACCGATCTGCGCAGCCGCCTTTCGCACATTCCGCATCTGGCGGCGGACGAGCCGGAAAAGGCCTACGTAGAGGTCGCCAAAGCCCTGGCGCGCTGGCCCGGGCAGGGCTATCATCTCCAGCACTGGTGGGCCCTGATCGCGCGCACGGAAATCCATTTTTATTCGGGGCGCGATCGCAGCGCCTGGGACGAGTTATCCGGCGAGTGGCGGCAACTCGAGCGCACCCTGCTGATGCGGATTCAGTACGTCCGGCTGCTTTCGCTCCACCATCGCGGGTGCGCCGCGGTTGCTCGGGCGGGGGACCCGGATCTCCCACTCAGAGAGCGCAAGGCGCTCCTGAAGACCGCGGAAGCAGACGCCCAACACATCGAGCGCGAGAACGTGCCGTGGGGAAACGGGCTCGGAATGCTGGTGAGCGCCGGGGTGGCAGCCCGCCGCGGGGATGCCGCGCGAGCCTGCGCGTTGCTGGCCGCGGCCGAGCGGGCCCTGGTGCCAGCCGATATGCCGCTTTATGCGGCGGCGGCGCGGCACCGGAGGGGCGAGTTGAGCGGCGGCGACGAAGGGCTGCGGCTGATCGCCGAGGCGGATGCCGGGATGCGGAGTCAACTGATCCGGGAGCCTGCCCGAATGACCGCCATGCTTGCGCCCGGCGTCGAGCTTTTAGTTTAGAGCCCGGAGACAGACGGCCGCGTTTAATTCTTGACTAGTCTGAAGTCGAGGGTTGGCCGGGCGTCCGGGCCAGTGCCCGTCCACGAGAGCCTGAAGTAATCGACGGTGTATCCCTCAGCGACCGCCACCAGCAGTGTTATCCCGATCAGGATCACTAACAGGCCGACCGCAGTGGCAAGAATCGGCGCGGTAGAGGCGGCCAGAATGGTCGCGATGCCGCCGAAAATCGCAGCTACGAGAGCTACGTCGTCCGCCCCGATAATACCCGCCGTCAGGCTCAGAGGTGTAGTGAACTTGCTTTGAAAATCGGCGCGCATCTTGTCCATGAATTCCTTACCGGAGACGTTCACCGTCTGCGTTCCGGCCGATGTGAACAGCGTCTTGAACTTTTCGATGAACACGGGATCGTGAATTTCGAAATCGATGTTTGCGCGGTCCCGCAGAGCCTTTACGAATAACGCGTAGCCATCGATCGGCGTGAAGAACTTATCTCCATTGACGCTTCCGATCGCGAAGTCGACGATCGAATTGAGTAGAGGGGAGATCAGGGCGATCAGATCTGTGATTTCTTGTTTCGCCGTTACAACGGCCGTGTCAATGCTATGCTTGGCGTCGTTTACCGCCTGTTGGATTCCTTGGTCGACACTCGCGCCAGCGCCGTCGACTTTTGTGGCGAGGTCGGTAAGAACCTTTTGAGCCTGCTGGGTAAAATCTTGAGCGGCGGTCGCGGGGTCCGGAGGATTGACGTCGGGAACTTGTCCGCCGGGAACATTCCCGACGGGTCCTTTTAATCGCCAGGGGTTTTATTGGATGCTATGTGGGCCGTTGGTCGCCCAATATAGCGGCCGCGCAGCACCGGAGGGGCGAGTTGAGCGGCGGTGACGAAGGGCTGCGGCTGATCGCCGAGGCGGATGCCCGAATGACCGCCATGCTCGCGCCCGGCCTGTCTCTCGCGGCTCGACGAGACTAACTTCCGCCGGCGCAGGGCCGGCATTCCGCGAGAGATCAGGAATCGGATGGACGTGGAGCCGTTCTCCGCCGCTCGCAGGTCTGATGGCGCGGGGAAAATGTTTGATCCCGTTTATCTGTTTCCTGCGCCATGTAGTTCAGGAGCGGCGGGTGCGGTTAGCGCGCCGCCAGGAGGGTGAGATGTTACACGCAAGACGTACGGGAAGTACTAGGATACGCCGGTTTTCAGGGTTAGTCTGGCTGCTGGCCACGGGAGGGCTTACTGCGTCGGCGGCCCGAGCGAGCATCATTCTGGTTGGCGCGGGCTCGGGAGTGCCATACGCTTCGGTAAGTCAAATTGACGGTCAGTGGTCCACTGACCTCGGGCCGCGCTACCACGTCGACTCCACCGGGGCCAACAACATTGGCACCGTCCTCACCACCAATCCGTGGGCCCTAAATACCTATCACACCAACGAAACGGTCGGTCTCGACTTCGACAGCCTTGGGACGGGTGCTGACGTGGGCCCCATCGAGGCGCACGAATCCCTGGCGGTCGGCGCCGGAGGACCTGTAACACCCACAGAGGTCCACGAACTCCGCTTCGATGCCACCACGTACAACCAAAGCGGGAGCTACGGTTCGGGCAGCGAGGGCAATATCAATGTGGCGTTCCTGTTCCAAGGCGTCTCCATCGATACGCCTCTCTACTGGGTAGCGGAGTGGAGTCTCCAAGTCTCGAATCCGCTCGCGTGGAGAGGCCTTTCGTCCAATTCTGAGCTGACTTACGAGGACGGTCATGTAGCCAACCAGGTTTACTACCAAGTTTTCACCCAGCCGGGCGACCAGATGTTCATCGGCTCAGCCAGCGGCATGACCGACCGCGGCGTTTCGGCCTTTCACTTCAACTACGGTCTCGGCAGCCAGTTGGCGTCGAACCCCGGCCGCCTTCAGGGCGATCTGCGAATCGCCTTCTGGGACCAGCCCTTCACCTCCATCCCGGGGGGCTCGGAGGTGCCGGAACCGGGAACGATCTGGACCTTCGCCGCCGGAGTAGGACTGATCCAGGTGTCGGGCCTGCTGCGCTGGCGGCGCCGCAGCTAGAAGATATACTTCAGCGCCAACTGCATTTGCCGGTCGTCATTGCTCTTGCCGGTCACCTTGCCGAACGATCCGTTGGTTGGGTCCGTTACCGGATTGTTCCAGTTGGGATGGTTCAGTATGTCGAACACCTCAAACCGGAACTGCAAGGACTGCTTCTCGAACGTCGCGATGTTCTTCCGCAAGCCCATGTCCCAAGTCCAGAAACCAGGCCCGCGTAGCGAATTGCGCAACTGCGTGCCGTAAGTCCCGGCGGCCGGAATCGCAAATGCCGCGGTGTTGAAATAGACGGCCGACGACGTGAAGGCGCCCACGGACGTCGAGGGGTCGCCCACCAGGTTCCAGAACTGGCTCCCGCTGCCCGTGCCAACACCCGCGATGTCCGCGCTGGTCCGCACGGAAAGCGGGACTCCCGATTGGAACTGGTTGATGCCGGAAAGCTCCCAGCCGCCGAGCGCCCGGTGAAGCACGCCGTTGCCCGCCTTGAAAAGCGGTAGCTCGTAGATGTAGTTCAGCACCAGCACGTGCGTGCGGTCAAAATCCGATAGTCCGTAGTAGCCCTTGGCGCTGTAGGCGTTGGGCAGCACGTCGGTAAGGCTCGACCCGTCGTCGCGCGACCGGGAAAGGGTGTACGCGATCCCGAACTGCAGCCCCGATGCGAAGCGCCGCTGTGCGTTCACCTGCAACCCGTTGTAACGCGACGAACCCCCGTTCTCGGAAATGTCCACCACTCCGTATCCCAGATACGGCCGTAGGGCGTTGGCATTGATGCCGGGGTTGGCCTGCAACGTTCCCGGCTGCAGTTGATTGATGTTGCGCTTGCGCTGGTTGTGCAGGCCGCGGCGGCCACATAGCCGGCTTCGATCGTGGTCCCCCAGCCGATTTCGCGCTGGAACGTGGTATTCCATTCCCATGCCGTAGGGACCTTGAATACCGGGTCCTGGATGGTCTGCGTGAACGGGAAGGCCCGCTGCGTGGCCCCCGCGGGGAAGTCCACCGAGCCGTTGATTACCGATTCCTGCAACTGGAACGGAGGATTCCCGCCCAGCGCGGTGTCGCGGTTGATGGCCGTGCGGTTGGCGAATGCGCCGATGCCGCCGCGCAGCGCCATCTTCGGCGTGAAAGCGTAAGCCAAGCCGAAGCGTGGCTGGAAGACCTTCCACTGCGTCGGCGAGAGCCCGTCGGGCAATCCGTGGTAGAGATTCGTGAACTGGCCCGAATGCAGCGCCGGCACGCGTCCTGCTTCGGCCGAAGGCACTCCGTTTCCCGGCAATACGATGCCGTCATACTGGTTCCCGCTAACGATGAACCCACCTTTCGGATCCACCACGGGCGCACCCGCCAGGCTGTAGTACTGCGGCAGGAACTCCGAAATGTTTCCCCATTTGCTGTGCCAGTCGGGCCACAACGACCAGCGCAAGCCGTACGACAAGGTCAGCTTCCGGGTGATCTTCCAGCTATCCTGCGCAAACAGGTCGAGCGAGGTGGCCACCCACGGCGTGTACGCCTTGGTTCCGAACTCAGAATACGTGTCGAAATTCCCGAGGATGACGTTGGCGGGGGCCAGGCCGCTGGTGTTCGGATTGCCGGTGTCGTTGAAGCTGAAATCGCCATTCTGATTCACGGTTTGGCCAGGTCCAGCGGTGGTGCCTTGAATGAAATCGTTCTGGCCCGAATGCTCCAGGTAGACGCCCCACTTGATGGTATGACCGCCCACAATCTTCGTCGTGGTATTCGTCAATCCGTAAACGAAGCCGGCCCAGGAACCGGGATACGGACCGGCATCCATCGTGGTCATTCCCTGAATGCGCAGGCTGGGCACCTTCTCGGGCGCGATCTTGGTGCCGGGAAACAGCAGCGGATAGTTTACGCCATAAGCGCTGCGCAGGCAGGCCGTGCAGTAACTCCCGAAATCGATGGAGCCTTTGCCGTCGGAGTTGGCCGAAAAGTTGAGCTCGTTGACCAGCGTAGGGGAAAGCGTGCTGATCAGGCTGGCTGCTCCGATCCGGTTGGGCCGCGACCAGACCTCCTCCATCCGGCCGAAGGTGTCCTCGAAAGGCGAATTGAAGTGCCAGGGCGTATTGGTGCCGCGCACCGAAAGACGCTCGTTCTGCGTGATCAGGTAATCCACCTTGAAGTTGTCTTTGCGCAAATCCGAGTGTGTCGATTTGCTGCCAATCCAGTCCGCGGAGCCTTGGTGGAATCCGGGAACCGGCTGAGGCATGATGTTGAGCAGCGCCTGGCCGTTGTGGCTGATGCGCGAGGCAGGAATCACGTTGCCGGGGAACGGCGCGCCGCTCTGCGGATCGGTTACGGTGCGTACTTTGCTGTAGAACGGATTGGCGGCGTTCAACAACTCGCTGAAGTCTCCGTTGCGCATCGCCAGGCTGGGCACGGTCCCGGTGTTGGTGGTCTCGTAGCGGCGCTTGATCCATTCTTCGGCGACAAAGACGAACAGCTTGTTGCGGTCGGAGTTAAAGTGCTTCGGGATGAAAACCGGACCGCCCACGTCGAACCCGAACTGGTTGAAGCGGTAGGGCGCCGCGCCGCTGGCGATCTGCGCCAGCGGGCTGTGATTCCGGGTCCAGGTGTTGGCATCGAGCGCCGAGTTGCGGAAGTTCTCGATCAGGTCGCCATGATAACCGCGGCCGCCGCTCTTGGTCACGAAGCGGATCTGCCCGGCCGAAGCGCGGCCGTATTCGGCGGAGTAATCCGCGGTCAGCACCTGCACTTCCTGCACGGCATCCACGTCCATCGCGCCCAGCATCGAACCCGAGGAACGCGTGCGCGTGGCGACGGCGCCATCGATCATGACCACGTACTCGTCGGCCCGGCCGCCATTGATGTTGAAACTCCCGTTGCTGACGCTATCCGGATCGAAGGTGCCGATGCCCTGGCCGCCCGCCACTCCCGGCGTCAGCGCCGCCAGATAGACCGGGTTGCGGCCATTGAGCGTCAGGTTCTGAATCTGCTTGTTGTCCACGGTGGTGCCGACGTCGGCCGACTCGGTCTTCACCTGCGCGGCCGATGCCTGCACCTCCACCGCCTCGGTGACCGCCCCGACCGTCATGGCGACGTCCACACTCACCTTGGCCTCCGCGTCGATGACGACGCGCGTTTTCACGAACCTTTTGAAGCCGGAAGCTTCGACGTTCACCGAGTAAAGGCCGACGAACAGTTGCGGGAACACGTAGTAGCCGTCGCCGTTGGTGGTGGTCTTGCGCTCCTCGCCCGTGCCCTCGTTGCGGGCCGTAACGTTGGCTCCCGGAATCACGCCCCCCGATGCGTCGCGAACAAAGCCGGCAATCTGGCCGTAATCGAACTGCGCCCACCCAACCGCGGCGAAGGCCAGCGTGAAAAACACGAAACGTAGTGCCCGCATGTAACCCCCGAATCGGAGTGCCGATGCGCTCAATTCTATACGGATGGGGTGGTGGGCGCAAGCGCATCCTGGCCGGGCCAGGAGGCTTGCCCCGCTACCCCATCCACTGCGGATTGCGGGCCGTACCGTCCTGCCGCGTGGTGGTCTTGAACGTCTCGTATTTGCCGGAAAGCGCCGCATCTTTGGTCTTCGCCAGCAACGCGGACAGCTCCGCCGGCGTGAGCGGCTTGAAGGTCCGCGCCGCTTCGAAAGCCTGATCCAGATCCTTGGCGTTGGTGCAGCCCGTGATCACCACCGAGGTGGGCAGGTTCAGCGCGTAGTGCAGGCATTCGATGCCCGAGGCCAACCCGCGCTGCGGCAGGTTTCCGGCGGCCATGGGCTTCATGCCCAGAACGGCGATTCCCTGCGCCACCAGTTTGGGCACGACCTCTTTGGCGAAGCTGCGGAACTGCGCGTCCAGAATATTCAGCGGCATCTGCGCCGAATCGAAATGAAAATTGTGGGCCTGCGCCACTTCCAGCATGCGCAGGTGAACTACCGGGTCCTTATGTCCGGTGAAGCCGATGTAGCGCAGCTTGCCGGCCTTCCTGGCGTCGAGCAGCGCCTCCAGCACGCCGTCGTTGAAGAAGCGGTCCGGGTCCTCCATGCGGATGTTCTCGTGGTACTGCATCAAGTCCACATGGTCGGTCTGCAAACGTTGGAGCGATTCGTCGATCTGTTTGGCCGTGGACGCCTTGGTGCGCCCGTCGAACTTGGTCATCAGGAAGACTTTCTGCCGGTAGCCGTCGCGCAAGGCCTTGCCCATCCAGACTTCGCACTTGCCGTCCATGTAGTCCCAGCAGTTGTCCATGAAATTGATGCCGCGGTCGATCGCGGAGCGGATCAGCCGCGCCGACTCCTGTTCGTCCTTCGGCACACCAATGTGGTATCCGCCCAGCCCGATGGCCGAGACCCGTTCCCCGGTCCGCCCGAGTTTGCGGTAGATCATGTCGCCCTGCCGCTCATCGGCCGCAACCAGGCCCCGGGCGATGGCGGCGGCGATCGAGACTCGGCCGGCGGCATTCAGGAACTCGCGCCGTCGTAAGGTATCGTGGTCGCGCATAGAAACCTCCTGCGTCACAGTCTAAACCGAATCGAGGATGGGGAGACGTACCCGGCATCGCCGGCGATGCGAGCTAGAATGAGGCGATGGCGGAAACACAACCCGGCGCCAAGTCCGTCGAATCCTTCGAGTCCTCGCTCGACCAGCTCGAGATTTCTTGTCCTCGCGCGCGAAGATTGCGAGGCGCTTCGGCGTTGGTCATGCGGTTGCCCAGCGTCTCCACCTCGTCTCCGTGGCCGTAAACGTGACCGCACAAGCGATTTCTCGGCGCGGCTAACCAAAGGACTCCTTGCCTACGGCTTCACAGCTCCTACAACTTGCTGAAAGACCCCGTTGTGCACATACGCGGTCGACATCCATACCGTCTTGTCGTCCGAGGGATCGATGGCGATGGCCCCCAAGTCGACGATGCCATGTCCGCAACAGGGGTTTGTCGGAACTGTCGGAATGAGGGAGGTCACAGTTTCCTGCAGCGTTCTGGTGGTGCCGATCCTTGGGAAGGAGGGAAAGAAAACCGCGTTGTGTTTCTTTACCGTCGGCTGAGGTGGAGGGGCCGGCGGGCGAGCGAGTGTCAATCGGACAGGTGCCGACGATTTGCCGAGGCCCAAGCTGGTGTGGGCGTCGAATCTCTGAGGCCCAGGACATGAGCTTTCCCCCACATGAGCTCACATGAGCTTTCCCCGCATGAGCTTTCCCCGCTTTGAGGTGATGCCCATTTCGTATAGAACGTATGTTTCATGTTGCGCCAGACGACGGGACCGGAGTTCTGGAGTTGTCTATCGCGCTCGTTATTCTCGTTTGCGCACTTGCCGCCGTTTTGTTGGGAAAAGGGCGCGCACGGATTTCGTGATCGACTGCTCGTTTTCGGACAATATGTGCGTTGTCCGCGATTTACCCTGAAGAGAACGGGCTGAATGTAGTAGCCGGAAACGCAGCCCGTCGACCTTTTCGACTATCGCCGCCCGGTTTGTGAAAACGGTAGGCCTAGAGGCCACCCGCGCGGCTTTCGACCAGACTGAACACCCTAAATAGTTCGGGGGAACCTCGTGGTACAGTGTCTGGGGGCGCCGATGTCTAAACTCAAAAAGAAAATCCGGGAAATCCTGGCGATTTTCGGCTATTTTCTCCGCTTCGCCCTGGGACACAAGAAGCCGCGCGTTGAGCACTGTGTGTGTCCCCCCGCATTGAAGAAGCCCGATCCTTTCTTGTATTCCCAGCAATTTCTGATAAGCCTTGGACTTCCGGTTACGTGGGACAATCCGGACATTTACATCTTCGACGGGAACAACCTGGTTGATCCTCATGAACTCAAGGCCGGCACGGACTATACGGTGGTGGCGCGTATCTGGAACAACTCGCCCGACGTGCCGGTGATTAATCTGAAGGCTAACTTCTCGTTCCTGTCGTTCGGCATGGGAACGCAGTCAAATCCGATAGGCATGACAACGACCGACCTTGCAGCGAAGGGATTGCCGGGGTGCCCGGCCTTTGCGTATATGCCCTGGACGACGCCGGCGACACTGGGACACTACTGCCTGCAGGTACTACTCGATCCGCCCGACGACAGCAACTGGCTGAACAATCTTGGTCAGCGCAACACCGACGTCACGCAGGCTCACAGCCCGGCGGAGTTTACCTTCGTGGTAGGGAACCACGTTGGACCGCGCACTCGCAATGTGAGGTTCAAGGTGGATGCCTACACGATTCCCCTTCTGCCTGCCTGCAGTGAAATCTACGCGGCGGGTTCGGGCTCCCGCGCAATCAGCAAGACCGCCCCGTCTGTTCCTGCTGGGTGGGATGTAATTCTCACCCCGAGCAAGTTACAGCTGCTCACCGGGGAAGAGAAGGAAGTCAAAGCTGAGATCACTCCGCCGAGTAACTTTCACGGGACCATGCCTTTCAACATTACAGGGTTGGACGACTACGGTCCAGTCGGGGGAGTGACTCTGATCGTGGAGGTGCCGTAATGCCGAACTGGTTTCCTTCTTGGACCAAATGTTGCGATCCAGCTGATTATCGCGCGCAAGTCCTCCCCGGCGGTATACGAGGGCCGCTGGGACCCATGATCGCAAGCAGCATCGTCGGACTAATCATGGGGGTTTTAGCCAGCTTCGTCGCGATATCCGCTGGTGTGGCTTTGTTCCTGGCCTCTCTCTGCATTGCCGCGATTGCCTTTTGCAGCTGGTGGCTCGACGTGCGCTTGATTTGTCTCGGCGGCGACAGGAGTGCTATCGGCGCGATCTATCATCTGGAACCGCCCGTGCCAACGGCAAATCCTTTTGATGTCACCGATGCCGACACAGACTTCAGCTTCAACCTTCTGTTGTGGCAATTCGTTCCGCGCAATGCGCTTCCGGATTCATTTGTGAGCAATCAGTGGTCACCAAACGCAATTCCACAACTCGCCGCAGACTGGCCCACCTTGCCGCCGCTGGTTCCCAGCGTACCGTTTGCGCAAGTAGCGCAGGGAGTCAACCTGATTCTGCCGCAGCAAAGCATGGCGAGCCTGGGTCTTGGGTTCGGGGGGCAGAATATTGAATCTACCGACCAGCCCAACCCACCCCTCGCTGGAGGTACCAATCAGCATTTCCTGCTGCACTGCGAAATCGAGGGCCCAGGGATGCACGATCTGCTCATTCTGTTAGATGTGCTTCTGGCGGTGTTCATAGCTGCTGCGTTTGTATTTGCGATACCGGTGGTGGGACCTATCCTGTCGTGGATACTTATCGCACTGGCTTTACTGGCATTTCTGATTGGAGTGCCCGCCATCACCAATGATGATGCCAGTCCGCCTAGCGGTGGGGGATGGGGCGGGAGCTTCAATCCTTACGATACGGCGGGCGGGCCAAAAGATCTGGTCGACATCGCATACGTGTATGGACGGTGGGTTTACGATTCATTCCACGTGGGATCGGAAAGTAACGAACTCCATCCTTTGCATTACATGATCAAGATGGGGAAGGCTACGCAGGGAGATTTGGCGGCTGGCAACTGGCCTCCGGACATGGGAGACACACAGCTGAAGTATGACGCTCAGTTCACGGTCATCAACTCACCGTCGACAGTGCAAATTCAAAGCCAACCTGAAAACCGGTGGACTGTGCATCCTCTACTGGACGGGTGCCGAGGGAGTTCGGCGTATCCCGAGCCACCACCGCCCGGATCCGTAATTATTTAGTTGTTCTTCGATGGAAATTCACTCACCGACGTTGTCTCTTTTTTCCGGGGCTGGAGGGAACGGCTATTCAGCGGGTGTGCGGGTCTTTTTCTGCCAACTGGACCGAACCGAATGCTTCGAACATCCGGAGAGTTCGGTAAACATGCGCCGTTCCAACCGCGTGGACCTTGTCAACATCACGCTGCCGTCAGCGGGGAGTGGTAGGTTTTCGTCGAGACGCAACATGGCAGCTCTCCCCGTTCCACCTCGTTACACGTGTGACGCGTGCATCGTAAGTGGCATCGACGCACCCGAAGTTGCTCGTGACGTGGGTTTTCGCGGCGTCAGAGTAGGTCTTCGCCGGGTTGTTCGGATCGCACATGAACAGCGGCAATTTCGTGGCGACGTCCAACGGCTGAAAGAAGCTCATGAACAGCGATTCGGTGGCTATGGTTTTGGTGAACGGCGGGGCGAATTGATGTGTCGCTTTGTCGTAAAAACCGATTCTGCCTGCATCGGCAGCCGCGAAGTACTTGTAACCAACGGCGACTTGTGGATCTGGAACGCCGATCCCTTGCGCAGTGAACGCGGCCACCGAAGGAGCGGGTGAGACAGGAAGAGTCTCGCACTTGGCGAGCATCATGTTGGCTGCGGCGAGCTTCTTCTTTGCGTGCTCCACGAAAGCCTCATTGGTTGAACCCTTCTGAGGCTTTAGCGGCTCCTTTGGCTTGCCAAAATCCGAGGGAGGACTCTTGGGCGGGTTGTCAATTTGTTCTTTGAGAGTCGCGATCTGATCCAGAATCGCCTGACACGGATCATCCGCCATGACGGACGCCGCGGATAAGAACAGGCCTGGTAACGCCAGGCACGCTGCGATCTTCATTTTGACCTCCGATTGCCGTGGCCGCGCGCCGCGGTCCGTATACACAAATCCGCAAGGCCGCGAGGTTGAGAAGAACACGAAGTATCCCTCCCTGGCAGCTCCGATGGCGCGAGATGTTCCTGGCTTCTGGTGAATCGTAACCGGCATCCGTTTCAATCGGCCGGCCCTCCCACGAATTGAGTTTAGATTCCAGGCCGTCGAGCTCTGCCGGTCAGGCAGCTCCCCCGAAGTAGAAAATCGCCGTAAGGGACCAAGAGAAACAAAGTCGTGCTCCACGCGGCGAGGCGCCGGAACCCGATTATGGTATTCCTGACTTGTTCGGGCGGCGAGGGCAGACTTTTCCAGGGAGGCCGCACGGCGACCGCACAGGGCGTTTTCCCCGATCTAGTCAGACCACCGGGGGGCAACATCGAATCCGGCCAACGGCACCCGGCATCGCCAGCGAAGCGAGCTAGAATGAGGCGATGGCGGAAACACAACCCGGCGCCAAGTCCGTCGAATCCTTCGAGTCCTCGCTCGACCAGCTCGAGAAGGTGGTGAAGGAACTCGAGGCCGGCGACCTCTCGCTCGATCGATCGCTCGAACTTTTCGAGCGCGGCATGGGTCTCAGCGATACCTGCCGCAAGCAGCTCGAAGAAGCCGAAACCCGCGTCGAAATGCTCATCCGCAAAGAGGGCAAAATGACGGCCGAGCCGTTCCGCCCGGAAAAGTCCTGAATCGCATGAACCTGCGCGATTACCTGGCCCAGCAACAACGACTGGTGGATTCGGAGCTCGACCGCCTCGTCCCTCCGGAAACCACCGCCCCGGAAACCATTCACCGCGCCATGCGCTACAGCCTGTTCGCGGGCGGCAAAAGGATCCGGCCCATCCTGTGCATCGAGGCCGCGCGCACCATCGCCGATGCACCCGATGGCGTCCTCGCTGCCGCCTGCTCGCTCGAGCTCATCCACACGTACTCGCTGATTCACGACGACCTTCCCGCGCTCGATAATGACGACTACCGCCGCGGCAAGCTCACCAACCACAAGGTTTTCGGCGAGGCCATGGCCATCCTGGCCGGCGATTCGCTGCTCACGCTCGCCTTCCAGGTGCTGGCCCAGCTCCCTGCCGGCGGCGATCGCAAGGCCCGCCTCATCCTCGAACTCGCCACCGCTTCCGGCACCGTGGGCGGGATGATCGGCGGCCAGGTGGCCGACCTCGAGGGCGAAGGCAAGCCCCCGGACGCTCAGTTGCTCGAAACCATTCACCGCGCCAAGACCGGCGCGCTGCTCCGCGCCAGCCTGCGCCTCGGCGCCATCTACGCGGGCGCGGGCGACGCGCAGTACGCCGCGCTCTCCTGTTACGGCGAACACGTCGGCCTGGCTTTCCAGATTGTCGACGACATCCTCGACGTGGAGGAGCCGTCCGAAGCCCTCGGCAAAACCGCGGGCAAAGACGCCGCCCAGCAGAAAATCACCTTCCCCGCGGTTTACGGCATCGAGACATCGCGCCGCATGGCCGCCGAGGAATGCGCGCACGCCCACCGGGTGCTCGAACCCTTCGGCGATCGCGCGTGCCGGCTCCACGAACTGGCGGACCTGATCGTCCACCGCAAGTCATGAAAACCCGGCTGGACCGCCTGATGGTGGAACGCGGTCTCGCCGAATCCCGCGAGAAAGCCCAGGCACTGGTGATGGCCGGCGAGGTCCGCGTCAACCACCAGAAGGCCGTCAAGCCCGGCCAGCCGGTCGCGGCCGCGTGCCACATTGAAGTGCTGGCGCGCCCACCCTTCGTCAGCCGCGGCGGCGTCAAGCTGGCCGCCGCGCTGCGCCACTTCGCCATCGACGTGAGCGGCGCCATCTGTCTCGACATCGGCTGCTCCACCGGCGGCTTCACCGATTGCCTGCTGCAAGCCGGGGCCGCGCGCGTCCATGCCATCGACGTGGGCGCCGGCCAGATCGATTGGAAGCTGCGCGGCGATCCGCGCGTCATCCTGCACGAGGGCCTCAATGCGCGCGCCTTGAAGTTCGATGAGATTGGCGAGCTCGCGGCCCTGATCGTCTGCGACGTCAGCTTTATCTCGGTCACCCTCATCCTGCCCGCCGCCGTGCCCCTCTTACGGCCCGGCGGGCAAATGGTTATACTGATCAAACCGCAGTTTGAAGCAGGCAGAGGCCGGGTGGGCAAGGGCGGCATTGTGCGCGATCCGGAACTCCACCGGGCCGCCTGTGAGCGGGTCGCCGGCGCGGTCGCAGATCTCGGATTCGAAACCGGTATTATGGAAAGCCCGATCCTGGGTGCGGAAGGGAACAAGGAGTTTCTCCTTTATGCCCATCATTAAGACCGTCGGCATCATCTCCAAGCCGAATTCCCCGGCCGCCGGTATCGTGCCCGGACTGCTGGACTGGCTCAACGGCCGCGGCATCGGCGTGCGCATCGATGAGCGGACTGCCGTCTATGCCGGGGGTGTGGCGGGCATGGCGCGGGCGGACGTGCCCGAAGGCTGCGACCTGGTCATCGTGCTGGGCGGCGATGGCACCTTGCTGTCGGCTGCCCGGGCCATCGGCCACCGCGAGATCCCGCTATTCCCCGTGAATCTGGGCGGCCTGGGCTTCCTCACCGCCATCACCATGGATGAGCTGTACCCCGAACTCGAGCGCGCGTTGCTGTCCGAACACCGCGTTGCCAGGCGCATGTTTCTGAACACCGTGGTGGTGCGCGAGGGCCAGGTGATCGCGTCCTACGATGGCCTGAACGACGCCGTAATCAGCAAATCGGCCATCGCCCGCATGATCGACCTCGAGGTGTTCGTGGACACCCGTTTCGTCTGCGCCTACAAGGCCGATGGCCTGATCGTCTCCACGCCTACCGGCTCCACGGCCTACTCGCTCTCGGCCGGCGGGCCCATCATCCACCCCTCGGTGCCCGCCATCTGCATCACGCCCATCTGCCCGCACATGCTCACCAACCGGCCGGTGCTGGTGCCCGAATCCAGCGTGATGCGCATCAACCCGCGCGGCGACGGCGAGAGCGTCTACCTTACCATCGATGGCCAGGTGGGCACGCCCTTGTGCGAAGGCGACACCGTGGTCTGCCGCAGCGCGCCGTTCTCCCTGCACCTGATTCGGCCGCCCAAGGCCATGTTCTTCGATGTGCTGCGCCAGAAACTGAAATGGGGAGAACGATGAAGCGCATCTCCCTTACCGCCTGGATCTTCATCGGGATGGCCGCCGGCGTGGCGCTGGGCGCCCTGGCGCCTTCCTTTGCCGGGCAGTTGGGGATCGTGAGCACGTTGTTCCTGCGGCTGATCCGCTCCATCATCGGCCCGCTGCTGTTCGGCACGCTGGTGGCCGGCATCGCGGGCGGCGGCGACATCAAGAATATGGGCCGCATCGGCGGCAAGGCGATTCTCTATTTCGAAATCGTCACCACCTTAGCGCTCTTCCTCGGACTGGGTGCGGTCAACCTTGTCCGGCCCGGCGAAGGCGTGCCCATCCAGCGATCCGCCGCCGATCTGGCCGCGCCGCAAACCCCGGTTACCGTCTCGTCCATTGTCGAACACACGTTCCCGGCCAGTATCGTCGACGCCATGGCGCGCAATGACGTGCTGCAAATCGTGGTCTTCAGTTTCCTGTTCGGCGCCGCCTGCGCGGCGATTGGCGCCAAAGCCGAACCGGTGGTCAAGTTCGCAGCCGCCCTGGCCGAGGTGATGTTCCGCTACACCAGATACGTCATGTACCTGGCGCCCTTGGGCGTGGGCGCCGCCATCGCGGTGACGGTGGGCAGCAAGGGCGTGAAGGTGCTGTTCGGCCTGGGCAAGCTGATCGTGACCATGTACGGCACGCTGGCGCTGTTCGTAGTGATCGTACTCGGCGCCGTGGTGACGCTGTTTCGCATCCCGGTGCGTTCGTTCTATCGGGCGGCGCGCGAGCCTTTCCTGATCGCCTTCTCCACGGCGTCCAGCGAGGCCGCGCTGCCGCTGGCCCTGGAGAACATGGAGCAATTCGGCGTGCCCAAGCACATTGTGGGCTTCGTGATCCCCACCGGCTACAGCTTCAACCTGGATGGCACCACGCTCTACCTCTCGCTGGCTTCCGTGTTCGTGGCGCAGGCCGCCGGAGTCCACATGACGTTGGGCGAACAGTTGATCATGATGCTCACGCTGATGCTGACCAGCAAAGGCGTGGCAGGGGTGCCGCGCGCCGCGCTGGTGATCCTGGCCGGCACGCTGACCACGTTCCATCTTCCGGTGGAAGGCTTCGCCATTCTGCTCGGCGTGGACGCGCTGCTCGATATGGCCCGCACCTCGGTCAACGTCCTGGGCAACTGCCTGGCCTCGGCGGTAGTAGCGCGATGGGAAGGGTACAAGGTGGGGTAGGCGGCAGTTGGCGGCGGCAGCTCATCGATTCGTAGTCAGTGTTAGAATGGGACACCTTGCCTTGCTCACGGGCTGGTCAAGGGTACGGACCCTGCCTGATCATTGCCAGAGGCCGTTGCGCCGCATGGCAGCCGTCCAGAAAACGGCGGAAAGGGGGTCCGACGGAAGGAATTCGATGAGTTTGAAAATTAACATTCGCGAGACTGCCGACGCAGCGATTTTGGATATGAACGGCCGCGTCACGCTGGGTGACGGCCTGGCCGATTTGCGAGACTCGATCCGGGAGGCGCTCGCCGGCGACCAGAAGAACATCCTGCTGAATCTGGCTGACGTCAGTTACATCGATAGTTCGGGGCTGGGCCAGCTAATCGGCAGCTATGCCACCGTCACCAGCAGAGGGGGCCAGATGAAATTGCTGAACCTGCAGAAGAGAGTCAACGATCTCATGCAAGTCACCAAGCTGTTGACCGTTTTCGAAACCTACACCAGCGAGGCGGCAGCGCTGAAGAGCTTTACCAAGAAGAATTAGGCCTGGTCATTATGGTCCTGGGGGCCTCCCGGCCCTGGCCGGCGCCGTGCGCACCATTCTCCTTGACAGCTTAGGAGAAATGCATCATACTTCTCCTAGTTGAATTAGGAGAGAGTTGCGCTTATGCCGAATCAAGCCGAATTGCTGCCGGGCACGCTGGAACTGCTCATCCTGAAGGCCGTTTCCCTGGGCCCGCAACATGGATACGGCATCCTGTTGCGCATCGAGCAGATTTCCGGACGCGCCTTCTCCATCGAACAGGGAGCTCTCTATCCCGCGCTCTACCGGCTGGAGCGTCAGAGTCTGCTGGCCACCGAGTGGGGAACTTCGGACAACAACCGGCGGGCCAAATACTACCGGCTGACTCCCGCGGGCGTGAAGCGGCTGAAGGAGGAGCGGCAGAGCTGGAATCGCTGCGTGTCGGCCATGACCGCGGCTCTCGGCGCGCGGCCCGAGGAGGCGTAGATGAAGTTTCCGGGGGCTTTCGCGTCGGCTCTGTTTCGCCGCTCCCGCATGGAGCGCGCGATGGCGGAGGAGCTGCGATTTCACCTGGAAAGCCGGACCGAGGATTTGATACGCCGCGGCCTCAAACGATCGGAGGCGGCGCGGTGCGCGCGGATCGAGTTCGGCGCGCTCGAAGCATATAAAGAAAGCTGTCGCGAGGCAGCCGGGTTGCGGTGGTTCGACGAGCTTCGAGGCAATATTCGCTATGCGCTTCGCATGCTGCGGGTGAGTCCGGCATTCGCCACCGCCAGCGTGCTCTCGCTGGCGGTGGGTATCGGCGTCAACCTCTCTGCCTGGATATCCGTGAATGCGATTGTGGTGCATCCGCTGCCATTCCCGCATCCGGAGCGGATCATAACGGTTTGGCAAACCAGCACCAGGGCTCGCACCCAACGGAGCCCGGTGGCGGCGGGAGACTTCTTCGATTTCAAAGAGAATAACCGCTCGTTCGAGCGGCTCTCCGCGTACCGGCCATGGGACGTGATGTTGACTGGCGTGGACGATCCCGAGCGGGTCCAGGCGGCGCTGGTGACGGCGGGCTTCTTCGACACGCTGGGCATGCAGCCGTTGTGGGGGAGACCCTTCACCGATCGCGAATGCGACCCCGGCTTCGACGCCGTAGCGGTGGTGAGCCATGCCTTCTGGAAGAACCGCATGGGGTCGCCGCCGCAGCCGATCGGGAAAGCGATCTCACTGGGTGGCCGGAGGTACGCGGTGATCGGCGTCATGCCGGAGGAGTTCGACTACCCTCTGGCGACCGAATTGTGGGCGCCGCTCGCGCTTCCGCCGGACGGGCGACAACATCGCAGCGCCGGCGAACTGTTCGTAACCGGGCGCCTGAAGGAGGGAGTCTCACCCGCCCAGGCGCGAGCCGAGATGGTCGCGGTTGCGGAAGCCCTCGAACAGCGCTATCCGCAGACCAACGAAGGCAGGAGCGTGCTCATGACGCCCCTCGGCGAGATCACGAACGAGATCACCGACCGGTTCGTGCTGATCCTACTCGGGGCCGCGACATTTGTTCTGCTGCTGGCCTGCGCCAACGTGGCCAACCTGCAACTGGCGCGCTCGGCGGCACGGCAGAAGGAGATCGGGGTGCGCGCGGCGCTCGGCGCCAGCCGGCCGCGCATCGCCCGCCAGTTGCTAACCGAGAGCGTGGTCATCGCGGGGTTCGGCGGCATTTTGGGGTTGCTGCTGGCTGAGTGGAACCTCGCCCTGACCAAGGCGGCCGTGCCGGTGCAGGTTCTGCAATGGGTGGCTGGCCTAAGGACGATGCACCTCGGTCCGGACCTCATCCTGTTCGGTTTTGCGCTGTCGATGGTGGTGGGCGTGGGCTGCTCCATTCCCTCCCTTTACCAGTTGCTGCACGAGCGCCAGGGCGCGTGCCTCAACCTGGCACTGAAGGAAGGAGGGCGAAGCGTTTCCGCCAACCCCTCGCGCAGCCGGGCTCGACACGCGCTGGTGGTGATGGAGGTGGCGCTGGCGTTCGTGCTGCTGGTGGCCGCGGGTCTCATGGTGAGGACCTTTCAGCGCATGCTGGCGCTCGATGCCGGCTTCGATCCGAGGCATCTTCTGACCATGGAAGTGACGCTGTCGGCGACCAGCTATCGCGACCCCGCGCAGATCGCGCAATTCTACCAGCGCGTGCTCAGCGGCCTGGAAACGATATCGGGGATCGAGGCGGCGAGCGCGGCGGGCGGCATGGGCACGGCGGCGAAATTATCCATCGAAGGACGAACCGAACCGCGGCCGGGTGAGCCGCGGCCCTATATCCGCGCCGTGACGGCGCGGTACTTCCAGGCGATGCGCATTCCGATCTTGCGAGGGCGGCCGATTGGCGAGCAGGACGGGCCGGACGCGCCGGGCACGGTTCTCGTCAGCGAATCCGTGGCTCGCCACTACTGGCCGGAATCGTCTCCCATCGGACAGAGGATCCGATTCGGAGGTGCTCCGTCGCGGTGGTTTACGGTCGCGGGCGTATGCGGCGACGTGAAGGACTGGTTTGGCGGCGATCCGCAGCCCGCGGCTTACGTCTCGTACCGGCAGTGGCCGCTCCTGTCCATGCGGCTTGTCTTGCGAACCTCCGGGGACCCGATGCAGCCCGCCAACAGCGTGCGGGCGGCGGTCCGCATGGTGGACAGCAACCAGCCGCTGTACAACATGAAATCCATGGAACAGATTCTTGCGGAGGAGACCTCCGGAGTCCGCATGGCCGCCGGCATCATGAGCACCTACGCCGGCATCTCGCTGCTGCTCGCGGTCATGGGCACTTACGCGGTTGGGGCGTTCTTTGTCGCGCAGCGGACGCAGGAGATCGGCGTGCGAGTGGCGTTGGGCGCTACCCGGCGCGGCATCGTGGGCATGGTGCTCAAACAGACGGCCCGCATGAGTTCGATCGGGCTGATGATTGGGCTTTCGCTGGCGTTGCTGCTGACGCAGGTCATGTCGCGCATGCTGTACCACGTGGTGGCGATCGAGCCGATGACGTTTGTGGTTCTGGCAGCGCTGCTGGCGGCGTCGGCGTTGCTGGCAGGCTACATACCCGCCCGGCGAGCGGCACGCGTGGACCCCGTGGTGGCGCTCCGGAACGAATGACATGGGCGAGCCGGCGGGTCCGCTGGTGCTGACGGACCAATATGACCACGGCTGGCAATTGAGCGACCTTCGCGGATCGGTGGTTGTTCTGATTGACGGAGACCGGGAGGGGAGCAAGTTCAACGGCGCATGGGGACGCGCGGTGCGTGACCGGTACAAAGATGCCGGAAGCGAGGAGCTCAAGATCGCCTATGTGGCGCATCTGACCGCGGCCCCGTCCTTCATGCGGGGATTCGTGAAGGGGAAGTTCATTTCCAAAGATTCCACGCACCCCTCGGGGCGAACGCTCCTGGATTGGAAGGGGATAGTCGCCCAGAAGTTCGGATTTCGCGACAACGTTTCCAATGTATATGTGATCGACCGCGAGGGGGTCTTGCGCTACGCCGGCTCGGGCCAGGCGGCCAGTGGGGAACTGGAGTTGCTGTTCGGCGCGCTCGACGGGTTGCTCCGGCGCTAGCTGCTAGCTGCTACTCCCGCGTGTTGACGGCAAGCCCGCTGCCGGCCGCCGCCGCGTTACTATAACAGATATAGGAGTATGAAAGTCTGTTTATTGGCGCCCCTTTTTCTCGGTGTGCTCTGCCCGGCCCAGCAGCCCGCCGTCACGCTGGATGAAGCGGTTGGGTTGGCCCTGGCCCGCCACGAGGATATCGGCAAGGCCCGCGCCAGCGCCGCGGCGTTGAAAGGTAAGATTCGCGAGGTCAAAGCCCAGGCTTACCCCGACGTCCAGCTCGTGTCCAACGCGATGCGCTGGCGCGACCCGAGCCTGCTCAACGCTTCCGGGCTGGACAAGTTCCCCGAAGAGTTGCGCAATGCCCTGGTGCCCTCTCCCGTGAACCTTTTCGATTACGCCATCACCGTGAAACAGCCCCTCTTCACCCAGGGCAAAATCGGCACCGGCCTGCGCCTGGCGTCGATCGAAGCCGAAGGCGCCCTCTCGGAAATCGATCGGGCGCAGCAGGATGTGGCCCTGGCCACGGTGAAGGCCTTCTATGACCTGCTCTGGGCACAGCGTTATCGCGGCCTCGTGGCCCAGACGCAGGACCAGCGCAAGGCCCATGCCGCCATGGCGCGCACGCGCTTTCAGAACGGGGTGGCCACCGAGGTGGACGTCCTCCGATCCGACGTAGCCGTGGCCAACGGCGTGCCTGAACTGCTCCGGGCCGAGAACGCGGTGAAGCAAGCGCGGGCCCTGCTCAACTATTACATGGGCCGCCCGCTGGATTCTCCCACCGAACTGGCCGGCGACTTCCAGCAAAAGGACTGGGAGCAGACCGACCTTGCCGAACTGGAGCGCAGTGCGGTGCGCCGGCGCCCCGAGATGCAGCGGCTGCGCATTGCCGAGCGCAGCGCCGAGACCCAGCTCCAGTTGGCCAAGGCCGAAAGCCGCATGCGCCTGGACTTTTCGGGCAGCTACGGCATGTCGGCCCGGCTGCCGAAAAATCTGGTGAACTCCGAGTTCAACCGCTGGACCGCGGGCGTCAATTTCACGTTCCCGCTCTTCGACGGCTTCAAGCGCGATGGTCTCACCGTACAGGCCGTCTCCGCCCAACGCTCGGCCCGGCTGGAGCGCGAGAAGTTCGAATCTCAGGTCCGCCTCGCGATCCGCCAGGCGTTTGACGAGTTGAAGGCCGCTTCGGAAACCATCGGCGCCACTCGAACCAATGTGAGCCAGGCCGAGAAAGTCCTGGCCATGATGCAGAACAACTACAAATATGGCGCGGCCACTACGCTCGACATTCTGGATTCGCAGGCCGCCGTTTCGGTGGCGCGCTCGGACCTGCTGCGCGGGCTTCACGATTACTGTATCGCCCGCGCCAACCTTCGATGGGCCATAGGCCAGACTCCCTGGGAGTAAACTTCATGCGCCAAGCGGTACTCTTGATCCTGTTCCTCGTTTCCGGCTTCCTGGCGGGTTGCCGCAAGCCCGAAGCCGTCACGCCGGTCCATGCCTCCGAGCCCGTCGGGGTCACCGCCACCGTGCTGACCGTGGCGTCCGAGCCGTTCCACGCCATTGTTCCGGTAACAGGAACGCTGATTTCGAGAGCGCGCGTGGAAGTGAAGGCCGAGGTGATCGGCCGCGTGACCCGCTTCGATAAGGAAGAGGGAGCGCACGTCGAGGCCGGCGAGCCCGTGGCCTGGGTGAATGATGAGAACTACCAGCTTGCACTGCGCCAGGCCGAAACCAGCGTCAAGGTGGCCGAAGCCTCCCTGGAGCGCGCCACGCTGGTGGAATCGCACAGCCGGGCGGAGTTGGAGCGCGCCGGGAACCTCCTCACCTCGGGCGGCATCACCGACAAGGACCTCAAAGCCGCGCAACTTGCCGAGCGCGATGCGGCAGCCCAGGTCAGCATCGCCAAAGCTCAGATCGATCAAGCCCGCGCCGCACTCGAACTTGCCCAAAAGCACGTCCGCGATACCGTCATCCGGGCGCCGATCGCGGGCGAAATCCAGCGCAAATCCATCAACCAGGGCGCCTACGTGGAGGCTGCTACCGCGGTGATGACCGTCGTCGACAACCAACGGCTGGAACTGGAGTGCGCGGTGGCGTCGGCGGAGCTGGCTCCCATCCGGTCCGGCCAGCGGGTCCCGTTCACCGTCAACAGCTACCCGGGCGTGACGTTTGAAGGGCGCGTCGTGGAAATCAACCCCGCCGTGGACGAGCAGACGCGTTCCGCCAGAGTACGGGTCCAGGTGGAGAACACAGGCCGCAAGTTGAAGGCCGGCATGTTCGGGCAAGGCGAAATCCGCACCGGCGTGGATGCCGCGGCCATCGTCGTGCCCTCGAATGCCGTTTACCGCGATGACCGTTCCGCCAAATCCGCCTACGTCTTCGTCCTCCTTGCCGGCAAAGCCGCGCGCCGCGACGTGCGCATCGGGCGCGAGCGCGACTCCAAATTGGAAATTGTCGAGGGACTCAAGCCCGGCGACCGCCTGATTGGCGACCAGAGCATCGAAATCGCCGAGGGCGTGCCCATTCAACCGCGGACGTAAGCCATGTTCTTAAGCGACCTGTCCATCAAGCAGCCGGTACTGGCCACCATGCTGGCCGTGACGCTGGTCACGCTCGGCGTGTTCTCCTACCAGCGCCTTCCCATCGACCAGTTTCCGGACGTCGAAATCCCGGTGCTCACGGTCCAGACGCTCTACCCCGGCGCGTCGCCAGAGACGGTGGAGCGCGAGGTGAGCAAGCGCATCGAAGAGGCTCTCAACACCATTTCCGGCGTGCGCCACATCTCCTCCACCACTACCGAGGGCCTCTCCGCCATCGTGGTGGAATTCCGCCTCGGGGTGTCTATCAACAACGCTCAGCAGGACGCCCAGGCCAAGATCAATGCCATCCGCGCCGACTTCCCCAAGGACATGAAGGAGCCGGTGATCCAGCGCATCGACTTCAACGCCATGCCCATCGTCTCGGTGGCCGTGGAAAGCGCCGCGGCCGATATCAAAGTGCTCTCCTCCATGGCGGAGAAGACCATCAAGAAGCGCCTGGAGACGGTGTCCGGCGTCGGTCAGGTAACCCTGGCCGGTCTGGCGCGGCGCGAGATTCAGGTCCTGCTCGACCGCGACAGGCTGAAGGCCTTCGGCCTGACTTACGCGGATGTCTTCGGGGCGCTCCAGCGGGAGAATATGGACCTGCCGGCAGGCAAACTCGAACAGGGCCGGCAGGAACCGCTGGTCCGCGTTTCCGGCAAGTTCCGTTCGGTCGAGGCGTTCGACCGGCTCATCGTGGCCACGCGCAATGGCAGTCCCATCTACCTGCCACAGGTCGCGCGCGTGGTGGATGGCATCGAGGATCGCCGCAGCGCGTCGCTCATCGATGGCCGCTCCGGCCTCTCGCTCGATATCGTCAAGCAGTCCGGCGCCAACACCGTGGAGGTGGCCGACGCAATCGACAAGACCATCGCCGGGATGAATGCCGAACTGCCGCCGCACATCCGCCTGCGCAAAGTGGTGGACCGCTCCATCTTCATTCGCGACTCGGTGGAGGACGTGCAGGTCACGCTGGTGCTGGGCGGCGTCCTTACCGTGCTCATCGTTTTCTTCTTCCTGAACAGTTGGCGCAGCACGGTCATCACCGGCCTGGCTCTGCCGGTGTCGGTAATCAGCGCGTTCATCATCATGAACGCCTTGAACTTCACGCTCAATATCATCACCCTGATGGGCCTTTCGCTGGCCATCGGTTTGCTGATCGACGACGCCATCGTGGTCCGCGAGAATATCGTGCGCCACATGCACGCCGGCGCCGACCACTTCACCGCCGCGCGCGAAGCCACCGCCGAAATCGGTCTGGCCGTGATGGCCACTACCTTCACCATCATTGCCGTGTTCGTTCCGGTGGCATTCATGGGCGGCATCATCGGCCGTTTCTTTTTCCAGTTCGGCATCACCGTTGGTTTCGCGGTGCTGGTATCGCTCTATGTGAGCTTCACGCTGGACCCCATGCTCTCCTCGCGCTGGTACGACCCCGCGGCCGATCCGCGGGTGCGGCGCTCGTGGTTCGGGCGGGGCCTGGCCAAGATCAACGGCCTGGTGGACCGCTTGCAGGGCGTGCTGGCCGGCGTCCTGGGCTGGTCGCTCCGGCGCCGCTGGGCCGTATTGGCGCTGGCCACCGCCGCCATCGTTTACAGCTTCTCGCTGTTCGGCAAGCTGGGTTCGGCCTTCATGCCCAATGCCGATCCGGGCCAGTTTCAGGTGTCCTACAAGGCGGCTCCCGGCATCAGCCTCGAACGGTCGGTGGAAATCGCTCAGGAACTGGAGCGTGAAATCCGCCGCAACTCCGCCGTGGCCTACACCTATGTCACCATCGGCGGCACAGCCGGCAAGCCGGTCAACGAAGGCGATATCTACATTCGCCTCAACCCGCGCAAAACCCGCAAGCATTACAGCCTCCTCAAGACCGAAGTCCGCCAGGCCATGACGCGTTTCCGCGGCGTCCGCACCTCGATCGAAGAGGCTGGAGAGGTGGGCGGCGATGTGAAGCCCATCCAGATCAGCGTGCGCGGCTCCGATCTCCAGCAACTCGTCCCGCTGAGTGACCGGTTGATGGCTCAGGTACGGCAGATCCGCGGCGCCGCGGACCTGGACACCAGCGAAGACGCGCCGCAGACCGAGGTTCGCGTCATCGTGAACCGCAACGCAGCCAGCGACCTGGGGCTCGATCTCGGCACCGTCGCCTCCACCATGCGCGGCCTGGTGGCCGGCGAGGTGGTCTCGCAATTCGAGGATCCCGATGGCGACAGCTACGACGTGCGCCTGCGCGTCGAACGCGCCGACCGCACCCGGGCCGTCGATCTCCTGGGGCTTGACCTGCCGGCGCAGGGCGGCCGCGCGCTGGTTCCGGCCAGCCAGATTGCGAGCCTGGAGACCGGCTCAGCTCCCTCCAAGATTCGCCGCCGCGACCTGATGCGCGAAATCCGCGTGAGCGCCAGCACCGAAGGCCGGTCGCTCGGCGAGGTGATCGGCGATATCAAGAGCCGCGCCGCTCTCTTGCAGTTGCCGTCCGGCTCCCGCATCGACTACACCGGCGAGTCCGAAGACATGATGGAGAGTTTCGGCTACGCGCTGCAATCGCTATTGCTGGCGGTGATCCTGATCTACGCCGTGCTCGCCTCCCAGTTCCGCAGTTTCCTGCAGCCGTTCGCCATCATGCTTTCGCTGCCGTTATCGCTGGTTGGAGTGGCCGGGATGTTGTACCTGGTGAAGGACACGCTCAACATCATGTCGATGATCGGGGTGATCCTGCTGATGGGGTTGGTCACGAAGAACGCCATTCTGGTCATCGACTTCGCCAACGTGCAACGGCGCGAAGGCCGGCCGCGCCGGGAAGCGCTGATCACCGCGGCCCGCGTGCGCCTGCGCCCGATCCTGATGACCACGCTGGCCATGATCTTCGGCATGCTGCCGCTGGCGTTCGAAATCGGCTCCGGCGCCGAGTTCCGCGCCCCCATGGCGCGCGCCGTAATCGGCGGCCTGATTACTTCGACCCTGCTGACGCTGATCGTAGTGCCGGTGGTGTACACCTATCTGGACGACCTCGGCGCCGGCTTTGTCCGCTGGTGGTCTCGCAAGGCCCCCGACCACTCCAAGGAAGATGTTCCGGTAGGATCCAGGAGCTGAGCGCAACCCTATATCACCGCATCGTGCTTCTTCAACTCCCACTTCCCCACGGCCTCGCGATGCACCTCATCGGGTCCGTCGGCCAACCGCAGCGTCCGCGAGTTGGCCCAGGCGTGCGCGAGGTGGAAATCCTGCGAGACGCCCGCGCCGCCGTGTGCCTGAATGGCGCGATCCAGCACGCGCAGCGCCATGTTCGGCGCCACCACCTTGATCATCGCGATTTCCGCCTTCGCCGCCTTGTTGCCCACCGTGTCCATCAGGTAAGCGGCCTTCAACACCAGCAGGCGAGCCTGTTCGATCTCCATGCGCGACTCCGCGATGTCCGCCCGGATCGTGCCCTGTTCGGCCAGGGTCCTGCCGAAGGCGACGCGCTCGCGCACCCGCCGGCACATGGCCTCGAGCGCCCGTTCCGCCACCCCGATCAGCCGCATGCAATGATGAATGCGTCCCGGACCCAGCCGCCCTTGCGCAATCTCGAAGCCGCGGCCTTCGCCCAGCAACAGATTGCCCGCCGGCACGCGCACCTTCTCGAAAACCACTTCGCCATGTCCGTGGGGCGCGTGATCGTAACCGAAGACGCTCAACATGCGGCGGATCTTCACGCCCGGAGCATCCATCGGCGCCACGATCATCGATTGCTGCTTGTGACGCGGCGCCGTGGGGTCAGTTTTGCCCATCACGATCGCCAATTTGCAGCGCGGATCGCCCGCGCCCGATGACCACCACTTGAGCCCGTCGATCACGTACTCGCCGCCGTCGCGCACGATGCTCGCCTGAATGTTGGTGGCGTCCGACGACGCCACGCCCGGCTCCGTCATGGCATAGCACGACCGGATCTCACCCGCCAGCAGCGGCTTCAGCCAGCGGTCTTTTAACCCGGCCGAGCCGTACCGCTCCAGTACCTCCATGTTGCCGGTGTCCGGCGCGGAGCAGTTAAAGACCTCGGGCGCCATGATGGACCGCCCCATGATTTCGCACAGGGGCGCGTATTCCAGGTTGGTGAGGCCGGCGCCTAATTCGCTCTCCGGCAGGAACAGGTTCCACAGCCCGGCCGCCCGCGCCTTCGGCTTGAGTTCTTCGATCACGGGCACCGGCTGCCAGCGGTTCGGGCCAGTGACGTGCTCCTCGTACCGGGCTTCGTTGGGGTAAATGTGTTCCGCCATGAAGCTCGTGAGGCGTTGCTGCAGTTGTTTGACTTTGTCGGAGAATTCGAAGTTCATTCCGCGCGCTCCATTAATTCCGCCGCCACTTTCGCCAAACTCCGCGTCCTCCGGTCGAAGTACCGGAACCGCTGGTCGCGCGTCTGGCCGCAGTGGAAGCGATGAAAGATCTGCTGGATGATGACCGCCAGCTTGAAAACGCCCAGCACCTCATGGAATCCGAGATGGGTGACGTCGCGCCCGGTCCGTTCGACGTAGCGGCTCACGAACTCGTCGCGCGTATACCATCCAGGCTGCGACGTGATGGACGCCGACTCATCGCCTTGCGACTGGGGGGCGTTCGCCCACGACCAGTAGCAGAGCGTCAGCCCCAGGTCCGAGAGCGGGTCTCCCACCGTGGCCATCTCCCAATCCAGCACAGCTTCGATGCGGCCCGTGGGCACCGGCGCCCACATCACGTTGTCGAGTTTGTAGTCGTTATGGATCAGCGTGGTCTCAGGCGAAGGCGGAATCCGCGCGCCCAGCCACGCCGTCACGCGATCCATCTCCGGCACGTCCCCGGTCTTGGCGCGGAGCCACCGCTCGCTCCATCCGCGCACCTGCCGCTCCACGTAGCCTTCGGGCTTACCCAAGCAATGCAGCGGCTCGCGCCCAACGTCGATGGCGTGCAGCCGCACCAGGCAATCCACGAAAGCCTCGCTCGCCCGCTCCGGGAAATGCGGAAGCGCGGCCAACTCGGGCGGCACGCGATCGCGCAAGATGAGGCCGCGCCTGCGCTCCATCAGGTAGAATGGCGCGCCCAGCACTGCCCGGTCCTCGCACAGGTGGAAGACCGCGGGGGTTTCGGCAAAGTGCGGATGCAGCGCCTGGAGCACGCGAAATTCCCGCGCCATGTCGTGTGCTTTGGGCGCCACCGGCCCCAGCGGTCCGCGCCGCAGCACGTACTCGCGCGCGCCGGCCCGGAGCAGGTACGTCAGGTTGGAATGGCCGCCCGGAAACTGCTCGACCGTCAAGCCGCTCTCGAACCCCTCGACCCGGCCACGCAGATATTCCCGCAAAGCGTCGAGCGCCAACTCCTCGCCCGCACGAATGGTGGTGGTCTCAGACGACAAGGGGCAGCCTTTCCCAGGGGACTTCGACCCACGCCATCTCTTCCGGCTCGCCAGATTGGTGGACCTGCCATGCGCGCATCAGACCTATTATGCCTGCGTTCGCGCTGCTTGACATAAGCCGCCCCGCAACGCACACTCTTCGAGAGGGGAATCGAATGCACTCATCGCGACGCCAGTGGCTGGGGATGCTCGGGGCAGCGTCCATCCACGCCGCTTCCACCAAGCCCGACCTGATCCTGAGCAACGGCAACATCCACACCGTGGATGGAGCGAACCCGCATGCGGAGGCAGTGGCCATCGCGGGCGGCCGTTTCTTCGCCGTGGGCAGCAACCAGGAGATCGGAAATCTGTCCTGGCCCGGTGTGACGCGCGTCGACCTGGGCGGCCGCACCGTGGTGCCCGGCTTCATCGACGCTCACCTGCACACGGCCTCCTCCGGCCTGCGCCACCTCAAGGAGGTCAACGCCGACTTGCGCTCGATCGCCGCCATTCAAGCGGCGCTGCGCGAGCGCGCCGCCAAGACACCGCCGGGCCAGTGGGTGGTCGGCTTCATGTATGACGACACCAAGACCGCGGAGGGCCGCCCGCTCAATCGCGCCGACCTGGACGCGGCCGCGCCCAATCACCCGGTGCTGGTGAACCATCGCGGCGGCCACACCAGCTACGTGAATTCGCGCGCCCTGCAGATCGCCGACGTGAACGAACGGACGCCCGACCCCCAAGGCGGCAAGTTCGAGCGCGGCCCGGATGGCAAGCTCACCGGACGCGTGGAAGAGAGCGCCAACGCGGCCTTCCGCGGCAAGATCCCCAACACCGCCACCCGCGCGGAGCGCCGCGAAGGCGTCAAGCTCATCACCAAGATGATTGCGCGCAGCGGCGTTACTTCGGTCAATGACCCGCAGGGCTCGCCCGACGATCTGGCCGCCTACCAGGACGCTTACGCCGAAGGCGAGCTCAGTGTGCGCGTGTACAGCTTCATCAGCCAGGGCTTCATTTCGAGGATGCTGCCCTCGGGCGCGCGTTCGGGTTTGGGCAACGAATGGGTGCGCATCGGCGCCATGAAGATGGTGTGCGACGGCTCCATCTCCGAGCGCACGGCGCGGGTCTCGCAGCCTTACGTCGGGCGGCCCGACGATTTCGGAATCCTGGTGCGGACCGAGGAGCAACTCTATAACGACGCGAAGGCGGCGCACACCGCCGGCTGGCACATCGGCACCCACGCCAATGGCGACGTGGCCATCGATATCGTTCTGCGCGTGTACGAACGGCTGCAGCGCGAGACGCCGCGGCGCGATCCGCGCTTCCGCATCGAACACTGCACCCTGATCAACGACGGCCTGGTGAAACGCATCAAGGCCCAGGGCGTGATCCCCACGCCGTTTTCGAGCTACGTCTATTACCACGGCGAGAAGATGAAGGAGTACGGCGCCGAGCGCCTGAACTCGATGTTCGCGCTGCGCAGTTTTCTGGACGCGGGCATCCCAGCCACCATGTCGTCCGATTATCCGCCCGGACCCTTCGAGCCCATGATGTTCCTGCAGTCGGCCGTGACCCGCACCGACATCAAAGGCAACGTTTGGGGGCCTAAGCAGCGCATCACCGTGGAGGAAGCGCTGCGTGTCGCGACCATCCACGGCGCCCACGCCTCGTTTGAGGAGAAGCTGAAGGGCTCGATCGAGGCCGGCAAGTTAGCCGACCTGACGGTGTTGGGCCGCGACCCGTTGCGCGAGGACCCCGCATCGTTGGTCACCATTCCAGTGGAGCGGACCATGGTAGGCGGGCGATGGGTGTGGGAGGGGTAGACTACTTCCTTTCGCTCACGGTGTACCCGGAGGGGATCTGGAACAGGTAAGCGCCCGGTTCGCCGCGGTGCACGTTGGTCAGTTGGAAGCTCATCTCTCCCATGCGCGGGTCGGTGTTCCTGGTCGACACCACCGTCTGCAATTCCGGCGAGTACCAGCGCTCGGTGACGACCTGGATCGGCCGGTCGTTGCCGATCGCGCCTGTCTCGATGGTCGAAGTGGTGCGCTTACCCTCGGCTTCCAGCCCTTCGATGGTCATCTTGCCCAGGTCTTCCGACTTTCCGCGCGCGGTGTACCTGGCTTCGTACGCGATTCCGCCGGCGGCCACGGCGGCCGTCTTTTCCGCTCGCAACTTGCTTTCCGCGAGCGCGGCCGCAGCCGCTTTATCCGCGTCCATCTTCTCGGCGATCGCCGACCCGGCCACCACAACGGGTCCTCCGTGCTCCTTGGCTCTGGCGATGGCTTCGGCCACCTGCTTGGGATCCACTGGATTCCCGTTGATCGCCATCGAGGTCTCGCCGTCTCTGGTGATCATGGTGAGGGTGCTCTCGGACCGGGTCACCGAGACCGGCCCGCCATCTCCCCCGAAGCGAAAAGTCCGGTAGTTCGCCATCACCGGCGCTTTCTGCGCGGTCATGGTTTTTGGGTTGAGAAAATAGCTGACGCCGGCGACGGGGTCCATAATGGTGATCTGCTCGGGCGATTCCCGCCGCACCCGGCCCTCGCTGTCGCGGTAGACCGTGGTCTTGTTTTCGCGATGTATGCGCGTGCCATCGGCCAGCACCTGCGTCGACGAATTGATTTCATCGCCGGAGTAGGGCGCGCCCTTGACGGTCGGGCCCATCACCGAACCGGCCAACTGCATGCTCATTTTCGCCATGGCCTCTTCCTGCGCGAAGAGGAAATCCTGGGCGCAGGCGCCCATCACCGAAATCGACAACCCCGCTGCCATTCTCAGAAGCTGATTCACGTTGTTCTCCTAAAGAAGTTAGTTTCTTGTGCCGACCAGGCGGATGGCGTGTGCCCGTCCATCCGGACCGAAAACAATGTCTGCCTGCAAGTTCCCAGGCTCCACTCCCACCCGCATCACCACTCCTGTTTCGATGGGCTCGTCATCCAGAGCGAGAAATTCGTCGTGGGCGATTCGCGCCCGGGCTTTGGGACGGAGGGCACGCCTGGGCAAGACCACCGTCTTGGCGGGAAGCGCGGTCACGGTGGGCGGTTCGCCCGGCGCCTCCGCCAGAACCGGCGGGGGCGCGGAACTCACTACCGGCGGGGCTACCAGCGCGACATCGCCGTGGCGCGGCAACAGCCATGCCGCCAGGCCCAACCCTGCCGCCAGCGCCGCCGCCAACCCAATCCACCGCGTCGCAGGCGCCGCGCGGCGCGGCGCTGGAACTCGCCATTCCAAATCCAGCGACGGCAACTCGTTGATCCACACGCCCACCCGCTCCGCGCGCGCGGCCAGTTCCCGGGAAAGCCGGGCGCACTGCGCGCACTCGCCCAGGTGCGCCGCCAAGCGGTCCATTTCGTGCGGGGGAAGTTCACGGTCCAGTCGCGCCCGCAAAGCGCCTTCCGGCCAACATTCGTTCATACATCGTCTCCGTAACGTGCTCGAAACCGGCGTTCAAACTCCGCTTCCGCCCGCGCCAGCAGCGTCCCTACCGACCCGGGTTGAATCCCCAGTGTCTGCGCCACTTCGCGGTAAGCCATCCCGCTCGATCGCAGCAACAGCAGTTGCGCCTCGCGCGGTTTCATACTGCCGAGCACGGTCCGTACCCGCGACCGGCGCTCTTCGCGGAGCATTTCATCCAGCGCGCTATCCGGAGCCGCGACGTGGATCCCATGCACGCCGGCCGATTCCTCGCGCTTCCGCCGCCGCGATTTCATGCGCAACGCATCGAACCCCGCGTTGGTAGCCACGCGGTACAGCCACGCCGTGAGGTCGTCACCGCCGGCCAGCAGCGCCGGCCTGCGCGACAGCTTGTGAAACACATCCGCCGCGATTTCTTCGGCGCGCGCGCGGTCGCCGGTCAGCCGCGCCAGCATGCCGGCCAGCCGCGGATAGTGCGCCCTGAAAAGCTCTTCGACCCCGGCCGCGGCGGCCCCGGTCGGGCTCAAGACGATTTCCTCGGCGGGCTGCACACCCTCTAATACGACGTCCATCGGGGGTTTGTGACACGATTTTAGCGCGGGCGTGGCACAGCCATTCGTTTGGCGTTGCTAGCGGAACAGAATGGCCCCAAAGTCGCCAAGGAAATCGCGCCATAGGAACCAATAATGCGCCCCGGGGATCTCTTTGTATGAGGTCTTGAACCCCTGCTTCTCGAGCAGAGAGTGGAGATTCATGGTGCCCTCGCGAGCCATATCGGTGGTGCCGGCGCCGGTCCAGTAGAACTTCACCCCGCCGGCTTTCACGGCTTCCAGTTGCTTTTCGTAGGCCTCGTCCACCGTGCGCGGCCCTGAGCTGAACACTCCGATGTAGCCAAATACGCCCGGGTTGTTGTTGGTCGCCATCAGCGTGTGGCCGCCACCCATGGAGAGGCCCGCAATCGCCCGGCTGTCCTTGTTCGCGATTACGCGATAGGTCTTTTCCACGAACGGGATGACGTCCTTCACCAGGCTTTCGGGATAGGATCCGGCGTAAGGCTGGGGCGGGCGGGGGGCAGCGCCGCGTCCGCCTCCGGCCGCGGCTTGCAGAGGAGGCGGCGCGGGGGCTTGAACGGCTTGGGGTGCGGGCGTGGGACCGTATGCGTAGCCCTGGGACACGGTCTGGGTAGCATTTCCGTTGGGCATGACCACGATCATCGGCTTCGCCTTGCCGGCTGCGATCAGGTTGTCCAGGATCACGTTGGCGCGCCCCATCGTGACCCACGCGTCCTCATCGCCGCCCCCGCCGTGTAACAGGTACAGTACGGGGTAGCGGATCTGATTGGCCTCGTAGCCGGGGGGCGTGTAGACATACATCCGGCGGCGATCCTGCTTCAGCGTGGGCGAGGGGTACCAGACAATCTGAATGGTACCGTGGGGGACGTTCTTGAAGTCCCACAAGTCGGATGCTGGTCCGGAGATCATCAGGAGGTTGTCGATGCGGAAACCGTCGCGCTGCGTCTCGCCGTTGCCCGGGTCGAGAGCCTTCACGCCATCGACGAGATACCAGTAGCCCCACAGTTGCGCGCCGAGCGGGCCGACGGTCACCGACCAGATTCCGCTATCGTCCCTGGTCATTTTGATCTCGCGCGCGCCCTCCCAGCTTCCGTTCAGGGTGACTTCGTTCGCCTTCGGAGCCGACAGACGGAAGGTCACGGTATGGTCGGGGTGGATCTCGGGCGAAACGGGACGGGGCGCGCCTCGTCCCGCTGCCCCTTGCTGGGAGAACGCCGGCGGCAAGGTCAGCAATGCAGCCGCGAATGTCACGGCCATTCGTATTCTAAAGTGCCTCATGGTGTATGCCTCGCTAATTGGTCATCTTCGTGTTGAGAAAGTCGGTCCAGAGTTGGCAGAACGCGCCGCGCAGATTCTCTTTTGACACCGGCCCATCGCTGGTGAATTCCAGATAGCGGCGCGCTTTCGTGTCGTATTTGGGCCAGGCGGGAAGACCTGTGCCATTGGGGTCGCCGGTCTTCGCATAGTTGGTCCAGTAGGTCTCCATGTCGTTGGAGATCTTGCGTTCCGAATCGGCCACCGGCCCGGCAGGAAACATGCCGAAAATATAGCGCAGTTCACCGGAATGCACAGCCCCGCGCTGCGCCTCAGGGAAGGGATGGGAGAACTCGTATTCCCAAACCGTGTTCCCGGCGGCGGCGTGGAAATCGGCAATGGCAACGGATGGGCACCGGTTGTTTGTGTCGGTGACGAACTGCGCGCCGGCGTCGCCGTAGGGCGGATAGGCGGACGGTTTGGCGTAGAGAGCGGCGGCGCGCGGGGCGAACCCGCCGTAGAACTCCTGGATGCCTTTCTGCAATGCCTCGCTCCCGCCTTCGAGCGACCGCTCGCGAGCGTTGTTGCCGATCAGCAGGGGCAAGCGGTGCTGGCGGCCGGAGGCGAAGGTGCGGGCGGCGACCTCGGTGACGACGTAGCCGTCCACCACGGGCCCGATGGCGCCGGCTCCATAGGGTGGGGACGCCTTGAGAACCTCGGCGGCCGGCAGTTTGCGCAGGTAGGCAAGCACTCCCGTGGCGGGCGCATTCATCCTGGCAGCGTACTCCCGGCCGTGCTCTTCCGCTTCCGCCAGCGACTGATTCAGGCGAGCGCCGCCTACCACCGTGCCGCTCTCTTCGATCGCGCGCGCGAACAGCCCGTGGCTCAACGGGGAGACCAGCATCATACCGGCGTTGTTGCCTCCGGCGGATTGGCCGAAGATGGTCACGTTGGCCGGATCGCCCCCGAACTTCTCCACGTTCTGCTGGACCCACGCAAGGGCCGCGATGATGTCCATCAGCGCGTAGTTGCCCGAGGCGTGATGGGGCGATTCGGCGGTCAGTTCGGGATGCGCCAGGAATCCGAGCAGGCCCAGCCGATACTGGATCGTCACTACAACCACGCCGTGACGGGAGAGGTGGGAGCCATCGAACGGCGGTTCGATTCCGCCCGCGCCCAATGCGGACCCGCCCATGTTGCCGCCGCCGTGAATCCATAACATCACCGGCTTTTTCGACCGGCTTGGCCACTCCGGAGCCCAGATGTTGAGGAACAGGCAGTCCTCTTTGCCGGCTGCCGCGGCGGTCTTATTCCAGTTGGCGTCGATCTGCGCACAAGTGGCGCCGTATTCGCCGGCATCGCGAACGCCGGTCCACGGCTTCACGGGCATGGGCGGCTTCCAGCGCAACTCGCCTTCGGGAGCCGCCGCGAAAGGGATGCCCTTGAAGACAGCTCCGCTCGACCATGCGCGCCCGCGAATTTGTCCGCCCGGGACCGGGACGGTCGGGCCGGAATCCGCGGCGGCTGCCGCCGCCAGGAGGAGGGTCAAAGTAAGTCGTTGCATATTCTTCCTCTACATTCCCGTGTACTGGGCCACCAAGTCCGCGAGAGAGTTGGCGATGCCCTGTTCGGCGCAGCCGGGCTTGAGGCGCGAGCCCAACACCTGAAACGTGTAGGCGCCGAACGCCGCGTCATTGGGAACGTAGCCGGAGTTGGCGCGGCCATTGGCGAGGGTCACCATGACGGTGTTGGCCATGGGGGACTGCTTCTTCATGCGCTGAGAGATCAGGGTGTAGATTTCGGCATTGACCGAGGTCAGGGCGATGTCGCCGATCCCCAGCACGCCGAGCCGGAAAACCACCGGGTCGCTGTCCTGATAGGTGCCGGGCGCGCCTTCGCGTCCGGTGTTGGTACGTTGCCGTCCCGGGCAGGTCAGAGGCTTCTCGGCGCCCCAGATGGCGACGTCGCGGGACATTCGCCGCGTGTTGGTCATCACGCGGATGACTTCTTCGCCTAGCAGCGTGCCTTCGGCATCGATCCAGTGCTCGAAGCTGTCGGCGACCTTGGGGTCGAGCTTGCCATGCGGCACCTTGCCTTCCCGGAGAGGCCCCTCCACGGACTCGCGAACCAGCTCGTAGCCCGTAACGTTCACCCCCGATTTCGACGCCAGGGCGTTGGTCGAGGGACGCATCAGCAGCGGATTCTGATCGCCGGAGGCGCCTTGCGAGAAGACCATCACCATCTTGTCGTCAAACGCCTGCTCCACGTAACGGCAGGCGGCGCCGGGAAAATCGGCGCTGGTGATCCCCACCAGGTAGCCGTTCACCGGGTGCATCGCGTAGTTCACGTAGGCTGCGATCGGCTCGCCCGCAGGCGTGGTGAACTTGACCACAGCCACGGTCTTATCCGAAGGCGCATCCAGATTGGGAGCCTGCGTCCAGAGGCGGGTGTCTTCGCTGATCGAGTCGCGCGCCACGTTCAAGTAGGAGAATCCCGTCCCGAATCCCACCTGTGCGGGCTGGAGCTTTGCCTTCGCCTGGCGCACGCCATTCATGAGGGCGGCGACAACGGTAGCGGTAGGAGTTTGGGGCGGACGCATCTCGCCGCGGGCCGGCGGACCGGCCGGGATCGCGCTGTGCGAGTGCGTAGCGGACATGATGATGTTCTCCACCGGGCACCCCAGTTCTTCGGCGATCTGTTTGGATGCGGCTGCCCAGACATCTTCGCTGAGGCCGCCCTGGTCCGCCCCGATGAGCGCTGCCCGGGTCGCACCGTTGTCCAGCACAATGGCCCGGATATACAGATGCTCGTGAGCGTACTTTCCCGAGGGCGGGTACTCCGGGTTGACCGGGGGAGTGATGTCCACGCGGGCAGCGCCGGCGCGTAAGCTCCCATGCTGTGCCGCGGACGCGGCCGGAGCCATAGCGGAGACTGCAACTCCGAAGATTACGATTGCGAATTGAAATGCTTCATATTTCATATCGACCTCATCAGTGGGATAGGCCTCCCGGTCTGCCGGGCGCGCGAAGCGAGCCTGCGGCGCATGGGCAGGCAAGGCGGCCTGCCCCACGAAGCGTTAACGCGCACGGCGCAGTTCTTCCTGAACGGCGGCGATCAAATCCACGCCCGCCGAGTTGAATCGCTCCACGCGCACGGTATCGCCGATATTGAGCCAGAACTCGTCCTTGGGGTTGTATACGGGCCAGGTGGCCAGCCCCGCGCCGTTCGGATTACCTGTCTTGGCGAAGTTGGTCCAGTAAGCAGCGAGTGTGCCGGCCACATGCCGGTCCAGGTCCGTCCACGGGTAGTCCTTCATGCGAAGGTTATCGAAAACATAAATCACCTCGGAGAAATGCACCGCTCCCACGGGCGCGCGCGGATTGTTGCCGTTGCCCTCCGGATGCGGCGGCACGTGGCTGAAGAGGTAGAGGAACGCGGGCGCTTTGCCGGTAGTGGACTGCAACCGGGCCCAGGTGCGATGACCGGCGAAATTGATGTCGCGGTAGACATCGTGGTAGGCCTGCCTGGCCTGAGCGTCGTCGCGGGCCGGATAGAGTCTGAGCAGGGCATCGGCCTTGCCGCCAAACGTGTGCTTGACGTACGCGATGTAAGCGGCGAGCGAATCGGGGGCTGCGGCGCCTCGTCCAGCGGCGCCCGCCGGCGCGGCGCCGATCCCGCCAAGGTTGCCTCCCTCATCATTGGTCGCGCCGGTAATCAGGGCAATGTCGTTCTGCTTGCCCTGTGAATAGGTGGTGTACAGGTCTTGTGGCAGGAACCAGCCGTCGACAATCGCGCCGTTCAGCCCTTGCGGAGTCTTGATGGACGCCTCCAGCAGTTCTTCCGCCGGCGCGGCGCGGAGGGCAGCAAGGGACGACTTGCTGATCGTGTTTGCGAACTTCGTGCCGTTGGCCTCTGCCTCGGCGAGGCTGAGCATGCGGCCGAACGTGGTGTGCGATTCGGCGATAGCGCCGCGGGCCAGGCCCTTGAATAAAGGCGACGCGGCCAGAAAATTCACGCTGCGACTCCCACCCGATTCGCCCCAGATGGTGATCTTCGAGGGATCGCCGCCGAACTGAGCGATGTTGTTCTTCACCCATTGAATGCCGGCCAACTGGTCGAGCGAACCGTAGTTCCCGGAAGCGTGATGCGGCGATTCCTGCGTCAGTTCGGGGTGTGCGAACCAGCCGAACACGTTGACGCGATAGTTCATGCTGACCACGACCACACCCTTCCTGGCGATGGCGTTGCCGTCGTAGATGGGCTCGGCGGTGGATCCCGAGACGCCGCCACCGCCGTAGATCCAGACCAGCACCGGAAGCCGGTCACTCGCCGACGAGGCCGGAGTCCACACGTTGAGGTAGAGGCAGTCTTCGCTGGTGTGGATCAGACCGCGATTCCAGGAGCCGGTATTGGGGTTCAGCGGGCGCTGCATGCAGGCGGGAGAAAAGCGGTCGGCCGCGCGAACGCCCTGCCAGCCCACCACCGGTTGCGGCGCGCGCCATCGCAGGTTGCCGACCGGAGGCGCCGCGAAGGGAATCCCGAGGTACTCGCGGATTCCCCAGCCCCATCCTGGTGTGCCTGAAATCAGGCCGCTATCGATTTTGACGGGTTCTTGAATCGCTCCGCAGAGCGGTAATGCTAAAAACGCAGCCAGCGTCAATGAGATGATTCGCATAAGTCCCTTCCTGAAGCCAGGAGCCAGCTCAGCCTCCGGCGGCGCCGGATGGAACCGGGGTGTGACTTCCGCGGCCGCCGGGGATGGTGGCCGGTGGTTAATGCCCGGTGGCCGGTGTTGTGTGTTCTTCCGCACGGCGGCTTTAGGCTGGCGAGTGGTTGCTTCCACATCGCGCGCGACTGTCCATAACCAGCGGGGACACCATATTAGCGGAAAAGCAACTGCGTGAAGTCCCTCAGATACAGCCGCCAGTTGATCCACGTATGGCCTCCCTCGGTTTCATGAAACTCGTGGCGGATGTGGTGCGCCTGGAGCGTCTCCGCGAGCTTTTTGGGGCCGTCGTTCACGGTGCGGTCGTTTTTGCCCACACCGATCCAGAAGAGCTTCACCTGCTGGTTGGTCCTCTCCGGATCGGCAAAGAAGGCTTCGTTGCGACGCACGAAATCGGAGTTTACGCCGGCATTGACGCCCTCCTGCAATCCCATGCTGAAGACGCCGATCCAGGCGAACTTGTCGAGATTGGAGGGCGCAGTGCGTAAGGTCTCCGCCCCACCCATGGAAAGGCCGGCGATGGCGCGATTCTCGCGGGTGGCCAGAACCCGATAGGTGGACTCCACGTGCGGAATGATGCCGGTGAGCAGGTCGCTGACGAAGGCATCGTGCAGCTTGGAGATGGTGGCGATGCGCGCCGCGACCGCCTCCGGCGTAGTCGCGCCACGGCCGCCTCCCAGCGGATTGGTTACGCCGGGCAGGGTGATGCTGCCGTTGGGCATGACGACGATCATGGGCTTGATCTTCCCCTCCGCCAGCAGATTGTCCAGGATAAATCCGGCCCTTCCGATGGTGCTCCAGCCCGAATCCTCGTCGCCGCCGCCGTGGATGAGATAGAACACGGGATATTTGCTGTTGCCGCGCTCGTAGCCCGGCGGCGTGTACACATGCATGCGGCGCGGTCCGCCGAGCGTCTTCGAGTCGTACCAGACGGCGCGGACCTCTCCGTGCGGCACCGCCTGCACGTCTTCGTAAGCGGCTTCAGGACCGGGCACGAGGAACATGCTGTCCAGACTGGCCACACCTTGCTTGATCATCGGGTTTCGCGGGTCGATGGTGCGCACGCCGTCTACGTTGAATGAGTAGCTGTAGAAGTCCGGCACGAGCGGCCCTACGGTGAGCGACCAGATTCCCTCGTCGTCCTTCTGCATGGGGCCGGCGGTGCCGCGGCCTTGCGTCACGAAGTCGCCGGTCAGGGTTACCACGCCGGCTTTGGGCGCATAGATCCGGAACACCACGCGGTGGTCCGGCAAGACTTCCGTGGATTTCAGATTCGGCGGCCCGCCGGGCGGCTGGGCGAAGGCTGCGGCCACAAACAAGGGCGCGAGGGTATAAGTTCGGAACATGGTTCTCCTATCGGAACAGCTTAGGGGCGAGATCGGCCAGCGAGTGCCGCCAGACTTTCCATTCGTGCGCTCCGGGGAACGACGCGAACGTCACATTGATCTTGTGGCCCTGAAACTCTGCGAGCGCCTTCTTCTGGAAAGGCAGGCGCGGATCTTCGGTTCCGCACGACATGTAGAACAGTTTGAGCTTCTTATTGGTCGCCGCCGGATCCTTGTAGAAACCCGGCGAGATCTTCTCGATATCGAACTGGCCGTAGCCGGCGACGCCGCCAAAGATGCCGGAACTGAATTCGGCGATCCAGGCGAATTGGTCCAGGCTGGCCAGCCCTACGTTCAGCGTGGTGCCGCCGCCGGCGGAGAGCCCCGCGATGGCGCGGTTCTCGCGGTTTTCGATGGTACGGTAGTGCTTGAAGACGAACGGGATGATCTCCTCGATGAGTTCGCGCTTCAGCATAGGATAGTTGGCTCCACCGGCGCCGGTAGGAATTGGCGAAACGCCCGCTGGCGCGGTTACGCCCGGAGCGGGCGTGCCTGGCACATTGTTCGGCATGACGATCAGCATCGGCACGGCCTTTTTCTGGGCGATCAGGTTGTCCAGGATTACGCCCGCGCGCCCGTCGCGGCTCCAGTCCTGCTCGGCGCCGCCGCCTCCGTGCCAGAGATAAAGCACCGGAAAACGCTTCGCCGGCTGGCTGTAATAGTCGGGCGGCAGGTAGACGTAAAGGCCGCGCTGCGTTTTGCTCACGCCAGACGCATAGGTCTGGATGTTGACCGAACCGTGCGGCACCTCCTGCACCTGGTCGAAGCGCGGCGGATCGCCCGGGACTTCCAGCACGCTGGCATCGATCGATGCCCCGACCTTCATAATCGGGTTTGCCAGATCGATCGTCTTGGTGCCATCCACCAAGAACGAGTACGTGTAAATCTCGGGTTCGACCGGGCCGATGGTCACGCTCCAGACGCCGTCATCGCCCTTGGTCATCGGGTGCGATTGCGGGCCGCCCTCGCTGAAGCGCAAGATTACCTCCGCGGCTTTGGGCGCGCTGATCCGGAAGGTGACGCGATGATCGGGAAGCACCTCCGGGGAAACCATGCGGCGTGCCCCCGGCTGCGCAAAGGCCGCGGCGGCGCAGGCAAAGGCGAGTGCGAATCTCTTCATGAATCACGCTCCAGTCTCATGCGGTCCAGAAGTCGTCGCGCGTCGGCACGAACCGGACCGGCACCTCGGGGACGATGGGTTTGATCCAAAGGGCGAACTCGTCCATGCCTGCTTCCTCGCCGGCTTCGTGTGAGATGAAGATGGCGCCCTTCCTGGCTCCGGCGGCGATCGTGTCGCGGACGTATTCGTAGGAATCGGACTCGCGCGCTTCGCTCACCAGCAGGCAATCCACCTGGGGCAAGACTTCCATGTTGCCGGAGAGCGCGTGCGAGCCGCGTCCTACCGTGACCACCGGCAGGCTGGGATCGCCGATCACGCGGACGCTGCGGGTTTCCAACGTCCTGGCCACATACTTCGCCAACTCGCCAAGAGTGGTCGGCGGCAGCGTCCAGCGTTTCAGTCCGTCGCCGGTCGTGTACTGCACCCAGCCGAGGCGCTTATTCCAGCCGGTGAAGATGCCGTCCGGGACGCGGGCGTGCCAGTGGTCGTGCAAGCGCAGCACAGCCAGGTTATGCTCCCTGGCGTAATCGCGCTTCAGCTTGTAGAGCGGGTCGTTCTGCAGGACGTCGATCGAATCCCGGTCGCTCCAATACGTTGGCTCGTGGGTCACTACCAGGTTTAACCCCGCTTGGGCCGACCGCTGCAGCACGCTCAGGCTGGACATGAACGTCGAACTAATGCCGGTGACGACGGTATCGGGTCCGCCGGCCTTGAAAGTGTCCCGGTAAGAAGACTGGTTCCACGGCACGCCCAGGTTCTTCTTGATTCGCTCGAGGATCTCGCCCGCCGTGAGCTTGCTCTTCTGGGCGCGCAACGGAGTTCCCACTGCGGCCACGGCGCCGGCGATGCGCCCGAAGTCTCTTCTGGACAGTCCGGTCATTCCGCACCTCCGCGTTGGTTGGGCATCCACGCCGGCTCGCCGGTGGGAATCCACTCCACCGGGACATCCTGGTTAAACGACCGGAGCCAGTTCGCCATCTCGCCGGAACCCGGCTCTTCGGAAACTTCCTGCCCGAGCACGATCAGCCCTTTCTTCTGGCCGGACGCGACCAGGTCGGCGAAGTACGGGCTGGCTTCCCACTCGACCGGTTCGCCGATCACTACCAAGTCCACGCCTGGCTCCTCCAGGTGCTTTTCCAGGTCGGTGACCTGGTACATGCCGTGCGAAAGAGCGGCTTTCGTGACCCTGGTGCCGGGGTCGCCAATGATCCGGATGCTTTTCATTTTGAGCGTTCGCTTGATGCTCGCCGCGGTCTCTAGGAGGGTGGCGTGCGGCAGCGAGAAATACCCGTTCTCGCGAGTCCACGGCTCACCGCCAGAGGGCTTGTAGTGCTTCTCCCAACCGAGGGCGCGTGCCAATCCGACTAGTTGCCCGTCTGGCTTTCGCGCGTTCCAGTTGTCGAAGAATCGCCAGACGATCAGGTGGTTGGACTGGATGAAGTCTCGCTTGAAGCGGTAAGTGGAGTCGTGGTTCATCGACTCCTGCGCCGCACTTCGGTCCCCGCCGCGGCCGGCGGCCCAGAATGGCGCCTCGCGGCTGACAATCAGGTTCATCCTGGCCGCGACCGCGCGCCGCAGAACGTCCAGGCTGGGGGCGAACGAGGTGACGATACCAGTCACCTCGCTATCGCGATTTCCGGCGTGAAATACGTCGGCCGACTGGCTCTTCCAAGCCGCTCCAATCTGTTGCTGAATGCGATCGATTACCTGTTGAACGATAATGGCCATTTCGAGCCCCGATGCGCGCAATTCTAACACCCTGCTCCAGTGCAGTTGAGGCCAAACGAAAATGACACGGCGTTACTAAGACGGTAAGCTGTGAAACGGAAATGTCTGCCTTGACACGATAACCGTAACGGCTGAATCATGATGGCCGACCAAAAACCGCAGGCAAAATGCGAGAAGGAGCAGGTCGTATGCAGAAACGCAGCCGAATCGTCGGCGTATTGGTGTTGCTGATGGGAATCATGGCGCTCTTTTCAAGTCTGGGCAAGCCGCGTATCGAGGCTTTACATGGCACCGACGTTCTGGGGCTCATTGGCTCCGGCATGTGTTTCGGGGTCGGCCTGGTCGGGCTGCTCGGGCGGCTGAACGTGCGAGATTGAACAGGCTCTCTGGCGGCTCCCCGATTCGCATATCATTGCCTCTTCCGGGGCCAGAGCACGCCCTGGTCCTTCTGCGTCACGGGAGCCAATCCCTTGTAGATGAACTTCTGCACCCGCTGGCCGCGGTAGGTCTCGGTGGTATACAGGTTGCCCTTGGCGTCGGTGGCGATGCTGTGCACGCCATAGAACTGTCCCGGCTGCTGGCCTCCGTCGCCGAAACTCGTTAGCACTTCGAGCGTGTCCCGCGCCAGGATGTGCACTTGGCGATTTTCGCCGTCGGCGACGTAGACAAACTTCTGTTGCGGATCGGCGGAGAAGGCGATGTCCCAAACGGAGCCGGACCCGCGCGTCTGGGTTTCGAGGAATGCTTCCTTGACGAACGTCCCGTCCGGCTGGAAAACCTGAATGCGGTCGTTGACGCGGTCGCAGACGTACAGCAGGTCGTCGTGGGCGAGCATAGCGCAGTGCACCGGGTTGCGGAACTGCTGTGCCGGAGGGTTGCCCGGCTGGTAGGGGCCCAGGTCCTGGTCGCTGGGCTTCTTGCCGTAGGCGCCCCAGTGCCGCTTGTATTTGCCGGTATCGGCATCGAAGACGATCACGCGGTGATTGGCGTAGCCATCGGCGACGTAGGCTTCGTTGCGTTTCGGATCGACGAAGATCTTGGCCGGCAGGCGCAGATTCTCCACGTCGTTGCTGCCCTGGCTGGCTCCCGGTTTGCCGATCTGCATCAGGAACTGACCCGTGGGAGTGAACTTCAGGACCACGCTGTCGTGCGTGCTGAGCGAAGCTCCGGGAGCGGGCACACCTCCGCCATTGCCGCCGATCCAGATGTTCCCCTTGTAATCCACGGTGATGCCGTGGTTCGAATCGGGCCAGTCATAACCTTGTCCGGGACCTCCCCAATGGCCCACCAAATTGCCCGCCGCGTCGAACTCCAGCACGGGCGGCGCGGGCACGCAGCATTGCGAAATCGGCGGATTGGTGGTGGCATGCACTTCACCCGGCTCCAGCGACCCGGGGCGGTGGACGATCCAGACGTGGCCCCGCGCGTCCGTGGAGATGCCGATGGTCTGGCCCAGCACCCAGTGGTTGGGAAGCGGCTTAGGCCAGAACGGATCGACTTCGAATCGCGGGGCCATGGCGCCGGCCGCGTGGACGCGCCGGGTGCTTCCCGCTTGGGATAACAGCAACGCGGCGCCGAGGAACAGGCTGGCCGGCAGATACCGGGATCTCGAGTTCATGAGGTTCTCCGCTTACTTCCGGATGTGCTTCTCCAGCATACGGCGGCGGACCACCGCGCCGTAGACACTGCCTTCGGCATCCACTCCGATCCCTTCCGCGCCGCTGTGTTCCGGCCGCCGCGGTTCCATATCCTGGATGAACGCGCTCACGGTTCCGTCCCTGGCGCTGCCGATCCGGATGCCTTTGTTCCAGCCGCCGATTTCGTTTGCGCCGGTGTCGGGCCCCGACTCCGAATCGGCGACATATATGGTATCGTCCGGCGTAATCACGATGGCGCTGGGCCTGCCGAACTGCGCCCATTGGGCCAGATACTTGCCCGCCTGATCGAAGATCTGAATGCGGTTGTTGACGCGGTCGGCCACGAAGACGCGGCCGCGGGAGTCGAGCGCGATCGAGTGCGGCTCGCGGATCTCGCCCGGGCCGGTTCCTTTCTTTCCCCACTCGCGGAGATACTTGCCGTTCTTCGAAAACACGACAATGCGGTTGTTGCCGGTCGCCCCGGTTTGCGCGTTGCGATGACCGTCGGCGACGAAGATCGTGCCGTCGCGCGCCACCACCACGTCGCACGGCTGGTCGAAGGTGTCGTGGCTGGAGCCGGCCACGCCGGCCTTGCCGAGCGTCATGAGCAGCTTGCCCTCCGGGCTGAACTTGAAGACCTGGTGACCTTTGCCATCCGCCCCGCCGGCGTCCGTGACCCACAGATTGCCCTGCGGGTCGAGAGTCGAACCGTGGGGGAATACGAACATACCGGCGCCCCAGCTCTTCAGCTGCTTGCCGGACTTGTCGTACTTCAGGATGGGAGCTTCGGGCCGGCCGGCGCACGAGTTTTCGAAACAGCGGTAGACCACGAAGATCGAGCCATCCCGCGCCGGCTCCACCGCGGTGACCGCGGCGGGCCAGGCCGGGCCGCGCGATTTTCCGTCAGGCAGTTCGGCCCAGTCGCGCACCGTGCGGTAGGGTTGCGGCAAGCTGTCGGAGGGGAGCGATTGCGCCAACACGGACCAGGCAACCGCGATCCCTAACGGCGAGAGCGTCTTCATGCAAACCTCGCTTTCTGGCTGCGCCAGTAGACATTCTCTACCAAGCGCTCCCTCCGGCGGCAGGATGGGTGAGATACGCCGGTGCGATTCACCGCCATGTCACCTGCTCCTCGGGCCCAGGGTCAACTCGAACTGTAGCCAAAACCTTGGGAATTGTCGATGTAGCGCAGCCAGTCCGCCTGAAAGCAATATTGGGTGCTTCGGGAGATTCCCGGTGCAAGTGGTAGGGCCAGGTCGGCGGCGGTAGGCGGGTGGTCGCGACGTTGCTTCACGGTCCAGGCTACATCGCCGAAAGGCGTGCCCGTCGAAGGCCTGGTATTGCGGCAAATGCTTAACGTCACCACGCCGTCATCTTCGGTGACTTTGCGCATGCCATCACCGGGCTTCCGGTTCGGGTTGATATCGGTGTAGAGGGCGCCGGACCGAGACGCCTTGTAGACTTCAGCCTGCACGAAAAAGCGCTCCACATCGGGGACCTTCGTGCCGGCCGGAAAATTGCAAACGATGGTTTGCGAAAAGGACCTTCGGGGCCAACCCTCGCGCAGAGTTTGCTGCACGTCGATGCGTGCGCCGGGGGGAATTTGGTAATGCAGCCACTCCGGCCAACTTCTTCTGCCCCGTCAGGGCTGCGGCCAGGAGATCATTCGACTGGACGGACCGATGCCCGTGAACCTGGTCAATTCGACCTATGTACAGGAGTAGCTGGCGACCAGGTTACTGGACCAGGCTCAGGCGGAGCGGGCCGGGCGGCAGCGACGAATCGAGGAGGCACGCCGCCGGCTCGCACAAACGCTCGGTACGCTCGAGGTCAAAGCGAACGCAGATCTGGATCCTGCGTTTCGCCCCGCCGCAGTGAAGCTGTCGCAGCGCGCAGAACGCCTCGCCAGCGAGTCGCGTTGAAAGCCTGCCGGCTCCATCGTGGCGACCCCAACGTGGACATCACGAACTCCGGTTTCGGTACGGCGTTGCGGCGGGCGCCAACTTCACCGGCGGACAACTGGAGTTCGGACTTAGAATTCAATTTTAGGATATTATAATCCCAATGAACTGGACGCGGCGGGATTTCCTCAAAGCTGCGCTGGCTCTGCCCGCAGGAGCATGGCTGGCAAACTACCGGGCGTTGGCTGCGCCCTACACCAAGATGGTCAAGATCACGGCCATCAAGACGCTGCAACTCGACAATGTGGGCGACGGTTGTCTGATCCGGATCGAGACCGATGCCGGCCTGGCAGGCTACGGAGAATCGGGGATCAACTCGAAGCTGGCTCGCGACCGCATCGACACCATTCAGCGAGCCCTGATCGGACAGGACCCGCTGGCGATCGAGCGCCACTTTTACATGATGACCGCCCTGCAGTACTCGTTCGTCGCTCACATCCCAACCGTCAGTGGCATCGATATCGCCTTGTGGGACCTGGCGGGCAAAATTCTGGACAAGCCGCTTTACCGGCTGCTGGGCGGACCCATGCGGGCAGCCGCTCCCGTCTACTCGCACGGCAACATCGCCAACATGTTGGATGCCGGGGAGTGCCGCGCCTGGGCGCAGCGCGTAAAAGGGGAGCCCGAAGGATTCACCGCCTTCAAATTCGGGATCGGAGTCGGCGGCGGCGGCGGAGGCCGCGGTGGAGCGGGCGGTGGACGCGGCGGCGAGGGCGGCGGCCGCGAGCCGTTCGTGGAGACCCTGGACGGTTCGATGTTTCGCAAGGTCGGCAAGGGGTACGCCAACCTTCGCACCGCCGCCGGCGACGACATCGATCTGGCCATGCATTGTACCGGCCAGTTCGATACGCGCAGCGCTATTGGCCTGTGCAAGGCCATCGAGCCCGCCGATCCGCTGTGGATCGAAGATCCGCTGACCGTGAACTACTCGGAAGCGTGGCTGGAGTTGAAACGCTCCACGCGGGTGCCGCTGCTGGCGGGGGAGAAAGTCGAGTTGGTGCGCGGATTCCGGCCCTACCTGGATAACCAGGTGCTGGACATGATTCACCCCGACGTAGCTTACTCCGGCGGCATTACTGGCTGCAAGAAGATCGCGGACTACGCGGCACTCACCCGCACGCCGGTTGGCATGCACAGTGGACCGTGCTCGCTGATCCGCTTCTATGCGTCCGTGCATCTGGCGGGGGCGATTCAGAATTTCTTCAAGATCGAAAATGTCCTGGGCGAGTTCCGGGGATTCAAGGAGAAGATGGCAGCCGGGAAGGAGCCGGTGGTCCGCAAGAGCGTAATGGAGTTCCCGGAAGGTCCGGGGCTCGGCCTGGAGATCAACGAGGATTGGCTGCGGCAACACATGGCCAAGGGTGAGGCATGGTGGGGATGACACCCCTCGAGGACGCCGTCCCGATGCGGTGGCCCAGCGGTCCGTTGGAGATCGCCCGGCGCGAAACCAAGGAAAAGCTGGCTTCCGAAACCAGGCAGACTCTGGGACGGTGGCACCATCCGGCGGCTCTCGACATCCTGCAAGACTCACCCGTGGATTGCCTGGTCTTGAGTTGGGCGGCTGGCTTGCCGCAGGATGCCGTGCAACAGCAGACGGCCGCACCGCTCATCGAGGCCGCACGCGAGCGCGGTCTGGCGGTGGTGGGATGGGTAGACGATACCGGGGACCCGCGTGCCGCCATCACGGCGGCGAAGGCGGCAGGCCTTTCCGCCGTTGCCGTCCGGAACTTCAAGGGCGGGGCGGACATCCCGGTGATCACCTGGGGAAACCGAGCGGGCGTACCGTGGGAGTCAACGGCGCCGGTGCTGCCCATCCTGGACAATGTCTGGCCCGGTGTCGGGCAGGCTGCCGGCGGCGCGGGCGCATCGGCCGGCCCCACCAGCTTGCCCTGGCAGGATTCCAACGGTTGGTATATCCAACTCGCCCGCGCGCGCACTCCGGTGTCGATTTGGCTGATGCTCGACCCGCCAGGAAAAGGCGCTGTGGTCCCGGCGCAAAGTTACCTGCTGGCGGTCTGCGACACGGAGTCGGCCGGGGCGCGATGGGTCATCTCTTTTGACGATGCTTTCCGCACGGGGCTGGCGGAACAGAACGGCGAGTCTCTAAAAACCTGGAAGCGGATCGCGGCGGCCGCCTCCTTTTTCCGGAAGCACAGCGACTGGCGGGCCTTCCGCCCGATGGCTCTGGTCGGTGTGATTTCCGATTTCGCGGGCCCGAACCTGGATGTGAGCGGGGAGATATTGAACCTGATGGCGCGCAGAGACCTGCTGTTTCGCGTCATCTGGAAGTCGCAGGCCGCCGTCCAGCCGTTTGCCGGCTTGAAGGTGTTGCTCTATGCGGACGACGACCGGCCGCGTCCGGAACTCAGGCAAAAAGTGATGAGCTTCGTCGAACAGGGCGGGACTTTGATTGCTGGCCCCAAGTGGGGGCCCGAAGGAAAGCCTGTGGCGGGCGATATGCACCCCCGTTTCGATCTGCGGGCGATCGGCAAGGGCCGGCTGGCCCTCGCGAAGGAATCGATGGCCGATCCCTATCAGATCGCCGGCGACACCCAAATCCTGCTCAGCCACGCCAATGACCTGGTCAAGATCTACAACGGCGCCAGCACCGGCTGCACGAATTACACCGCATCGGCGGATGGCAGGAAAGCGCTGTTGCAGGTGCTGAGCTACGCCAGTGCGCGCCAGCCCGGTAAAACGAGCGTGTGGTTGCGCCAGAAATATCACAGCGCCAGGCTCTGGCGGCTGAACGCGGCATCGCCAACGCCGGTGGATCTGACGCCGGCCGAGGATTTCCCCGGCCTGGAGTGCCATCTGTCAGGTTCAGCCGAGAGCTACATGGCGCTGGAATTCGAAGGTTAGATCATCAATTGGAGGAGAGCCATGATCGAAATGAATCGCAGGACGTTTCTCGCGGGGATCGGGGCCGCCGGCATCGAAGCGGTGCGGCCGGCGCGCGCGTTTGCAGCCGCCCCCGCTTCGCCAGTCGCAGTCGCCAGATGCAAAGATTTCGGCGGCGAATTCCAAGCCTCGGCAGAGAAGATGTTCGATCAACTGGGCGGGATCGGCTCCCTGGTGAAGGGCAAAACCGTCGCCATTAAAATCAACATGACGGGAGGGCCCACCACACGGTTCGACGACCGACCCGCCGGCCGGACCCACTGGAGCCATCCCCGCACCGTAGGGGCCGTGATCCACCTGTTGGATCGAGCCGGCGCCCGCCGCGTTCGCGTGCTGGAGGGCGCCATGAGCTGGCCCGATTCGCTGGAAGAGTTCATGCTCAAGGCCGGCTGGGATCCGAACCTGCTCCTGAGCGCGGCGCCCCACGTCGAACTGATTAACACCAATCTTCCGTACAAGGGCGGGAAGCCCTACACCCGTTTCCACCCGCCGAACGGCGGCCACCTGTTCCCGGCATACGACCTGAACACCGCGTACGACGAATGTGATGTGTTCGTTTCCATGGCTAAGGTCAAGGAGCACGCTATCGCCGGCGTTACGCTCTCGATGAAGAACTGCTTCGGCATTACGCCCTGCACGATCTACGGCAACAGGGTACCCGTGGACGAACCCAGTCCGGTGCCGTATGCCGGGCGTCAGGAGATTGTGCACAACGGTGCGCGGCAGCCTCCCAAGAGCGCTGTGCCGGAGAAGAACCCCGGCAGCCCGCGCCAGGCCGGCTACCGCGTGCCGCGGTGCGTGGCCGACCTGGTGGCTTCCCGCCCGGTGCACCTGGCCATCCTGGAAGGCATCCAAACCATCACCGGTGCGGAACTGCCGAGGGCCAACACCCACCTGTGCGAACCTGGGTTCGTGGTGGCGGGGCGTAATTGCGTGAACACGGATGCGGTCGGCATGGCGCTGATGGGGTTCGACCCGAAAGCCGACCGCGGCACGGCTCCTTTCGAGCGCGCCGACAGCACGCTGCGTCTGGCGGAAGAGCACGGAGTCGGCACGCGCGACTTGAGCCGGATCGAAGTCATCGGCGCCTCCATCGAAGAGACGCGCTTCCGCTTCCGCGACGTTCAAGGGCCGGGGCTTGGTGCGTCGACTCCTTCGCGTGGGTAGCAAAAAAATCACGCGGCAGTGCTGGTGACCGGGGTTCCGTATCGAAGCAGGCATGCTTGAAATGGCGTAAGCGGCGCTGCCGGAAGCACGGCCCAAGCAGGGGTTGAGGTAGAGAGATGAGAACCAATCGTCGCAGTCTGCTGAAATCCTTCGGCGGCGCCTGGGTTGCAGGCCTCGCCACCGCGCGCGAGCAGCGCGCGCAGGAGGCGGCCGCCCGCGCCGCTCGCGGCATGCCCGCGCCCAAGATTAAGGACATCCGCGTGATCGAGACGCAGCCTGCCGGTGCGCGACTCTCGGTGGTGAAGATAATGACGGATCAGGACGGGCTGTACGGGTACGGCTGCGCCACGTTCACGCAGCGCGCCGAACTGGTGCGGCCGGCGGTGGAGCGCTACCTCAAGCCGCTGCTGCTGGGCAAAACCACGGACCGGATCGAGGACATCTGGCAAACCTGCTACAACAGCTCCTACTGGCGCAACGGACCGGTGCTGAATAACGCCATCAGCGGGATCGACGAGGCGCTGTGGGACATCAAGGGCCGCCAGGCGGGCATGCCGGTGTACCAACTGGCCGGAGGCAAGTGCCGCGAGGCCGCCGAGTGTTTCGCCAGCGCGCGCGGGTCGGACCCGAAGGCCGTGATCGAGTCGTCCAGGGAACTGGTGAAACGGGGCTTCCGGTGGATTCGCGTGGGTGGCGGCGGCGGCGAGGGTGGAGGCTCCGGCGCCGCCGCTGCGGCGCGTTCGCCGAGAGTGCTGCACAACCGCCCCGTCTACGACCGCGAAGCTTCGTACCGCCGCACCCTGAAACTATTGGAAGCCTGCAGCGAGGAGTTCGACGGCGAGATCCAGTGGGCTACCGACATGCACGAGAAGTACGATCCGCGGCAGGCCGTGCAGTTCTGCAAAGCGGTGGAGAAGCTGAACATCTTCTTCATCGAGGACCCGCTCTCGCCCGAAGATCTGGCCTACTTCCGCCAGATCCGGCAGCAGTGCACCACGCCCATCGCGATGGGCGAGCTTTTCAACAACCCGCACGAATGGCAGCCGCTGATTCAGGAGCGGCTGATCGATTACATCCGCGTCCACGTCTCGCAGGTGGGAGGCTTCACGCCGGCGCGCAAGATCGCGCTGCTGGGGGAGAACTTCGGCGTGAAGACAGCATGGCACGCGCCTGGCGACCTCTCGCCGGTGGGCCACATGGCCAACGTGACGCTGGACGTGGTGAGTTACAACTTCGGCATCCAGGAATGGGGCGCCTTCAACCCGAGGGTTCTGGAGGTCTTCTCGGGCTGCGCCGAGATGAAGGACGCCTACCTGTGGGTCAGCGAGAAACCGGGTTGGGGCGTGGAGGTGGATGAGAAGGCGGCGGCGAAATATCCGTTCACCGATCCGCCGGGCGCGCGCTCCGGACTGAACGGCGGCTGGTCCGACGTGCGGCTGGCGGACGGCACGGTGATCAAGCAATAGGCGGAGCGGCGGCCGGGCCGCTCAGCGTACATTCAGGTGACTTGAGTCTTGGTCGTCCAGTTCCGCGGACGAGGGCGTGGTTGTCTGACGTGCTGTTGGCTATGCCCGGGCTGAAGCCTCCTGTGAAGGGTACCGGAGTAATTCATCCCGGACCCGTCTCCAGCGGCCTGATGCTTCGCGATCTGAGACAAGACTGCCTTCTGCTTCCTACCCTGCGGTTTGCTGAATATGGATTCGGCTGGGGTTGGGCGGTGCTGCCCCCACCCTACACTTTCCAGTCGTCCCGGCCGATAGATGAGATATTGGAGCCTTTGATGACCGAATTTCTACCGTTCGCTCGTCCACAAGAGCCCTGGGCACTGCGGCTGGTGCCGCCATTCCCCGCTGTGGCACATCGCGTGCTAGCCCTCGTCGGCAACGATGATGTCAGCGTCCAGGAGGTCGGTAAACTCGTCAAAATGGACCCGTCTTTCTCCGCCGAGTTGCTGCGCTTCGCCAACTCGGCCCTGTTTGGGTCCCAGCGCGAGGTCCGCAGCTTGTCGCACGCCATAGCGATGGTCGGCACGGAACGTGTCAAGACGATGGCGACGCTGGTGGCCATGAACCGGATGGTGCGATGCTCGGTACGGATAGAGGCGCTGCGCAAGGTCTGGATCCACAGCCTGGTCACGGCGATCGTTGCCGAAGAGGCGGCGCGGGTCGCGCGGCTTTCCCGCGATAGCGCCTACACCCTGGGGCTGCTGCACAACCTGGGCACGCTGGGGCTCATGTCCGCCTACCCGGACGAATACTCCCGCATGCTCGAGGTTTCCAACGATTACGGTTTCAACCTGCTGCAAACGGAGCGCGACCTGTTCGAGATCGACCACTGCCTCGCCGGCGCCTACCTGGCTCAGGACTGGGACTTCCCCGACGAAATGGCCGCGGCCATCGCGACCCACCACGACAATCCGGCGCCGGGCGAAGTGAGACTGGACAACCTCGTTCGCGTGAGTTGGCGGATGGCCGACACGCTGGGATATGCGGCTTTTTCTCCCGACAGGCGCTGGGACTACGAACAGCTTCTGATTCTGGTACCGAACGCCGAATCCTCCTGGCTGGCAGCGGCGCCGGAAGACGTCAGGGCGGAGTTGGATACACGGTTGGCAGCGGCGCCACTGTAGCCGGAACGACACAGGCCGGGAGGCCCGTGCTACGGCGGCTTGCGCAGCCAGAGATAGCAGTGATTGCCCAAGCGCGCGGCGCGGGGCGCGCGCAGCAGCCAGAGATCCAGGTAGCGCAGCGGAAACAATAGCCACCCGGTCACCAGGTGTGCGGCCCTCCGCCACATACGCCAGGGAAGCAGCAGCTTGACATATTCGATGGCGAAAACCAGGAGCGTCGCCGTCGCTCCCGTCCGCCAGCCTTCGGCGACCACTTCCAACCCGCCGGCCAACTCCTTCAGGCCATCGGGCGTGAAGCGCCGGTAATCCTTCGGATACTCATGGAACGGGTGGCAGAACGGCGTCACCAGGTGCGCGTATCCGCCGGGCGCCAGCACACGCTCAATCTCGCGTACCACCCGTTGGGCATCGCGCACGTGCTCCAGCACGGCGTCGCACTCCACCCGCTGGAAGAGCCCCGGGGGGAAGGGCAGTTGCTCGGCATCCGCCACGACGTCCACACCCGGGATCGCCAGTAGATCGAGATTGATGTAGCCATCCACGAATCTTCCGGCTCCGCCGATGTAGAGATTCCAGCGGCCCAGCGGGAAGTCCTTTGGCTCCCGCGGATTCATCACGAAGGGCGCGGGCGGTTCGAGCAGCCGCCGCCACCGCGAGCCCCGCTCCCGGTAGACCTGCTCCAGCCAAGCGGTATCTCTCACTTAGGAGCCCCGCGGAAACGGTTCAAGGCCGCAAGCCAACAGTGACATCCCTTCACTTCGCCTTAGGCAGCATCTTGACTTTGACCGGGAGCGAGAACAGATCGTCCTTCAGGTCTTTATTGATTTGCACCGAGTCGGAATAGAGCTCGAAGATCTTATCGCCGTTGCGTTCGCGCCGTATGCTGATGGGCCACCGCACGCCATTCACGTTGTGGAAGTTGGCGAACGTGGATACCTCCGTGTCGAAGTCTTTGTAGTCCGGGTTGCGGCGCTTGAAAATTTGGCGCTCCGGAAACTTGGTCAACTGGTTGAAATATACCGTCACCGTGAGCCCGTCGGCGTCCGTGATGTCAACGATCTCCACTGGCCGGCTTTCATACAGATCCGCTCCGCGCGAGTAGAAGTCGATTCCCGGCTCGTTCAACCGCTGCCGCAAAATGTAGAAGACGTTGCGCAGCGTGGCATCCTTGTACGAGGTGTAGCGCTTGTCTTCGAGCGCCTGCGCCCCGTGGAACGTAACATCCCACGCGCCGTTTTCCGTAAATAACACGGCAGCCGATTCGTCTTTAAAGAACGCTTGCCGCTCGCGCTGCGACAGTTTTCCGGGAACCGGCGCCAGGTACCGCGTGTAGATCTTGACCAGCGAGAGCCCCTGCAGGCGTTCCAGGTAAAAGGAATAGGCGCGGCCCGATTCCACGCGGTCTTCCATGTGCAAATAGGCGTCTCCGCCCAGCGCCTGCAGGGCTTCGTACACCACTCGTTTACCGCGCTGCTGAGCGGTTTCCGCCGCGGACGCATAGGCTGCCAGCGCGCAGCCGGCGATCAGGATTGCGATTGTTTTCATTGGGGCCGCCTGGCGAGCTCGAGAGTCTTCAAGCCCGAGTTGATCTTGTATTCGGTAACCGATACCTCGGCGAACTTCCGGCCGCCGCGCGTGATCGCGATCTTGTGCGGAACCTTCACGCCGCCGATTTCGCGGAAGTCGCCGTATTCTTCCTTTACCCTCACCGGCGCTCCGGTTGCCTGGGCCAGGTCATACCGCACGAAACGGGGCAGGCTGGTCTCTTCGTCAAACTCGACCGTGGCGATCTGGCCCGCCGGGTCGCTGATCTCCACCGCCGCGCCGTCCAACGCGTTCACCGTCCGTTCCCGGATCTGGTCGCTGAGCAGCAGGCGAAAATACAGCCGGAACAGGTCGCCCTGCACCTGCCTCAGTTGGCCGCCGCCCAGGCCGCCAAAACCCTGCGGCGTGGCAATCCAGCCGGCCCGGCCATCGAAGTAGACCGAGATCTTGCCAGCCTGCACCACGCTCTCCTGGCGGAGCAGATTGGGGGCGATCCACCTCTCGATCTGCGTGCCCTTCAGGCCGCCGTTGTCGGTGCTCAGCAGGAACTCCGCCACCTCGGTGTAGTCCTTCACCGCCGCCAGCCTTTCGGTGGACCCGGCCGCCTGCTGGGCGCGCAAGAGCATCTGCCTGCCGCGCGCCATACTGGATTCGTCGCCCTTCGTGGCTTGCGGCTTGGCTTCGGGAATCGTGAGGTCGAGCTTCTGTACCGAGGTGTTCAGCGACTCCAGCCCTTGTCCGAACAGGATCGGATTCCCCACCACCACCATCGTCAGCTTGGCCGGGTCGAACCTCTGTCTGGCCACCCGCATCACGTCTTCGCGCGTGACCGCGGACACGGCTTTCTGGTATTGCTGGAAGAAATCCCTGGGGTATCCGTAATACTCGTCGGTAACAGCTCCCGCCAGAATCTTGGCTCGGCTGTCGAAGGCGAACACGAAGCTGTTGAGTGCGGCTTCTTTGGCGGTGCGGAGCTCCTCCTCGGAAACCTCCGCGGTGCGCATCCGCTCCACTTCTTCGCGAATCGCCTTGAGCGCGTCCACCGTGGAAACGGCGTCGACGCTGCCGGCAATCTGGAACAATCCGGGATGGCTGAAGTCGGCGGCCCACTGCGCGGAGATGTCGTACGGAATGGCCATGCGCCGGCGAATCCGGTCGAACAGGCGGCTGTGCGATCCGCCGCCCAGGATCCGCGCCGCGATCTCCACGGCCGCACAGTCCTTGTCGCTGAACTGGCCGCCCAGGTGTCCCACCGCCAGAAAAGTCCGAGTGGCGTTTTTTTTCTCGGCCAGATAGACACCGGAGGCGGCTCCCCCGTTGAGTTTCGGGAATTCCGGAACCGGGGGCTGCTCTACCGTCCAGCCGGCAAACAGCTCCGTGATCCTGGTCTTCATGGCGGCGGCGTTGAAATCGCCCCAGATGGACAGAATCAAATTTTTCGGGAAGTAGTAGCGTCGGTGGAAGCTCTGCAGGTCGGCGCGGGTCACGCGGTTGACGGTGTCGTATTGCTCCATCCAGCCGAAAGGGTTGTCCTTTCCGTACAGGATTGTGCCCAGCTCGCGCAGTGTCGCCTTGCCGGCATCGTCGTTCCGGCGCGCAATCGCGTCGGCGGCCTGCATCTTACGCAAATCGATTTTGTCGCTGCCGAACTCGGGGCTCGTCAGGACATCCCGAAAGACTTCCAGCACCTGGCCGGCATTTTCCTTCACGGCAGAGAACGAAAGCGAGGCGGCGGTTCGATGGATGCTGCTCTCCATGGTGGCGGCCAGATTCTCCAATTGCCGATCGATCTGGTCGCCGGTCTTGGACCCGGCGCCGCCGGTGCGCAATACCGCCGCCGTGAGGGCCGCCAGCCCGATCTTGTCCGGCGGGTCAAACAAGGTGCCGGTCCGAATCAGCACCTGTCCGGCCACCAGGGGCAACTCGTGATCTTCCAGTAAGTAGAGCCGCATGCCATTGGGCAGCGTCACGGGTTCCAGGCTTGGAGGCTGAATCGGCCGCAGCGGCGGATACTTGAGGTCCTTGGGAGACGGCTGCGCCGCCGGCTTCGCTCCTCCCGCCGGACCGCTCGCTACGCGCGGCGCCGTTTGGGCCTGCACGCTTGCGCCGCTTAGGACCAGCAAGGGCAGCAGGGCATGCGCCATTTTCCGGGTCATCGTTTGCCCCCGGCAGCGGCCGGCGGCCGAGGCGGCGCGGTGTAAGCCGTGGTGCGGTTCACCGCAACGAAGTATTTCCGGGCTACGCGCTGCACATCGTCGGCGGTGACCTTGTCAAGCTGGTTGAAGGAGGTGAACATGGTGCGCCAGTCACCGTAGCCGGCGTAGTACAGGACGAGTAACCTGGCCAGTCCGCTATTGCTGCTCGCCATCCGCAACGCGCCTGCCCGCGCCTGGGTCTTGGCGCGCTCGAGCATACCGGCGTCCACCGGATTGGCCTGGAAGACGGCCAGCAGGTCGTCCAGCGCCTTTTCGTTCTCCTCCACGGTGTGGCCCTGCGATGGCGCCAGCAGGAACGTGAACAGGTTGGGATACCTGCCGCCCGGGAAAGTGGCGAGCGCCTGCACACTCGTCGTAAGCCGCTTATCCTCCACCATCTCTTTGTATAGCAGGCCGGAGGGGCCCGATAGGATGAGTTGGATCACGTCGAAGACCGCGTCGTCTTGGTCGTATTGGTCGGGCCGCTTGTAGCCGACCGCGGCAATGGGTTGGGTGGGCAGATCGATCGCCGCAATTTTGGGACCAGGCTGCGGCGGTTCCTGGGTGTGCCGGATCGGAGGCAGCGGTTTGGCCTGCATGGGGCCGAAATAACGCTCCGCCATGCGCTTGCTTTCCGCGGGGTCCACATCCCCCACGATGGCTATCGTGATATTTCCGGGAACGAAGTACTTGTCGAAGAAGGTGCGCGCATCGCCCCGCCGCAGGCTGGCGATGTCGCTCGGCCATCCACCCGGCGGGTTCCGGTACGGATGCACTGCGAAAGCCGTGGAAAGCAGAGACTGCGTCAACAGTCCCTGTGGTCTGGACTCCACCTGCTGGCGGTACTCCTGCAGCACCACCTCGCGCTCCCCGTAGAATTGCCGGAACACCGGGTGCAGAAAGCGCTGCGACTCCAACAGGAACCAGAGTTCGAGACGGTTGGACGGCAGACTGCAAGCGTACTCGATGGAATCCAGGCCGGCGGACGCGTTCAGTCTCACTCCGCCGTTCTCTTCCATGGTGCGGATATGATCGTTGGGCAGCACGTACAGATCGGCCCGGTCCACCGCCACCTTCAACTGCGTTTGCAGCGTTTCGATCCGGCTTTGGTCGGCCTTGACGGCCTTGTTACGCTCGGCATCCAACCGGTCATAGACCTCCTCGATGGCGTCCATCGCTTTCTTCTCGTCCGACCAGTTTTTGGTGCCGATCGTTTCCGTACCCTTGAACGCCAGGTGCTCGAACATGTGGGCGAGACCGGTTTGACCCGCGGGGTCGTCCACGGCGCCGGCTCTTACGTAGGTATGGAACGAGACTACCGGCGCTTCATGCCGTTCCGCCAGGATGAAATGCAGCCCGTTGGCCAGGGTGAATTCAGTGATCTTCTTTTCGAACTCCCTAACGTCTTGTGCCCCGAGGACGAGAGCCACCGCCAGCAAGTAGAAACAGAGCCGGAAAGCGTGCACGTTGTTCGCAGACTCCTATATTCTTTTTGAGAATACCAAGCGCCGCCAACCACGGTCAGCCGCCTGTGGTAGTAGACGCCCTACGACGAACGTTAACCGGCGTTCTCCTTAGTTTAGAACTGCGAGTACCCGGCAGGTACCGCCATGACTTTTGTTTCGGCCGGCCGGACCAGCATAATCGTTGCGTTACATCACGAGCCCATTATGAATTCCAGCACGGCCTTGGAACAACCAATCCTCCCGGAAATTGGCGGGGATCGGCGCGGAGATCGGCGTTACGCTCTTCACCTGGATCTGAAGTGGAAGCTGGTGCGCCGCCGCCGGGTTCTCGATACCGGTTCCGGCGCCACGCTCGATCTGTCCAGCAGCGGCATTCTCCTCGATGCGGGCCGGCATCTGCCGGTTGGCCTCACCCTGGAACTATCGGTATCCTGGCCAGTGCTCCTTCACAATGTCGCCCCGTTGAACTTGTTTGTTTCGGGCCGTATTGTGCGATCCGATGGCCGCCTGGCGGTGATCAAGATGGTGCAGCACGAGTTTCGAACGGCCGGGACCGCCGCCGAGCAGCGAAGCGTCGCCACCGCTGCTGCTGCCCAGGCGTCCAGGCATCTGCCGACCCCGGTAGTCCTTTTCGGCGGTAGCGGCAAGCGCTATTAGTCCCTGGCAAGCAGCTAGTTCTTGATGGGAACAGTCGTCTTACCCGCAGCCACAGTGCCGCCTACGTTCAAGACAATGCTCGCATCGCCGTCGGGAAGCGTCGCAGGGAGCTTCATGTTGACCTGGTACAGGCCGCAGATCGATTGCGGCGAGACGCCGGCGTATAAGATGTCCGGCGAAGGCACCATCACGCCGCCGACGGTGATGGCGACCGCGGCGGTGACCTGCGCGGCAGCCAGCGGAATATCGCCGGGCGCGAAGGCCGGATTCGTCGGGCCGAATCCAGTGGCGTAGAACACGATGATATCGCCGGGCTTGGCTGCGACGCCGCCGGGCACCACCGAAGAGTCGGCAACGATCTTGGAGCCATCCGCGGAGGTGGCGGCGATGCTGGTTCCGTTGAACGTGAAGATCGCCGGCGCCAAAGCCTGTTGCGTGGTGATGGTGATGGGATCGCTGCGCAGTTCGTTGGCCGCGCCGGGATTGGCGATGACCACGACGCTGGCGGACCCGAGTCCCGCCAGGGCGGGCGCCTGCAGGTTGATCTGGTCCTGCTGCACGTACGTGATGGGGGCGTTCTGCCCGTTGATAGCGACCGCGATGCATCCCAGTGACTGGGGAAACCTGTTGCCCACAATGTCGCCCCGGGTGACTAACCTGGTGTTACCTGCCGTTGCGAAGTTACTGCCGAAAACGCTCATCATCGCGCCCACGTTCCAGGGGGCCTGGAAGGATGCCCCGTTGAGCGCGCCCTTCACGGCCGGCTTCTGAGTCAGTGTGCAAGGCGGAGAGATGCGGCGTACCGTGGTGTAGATGCGATCGCCATTGAATGTCCCGTCGCCGTTCGCGGCGTTGCCCGCGGCGTAGAACACGATGTCGCCGGCGTCGTTGGCGGGCGGCGTCCAGTCGATCGAGAAAGTGAAGCCGGCGCCCGCATCGGTGCGCGGCGCATTGAAATGTTCGGCAAACTCCGGCTGTCCGGTTGGACACGGGGCCAGAGAGCCGCGAGGCGAACCGTCGTCGCAAATGACGCGCGCCACATCGTTCGGCGTGAAGTTGCCCGCGATCTTCGACTCATCGCTGACCAGCCGGGCGGTGAGTTGGAAACCCCAACGTTGAGCCTGCGGATGCGATACGGTCACTTTGATGGTCTGCTTCACGCCTGGCGTGTAATTCGAAACGTCGATGCGCACGCTTCCGAGCGGGTCGGAATTCGCCGGCGCATAAGTTCGGTGACAAGCAGTACAGTTCCCTCCCCCGTCAATCGCAGCGCCCGTGCGCTTAGGCGGTGGACCGGTGCTGAACCCCATCAATGCAATTGGCATAGCGCCAATAAGTGAGACTAATACCCGTTTCTTCATAGTTAGATATGAAGATAGCATCACCTGGTTTGAACAGAGGGGGACGGTTATTGGTTTTACAAGACTTTGACAACCTCCTCACAGGAAGCGGAAATAGACGTCCGCTTCAGAGCGTCGCGCAGCCTGGAACGCTTTGTGATACTTCTTAACTCATGAACAAACGGAACGGATCGGGCCGACGGACGTTTCTCCAGCAGGTGGCGCTAGCGGCGGGCGCGACGCAGGTGGAAGGATCCGCCCAGCCGGCAACCACGCCGCCGGCGAAACCTGCTGCGGCGCCTGACGTCGCCTATCCCAGGGTATTCACCGGGCGGCAACTGAAGATGCTGGCCTTTCCGCTCGGGGGCGTCGCGGCGGGAGCGGTAAGCCTGGGAGGCCGCGGACAGCTTCGCGATTGGGAGTTCTTCAACAAGCCGGATAAGGGCGCGGCGCCGTCGTACGCCTTCCCCAGCATATGGGCGAAGGCCGGCAGCGCGAAGCCCGTGGCGCGTGTGCTGGAATCGCGGTTCCAACCTCCCTATGAAGGCGCCAGCGGTCTTGGATCGAACAATGCTCCCGGGCTGGTGCGGCTGGCGTCGGCGACGTTCACGGGCGAGTTTCCGCTGGCGCGCATCGACTTCCACGATGACGCGCTCCCGGTTCGCGTCTCGCTCGAGGCCTTCACGCCGTTCATTCCGCACGAACCGGACGATTCGGGGCTGCCGGTGGCCATACTGCGGTATCGTGTGACGAACCCGGGGCGGGTCGCAGCCCAGGTGGGAATCGCGTGGTCGATCGAAAATCCTACCGGCCACACCGCAACGGACACGCGCTCCAACGAGCACCGCAAGACCGGCGATCTCGAAGGGCTGCTCATGACCAACCCCGAACTGCCGGACACCGATCCGCTCAAAGGCAGCTTCGCGCTGTCCCTGATGGGTGCAGGTGACGGCAGCGTGACCTGGCTGCGCGGATGGGAGCGCGGCCGGTGGTGGAATTCGCCGATGCTGTTCTGGGACGATTTCTCCGAGGATGGTGAATTGGGTCCCGAACCGGCCACCCTCAACGCCGTGGGCGCGCTGTGCCTGAAGAGGACGATTGCCCCCGGGGCTGCGGGCACGTTCACCTTCCTGCTGGCGTGGCATTTTCCGAACCGCACGCCGCGGCGCTGCGGTTGGACCGCGCCCAAAGGCGAGGAAGACACCCTCATCGGCAATTACTATACGAAGCGCTTTGCGGGCGCGTGGGAAGCGGCCGGGTACGCGGCGCAGAATCTGCCTCGGCTGGAGAAGCAGACGCGCGCATTCGCGGCGGCCCTGCGCGAGAGCACGCTGCCGGCCGCCATCAAAGAAGCGGCCAGCGCCAACCTTTCGACTCTCGTGACCACCACGACCTTCCGCACGGCCGACGGCGAGTTCCACGGCTTCGAAGGAGTGAACGACAGGTCGGGCTGCTGCTTTGGCAGTTGCACGCATGTGTGGAACTACGAGACCTCGACGCCGTACCTGTTTCCGAGCTTTGCGCGATCGCTGCGGGCCGCCTCATTTGGTTACGATCTGGACGACGCCGGCGCCATCCACTTCCGCCAGATGCTGCCGGCTGGCAAGCAGCGGTCGGGCTTCGCCGCGGCCGACGGGCAGATGGGGCAGATCATGCACGCCCACCTGGATTGGGCGCTTTCCGGCGACACCGAATGGCTGCGCGGAATCTGGCCGCGCGTGAAGAAGGCCCTGGAGTTCGCTTGGGTGCCAGGCGGTTGGGACGCCAACCGCGACGGCGTCATGGAAGGCGTGCAGCACAACACCTACGACGTGGAGTTCTACGGACCGAACCCCATGTGCGGCATCTACTATCTGGGCGCACTGCGCGCCGGCGAGGAGATGGCACGCGCCGTGGGCGATGACGGGTCGGCGGCCGAGTACCGGCGGCTGTTCGAGAGCGGGCGGCAATGGATCGACGCCAACCTCTTCAACGGCGAGTTTTACGTACAAGAGATTCAAGGAACGGATAAAGACAAGATCGCCCCCGCGTTGATGAGCACCATGGGGTCGGAGGACACCGTCAATCCGCAATTCCAGGTGGGCGGCGGATGCCTGCTGGATCAACTGGTGGGCCAGTATCTGGCCGAGGTGGCCGGGCTGGGCGACCTGGTCTCGCGCGCCAACATCAGAAAGACGCTGGCCTCCATCTACCGTTACAACTATAAGCGGACGCTGGCGAATCACGACACGGTGCAGCGCACCTTCGCGCTCAACGACGAAGCGGCCCTGGTGGTCTGCGACTACGGCAAGGCAAAGAGGCCGCGCATCCCGTTCCCGTACTATGCCGAGGTCTTCACCGGGCTGGAATACGTGGCGGCCAGCCACATGTTGTACGCGGGGATGACGCGCGAAGGCGTCGAGTGCATTCGCAGCGTCCGTGCGCGCTACGATGGCGAGCGCCGCAACCCGTGGGACGAGGCCGAGTGCGGGCATCACTATGCCCGTGCCATGTCGGCATGGTCGGGCGTGCTGGCCTTGAGCGGCTTCCGGTATCACGGGGCTAGCGGCGCGGTTTCCGTGATGCCGCAAACGGCCGCGCCCGATTTCCGCTGCTTCTGGTCGACGGCCACCGGATGGGGAACGTTCTCGCTGACTACGGCCCGGTTGAGCCTGAAGGTGGATCACGGAACGCTGGCGTGCCGGCAGTGCGTGGTTCGGAGCCGGACCGCGAAAGCCTCGGTCAACGGTAAGGCGGTGGCCCACACGGTGAACCGCCAAGGACAAGTGGAGTTCGCCGCCGCCGTGGAGCTGCGCCAGGGTGATGAACTGAGCTTGGAATTCGCCGGATGAGCCAGCGGCCGTTACTGGTGATGGTCGGCGGATTTCTCGGGGCGGGGAAGACCTCGCTCATCCTGACGGCGGCCCAGAAGCTGCAGCGGCGCGGCCTGCGCGTGGCAGCGATTCTGAACGACCAGGGCGAGGACCTGGTGGATACCCAACTGGTTGCGCAAAACGGCGTGCCGGCCGGCCAGGTGACCGGAGGCTGCTTCTGCTGCCGGTTCGGCGATCTGGTGGAGGCGGCCGACCGGCTGAGCGCGCACCAGCCCGACGTGATTTTCGCCGAGGCCGTCGGGAGTTGTACCGACATCGTGACCACCACGCTGCATCCCCTCCTGCGGGACTACGGCGATCGCTTCCGCGTGGCGCCCTTCACGGTGTTGGTGGATGCGCTGCGGACCGAAGCGCTGCTGGCTGACGAGGACCTGGCCTTTCTCTGGCAGAACCAGGTGGACGAAGCCGACCTGGTCTGGTGTACCAAGGACGATCTTTGGAACGGATACTCCGGCGACCTGCCGCACCTGAGCGCGCGCACCGGCGAGGGCGTCGACCAGTGGCTGGAACAGGTGATGGGCGAAGAATCGCCGGTGGGCGGGAAGGCGCTCACAATCGATTACGGCCGCTATGCCCGCGCGGAGGCGGCGCTGGCCTGGCTGAACGGCAGAGCTATGGTGCGTCCGCGCCCCGCCTGCGCGCCGGCAATGATAGTCGGCCCGCTCCTGGATGACATCGATACCGCGTTGAGCCGCGCGGGGGTTCGGACGGTTCACCTCAAGGTGATGGGACAGTGCGAGACCGGTTACGTGAAAGCGGCGCAGTGCCGTAACGGGCAGGAGCCGGAGGTGGAGGGCGTGCTGGACGCTTCACCCGCGCACGAGCATGAAGTGCTTGTCAATCTGCGCGCGGTAGGCGACCCGGAAGTGTTACGGGCCATCGTGGAGAACGGCTTCGCGGCGCTGCCGGCGGTCGTGGAATGGCGGCTGCTCCAGAGCTTCCGGCCCGGCCCGCCGGTGCCGGCGGCGCGAATCGTTGACGGACCTGACTGCTAATCCGACGATGGTGGCTAACTAAATCGGAGCTCGTGAGCTGATCGAAGATTAAGGTGAATTCAGTCCCAGCTCGCAGCGAATCCAGATCTGGGGAAGTCAGCTCGCTGCTAGCCGGCCTTTCTTTTGGTTGGGGGCTTGCGCCTCCTCTCTTCGCTGAGTGCCCGCTCGAGCAAAGTCTTGATTACCGCTTGCCGGCTGATATTCAAACGGGCCGCCCGCTCATCGAGTTCTTGCAGCATCCCTTGACTCAGATCGACATTCACGCGCCGGACCGGTCTGACCACAGTGAACTTGTTGGTGAAGTAGGCAGAAATATTTTCGCCGCGAGAAGCCATCTCTGCGATTTCATCTGCGGTAGGTGCGGTCTTAGACGTTTTCGGCATAGCTTTGCTCTTCCTCCTTGGTGGCATTCCAGGCTGTTACCAGGTGATAGTATTCGCCCTCGGCGTCATGCCTGATTTCGAAAATCACGGAACAAAGGCGGCCACCGTACCACCCGATCGCGCGGTACTGTTCCGGATCATCGTTCTTTTGGTCGACCAGGTATACCTGCCCGAAGATTTCTTGCGCTTCCTTCAGGCTTAGGCCATGCTTTCGTTTGACGTCCCGGCTCTTCTCCAAATCGAACTTGAAGCGCATCTCGGTATATAACAGTTATATCATTGCCTGCCGCTCACCCCATTCCTGGCAGTGTTGGGTTTGGCCGGGGCGCCGATGAGGCCGTGTTACCGCACCACGAAGATCTGCATCGCGCACGATTGCGCCTCCACACGCACCTGCCGCGGTCCGGCCAAGACTTGGACCTCGCGCGGGAAGTCGTGTGCATAGACCGTCACGCTGTAAATGCCTGCCGCCAAGCCATCGAAAACGAAGCGTCCGGCGGCGTCCGACTCCGTGTAGCGCGGGCCCTGCTGGGAACGCAACTCCAGCACCGCGCTCGCTACCGGCGCCTTGATGGCACCGGTGTACTGCTGCGGGTTGTGCTCCGCCTGGTAGAGCAGGTTCGAAGTGACGAATCCCTCCAGCCGCGCCGAGTGTTCCTTGTCGTGTTGCAGGAAATAGAGGTACGCCAGGTCTTCGCCGGCGTCGGATACGCGGCGGGTGCGAGAGCAGATGCCGGTTTCCATGATGTCGGTCTCTTCGTCGAGATCCGCGTAGATCAGGTAGGTTTCGCCCTTCTGGAAGTCGTAGCCGCAGTCGCCGAAGGGCGTCCATATGGTGAAGTACTCGTCGTCGTCATCGCCGCGGTAGACGGTCTTCACCTTCACGCGGGCGCGCTTGCCGTGGCCGAGAATCCAGTAAAAGGTCGAGACCAGGTCGTCGGTGGTGTTACCGGCGGCCAACTGTCTGCGATATTCTTCGGGGAGGTCGGGAAAAGTCTTGAGATAGGTAGCCTTCAGCCGGGCCACGCCAGAGGGCGACCGGTCGGCCCGCAATCGGCTGGTCTCCTCGTTCAGCGCGGCCAGCGACGCGCGTTGCGCGGGATTCCAACGGTCGAGAAAACTGGGCTCCACCGATTCCACCGTGCCGATGAAGACCACTTCGCTCTGGGCCGCCTCGGCGCATGCGGAGAATGTCATCTCGCACTTACAAGCCAGCAGGCCGGCGGGGGCCATGAGCAGCAGGAGCGAGGCGCGCCGCATAACCAACTCAGGACCTGACGACGGTGGCCTTCTTCAGGAAGTCGGGATCGAATTCGAGCCCAAGTCCCGGACCGGTGGGCAGCGGAATCGCGCCGTTCTTGATTTCGAAGTTGGGCGCGAACCACGGCTCTTTCTTCTGCGGCGCGCGCCACACGTATTCCATGTAGGGACCGATGTTCGGCGTGGAGGCGGCGAAGTGCAGAATGTTGACCGAGGCCGCGCTGGTCTGGGTGTTGTGCGGGCAGATCCACAGGTTGGCCTTGCGCGCCATCCGGGCCACGCGCGCGGCGCGCGTGAAGCCGCCGTTGTAGTTCAGGTCGGGCTGCACCACGTCGAGCACGTGGTTGTCGATCATCCACTGAAAAAGCCAGAGGCTGGAATCCTGCTCGCCGAAGGCAACCTTCATTTCGAGGGCGTCGGCCACCTTCTTGGTTTCGCTGAGTTCCTCCCACGGGCATGGTTCTTCGAACCAGAGATATTTCTCTTCCTGCAGCCGTTTCCCGATCTGGATAGCCTTGGCCGCGGTGTAGGAACCGTTGGCGTCGGCCATCAGGGTCACCTTGCCCGCCAGAGTCTTTTGCGCCAGATCGAGAATCTTGCTGGTGCGCCCGGGATAAGCGTCCTGGTTCGCGCTCATGCGCCCGCCGATCTTGAACTTCACGGCCTTGGCACCGGTATACTCGACGCCCTTGACGTAGACATCGACCTCCTCTTCGGCCGTGGTGTCCCGGCCCGAACCGGAGAGGTAGACGGCGATCTCCTTGCGCAGGATGCCGCCCATCAGTTCCGCGGCGGCCTTGCGCACCGTCTTGCCCATCAGGTCGAAGAGGGACTGCTCGACGTAGGCCACGGGGCACCAGAAGGCTTGGCCGGAGAGTTTGTAGTTGGCGATGTAGACCTCATCCACCAGGCGCTCGGCATCCCGTGCATCCTTGCCGAGGAAGTGCGGAATCACGCGGCGGTGGAGGATCGGAATGAAGTCCTCCATGTCCTTGGTCTGGATTATGCCTTCCGCGCCGTCGCTGGAGCGGGTGCGAAGGAAGAAGCGGTTGCCTGACTGCAGCAGATCGATAGCGGCGATCTTCACCGGCGCCGTGACCGTTTTGTGCAGGTCGAAGACAGGCTGGGTCCAATCGGGTGCGGCGGATTCGGTCTCGGGCGCGGCGGACAGGCGGGCCAGCGGCTCCGTGAGCGCAGCTGCGCTCGCGGAAGCAGCCAGAAAGTGGCGGCGGTTCATGAGTAGATGGTAGCAAGGGGCTAGTGGCCGCGCGGGCACTCAGAGACGCCGGCTCGGCAACGACACCACGAGGTCCGAGCACCCGGTTTGCCTGCGGCCCCCGGTCCGCTTGAGGAGTTCCTCGACCGTGGCCGCCAGAGGCTCCGTGTTCTACGCAAGAGGCAGCGATCAGCTTGCCGTCCCGGTTCACGCCTTCTTCGGAAATGTCGCCGACTTCTGCACGCGCCGCCGGCATTCGTGCTCAGAACGCCTTTTTCATCATCAGACACCTAACCCCAGAACGGTTCACCTAACGGCGAATCCCAACGCTTCTCAGTTCCTCACCTTCAAGACGTTAAGCCGGATTGCTGGTGGGTAGGGCTGTTCGCGACAGTGATCGCGTGATCCGCCGGGAACACGACACATGTTCGGCGCGGGTTCGGCGCGAACTATCCACAATCCTGAGTGTTGCAAGAAAGGGTTCTTTCTGTGTGGGGCCTTATGCATCACCGCTATGATCTATGGTTATTCTTCAAAGGCGAGGAAGTAGATGCCTGCGGTCCCATCGCCTGCAAGGATGCGGTTCTGGTCGACGAACGCGCCGCAAGCCTCGAACCCGCTGGCAGTCAGACCCTGATACATCTGCCGCACCAACTCGCTGTCGTCCTTGCGAGCGTACGAAAAGATCTTGATACCTTCGCCTGGATCCACACCGACAACCTCAGTCGTTCGCTCCTATGCCGAGTGGTATCGTAACTAAAGACCGCAACCTATGACGTACGACGCGTTCATCAGCTATTCACGCCGCGACTCAGGCACCGTGGATCGAATCGTGCAATACCTGACAGGAACTGGTCTGCTATGTTTTCAGGACAAGAACAGCATTGCGGGTTCGGATCAATGGGTGGAGGCGATCACCACAGGTATCGAGAACTCGCGAATCATACTGATGTTCCTCTCGGATAACAGCATGGCCTCAGATCCCGCACGCAAGGAGATTCATTACGCCGGCGAGTCCGACAAGCCGATTGTGCCGGTCCTCCTCTCGCGGAATCTAACGCTCCCGAAGTCGTGGCGGTTTCATGTGGCTAGGCAGAATTACATCTTTGCGGACGAACCCTTGGAGCCCAAGCTGCCTGAAATCGCCAGGGCAGTCAATGTGCTGATCGATCGCGACCGTAGCAAAGCGGCCTACGATGACGAGGAGAGTGTGCTCGCACGGAAGTCCTACCACCGAACCCTCGACCCTGGAAACGACCGGCTTGGCCTGCCGCTTGGTGCGTTCGCGGAGGCCCTTGCCAGCCACCAAGGCAATGCGTACGTGCTCCATTCCAAACCCGGGAAGTTCTACGGACATCGACTAGAAGCGCTGCCCCTCACCTCGGAGTTCATTCTGGAAGCCCAACTCACCAAGACGGCTGGCCCAGACGAAGAATGTTTCGGCCTGGAATTCGGCGCCAGCTTTCCGGGCGACTACTACCAGTTTCTCTTGAACGGCGCCGGCACGTTGCGGGTTGCCAGATACTTGAACAAAGCCTGGACGGATCTCATCATCGCCTCGGCCCAATCCCGCATACACGCGGCGCGTACACCGAATCTGCTCAAAGTCGTTCGCAAAGGGGAAGCCATCCACATGTTCCTTAACGGCCTCCACGTGGCGTCGACCGACGATTTCACCGTTCGAACCGGATTGCCGGGACTCACCATCGCTCGGGACATCCGCGTCGAGTTCTCGCGTGTGACGGTCCGCGGCATCGGCCTGGAATCGGTGTTTCGCGAAGCTCTGGACCTCTGGTACAAGCTGGAGACGCGCGCCGCGAAGGAGTCTCTTGCATACGTCGAGCGCTACGATTCCACCTTTCGGGTTTCTGATTGGCTGGACGCGGGACATCTGATTCGGGAAATACAACCGGATCGAAAGGATAGCGTCCTGATCGTGATCGGCGACCACGCTTCTGCGCTATTCAACGATGGCTTCCACGCCCAACGCATACGGCACAAGATTAACGGCACAGGCAAACCAGATCCTTTCCGCTGGGCCGCCATCGTCACGGACGCGGCGCTTCTGCGGGACGAACGGTACCTGGAGTGTCCCCTCATTTCAATTGGCGGACCTGCCTCCAATCGCATCACCGCCAGACTGCATGAGCAGGTGCCGCGGGCCGACGTGAGCCGCGAAAACATCCAAGTGCATCACAATATCGAGTCCGGAGACCGGCGGATGATCTTGTGGGGCCCACTGGCTAGCGACACCGGAGAAGCCGTGGAGTACGCCCTCGTTTCCGATCTCCTCGATCGGTTCCTGAAAATGATCTGGAAGGATTGAGCAGGATCATGCTTCAGAACATCTCACTGAATCAGAACCCGGCATTTGTCAGGCCGCTGGGTCAGGCCCAGAACGAGTTTCTTCAGGTGCTTCTTTCGCACTTCGAGGTGCGATGCGAGGAACAATCTCTGGTCTTGGATGTCGATTTCGACTATGAGACTCCAACCATCTGGTTACGTCGCAGCAAGAACTATATCCAGGATCAACTGGATCCGTCCCGAACCGCCTCGGTTCGCACGTCTCTGCGTCGCTTGCTGCTAGGCAGAACACGCGAGACGTTCCCTTATGCCGATCCGTCTTTTCCCTTCCGATTCGGGAATGGCGGCGCGCTGCCTGTAATTCGCCTCGCAGGGGAAGACTACTACTGTCTGTTTTATCGGGGGGTACACCCGGTCGGCTGGAACATTGCCAATGGCGGAGCCGAATCGACGGCGGAACTGCTGGATCCTTTAGCCACCATTGAGCGGGAACTGAGGGAGGAGTTGCTCATTTTCGATCCCGAGGAACGTAGCCGGTACGTGTTCGACTGGAGCGAAGGCCGCCGCATGGATCATCCCGATTTCGTAGTGGCGCGAGCCATCTGGCAGCAAATGTTCCGCGAACGGGATTTCAACCACCTGCGCGAGCTGACCATTCCCCTCAAGTGGCTGTCAGGCCGGGATCGCGTGCGGATTCGATTTGACGGCGACACGCTCGTTGAAGTTCGGGATTGCTTTCTGAATATCAACGCAGAGGATTTCGGCATCGAAATCGACCGCGTGGCGAAAATGTCGGTGGGGCCGAAGACCATTTTCTGCGACGGTGAGGTGGTCCGCGGCAAGCTGTTGAATCGGCCGGTCGGCCTCTTCCGGGTACAAAACTTCAATGCAGCCATCGGAGAGAAAGAGTTCTCTCCAGACAGGCTCTTCTGGAATGGACGTGATCGAACAGGCGATGATTTGGAGAAGGTCGTCCTTGAGTCGATGGACGATCTCTCGCGCCGCAATGTCTTTGCCTTCGATACCCGATGCGAACGGGACTCTGCGGAGTTCAAGTTCGACCTGTGCCCCGTAACGGATATCCTGGTTCGCCGATACCTTCAAGTCGACGATGGAACGTCCGCCCCCTGGCCGCCGGCACCCCGGCGCGATCAGTCGCAACAGTTCGATGTATTTCTGAGTTTTAACTCGGAGTGCCGTGATCTTGCCCGTGAGGTGTTTGACGTTCTGCGCCGAAAAGGTCGTCGCGTCTTCTTCAGCGATGAAACTCTCCACCAGGCCGATTTCGGGCGAGCCATAGACGATGCCCTGGAAACGGCCAAGGCGCTGGTCGTAGTCGGCAGTCAGGCGGAGCATTTCAAGAGACGTTGGGTGGAATACGAGTGGCGGACTTTCCACCAGGACATTCTCAATTACCACAAGCCGGAGAATACCCCTGTGGTAATCGTTACTCAGGAAGCGGACCGCGATTCCCTTCCGCGGCCGCTGGCGCACCGCCACCTTCTCCGATGGGACCCGTCCTCTCCAGAAACAGTAGGGAGAAGGCTGGAGGAGTTTCTGCGCGGTTCGGCTACGACGAGGCCGGCCGAGGCTTGAATCTTGGAAATCAATTTGAAGAATGGTGCCGGTGTGGATTCGCCGAGTAACCTGAACGCGAGGCGGACACATTTGATCATCGCCCCTTTGACAAATGCGTTGGGTTAGCGCCGGCGCATGCACATGTCTTCGGCTCCGAAGGATCGCTTACGGTACGCAAGTTTGTTGACGCGAAATCCCCTTCACACCAGCAGATGCCCCGGAAAGTCCTTTCGCCATCACAAGTCCCTCAATCAATCGGGCTTCCGTCTCACCCGTTCGGAAACAACCGCCGCGGTTCGCTCCACTTGGCACGTTAAGTGAACAGCATTGGGTCTAAACCACTGTCGAACCGCTTACCTCGCCGCGGAAGCCACATAAACCTGAAACGGCCCCCAATAGTAGGGTTTGCCGAACCGCGGATCGCTCTTGAGCGACAACTTGGCGCCGCGCATGGCGCTGATCGGGCTTTGTCCGCCCACGAGCGCTTCGTAGAAGCGGTCCATGAGTGGCTCGGTAGAAGTGTCGCTGACATCCCACAGCCCCGCCACCACTTTTCGGGCACCCGCCCGCAGGAATGCCCAGGCGAAACCAATGAGCCCTTCCCCGCTATAAGAGCGGATGCCGGCGCTCTTGCAAGCGGAAATCGTGACCAGGTCCGCCTGAATCGGGATATCGATCACTTCGTGCGCGTAGAGCTTGTACCGGTCGCCCTGGCGCGAGAGAATCACGGCCGACTCCAGCGGCTTTTCCCGATTGGCTTCGGCGTGGGCCGCAAAGTGAATGAACGAGAATTGGCGGGGATTGGAATCGCCGTACGCCGCGGGCAGGGCCTTCGAACCGGTGTAGACTGCTGGTGAGGCGCCGGCGAACCGCTGCTGAATCTCATTGGTTTCTTGGCCGGCATGTTTCAACGGCGGGTATTCCGAGCCGGCGTAGTCGGGATCGCCAATCAGAAGCACGGACCGGGTACGGCCGGCTGGCGGCGGCGGATTCCTGGCCGCGATCGCGATCGAGGGCGCCACCGCAATCTCCACATCTTCGATCCAGTAGTGCGGCTCGGGCGACGGCGCCACCAGCGTTTCCAGGTTGAACTGGTGAAGCGCACCGTCGGGAATGACAATCACGCGGCTCCCCTTCGGGATTTGCGGTGCGATCTCGGTCATCAGCGCGTTCCAGAGTGTTGGCCCGTTCGGATCGCCGGCGAGGATGGGGTCGGATGCCGAGTGCTCCACCACGTCGCGATACGCTGTCACCAGCTTTTCGATCTCGCCCGCCGGTGGCAACCGGAAGCGCCGCACGGTGCCGGCGGTGATCAGCCAGGCGTACGAGCGCAGCGGCGCCAGCCAAAAGGAGAGCAGCGAGGAGTGGCTCGTCTGGGCCAGGCGTTTGAGGCTGGCAAGATCGGGAAGCGGTTCCGGTTTCAAGTTGCTATCCAGACGTTCCGCCAGCACCCGGGCACGGCTGGATTCGGCAATGCGCAACGCCCTGGCATCGTCTTCCTCCTGCACCAGGGCATCCACGTAGTCCTGGTAGAAGGGAATCAGGCGCGAGAGCAGCGTCATGCGGAACTGGGCATCCACCAGGTCTGAGCGCCTGCCCTCGATGATGCGGAGCGCGCTTTCGAACTCGGTGTTGGCTGGTTTGAACCGCTTGGCTTCCGCATCCATGATTCCCAGGCGCGCGTAAATTTCCCAGCGCAGACTGGCGGGCAAGCCCTGCGAGCCCAGCAGTTCCTGGCAGATCCGGGCGGCTTCATTCCGTTGGCCCTGGCCCTGCGCAATCCTGGCCCGGTTTCGGGTAAGGTACGGGATCATGTCCGCGGCTGAGATCTGAGCTGCCATTTGGCCGGCCCGGTCGTTCCATTCCGCGGCCCTTTCCCATTCCTCTCCATTGATCAGCGCAAAGGCCAGGTTTTCCGCATGCCGGGCGGCATCCCTGGTCCTGCCGAGTTGGGAAGCGATCTCATAAGCCCGTTGGTAGCTGGCGATCGCTTTCTCGCGCAGGCCCTGGCTGTCGTACATCAAACCGATCTCGCCCAGGGCGATCGTCAGGCTGTCGCGGTCGCCGATGGCCTCCTGCATACTCACGGCTTGCGCTTCGTGGTTCAGCGCCCGGTCGCCATCACCCAGGACAAAATAGGCTGTGCCCAGGCTGCCGTGCGCTTGAGCCGCAAGCCGCCGGCAGCCGCAGTGTTCCGCGATGTCGAGCGCGCGCTGGCTGAAGTCCACGGCGGCCTCGTAGCGGCCGAGGTTCCTGGCGACGGTCGATTGGTTGCTGAGCGCCTGCGCCTCCCAATAGGCCATCCGTGCCGCGTGCGCCATCTGCGCGGCAACCCCAAGCGCGCGGTAGGCTTCTTCCAGTTTTCGGCTGCGATAAGCCACTACGCCTTCGACGATGTGCGCACGGATGACCAGTTCGGTATCGTGGGTCAGGTTGCGGGCGCCTTCGAGCAGGGGCTTCGCCGCCTGACTGTCGCGTTCGAGAGCGGCCAAGTCGACCAGCCGCCGGGCTTCGAGCAGGCCTGTCCGGCCCGGGACCGGAGTTCGGAGCAGCAGGACAGCCTCACCGGACTTACCTTGAGCCGTGAGAACCTCGGCCCTGAGCAGGCGGAATTGCCAGAACCATTGGTCATTAGGATCCCGGTATTGGTCCGCCCACTGGGCGCAATCCGCCGCCGCCCGAGGCAAGTTTCCCGAAGCATACTCGGCCCAAACGTGCTGGTAAGTGTCAAAGGGGGCGCTGCGGGGGGAACACGCGGCCAGCGCGATCCCGAGAAGAAGCCCAATTCTATGTGCCCATGGGTCCGTTGGATTGACCACTGCCGGACGATCCTGTCCCGCCGGCGTCCGAACCCATGGCCAACCTCACCAAGGTCAAATGCCGGTTGCTCTTCTTGACGTGAACCTCGCCAAGAATGATCTTACCGAAACCGTTCCAGATGATAGTATAGCCGTCCACGGACATGTCTTGTTTGTCTTTTTCCGAACCAACCAACTCGAGTCCGCGCACCAGAGAGCACCGGTAATGCTTCCCATGTGCCGTAATTTCAGGCGCTCCGGCAGGTGTGGCATAGCGCCATGCGTACTTTTTCCGATCGGTTGCACTTTTGCCGCTATATAACGCCGCCAGTTGCTTCTGGCTGCCACACGATAACAGCGGCTCGTCATCCCAGTCGATTTTAACTTTTACGGTGCCCAGCGTGATGTCTTCGATCCGATTGCCGGTGGTAGTGACTACCGGCTCCTTCCCCTTCACTGCGGATGTGGAGAGCATGTGCATCCTGAGCAGGCCAATCCGCAGTTTCTCAACCACCTCGAGCGACTGCACATCGACTTCCACCTCGGTCTCATACCGGTCGCCGAGGCTGCGGCCGGCAGCTTTGGAGGTAGCCTGGTCGACTGCCAACAAGGTCCTCGGCCGCGGCTGGTCCACTTTGTAAGTGTACTTGCTGGCGGCGCCCTGCGAGATCCCACCCGTGGGCGGAAGCACGCTGGCAGCCTGGGTAGGTACCGCGTGGTCCAGGCCAGTGGTCTGGTCCAACGTGTGGAAATGCGCCGATGCGCCAATGGCATGGCCCGAAAACATGTATTTGTACGCGGTTGCGGCGATCGTTGAGGGGGGTGGCGTCACTGAGATTTTGTCTCCTGAGCGGTAACTTCGAAGGAACTGCGAGCTATCTCCTCCGCCGCGCGGCCGGATTTGTCTGACCGCACCACCACAGTATATCGCCCCGGAGCGAGTCTAACCGGAAAATATATGTCGAGAGGCTGATTCGGCGCGGGCGCCGCCACCGGGCCGCTACTTAGCGAGTTACCAAGGGTGTCCATAAGCTCCACGAAAACCCTCGCGCCGCCGGACGGATGGTCAAACGGCATCCGCACGCGCAAGGCGTCGCCGGCAGCTACTTTTGGTAGTCCGGCCCTGGTGTCACCGTCCAGGTTCACGGAAGCCACGGCCGAGCGGGGTGACTTGGTTCCCGGAATCACCACGATGTTCTGGTAAGCGATCAAGGCCGCAAAAGCGGTGGCGGCCAGGGCAGGGACCGGGCTGACGAACAGCCACTTGAAGAAGGCTTTCCGAGGGACGGGTTTGGCCTGCGCCGGTTGGGCCTGCGCCTGTTCCCGGAAGACGGCTCGCGCGTTGGCAGCGAACGTGGTAGCCATCCAAACATCGTCGATGCACCGGCTGCAGTCCGCGAAGTGCTCTTCGAACGCGTCCCTCTCATGGGAAGCAAGATCTCCGACAACATACCGTTCGGAGGCCTTCATTTGGATTGCGGTTTCGTGGTCCATCAGTTCCATCTCACTTGGATCGTTATTCCCAGGACCCCCGCGTTACCAAGAATCCACATTAAAACGGAGTAACTTCCGAGCCACCCCGTACCATGTCTCTTGATATACGCCGTTTGGAACTTCGCCTTGGCGCGATGGAGTAGGACGCGCAGATAATCGGGCTCTACTTTCAAGCGGTTACAAATTACCGCACGGTCCAGGTCCTCAAAAAACACCAACCGCAGGATGTCCTGGTCCTTACCGGGTAGTCCTACCAGTACCGCGGCTACCATCCGTTTGCGCTCTTCGGTGATGACGGTGGCATCCAGATCGACGCGGTCGTCAAACGGTTCCGGCGTGTCCTCCTCCACCTGCGGGTGCTTCGAGTTCTTGTAGTTGAGTTCCAGCAAAACGTTGTTGACTACGGAATTGACGAAGGAGCCGAACCGCTCCGGGTGGGTGACGCCGGCGCCGTGACGCAGCGACTTGAGGACGCGCAAAAGAGTTTCCTGGCGCACGTCTTCAATCATCTCGGGCGATACTCTGCGGGATCGCAGCTTCAGAAAGATGAATTTGTGGAAATAGGCGCCAAAATGCGACTCGGTGGCTGGATCGCCATCGGCCAGCCGCCGCACATAGTCCGCATCGAATGCATGGAACTCCACCCTTACGCCACCCGCATCTGAATCATTATACAGGTGGACGGTGGCGCCGACGCCGGCATTTCTCGCCGGCCTTCGCGCGATGGCGCGGTTCTAGACTTCCTGGGGGAAGACCAGGGATCGCAGAACGCCGCAGCGCTTCTCGACGTTCTGGCGTTGCACCAGCGCCTTCCGCCGCTCGTTCTCGTTCCGGGCGCTATCGATGCGCGAGCGGATCTCGGCCAACTGATTCTGAGCCAACAGATATGCCGTCAGAAACTCGACCGCCATGGCCGCCTCGCCGCCCCAGGTTCTCTTCGCAGCAGCTTGTCTCATAACGAGTAGTGATCTCCGGCAGCCAGGCGTATCAGGGTGAACCGGAATCTTCGCGCTCAACACCTGTGGCCCATGCAGTGCATCGTGATCTGATCCTGCAGCCGGTTGCACTCCCTCCGGCTTTTTTCCAGGGCTAGGCTTGCTTCCTCCCGGAACTCGTCGTTTCGGGCTAATTCCACGCGCGAGGCATCGTCATTGAGGCGATTCACTGCCAACAGGAACGCAAAGATCAGGTTGTCGCGCACCCTGCACTTGCCAGGGCCGACGACGAAAATCCGGGCCGGTGCCATGGTTGCCATGTCTGTTAGTTAGACATCGGCTGACGGCGTATCGCGGCGGCGGAAATTATTTTTGGCGGCCGTAATCCAGATCGACGTGCTGGTAGGAGAAGTACCAATACAGGCCGTTGAGGCAGATCAGGAGGAACACCACCTGGAACACGGTCAGGGCGTCGGCTCCCACCGAGGCGTATTGCGGCGCGACGATTTGGAACAACGTGAAGAAGGCGGCCTGCCCCACCCCCACGCCACCCGGCGAGATCGGAATCGCACTGGTTACCATCCCCAGCGGCACCACCAGAAAAAACTGTCCCATCGGCATATCGGCGACTCCGCTGGCCCGCAGCGCCAGGTAGTACATGCCGCAACCGAGCCCCTGGTTCACTACACTGAGGGCCAGCGCAATCGGAATCACCCGCGATTTGCGGCGGTACTCGTGGAGCGCACGGCACACATTGCGCAGAAAGCCCGGAAGGAAGTGCCAGGCCGACAGGCGCTCACCGGCGAACACCGCTGCATACAGCCCCACCAGTCCTCCCGCCAAGCCACCCACGGTCATGATCCCGAGGCCGCGGGTGGCGGCGCTGCGCATGGTCTCCCCGAGGTGGGCCACCACCATCACCGCACCCACGAACAGCAGCCCGATCAGCCCTGCCACCCTATCCATCAGAACCGTCGTCGCGGCGTGCGACTTTCGGCCCGAGGCCGCACGGGCGATGTAGTAGCCCTTGACGAGGTCGCCGCCGACCGCACCCGGGATCACCACGTTGAACAGCATGCCGATCATGGTCAGGCCCCAGGCGCGGCGGTACGACAGCCGGATTTCCTGGGCTTCGAGCAGGAGGCGCCATCGCCACACGGTGATGGCGACCTGCGAATAGGCCAGCCCCGCCATCGCCAGCATGATGGGCCATCGCGAGAGGCTGCGGGCCACCTGCGCCAGGTTGAGCCTCCCGCTCGACGCCATCCAGGCCACAATCCCAACGCCGAACACAACCTTGAGAAAGGGGGCGGCTTTCGAGAGGGCGCGCTTCATCCATTCCAGTGTCACATGCGGTGGCGATGCTGGTCGTTCTTTGCCGCCCTTCGGCCGACATCGGCGGCATCCATGCCCGTTTCGGCTGGCTCCTCGTACAACGGTGCCGGAGGTCTTCTCAGTGCTGCACGGGGAGCATCAGGTCCGGGCGGGAAAGCAAGCCGCGCAGTTCGACCACGATGCTCTGGTCGCCATCGGCCACCTGCGGCACCACCACGTTGAACTGATACAAGCCTGGCGTCACCAGGCCGGCGAAGGCGATACTGGCGTCCTGGCCGCCGATGCGCACGCGCAAATCCTGCTGGTTGGCCAGGGGGAGCGGCGAGGGCACCGGCGCCGTCGCCGGGATGGCGGGCTGGGTCGCGCCGAAGCCTGTGCCGTACACCACCACGGTCTCGCCGGGTTTGGCGGGAGTGCCCAGCACCCCCGTTTGCACCAGCGCGGGGCCGACCAGGTAACTGCCATCGGCGTGCGTGCCCGCCACGTAGACCGCGGCGCCGGCACGCAGTTGAAACAGAGCCGGCGCGATGGTCTGCTCCAGCACCAGGGCGCTGTTGCTGGTTCCCGTCGGGCTGATCACCTGGACGGCAGCCAGACCGGTGGTGGTATCGTCCGGCGCCAGCACGTTGATCTGAGTGGGGCTGACGTAGGACACGGCGGCCGCCTTGCCGTTGATCGCGACGCCGACGCCATCGATCGTGAGCGGCAGCTTACCGGCCACGAAATCGCTGCTCGTCCACGACCGGGTGGTCGCCGACAGGTTGGCGCCGAAGATGGATACCCATGTGCCAGGCGCGATCGCGCCGCCGAGGCTGGCGGCGTTGACTACTCCGTTCTGCGAGACCGTGGGGAGCACAGGAGGCGCTTGCACCAGGAACGTGACGGGGATGTTTTGGACGCTGCTCGCCACGCCTGCCACGCCGATGGTGATGGAGCCGGTGTAGGTGCCGGGCGTCAGGTTCTTGGGGTTCACTGACACCGCGAGCTGCGACGGTGTGGCCGCGCCGACTGGCGTGACCTGCAGCCACGGAGTCACTGGCTGCCCGGTCATCGATGCTTTCGCCTCGAATATCACCGCGTCGCCCGTCACGGTCACCGAAAGCGTCTGCGCGGGAGGCGCCGGGCCGCCGGTCACGCAGGAAAAATTAAACACGGTGGGGCTGGCTACCAGGACCAGGGTCGTGTCGGTCACGACGGTTAGCAGTACCCCGATGCTCGCTTGGTACCCACTGGCCTGCACCGTCACGGTCCCGGAATAAATGCCGGGCGACAGGCCGCTGATCGAAAACGTGATGCCCAGCGAAACCGGCGTTACGCCGCTCGGCGGGGTCACCGACAGCCAATTCGAGCCAGTGTTCATCACTACCTGCGTGGTGTAAGGAATGGCGGCGTTGGCCGCGGCCGTCACCTGTACCATCGCGGGCGCCGGCGGAAAATGGCCGGTATGATAGGTGCTGCTGACCTGAGTGCGATCCAAAGTAAATGGCACTTGGCCACCCCCGCCACCACCTCCTCCGCCACCGCCTCCGGACCCCTGCACGGTCAACGAGAGGGCCTTCGAGGCTTCGTCGACACAGGATTGGTCAAAGGGGCTGATTCGAGTGTGGGTCCATTTCACGTGCAGCGTGAACGGGTACGTCCCGCCAGCGGTCGGCGTCCCTTGCACAGTCCACAACTTCACGCCGGCCGGCGAGGTGACGGAGATGCCGGGCGGAAATGCGCCTGCATCCAGGGTAAACGTGGCGGCGCCCGGGCCCGGGCAGGAGCCTCCCGTGACTACGAGTTGTTGCGAGTAGAATATGCCGGTCGAAGCGTTGGGCAGAGTGTTGGTCACGATCTGCAGCGCTGACACCGACTGGGCCGGAAGAAGAGGCGCCCCGGCTAGCAGGCCCACCACAGCAAGCCACCGCGCGGGCCAGTTATCATGTTGAGGAATCAGGCGAACCGTGCGCATCCTAATGTCACACTCCCCGCGGCATTTTGCGTCGCTTGACGGCCTATCCGATAGTAGCGCCGCTCCACGCCGGCTTCGCGGCCACCGATTCTAAAGCACGTCGATCTCCAATTCCGGGCAGGCTCCGGCAGGATCGTACAAACAGCGCGGTTGGATGGTTTTCATGCCCCTGCTACACTGATCCGTGGAAGCGTATCTCATCCGGTGGTGGGCACAGTCTTCAAAACTGTCGAGCGGTCCAAAAGGCCGTTGATCGGTTCGACTCCGATACGTTTCCGCCAGACTCCCCGCTCAGTGATCAATCAACTTTGCCAGTCCGGCACATTAACTTAAGTCAACATCCTGGATGATGCCCAAATCCAACTCGGAAAACCGATGCCTTTCGGCTAAATTCAGTCTGGGTCCTTCCGGACTCGCGGGGCAGCTATGACTTGGTTGCATTGTGTTTTTTTCGGGGTGCTGGCCGGCACAGCGGCGATTCGGGCCGAGTCGCCGGACGCACCGCCACCCAAGAAGATTCCCCCGGTCTTACGCCGTTCCGAACCCATGGATAATGGAGTGGTGATGCTCCCAGGCCCCTCGGCCCCGCTGCGGCGGCCTGTGGTTGCGGATCCATCTCCGTCTCCGCCGGCGGCGAAGGCCCGGCCCGCTGCGGTGAAAAGGCCGGCCACGCCGCTCGTCCCGGCTCCGCAACCCAAAATCGAGCGGGTTCCGGCCAAACCCGTGGAGACCGCCACCCGCCTTGAGCCACCCAAGCAGCCGCAGCCCCCTCCTCCCAAAGCTCCCGAATCCCAAGCCGGGGACAAGGAAAGGAAGCCCAAACCGGCCTTCCCCCCCGATTTCACCAAGGACAGCGCTGACTTCTGCCAAAAACAGATCAGCCACTGGAAGGAAGCCGACGCCCGCTCCCTGCTCGGCGAACCCCTCCGCCAGCGCCCTGCCCTCGGGGATGACAGGAAGTCCGTAAACGGCAGAATCTACGCTTTTTCCGACCCAACCGGCCGCTACAAGGAGTTGGAACTCGATTTCGACCGAACCACCGGCAAGCTGCGCACGGTTTTCGGCTATCCCCACCAACTTACCTGGAACGAGTGCCTGCGCCGCTGGGGCAATAACGTGACGGCCGCCGATGCGCGCCAGGGCCGCATCTTTTATTCCTATCTGGACCGCCGCCTGGATGTCCTGGTAGACCCACGGGGTAATGTAATCAGCGTTGGACTGTACTGATCGCGAAACATTAACATTCCGAAACCTGCGCCAACCGCCCCGCGTTTAACTGGTAGGCTATCCATCGCTCGGTTGTGGGCGTATAGTGTAGCTATACAGGAGTTTTCAAACGATGAAACCTCGCCTGGTTCGGCCACTGGGGTCGCTGTTTGTACTCAGTCTGGTTGCCGGCTGCGCCTTAGCCGACGACAAGAAGAAGGACCCCGAGGAGATCGGCAATCGGGACGTCGGCAAAGGCGTGAATTTCTACTCGCTGGAGAAGGAAATCGCCCTCGGCAGGCAATTGGCGCAGGAAGTGGAGCGTCAGGCCAGGATCATCGACGACCCGGTGATCGCCGAGTATACCAACCGCATCGGGCAGAACCTCGTACGCAACTCCGACGCCAAGGTGCCCTTCACCATCAAGGTGCTGGACTCCGAAGAGGTCAATGCCTTCGCGCTTCCCGGCGGCTTCTTCTTCGTCAACTCCGGCCTCATCCTGAAGGCCGAGTCCGAAGCCGAACTGGCCGGTGTGATGGCCCATGAGATCGCGCACGTCGCCGCGCGCCACGGCACGAAGCAGGCCACCAAGGGCGAGATCATCAACATCGCATCCATTCCGCTCATCTTCATGGGCGGCTGGGCAGGCTATGCCATCCGCCAGGGCGCCAGCCTCGCCATTCCGCTGGGATTTCTGAAATTCACTCAGACTATGGAATCCGAGGCGGACTACCTGGGCTTGCAGTATCTTTATAAGTCCGGGTACGATCCTCAGGCGTTCGTGGACTTTTTCGAAAAGATCCAGTCCCTGGAACGGAAGAAACCCGGAACCATGGCCAAGATTTTCTCCAGCCATCCGCCCACGGAGAACCGCATCAAGTTGGCCCAGGCCGAGATTCAAAAGATCCTGGTAGCCAAACCGGAATACGTGGTCAACACGTCCGAGTTCAACGACGTGCATGCCCGTCTGGCGATGCTGCACAACCGCCGCAAGGTGGATACGGACAAGGATTCCAACCGGCCTCGTCTTCGCCGCGCCCCCGGCACCGGAACCGGCCCGGTGGACCCGAACGACGACGGGACGAAGCCCAAGACCGATTCCGACGAGCGCCCGACCCTCAAACGCCGCGACGGCTGAGCAAAACCGCCGCTTGGCAAGGGCTCGTAATAGTCAGGTTCTATCGCGCCAAAACAGGCGTATAGTGAGAGTAGACAGGAGTTTTCGAACAATGAAACTTCGTTTGGCTCGGCTCATGGGTTCCGTGCTGGCGCTCAGTCTGGTGGTTGGGTGTGCGTTAGCTGGGGAGAAGGACAAGAAAAAGGACCCCGAGGAAATCGGCAATCGCGAGGTCGGCAAGGGCGTGAACTTCTACTCCCTGGAGAAGGAAATCGCCCTCGGCAAGCAGTTGGCGCAGGAGGTGGAGCGGCAGGCGAAGATCATCGATGACCCGGTGATCGCTGAGTACGCTAACCGCGTTGGGCAGAACCTCGTCCGGAATTCCGACGCCAAGGTGCCTTTTACCATCAAGGTGCTGGACTCGGAGGAGGTCAATGCCTTCGCACTGCCGGGCGGCTTCTTTTTCGTAAACTCCGGATTGATCCTGAAGGCCGAGTCCGAAGCCGAACTGGCCGGCGTCATGGCCCACGAGATCGCGCACGTGGCTGCGCGTCATGGCACCAAACAGGCGACTCGCGGAGAGATTGCGCAGATCGGCATGATCGCGGCGTCGATCATCATACCGTATGGATGGACTGGTTACGCGATCCAGCAGGGCGCCAGCGTCGCCATCCCGATGGGATTTCTGAAGTTCACCCAGACCATGGAATCCGAAGCGGACTTTCTGGGCCTGCAGTATCTCTATAAATCCGGGTACGACCCTCAGGCGTTCGTGGACTTTTTCGAAAAGATCCAGTCCCTGGAACGTAAGAAGCCCGGAACCATGGCCAAGATTTTCTCCAGCCATCCGCCCACGGAAAATCGCATCAAGTCGGCCCAGACCGAAATCCAGAAGATCCTGGTAGCCAAACCGGAGTACGTAGTCAACACGTCCGAGTTCAACGACGTGCATGCCCGTCTGGCGATGCTGCACAACCGCCGCAAGGTGGATACGGTCAAGGATCCTAACCGCCCGCAACTCCGCCGGGCTCCCGGCACCGGCAACGGACCGGTCGATCCGAACGAAGACGGCACCAAGCCCAAGACCGATCCCGACGAGCGCCCGACTCTCAAGCGCCGTGACGGCTAGGCCCAGGTGGCGCAGGCATTCCTGCATGTGTCGACACTCTCACGTGTCCGCAAATGGTGCTACCTTGCCTGATGTATGCACCGTCGTCACTTCCTCGAAACCACTGCCAGTGCGCTGACTGCCGCTGCGCAAACCAGCCACGCGGCCCCTGCACCTTCGAAGACGATCGGCATCCAGGTTGGCGCCGTCTCCTTCGTCGATGAAGGGGTCGAAAAGGTTCTGGACGCATTTCAGCAGTACGCCTACGTGAACACCTTGTTCGTCGCTACCTTCACGTACGGCCGCGGGATCGCCGGCCGCCAGGTCCCCGGCCAGCCCCTGCCCGACCACGGCAATCAGGAGTACGATACCGATACCTTCAAGGGCGGTAGTTACACCCGCACGCAATCGCGGTACTACAAGGACACCGTCATTCGGGATTTCCGCGCTCCCGAGCTCGGCGATTTCGACGTCCTCGAATCCGTGATTCCCGCCGCCCGCAAGCGCGGCATCAAGACCATCTGCTGGTTTGAGGACGTCTGGAGCCGCGACGTCCCCAACGTCGGCCAGGCGCAGGAGCGCAGCCTCTCCGGGGTTAGTTCGGCCACCCTCTGCTTCAACAACCCCAACTACCGCAACTGGCTCCTGGGCACGGTGGAGGATTACGCACGGAGCCACGAAATCGACGGCATCATGTGGGGTTCGGAGCGGCAGGGCGCTTTCGCCAACATGCTCGGCTCCTCTCACGGCGGCGGCGGCCGCGACCCCGGCTCCGTCACCTGCTTTTGCTCCTACTGTGAGCAGAAGGCCCGCGACCGCGGCATCAGCGTCGAGCGCGCCCGCGCCGGCTTCCAGGCCCTCGCGGATTTCGTCACCGCCGCCCGTCAGAGCAAGCGCCCCATCGATGGCTACCACGTCACTCTCTGGCGCCTCATACTGCGCTACCCCGAGTTGCTCGCCTGGGAAATGCTATGGACCGACAGCCTCCGCGAAACTTACGCCGCCATCTATGCCAAGGTGAAGTCGGTGAAGCCCTCGGTGGGCGTGGGCTGGCATATCTGGCACAACAATTCCTTCAGCCCGATTTACCGGGCCGAGCAGGATCTCTCCGAACTTTCCAAGTACTCCGACTTCCTGAAGATGGTGATGTATCACAACTGCGGCGGCGAGCGCATGGCCGGCTACATCCGCGCGGTCGGCCAGACCATCTACGGCGACGTTCCCCCGCAGGAGTTGCTCGATTTCCACTACCGCGTCATGGACTACAGGCAGGAGAAGCCGCTCGCCGAGCTGGCGCAAACCGGCTTCACAGCGGACTATGTTTATCGCGAAGCAGCCCGTGCCCGCGCTGCGCTCAAGGGCGCTAAGACCCAGCTCTGGCCGGGTATCGATATCGACATCCCCACCGCCGGCAGCTCCTCGAAGTCCAGCCCCAACGCCACTCGCGATGCGGTCCTGGCGGCATTCCGCGCAGGCTCCGATGGAGTCATCCTTTCACGCAAGTGGTCGGAGATCAAATCCGCCAACTTGAAGGGTGCCGGCGCGGCCATCCGGCAACTGGGCTTGGCGTAGGCCGGGACTGGGACCTCCGCCACCGGGCGGGCCTTCAGTGCCTGGTGAAGCGCGAACATATCTCCGCTGGCTACCGTGAGCGGTGTTTTAGGAGGATCGATGCGTTCCGGCATGTCCCAGCGCCAAGCTCCCTCCGACGGAGCTTGCCGCCCGCGACGGCACCAACGCGGTTTGGGTAAAAAAACCGGCCAAAAAGATACTGGTCTGGCTGTCCCGAAATCGCGCACTGCAACGCTTTCATGGACAGGGTCACTACTATTATTGGATCTTTCCCGGTTTGTGGTAAATTCGACGAAAGCGCCTCCTGGGAAAGTACCCAGCTGGGGGAGACAATGGAGCGGACGCGAGTCTTTGTCAGCTACTGCCGTGACGATCTTCGCCACTTGGAAGACTTCCAGGAGATCTTGAGCCCCTACCTGAGGGCCCTTCCCGAAATCTGGAGCGACGGCCGAATCGATCCAGGCGATCAATGGCAGAAGGAGATCTCCGATGCGTTAGGTTCGGCGAAGATCGCAGTCCTGTTGGTGACGCCGAGTTTTCTGGCATCCTCCTTCATCAAACGTGTAGAGTTTCCGGACATTCTTCACGCTCACGAAAATGATGGATTGATTGTCTTTTGGATTCCCGTAAGTTCTTCCGGATATAAGTACACTTCCGTCAGACATTTCCAGGCGGCTTGGGAGCCCGAGCAGCCGCTGGACCTGATGAAGATTCCGAAACGTCGGAAGGTTTGGGTAGAGATTGCTGAGAGGCTGATGGCAGCAGCCGGCGTTATCGAACAGACGGACCTGCCCTCCAGGCCACGAGTCGTGATCCTCCATCGGACGGGCGCACAGCCGGACGAGTGCATTCTCAAGTTGCTGGAGAATGGCCTGCCGGCAGCCGGGTACGAGGTGTTCACGGTGAAAGAAAACAGCCTGGAAGTGCTGAACCAGCTCAATAATCACCTGACGCGTGCCGATTCGGTTCTGCCTCTCATCTCCGCGCAATCCGATTCGAGCGAGATGCTGGCCATGCACATTCAAATGGCTCGCGAGAAATCTGAAAAGCAGAATGGCCGTCCGCAATTGGTTCCCATCCTTATCCAATATCTGGGCGCCGCCGGCGGCATTTTGCACGCCTGCAACTCGCTCCGTCAGGTTGTCTGGCGCGGGCAACTAGACGATTCAACGCTTGTGGCCAGGGTTACGACAGTCCTGAGGGGCGGCCAAGATCCGCTCAAACGTGGCGATGCCGGCGGTGAAGGTGGCGGCAACACGCCATCGCGAGAATCGCCTCCATCCGTTCCCCAGCTCCAGGTGATCTCCGGGGCTGGGGCTGTGGCGCACACCGATCCGCACTACATCCTGCGCGACACAGATGAGCAACTGCGCAGGGCCTTGTTGCGCGGCGACAGCATCGTTCGCATCCAAGGCGCGCGGCAGATGGGAAAGACATCTCTGCTTCTTCGAGGTTTGCGTATGGCGCGCGATATCGGCGCTCGGATCGTCAGCATGGATTTTCAGGCGTTCAATCGTAGCCAATTCGAATCCTACGATTCGTTCTACCGGAGCCTAGCGGAGACACTGGTCGAAGACCTTGGACTGGATGACATCGATGTCGCCGGGCTCTGGAAATCTCGGGTGAGCGCCAACTGGAATCTCGAACGGGTTCTCAAACGCCATATTCTGCCGGGCATTGACCGCCGGCTGGTGTGGTCAATGGACGAGGTGGAACGTCTCTTCCAATTCAATCTCTCAGATGATTTCTTTGGTTTGATCCGGAGCTGGCACAATTGCCGTTCGAATCCGAAGGGTCTCATCTTGGAGCGATTGACCGTCGTGATTTCTCACGCAACGGAATCCCACCTCTTCGCGCCAGCGATTATCCGGAACCCCAACGCATCGCCATTCAACGTAGCCACATCTCTGATGCTCGTCGATTTCACGCTGGACCAGGTGAAAGCTCTGAACGAGCGATTCTCGAGCCCGCTCGCCACGGATGAGATAATCGAGTTGTACGCGCTCGTCGGCGGTCAACCCTTCCTAGTGCGACGGGCCCTGGAAACCCTCAAGTCCGGCGAACCGTTCCGCCATTTTCTGCTTCATGCCAGTGGCGAAAGCGGTCCGTTTGCTGACCACCTGCGGCGGATCTTGCAGGTGCTGGCTTCCAATCCAGCTTTGCTACAAGCCGTGCAGGCCTTCGTCACACAGGGGAAACCGCTCTCTACGGAAGAGTTCTACCGTCTTCGAACCGCCGGCGTCTTCGCGGGTGATTCGGCAGCCAGCGCCCGCCCGCGTTGCCGCTTATATGCAGAGTACCTGTCTCGCAATCTGGCGCAACACGAGTTCCAAAGGGGGGCGTAGGAGGCGACATGGAACGTAGCAAGATCTTTATCAGCTATAGCCGCCGTGACCGCAAGTGGAAGGAGGAAATCGCGCAGTTTCTTACTCCATTGATCCGGGAGCGCATCGAGGAGTGGGACGACTCGAGGATTTCGCCCGGGGCGAATTGGTTCGACGAAATCCAGAGAGGAATGGACTCAGCCAAAGTGGCAGTTTTGCTGGTCTCACAAAGCTTTCTGGCTTCGGATTTCATCACGAAACACGAGCTGCCCAGGCTGCTGGAGGCGGGCCTGCGCGGCCAACTCACCGTGATCTGGGTGCCCGTGAGCGCCAGTTCCTTCCGCCATACAGCCCTGGCGGATTTGCAGGCGGTTGTCGATCCGAACAAGCCGCTGGATACGCTGCCCAGCGCGCGGCGCAATCAGGCGCTTGTCGCGATCTCGGAAGCGATCGTTCAGGCAATGGACCTTCAGCCGAAAGCAGAGGGTGTTGAACGGGTTGTGCTGCTCTACAAGCGGTGGTCGGACACGGATGAGGAAGCCGTTCACCTTCTCGATGGCGAATTCAAGAAGCATGGCGTTCAGGTCTTTATCGATCGGCATCTGCCGGCCGGTGTGCCCTGGGGCAAGCGGCTCGCGGAAGAAATTCGCAAGGCGGATGCCGTCATTCCGATGCTTTCCAGCGCCTCGATCACGAGCGAAATGATGGCTAGGGAAGTGGCAATCGCCTCGGACGCGGCGCAGGAACAGGACGGACAGCCAAGGCTGCTGCCGGTCCGCCTGGCTTTTCGCGGCAAGCTTCCTCCGTCGCTGGAGCTTCTGAATTCCATTCAACACGTCGAATGGGAGTCACCGGAAGACAATGCGCGCGTTGTCGATCAACTGATGGAGGGCATGCGCAACAAGGCCAAGCAGCCCTTTGCGCGGGTCGATGGAGTCATGCCGTCGGATGACGAGTTCTACGTGGCGCGCAAGACGGATACCGACCTGGAGGCGGCCATTCGCGGGCGCGCCAGCATCATCACGATTAAGGGCGCCCGGCAGATGGGTTGTTCGGCCCTCCTGGCGCGGGGCCTGCGGCAGGCCCAGGAGGCCGGCGAAAAAGTAGTTTACACGGACTTTCAACGGTTCAATCTGACACAGCTTGAGACTCTGAACGACATGTACCGCGCCCTCGCTGAGTCTATTGACGACAGTCTGGAGCTGGGTACCGAATTCGACCAGGTGTGGCGTGTGGATAAAGCGCCCAATTGGAACTTTGAGCGGTATTTCAAGCGGCATCTGCTGAGCCGCTTCCCGCAGCGGTTGGTATGGGGTATGGACGAGGTGGACCGGCTCTTCAAGTATCCGTATGCAGGCGAGTTCTTTGGGCTCTTGCGGGCCTGGCACAATGACCGGCGCGTCAAGTTCGATACTCCGCTGGAACGGTTGACTATGGTGATCGCCTATGCGACCGAGCCCTACCTGTTCATCCAGGATGCCAACCAGTCGCCCTTCAACGTTGGAATATCCCTGCGGATGCAGGACTTCGACATCGATCAGGTAGGGCAACTGGCCTACCAGTATGGGGTGCTGCTGGCCCGTGCGGACCTGGAACGATTCTACAACCTTGTAGGAGGGCACCCGTATCTGGTTCGCCGCGGGCTGGCCGAACTCCAGAATCGCAGTCTGGAGTATCTGCTCGGCGTGGCTAGCAGGGAAGATGGCCCGTTTGGCGATCATCTGCGGAGTGTCCTTATGACGCTGGCGGCCCGGGCGGACCTGTTGAAAGCCGTATCCACTGTCCTCCGCGGTCACCCCGACCTCACGCCCGAACAGTTCATTCGCCTTCGAAAAGCGGGGATCCTCGCCGGGGATTCTCATCAGGACGCAACCATGCGCTGTCCGCTTTACCGGGAGTACTTGAGACGGCACCTTGTATCGGAACCCCGCGCGGCTCTCACGGAGGCTTGATTATGGAACAGAAACCTGTGATTTCCGAGGACGAATCATTCTTCGTTACCGGCGGCACGATGCGGCCGAAGGCTCGAAGCTACGTCGCGCGAGGGGCGGATGACGAGTTGTACAAGGCTCTGATGCGCGGCGACTACTGCTACGTGCTGGATACCCGGCAAATGGGGAAGTCGTCCCTCGTCGCGCGCGCAGCCGACCGTGTGCGCGAGGAGCGCTCGGCATCGGTGGCAACGGTGGACTTACAGCGCTGCGGGCAGTCGCTCACGATCGATCAGTGGTACGAAGCGCAGGTCAACCAGATCGCCGAAGATCTTGATATCGAAGATGAAGTCGAAGCGTTCTGGGACGCCCACGGAGGCAGCGGCCCGTTGGATCGCTGGATCCGGACGATCCGGCAGGTCATTCTCCCGGCGGTTTCGGGGCCGTTGGTCATCTTCATCGACGAAATCGATTTTGTCCGCAGCCTGCCATTTCCCACCGACGAATTCTTTGGCGGGATCCGCGGGTTTTTCAGCCGGCGGGCCTTCGATCCCGAGCTGCGCCGTCTGAGCTTCTGCCTGGTCGGCGTTGCGGTGCCCAACGATCTGATCCGGAATGAGCAGCTTACTCCTTTCAACATCGGCCGCCGCATCGATCTCGCCGATTTCTCGGAATCCGAGACGGTAGGTGGGTTTGCGGCGGGCTTTTCGCGACCTTCGGAAGCGCTGCTGAAGCGCGTATGGCACTGGACCGAAGGGCATCCCTATCTCACCCAAAAGCTGGCTGAGGCAGTCGCCGAAGACCCGTCTGCGACGGCTCCCAAGGATGTGGACCAGACTTGCGAGGGGTTGTTTTTGTCGGCGGGCGCCCGTGAGCAAAATGACAATCTTCGGTTCGTGGCCAGCCGTCTCATGGATCCTCAAGTGCCCGCTGCAGTGGCCGAACCGTACCACAAGACTCCCAGCGCCCAGGAGCCGGGGGGAGTTGAGGCTGAGTGGATCGCCGCCAAGCTCGACCTGTACCGCAAGGTTCTCACTGGGGAGGCGATTCCAGACGAGCGAGCCAACCCTTACGTCGATGCGCTGCGTCTCAGTGGGGTTGTGCGCGTGGTGGACGGGAAGTTTCAGGTTCGGAACCGGGTCTACCGGCAGGTCTTCGACGAGGGCTGGATCAAGCAGAATATCGGTGAAAGGGAGCAAATTCGGCAGGAGGAGGCATTCACGCGCGGCCGCCAACGCGCGACACGCATTGCTGGCGTCGTGATCCTCGTTGGAGCTCTGCTAGGGCTGCTTAGCTGGGGAGTTTATGCCGCCTATCAGAATCGTACGCTGAACGCGCAAATTCGCCGAACAACGGCAGCCGAGAAGACGGCGCGGATGGAAGCGGAAGAGGCGAAAAAGCAACGGTTACAGGCAGTAGCGAACGAGAAGCGAGCGACTGAAAACGAGCAACGTGCCAAAGAAAACGAGCAACGTGCAGTCGTGGCAGAGATCGATGCGAGACAACAGGCAGAGCTGGCTGCGGTGCAAAAGAACGCTGCCATAACGGCACAAAAACAAGCAGAGACAGCTGAGAAAAACGCGAAGGCGAGCGAGGCAAAGGCAATCGCTGCCCAAGCGCAAGCAGAGCAATCGGCAAGGGATGAGGCTAACCAGCGACTCGTAGCCCAGGCGGCCCGGGAAAGGGCTGAAAGTCTTTCGAAACAGCTCAAGGAGCAGAACGAGATTTCCACCCCGCTGCGGCTCGCCGCCCGTTCGGAAATGGATCGTGCGCTGCCGGATCTGACGGTTGCCAGCACGTTGGTGGGGCTTGAAGCCCTCAATAAGCGGTGGTCATCTGAGACGTATTCTCCGGTCCTTCAGTCGCTCGCATTGCTTCCGCACGATTCGAAGGAGTCGAATTGGGAGGCGCCGCTCTTCGGCACTCCTACGAGACTCGAGTCGGTAACCTTGCGCGGAGGGATCGATGGAAGCGGGCGGCTTTGCGTGGTGCGCTTTACTGAAGCGAAGGAGTTATGCACTAGTGCTTCCGGAGCTGGGCTGAACAAATCGAGCGTTAATTATCTGATTGCTTCGTTTCCTTCCGGCCGAGTGTCGGAAACCCGGTACTGGGACATTTGGAACCGGCCCGGCTTTGAAAATCCCCCCACTGCCCTGCCTGCCAATTACATTTTGAGCCCTTCGGGAAAGCTCTTTGCTGCATATGACGCCGCGGATCCGGTGATAGTCCGGGAGTTTCCCTCGGGCAATGATATTGCTCGAGTGACGCAAAAGAGCAACGGATCGAAGCCGCACGGCATGCTGCCGGTACAGTTCAGCTCCGATGACCGTTATTTGATTACTCGCGAGCAAGCCGGGAGTGGTGGATATACCTATCTCATTTGGGAAATCTCGTCCCGCAAGAAGGTCGCCATCTATCCAGCTTCCACAGTGCAGAGTTTTCAGTTCAGCCCAAATCTACGATGGTTTCGAACGAGCGCTGGCGGTGTCGGCTTTGTTCCGGCCGCACCAAGCCGCGATCAGGATCAGCCCACGACCTTGACGCCGCTCTTTTCAACAATCTCAGGATCGGCCGAATTTAGTGCCGATGGCACATACCTCACCATCACGACAACTGATTCCGCCTACCTGTATCGTCTGCCGAATGCTGCACCCATCCCGTTTCCTGGCCTAAGCGGCGCCGCTCAAGCGGTGTTCAATAAGAGCGGGAGATCGGTAGCGTTCGTCGTACCTAACAAGTATGCGCGGGTCTTCGAAACCGGCCGGTTACAGGAGACCGCGAGGATACTGCACCCCGGTATCCGAGCCGCGGTGTTTACCGACGACGACCATTTAGTTACTGCCTCGCCAACTGGCGCCACCACCTGGAACATCGAGAGTTCGCGCTATTCCGACCGATTACCGCAGCGTGGCACGGGATCGGCGTCATTAATCGCATTTTCCCCCTCCGGAGACTCAGTCGTCACGGCTCGCGGCACCAAGCCGAGCACCGTGCCAGACTACACGTTGACCGTGTTGGACATCAGTTCGGCTTCCCCCAAGGAGATCGTGCACCATCTGGCTCCGCGCAACCTGGGATCGATCCACTTCACGGCCTCTTCGAACAGCATTGCCGTTTCCGAGGGACTGGGCAATAAGCGTGTCGCGGTGTTTGCACTACCCTCCGGTCAATTGCAGTTCGCGTTTGAGACGGACTCGCTGCTCAAAGACGTCAGCCCAGACGGGAAGTTGTACGTTTTTCAGAACGGCGACATTCGCGACGCCCAAAACAAAACCGTGGCTTCGGCGCCTTCGAACTCGGTGTTGAGTTTCCCGGATACTTCAACCATCGGGTGGTCTTACACTGGACAACTGTTCCGACTCGGTCTTGGGCAAGCGACTACGCGCGTCACTTCACCCCTGAGCACCGCCGTCAATGTATACGCTAGTGCCGACCGGCGATTCCAGTTACTGGAAGGCACCGTCGGGAGAGGCCGCGATTTTGCATTGGCGCTCTGGGATTCGAGGCAAACCACTGTCAATCTCCTGCCGATCACCCTGAACCAGCGATCATATCTCGGCGCGCTAAGCAGAAGCGCCAAGTACGTCTTTTTTCTGAGCTACGGATTTGATCACTGGGAAATAAGAGGTCTTCCCTCCGGCACGATCGCGGCCAAGATGGACGAGTGGGGTAACGACGTACGTTTCAGCTCGGATGAGCGATATGCAGCCGTTGAGATCAGCGCTGGTTCTAGCAGCGTGATTAGGATTGCGAATTTGGCCACAGGCGCGATGTGCTCGTTTCCTGCCGGAGAGCGGAGCTTGCTCGGCTTCGACCAAACAAGCAGCCGTCTAGTTACGCGGACTCCCAAGACAATCGAGTTCTGGAGAGCTTCCGACTGTGTTGCGGCACAAGACCCAGTCCCCACGCCGACGACTGCGTCCGCGGTACTTAGCCCCGACGGGAGGTTCCTCGCGTGGATTGACGGCGGAAACCCTTATCCTTCTTCCCAAGACCGACTGGAAATGACAGACACTCGTAACCAGGCCTCTTTCACGATCAATTTTCCCGACACAATAACCGCAGCCGCCTTCAATGGCGACGGCAAGATCTTACTGGCCGGTGCGGAGGATGGGACACTCAAGACCTTCGATATGACACGTAAGTCGGTTGTACAGAACAAAGAGAGCAGGACGGAATTGCCAACCCCAGCTCACGACTTTGACATCACGTCAGTCGCGATCACGCCCGACGGCCGGTATTCCGCCTCTGCGGCCGGACCGACGCTTCGATTCTGGCAAACAGGCTCAGCCCAGTTGACAAAGTCCGTCCCGTATCGCAACCGGGTGATGGCGGTTGCATTTGATCAGACCGGTGCGCGTCTGGGGGTCGGCATGCGGGATGGAACCGTCGAAATCCGCCGGGTACCAAGCCTGGAAGTTGTGCGGACGCTCGACTTCCAGAAGGGGGTCTTTACACTGGACTTCAGTGCCGATGGACAATACCTGGGCGTGAGCGGCGAATCCGGCCGACGCGTGTTATGGGACACGGCAAAATGGCAGGAGGTTCCCTTTCAGCCGCTGAACGGGCTGATCGCAGGAATGTTTGCTCCAACCGGTCATCAGTATGCTGTCTACTCGGCTGCGCTGGTCGAGGTGTGGAACGGTGAGCAAACCCGGCAGATCAAGCCGGATGCCATAGGAACGATCGGGGCCATCGCATTCAGTGCCGATGGACACTATCTGTTGATCGGCGGGTCGAACGGCGTGCGGATTTGGGATTTGGCGGCCAACTCCGAAGTGGGCAGAATCGGCGATACGCTTTCCGTTCGCGGGCTGGCGAATTCTCCAGACGGCAAATTGCTCAGTGTCACATACTCCAATGGTAGCGGTATTCTCAGCATCTGGAGAAAAGACGATTTGATTGCGGCAGCTTGCCAGCGCCTTGGCGAAGGTCAAAACAAGCTCTCGATGAAGGACGATGTACCCCGTTACTTCCTGGATGGCGAGACGTATGAAGACGTATGCCATCCCAAGGAACTCCCCAAGGTCGTCGCGCGACACTAGAGTGTGCCTGGTCGTCCCGCCGGGGCCGAGTTTCAGCTTTTTCTGATCCAACAATGAGCCTGGACAGAGGGCTGAGTCCCGGGTTCGCTGTCAATTTTAAAATTGGCTGCGACTGAGGGCGAACATAATTATGGGTTCTGGTCCAAGTTTGGTGCAGCGGAACTTGACACGTTTCCAAACGTTGATGCGTCAGTACCAAGATCAATGGGGAAGAATGGTTGCCAGATCGTGCTGCTCTAACGCGCCACGGAAGTCCACTTCTCGTCAATGGGAGTGATAAACGCGCTCACCGGCAGAAGTTGCTTTTCTTTGGCGGGCACGAAGGCAGGCACGATCTCAATGCGAACGCCTCGCTGCAAAGAAGGCCTTATTCTGACGCCTTTGGGGTCAAGGGGGGCCTCTACCAGCGCAGTCCGACAGGCCCAAAACCGGCGGCGAACGCCGGAATTGGACCCATAAGCCTTTTGTCCTCAATATTAACCGGCGTTTAACGCCGGTTTTTAGTATTTTGAGGCTTGGATCAGGCCGCGCCCCGGCGGCGCCGAAGCGTGTACCATGGTTCTTTGTATGAAGCTCCTGGCCGCCTATCTCATTGGCGCCGGAGCGGCTCTGGCCGCACCCTGCGTCACCACCACCTGTACGGAATGGGTTATGTTCAACAGCGGTCCGGCTCGCTCCCTGATCTACCGCACCTACGCGCTGGACACCCCCAACCCACAGATCACCCGCGCCCTGGTGATGATCCACGGCGCCGGCCGCGATGCCGACAACTACTTCCGCACCGCGGTCGCGGCAGCCTTCCTCGCGGGAGCCCTCGACGACACGTTGGTGATCGCCCCGCGCTTTGCCTCCAACGCCACGGGCTGCCGAGACACTCTGGCTGCCAACGAAGTCAATTGGAGCTGCAACGGCGATAGCTGGCGCTCCGGAGGGGCCGCCATCGGCAACGACAAGCTGACTTCCTACGACCTCACCGACCAGATCCTCCGCCAACTCGCGCGCAAGGAGAGCTTCCCCAATTTGAACGCCATCGTAGTGGCCGGCCATTCTGCCGGAGGCCAGTATGTCAACCGCTACGAGATGTCCAACCAGGTTCACGACACCCTCGGCGTCCCGGTCACCTACGTAGTCTCCAACCCTTCCAGCTACGCCTATCTCGACCCCACCCGACCCGCCGACGCCGGCGACTTCCGCCCCTTCAACGATTCCCGCAACTGCACGACGTTCGACCGCTGGCCCTACGGTCTCCAGGGCCGTACGGGCGGCTACACCACCAAGGAATCCGACGACCAGTTGAAGAAGCAACTCGCGGCCCGCCCCACGACTTATCTTCTCGGGGAAATCGATATCCTGCCCCTCGGTGGTTTCGACGGCTCCTGCCCCGCGATGGCGCAAGGCCCCACGCGCCTCGCCCGCGGCCAGGCCTGGGGCAAATACGTCAACCAGAAATTCGGCGCACACCACACCGTGACTGTGGTCCCCCTTTGCGGCCACAACGCGCGGTGCATGTTCACCGCCGAGGTGGCCCTGCCGCTGCTGTTTCCGAAGTAGAGAGAGGGAAGCATCCGGTGATCGGCGTGCCGGGTGATCGTCACAGCCGACACCAGCCCGATCCACTACCTGAATCTGATTGGCGAGGTAGAGCGGCGCGAGGCAAAGTGCCGGAATCTCTTAATCCGCGGAACCGTGGGCATACTGAGAACGGCAGGCGGGCGAGGATTGGTGGAGCAGGGACGTGTGGTACTATCCTGGGTTCGTCTTCGACGGTGAGCGCTTCGAGGTGATGAACATCGGATTATAGTCTCTTACCCATGGTGGAAATCATTCGTCCTGGGGCCTTCTCCCCTCACGCCCAAATCGCCCTCTTCGACTTTGATGGCACGCTATCCCTCATCCGCACCGGCTGGCTCAACGTCATGGTCCCCATGATGGTAGAGATCCTCGCCGGTCTCCACACCGGCGAATCCGAGACCGACCTCCGGCTGGTCGTCGAAGACTACGTCTGGCGCCTCACCGGCAAGGAAACCGTCTATCAGATGATGGCCCTCGCCGACGAGGTCCGGCGCCGCGGCGGCAACCCGCTCGACCCGCTGGTCTACAAGAGGCGCTACCTCGACCTGCTTTCCGAGGTCATCCGCGACCGCCTCGAAGAGCTGCGGGGCGGCCACTGCTCGCCCGACAAGTATCTGGTGCCCGGCGCGCGCGCGCTGCTCGAAGCCCTCAAGGCACGCGGCCTGCGCCTCTACCTGGCCAGCGGCACCGACGAAGCCTACATGAAGGAGGAAGCCGATCTCCTCGATGTCAGCCGCTATTTCGATGGCGGCGTCTACGGCGCGCTCGACGATCTCTCGGCCTTCTCCAAGCGCATGCTGGTCCAGCGCATCGCGCGGCTCCCGGGCGTTGCCGGCGACCAGATTATCGCGTTCGGCGATGGCTACGTGGAGATCGAAGAGGTGAAGCAAGTGGGCGGCGTCACGGTCGGGGTCGCCACCGACGAACCCGAGTGCTGCCAGGTCGACCAGTGGAAGCGCCAGCGGCTGATCGGCGTCGGCGCCGACTACATCGTTCCCAACTATCTCGACCCGGCGCTGCCCGATCTGCTATTCGGCGCCAGCCGCTACCGTATCTTCGACCGCTCGCGCCTCAAGATCCAACCCCTCGCCGATCGCCAGCACGATCTCCACAGCGACCACTGGCTGGCGCTCGATGCCCCCGCTCCGCCGTTCGCCCATCCAGATCTGGGCACGGTGGCGCAGCACCTCACTGCGGCGCTCGCCCGCAACTCCGCCCGCATCCTCATGATGGGGGCCCACGTCCTGCGCGCCGGCGTGAACCGCCATATCATCGACCTGGTGGAGCGCGGCTTCATCGACCACATCGCGATGAACGGGGCGGGCGCGATCCACGATTACGAACTGGCGCGGATCGGCGCCACTACCGAGAGCGTCGACCGCTACATCCGCAAAGGCGAGTTCGGCCTGTGGCGGGAAACCGGCGAACTCAACGATTGGATTCGCGAGGCCGCCGACGAATCGCTGGGACTGGGCGAAAACATCGGGCGCCGCATCGCCGCCAGCGATTACGAGTACCGCGATCTCTCGGTCTTCGCCGCCGCCTGGCGCGCCGGAGTGCCGGTCACGGTTCACGTGGGCATCGGCTACGACATCATCCACGAGCATCCCAACTGCGACGGCGCGGCGTTGGGCGCGGCCAGCTACCGCGACTTTCTCATCTTCGCCCGCGCCGCCGAGCGTCTCGAAGGCGGCGTCTTTCTCAACTTCGGGTCCGCCATCATGGGTCCCGAGGTTTACTTGAAGGCCCTCGCCATGGCGCGCAATGTGTCCCGCCAGGAAGGCCGCTCCGTCAGCAACTTCACCACCGCCGTCTTTGACCTGGTCCCGATTCAGGGCGACCACCGCCGCGAACTCCCCAAGACCGACCCCGGATATTATTTCCGCCCGCAGAAAACCATCCTGGTGCGCACGGTTGCCGAGGGCGGCCAGAGCTTCTACTTCCGCGGACCGCACCGCGCCACTTTACCCGCGCTCCGGTGTCTGCTGCTGGAGCGTCCCGCTTGACCACCGCCGAAATCCTGGCCGAGTTCCCGAAGCTGCGCGCGCTGGTGGTGGGCGACGTCTGCCTGGACCGCTGGTGTACCTACGACCCCGCGCTCGCCGACCCCTCGCGCGAAACCGGCATCCGGCGCATCGGCGTGGTGGCCACGGAGGTGACGCCTGGGGCGGCCGGCACGATCGCCAACAACCTGGCGGCGCTGAAGGCCGGCAAAGTGGCGGTGCTTGGCCTGGTCGGGGAAGACGGCTTCGGATACGAACTGCGCCACGCCCTGGAAGCGCGCGGCATTTCGTCCGAGCTCCTGCTGGCGGCGCCGCGCATCCCCACCTTCACCTACAGCAAGCTCATCAACGCGCAGACCGGCGAGGAAGACCTGCCGCGCGTGGATTTCGTGAACACGAGGGCACTCCCGGAGACACTGGATTGGGCCCTGGTTGCCCTCCTGGAGCGCGCCGCTGCCGGCTATGACGTGATTCTGGTTTCCGATCAGGCGGAGACCAACGCGGGCGGAGTAGTGACGCCGCGAATGCGCCAAGCCCTGGCGCGAATCCACAACGCGCTGGTCTGGGTGGACTCGCGGATGCGCGCCGAGCACTTTCGCAATGTAGTAGTAAAGCCCAATCAGCAGGAAGCCGAAGCCGCCAGCCGGCGGGCATTGGGCAGGCTGGACTATGAGGAGTTGCGCCGCCACATAAACGCCCCCGTCTTGGTAGTGACGCACGGCGGCAACGGCGCCCAGGTAATCACGACCGCAGGCTCGACGTTCGTGCCCACTCCGAGCGTGGCCCACCCAGTGGATATCTGCGGCGCCGGCGACAGCTTCTCCGCCGGCGCCGCGCTGACGCTAAAGGTTACGGGCGATGCCGTAGAAGCCGCGCGCTTCGGCAACCGCGTGGCTTCCATCACGATCATGAAAAAGGGAACGGGCACGGCTAGCCCGGAAGAAGTACTTGGCTGATGCCGCTTACTGCGCGGGTGGCGGTGTCATCTCAGGCACTTCTTTCCCGCGATGACAGGTGTAGCAGGTTACGTGCTCTTTCCCGTCGGGGAATTTGGCATTGATCTCTTTCACCATGGTGATCATATGCCTGGCGATTTCCTTTTTCGGGTTCTCGTCCGAGGCAAAATCGGGCGGAGTCGCCTGCACGTGGCAGTAAAAGCATTGCTGTCCGAGCGCCGTCCGGAAAGCACCCATCGTCTCACGGATGTTGGTGTCGGCCGGCAACACCTTCAAATTCTTAGGCGGCGGCGGTCCCTTCCTGGCACCGCCGGGCGGAGGCGCATCCTGGGCCTGCAGGAACACGGCGGCAATGAACAAAGCAGTGATTGAAAATCGCATGACCCAGGATACCCCAAGTCCGTCCCGATTTGCGACTACAGAAGTTCCACACCATGCACTTGAACCCCTACTTGAACTTTCATCGTCCGTGCGGATTCGCGACGTTGGGTCTGGACGCGCGGGGCAAGCGCGAGAGCGTTTCGAGGGCGGCACGGAAACGATGATGCTGGCGTCTCGACAATGGGCTCGATGGCATTCACATCACCGGAATTCTTCAGGTGATAACAACAGGTCAACGAGTGGGGATCGCGGGGTATCGAAAGACTGGATGGCCAAGCGGGTTGTGCCTGAATAATTCCGCCGAGTCAACGGCGCTGACGGACCGGGTCTTGGCCGTTGACAACCTCCATAGGATCGGCGTATATTTGCTAAAATACTGATCTCTCAACAGTTTGCTGGTGATTTGCGCATGTCTCGTCTCAGGTGTTACCCGGTTGAGCTGGAATCGTGCCACCGGATTCGAAACATCAGCCGGATAGTCCGGCGTTGGCAATCGCCAGAGGCGCAGCGATCGGCGGAGGCGTATGGCCGTAGACCGTAACGAAGGGCAAGCGGACCCGTTGGGCTCCGAAAGCTACGAGCATCTGCTCGAAGATTACAGTCACTTCGCCCCACCCGCCGCCGATGAAGTTCTGCAAGGCACAGTCCTCGGAATCAAGGGAAAAGACGTCATTATCGATTTCGGATACAAGTCCGAAGGCGTCGTTCCGATCGATCAGTTTCTGTCTCCGTCGGGGGAGCTGACGGTGCACGTGGGAGATGTGGTCGACGTGATGATCGACCACAGCGAGCAGGTGGAAGGTTACGTGTTGCTCTCGCACACGCGGGCGGCAAGGCTGCGCATCTGGGACAACCTGGACAAAGCTTACGAAAACCAGCTGGTGCTCTCGGGGCATGTGCTCGGCCGGGTGAAGGGTGGGTTGGCGGTGGACGTGGGGATCAAGGCCTTCATGCCCGGCTCGCAGGCCGATCCGCGCCCGGTTCACAATTTGGACTCGCTGGTGGGGCAGGACGTTCCGGTAAAGATCATCAAGCTCAACCGGCGCCGCGGCAATGTGGTGGTGTCGCGGAAAATGGCTGTCGAGGAAGAGATCAACGTTCGCAAGCATGCCACGCTGGAGCACTTGGTGGAAGGCTCGGTGGTCACGGGAATCGTCAAGAATCTGACCGACTACGGCGCATTCATCGACCTGGGCGGGATCGATGGCCTGCTGCATGTGACCGACATGTCGTACGGCCGCCTCACACATCCGTCAGAACTGCTGCAAGTGAACCAGGAGATTTCGGTTCGGGTGCTCAAGTTCGACCGGAATAAGGAGCGGGTTTCGCTGGGCCTGAAGCAACTCGAGCCCGATCCGTGGGACACCGTCATCGGAAGGTACCCCGTCAACGCCCGCGTGATCGGGCGCATCGTGAACGTGACCGACTATGGCGCATTCGTGGAATTGGAGCCTGGCGTGGAGGGGCTCATCCACATCAGCGAGATGACCTGGTCGCGCCGCATGAAACATCCGTCCAAAGTGGTCAAGCCCGGGGACCAGGTGGAAGCGGTGATCCTGGAAGTGCATCCGCGGGACCGGCGGATCTCTCTCGGCTTGAAACAGTTGGAGCCCAACCCATGGACCACCATCGACAAGCGATACAGCGTGGGCTCGGTGGTGGAGGGCCGGGTCCGGAATATGACCGATTTTGGCGCCTTCATCGAGATCGAAGAAGGCATTGACGGGCTGGTGCATGTTTCCGACCTCTCCTGGACCAAGCGGGTGAAGCACCCGTCCGAGGTCCTGAAGAAAGGCCAGATCGTGCAGGCGGTGATTCTGAATATCGATTCCGGGTCACACCGGTTGTCGCTGGGCATCAAGCAGTTGCAGCCCGACGCCTGGGAGAGCTATTTCCAGAACCACCAGGTTGGGGATACCGTACACGGCCGGGTTTGCCGCCTGGCCAGTTTCGGAGCCTTCGTGGAACTGGCCGACGGCGTGGAAGGGCTGTGCCACTTTTCCGAAGTGCCGGGCTACTCGGGCCGCCGGGCCGCCGAAGAGCCACCCGTCCGCATTAACGACGAGTTCGATTTCAAGATCATTCGAATGAGCGAAGCCGAGAAGAAAATCGGACTCAGCATGCGCGCGGTAACCGACGACGACGAAAAAACCCGCCTGGAGGATTACCAGCGCCAGGCGGCCGCCGCCACCACGACCATCGAGGAAGCCATGAGCCTCAAGGACCGAAACCACGAATAGCCGCTTGCAAATCGAGTGAAATCAGGCGATACTGCGGTTTCGTAACCGATTGACAACTTAGGAGGATGCGATGACGAAGGCCGATCTGATTGAAGAAGTCTCCCGCGTGGTGGAGATGACTCGGAAGGAATCCGAGGTCATCGTGGAGTCTATTTTCGACAGCATCGTTCGCTCGCTTCGGACCGGCGATAAGATCGAAATCCGCGGGTTCGGCAGCTTTCGCACCCGCCAGCGCCAACCGCGGATCGGCCGCAACCCGAAGACCGGCGCCCGGGTGGAAGTGCCCGCTAAAAAGATCCCGTATTTCAAACCAAGCAAAGAACTTAAGGACGTGGTCAACAATTCCGCGGCGCCTCCGGCATCTGCCTCGCCAGCGGCTCCTCCCCCCGCCGAGCCGGTGCCAAACGCGTAGTAACGGACGTTCGAAAAACGCATGGACTATCTCTGGACCCCTTGGCGCTACCGGTATGTGACCACAGCGGGGGGCCCGGGCGAGTGCGTCTTCTGCTCCGCCGTCCGAGGGACGGATGACCGCAAGACTCTGATTGTCCACCGCGGCAGCCTCAACTTCGTCATTCTGAACCGCTTCCCGTACACGAGCGGCCACTTGATGGTGATTCCTTACACTCACGTGGCTACGCTCGAAGATTTGGACGACCAGACACTGACGGAGATGATTCTATTGGCGCGGCGCACCGAGAAACTTCTGCGCGTCGTCTACCACCCCGACGGGCTGAACATGGGCGTGAACATCGGCCGGGCCGCGGGAGCCGGGATTGCCGGGCACCTGCATATGCACTTGCTGCCGCGTTGGATGGGCGACACCAACTTCATGACCACCGTGGCGGAGACGCGGGTGGAGCCGGAGGACCTGGCCGTCACCTGGGAGAGGCTGCGGGAAGGATTTCAAGAATAGAGCGGCGCCATGAGATTCAGGTCCGATCCCATTTCAGAGAGAGCTACTGATGATCGTTTAGGACTTCGAGTTTCTTGAGGTACTTCTTAGTGGGACGTCAGAGGCTCTATGGAAACCGATCGCGTATCGATTATGCTTTTTGCGTCGATAGGTTTGTACCCCTTTAAGTTTGGGGAAGGTACCACACAAAAGACACAAAAGAGATATGGCCCTTTTATTTATTCAGTCGGACAATGGGGCGGCCACATGAAGTTGGAGCCCACGCGCGAGTTCTATGTCCCAAACCGGTATTTTTCAGGTCAACCCGAATGAAGGGAACAGCGATGGAGGATTTGACCTGAGCCTTGGCAGCACCGGCGTGTATATTCCGCTTGAGTTTGGATGGCTGCCCGCGAGATACTGGATCATTCCCAGGCATTTATCGCGTGGGAGCTTACCACGTTTGGTCGAAAAGGATTTTGTACCATTTCTGAATCCAAACAGCGGCTGCGAGCCATTCTGAGGCGGGAACGTCGGGGCGAAAGACTACATCCTCAGAGTACTGATCAAAGCGGATAGCGCGGCGGGTTGCTGCCGGCGGCTCGGGTAATAGAGGAAGAATCCGGGGAACGGCTGGCACCAATCCTCCAGCACGCGGATGAGCTCCCCGCTTTCGAGTTGCGGTTCTACGCGCTCGTCAGAAACGAAGGCAAGGCCGATGCCATCCATTGCGGCGCGAACCATAATGTCCACGTCGTCAACGACGAGTGGCCCGGTCACCGCCACAGACAGGGATTTCTTGCCCTTATCGAATTCCCAGCGGTACGCACCGGCGGAGCCGTGCCGGAAGTTGATGCATTTGTGGCTGAGCAGGTCATGCGGGATTTTTGGCTTGGGATGCGACTTGAGATACGAAGGCGCGCCCACAATGGCCGCCCGATGGTCCTTGGAGACCCGGACCGCGATCATGTCCTTCTGAATGTATTCGCCGAAGTGAATACCTGCATCGAAGCCTCCGGCAACAATATCCATGCGGCTGTCATCAGCAGTGACTTCGAGAACCACGTCCGGATAGTCGCGCGCAAACTTCGCGAGCTTCGGCCCAATGACCGTCGTTCCGGCAAGGCGGGGCACGAGCAGCCGCACGCGGCCCGCGGGTTTGTCGCGCAAGCCGGAGAGCTGGTCCAACGCATCCTGGACATCGCTGAGAGCGGGGCGCAACCGCGCGAGCAGTTGTTCTCCGGCCTCGGTCGGTGCGACGCTGCGCGTCGTCCGCGAGAGCAGCCGGACGCCCAGCGTCTCCTCCAGCCCCCGGATCGCGTGGCTCATGGCGGAGGGAGAGACGGCCAACCGCTTGGCCGCCTTTGTAAAACTGCGCTCCTCCGCTATGGCGAGGAAGGCGGCAAGTATATTGAGATCGTTCTGCACCATTTATGAATTATACTCACAAGCCTTTGTCTTTCATACATGCTACTCAAAAACGCACTCCGGCAGTATCTTGGAGTTAGAGGACGAGAAAAGCCGAGGGGGTGTTATGCAAAGTCGTAAACCCAAAGAACCCAGGTAAGGAGTTTGAAAAATGGAAATCAAGCGCAACGGATCACGACCCTCCCAAAAGGGACCGGAGGAATACTTCACCGGAACGGTCCGCATCGATCCGGTCGTTCAAGCTGAAGACCCCTCACGCGTCTCGGTTGGCTGCGTGACCTTCGAGCCCGGCGCCCGCTCCGCCTGGCACACGCACCCACTTGGACAGAACCTGACCGTGACCTCGGGACTTGGCTGGACCCAGCGCTGGGGCGGCCCCATTGAGGAAATCAGGCCCGGTGACGTGCTCTGGTGTCCGCCAGGCATGAAGCATTGGCACGGGGCCAGCCCGAAGACGGCCATGACTCACCTTGCTATTCAGGAACACCTGAACGGCAAGAAAGTTGAGTGGCTGGAGAAGGTCACGGACGAGCAATATTTGGCCGGTCCGCAAAACAAATAGGAAGGAACAGAGATTATGTCAGACGAACCTAACGTTGCCCGCAAGTCCTTCGGTCACATCGCACCGGCACTCGCGGAAGTTACCGACAAGGTATTGTTCGGCCAGGTGTGGGAACGGCCGGCTCTGTCGCCGCGTGACCGCAGTCTCATCACCGTCGCGAGCCTCATTTCCCTCTACCGGATTAACGAGCTGCCCTTCCACCTCAAGAAAGCTCTCGAAAACGGCGTCAGCCGCGACGAGCTGATCGAGGTGATAACGCATCTGGCCTTCTACTCGGGCTGGCCGACCGCGAATACCGCTCTGCCGATCGCGCAACGCGTTTTGACGAAGCAGGAGCGTAAGGAGAGAACCATGCAGAAACGCAATCTTGGAAAAAGCGGCCTCGAAGTCTCGGCAATAGGCCTTGGTTGCATGGGCCTGAATTATCACCGTGGCCCGGCTCCTGACAGGAAAGAGATGATCGCGCTGGTCCGCGCCGCGGTCGAGCGCGGCGTCACGTTCTTCGACACCGCCGAGGTCTACGGCCCGTTCACGAACGAGGAGCTCGTCGGCGAGGCGCTCGCGCCCGTCAAGAAGGCCATCGTCATCGCTACCAAGTTTGGGTTCGACCTTGGCCCCGGCGGAACGGGCGCGCCCAATAGCCGGCCCGAACGCATCCAGCAGGTCGCCGAGGAATCGCTGAAGCGGTTGCGGGTTGATGCCATTGAACTCTTCTACCAGCACCGCGTCGATCCGGCGGTACCGATTGAAGATGTTGCCGGCGCCGTGAAGGACCTGATCGCGCAGGGTAAGGTCAGGCACTTCGGATTAAGCGAGGCAGGCGCTTCCACCATCCGCCGCGCGCATGCGGTCCAACCCGTCACGGCGGTCCAAAGCGAATATTCACTCTGGTGGCGCGAGCCTGAAGCGGAAGTATTGCCCGCCTGCGAGGAGCTGGGAATCGGCTTTGTGCCGTTCAGCCCTTTGGGTAGGGGTTTTCTCGCGGGCAAGATGGACGAAACCGCGACGTTCGGCGACAACGACAATCGCAGCACCTTGCCGCGGTTCACGCCAGAAGCGCTGAAGGCGAACCAGCCTCTGGTCCGACTGCTGGAAGAGATTGGGCGCAAGAAGGGCGCGACGCCTGCGCAGATCGCGCTTGCCTGGCTGCTGGCTCAGAAGCCATGGATCGTTCCCATCCCGGGAACCACGAAGTTGCATCGCCTCGACGAGAACATCGGTGCTGCTGCTATCGAGCTTACCAGGCAGGATCTTCGGGCCATCGAGGAGGCGGTCTCAAAAATCAGCGTACAGGGAGACCGTTACCCCGCGACCCAGGCCGGCATGACCGGCCGCTGACCAGCACCAAACCTTAAGACCGGGAAAAGGAAAAACATTATGCCCGACGTCATCGTCAAGCTTTGGCCCGGAAAATCAGAACAACAGAAAACCCGTCTCGCTGACAAAATCGCCAATGACGTCATGGGCGTTCTCAATTACGGAGAAGAATCTGTGTCGGTCGGCTTCGAAGAAATCAAATCGCAGGACTGGAAAGAGAAAGTCTACAAGCCGGATATCCGGGACAAGTGGGACAAGCTGTACAAGAAGCCCGGATACGAGATGTGAAGGTGTAACGGAACCACAAGAAAGACAGGAGAAAACAATGAAAGGAACAGTTCTTTACGGACCGGGCGACATTCGGTTCGAAGACCGTGAGACACCGAAGATTATCGAACCAACCGACGCGATCCTCCGCCTCGCGGCCACGTGCGTGTGTGGATCGGACCTGTGGCCGTACCGGGGCTTGCAGCCGATCGACGGTCCGACGCCAATGGGGCACGAGTACTGCGGCTTCGTCGAAGAAGTTGGCACCGCCGTCAAATCCATAAAGCCGGGACAATTCGTTGTCGGCTCGTTCGCGACATCGGACAACATCTGTCCCCATTGCCAATATGGCTACCAGTCTTCGTGCATCCATCGTGAGTTCATGTTGAGGGCGCAGGCCCCGTTCCTGCGTGTGCCGCAGGCGGATGGGACTCTCGTGCCGACGCCAGGAGGGCCACCATCGGACGACCTCGTGCCGAACCTCCTTGCGTGCTCGGACGTACTGGGGACCGGCTGGTTCGCTGCCGATGCTGCAAGCGTGAAGCCGGGTGGCACGGTGGTTGTGGTCGGCGATGGTGCGGTGGGCCTTCTTGGCGTGCTTTCGGTCAGGCAGATGGGAGCAGCCCGGATTGTCGCCATGAGCCGTCATGACGCACGTCAGAAACTCGCCCGCGAGTTCGGCGCCACCGACATAGTGGCGGAGCGCGGTGACGAAGCGGTGGCCCGCATCAAAGACATGACGAAAGGCATCGGCGCTGACTCTGTGCTCGAATGCGTTGGCACACAGGAATCGATGATGCAGGCCCTCGGCGCCGCGCGCCCCGGAGGCTACGTGGGCTATGTCGGCGTGCCGCACGGAGTCGAGTTTAAGGGCGAGCAATTGTTTTACCGCCACGTACACCTGCATGGCGGCCCCGCTCCGGTCCGGCGCTTCCTTCCCAAACTGATCGACCTTGTCATGAATGGAAGGATCAATCCTGGCAAGGTTTTCGACCTGACGCTGCCGCTCGATCAGGTCGCGGAAGGCTACCGCGCGATGGACGAGCGCCGCGCCATCAAGACGCTGTTGCGTCCGTAGAGAGAGGAGTTTGTACAAATGGCTTGGCCGAAAGAAGAACTGCAAACGATCGCAAAGGCGGATGCCTTGCATATCGCTCCGTTTCGCAACGACGGCAAAACCTATGGCACACCGACGTGGATTTGGTCCGTGGCCGTCGGCGACGCCCTCTACGTCCGCGCCTACAACGGAATCAAGTCTCGCTGGTATCAGGCCGCATTGAAGCAGAAAGCAGGCCGGAGCATCGCGGCGGGCATGACGAAAGAAGTGAGTTTCGAGCCGGTTAACGGCGCGATCAACGACCGCATTGATGAGGCGTGTCGCGCAAAGTACCGGGAAAGCCCATACCTGAATCCGATGATCGGCGCCAGCGCTGCGACCGCAAGGTCATGCCGCGCGACATCGGCGTACACTCAAATCCTGCGCACTCAAAGGGAGTCGAATGAGACCCTACATCAACTGCCATATGCTCTCCTCCCTTGGAGGGGAAGATCGATGGCACAGCCCTCAGGGCAGTTACTACCGAGGGGGACTATGAGGCAACGGGCACGGAACTCGAAGGCGACGCCTGGCTCTGCGGCCGCACCACGATGCACAGAACTTCGCGGAGGATGAACTCTTCGTGTCGGCTTCGAGCCGGCCCGCAGGACCGCAGTCGGTCCACGTCGCGCGCCGGGCGACGTCGTATGCGATCTCGGTCGATACCACTGGCAAGCTGCGGTGGGGCGGGTGGCGATCTCGACGGCGATCACCTCATCTGTGTCGTGAGTGAGCGGGCGTCTGAGGATTATCTTTCCATGCTCCGCGACAAGGGCGTCTCCTACATTGTTGCCGGAGCGTCCGCGGTTGTCCTTGGGAAAGCAGTGAACCTGTTGGGCGAGCACTTTGGAATTCGCTAGTTGCTGCTCGAAGGCGGCGGCCATATCAACGGGGCCTTTCTTCAGGCTGGCCTTGTCGACGAGGTGAGCCTTTTGCTCGTCCCCGGCATCGACGGGCGTCACGAGGTTCCGGCCGTCTTCGACGGCGTCAAGCCCGCGAGCAAAACGGCTGTCCCTCTCAAACTCAAGTCCGTGGACAGGCGCGAAAAGGACACGCTCTGGCTTCGGTGCGACGTTAGCACAACCCGTCCTGTGCCTCCGTCACGCCGGAAAATTCCCGATGCCGGCTTTGGTAGGCCCACGGCATGCGGAGCCGGCTCTTCAGCCGCCGGATTTAAGGCGTGGGACATCAGCGCTTTCTGCCCCCAGGAATCCGGGCGCATTCCGTGCTCTTCGGCCCACCACATATTGGACGCGGTCCCTCGCGGACAGAGATGAGTCTGCCCGATCAATAGTTCAGCACCGACGTGGACCGCCTCTTTCGAGAAGGCCTTGGTCAGCCGGGTCGAAAGCACCGAAGACCGGCGCGTTCGGATCGTCGTCCTCACCCCGCTGTCAGCGCCGGAATAAAAGAGCAGCACTTTCGCCGGTTTTGTAGTCGGGGAAAATGACCCCCATTGGCGGGGACGCGGTATACACTCTACACAAGACT